>Ga0172376_10004409_pt1 | contig 16089 bp, 9 predicted proteins | sample Lak35m_FD_121114 | JGI IMG/M metagenome (GOLD analysis project Ga0172376, IMG submission 121114) | Freshwater microbial communities from Kabuno Bay, South-Kivu, Congo - kab_092012_35m | ecosystem: Environmental > Aquatic > Freshwater > Lake | place: Democratic Republic of the Congo: South-Kivu... | reverse complement strand
CTCGGGCTTTCCAGCCCGAGTTCTGCCCCCTGCGTCTGGAACGCCTGAAGATCGCAGTAGTGGGGCGGGGGCTTCCAGACAGTTGGTCTCACGCGAAGACGCGAAGACGCGAAGGAAGACGCAGGGGGCAGTGGCGAGGGATCTGATCGCTGACCGCTGACCGCTGACCGCTGACCGCTGACCGGCCGGTTCTTGAAACACAAACACAACAAACCAGAAATCACCCGCTATCGCTTCTGTGAACCCAAAAACGCTGTGGTGTCCGCCAGACGATTCCGAAATGCCACCGTCAGCTCACACAACTCACGCAGTTCACGCACGTCCCGCTGCACGTCCCCGCACAATCCCTCGGTCGCCGGAAATAACCCCTCGCCCACTCGACATTCCGCCAGCCGCTCAGCCAGACCCACAGCCGCCGCCGTGACCGCTCGCTGCAGCCGCTGCACAAACCCCCACAGCACCAGACCACACCACACCAGCAGAAAAAAGAGCGCCGGAATGTAGAAGTCAATCGTCAGCAGCGGAGCCGCATCAGAGGACCGCCCCAGCAATGGCGCCAAAAATGAGCTCCAGAAAAAGTTGTGCCCCATCCGCAGCGTAATAAACACAGGATACACCAGCAGCAGAAACTCAAAAATACGCCGCACTCCCGCCGCACCCAATGACTCCGACAGCTCCCCCAGCAACCGCTCAACAGACTGCCGCACATCGGCCAGAAAACGGCCCTCGAGGGCCGCCGCCTGCCTGCGCAGCAACGCCAGTTCACCGCCCGCCTGCAGCTCAGGCACCACCAGCTCGGCCGCCCGCGCAAAACCGGCAGCCTGCAGTCGCGCTTCCTGCAGCTGATGATCGGCTGCTCCCGCCGTCAGAACTCGCTCAAGCCCCGCTTCCTCAGACTGCTCCTGCACACGCGCCTGCAGCCATCGCGCCCCCTGCACCGCTCCAATCAGGGCCATCTGAGCAGAACTGCGAGCACGCAGGAAGGTCAGAGACGCCAGAATTCCCCCCAACCCGTTATACACTCGCAGCAACAGCGACAGCGGACTGAATCCCCAGCGATCCGTGACGGCCGACAACAGCCGCCGCTCCCACAACCCGCGACTCCGCAGCAGCTCCTGCTGCAGCTGCCCACTCATCTGCCGCTGCAACTGCTCACGCTGCTCCGCCAAAAACTCCTGCAATCGCTCTACCTGCGGCAGCCGCTGCTGATACTCAGCCTGCCCCGTCTCCAGTACCTCCTGCAGCAAATCCACCAGATTGGCTCGCCGCACCGCCAGCCGTCGCGAACTGCCCAGCTGCCGTGACAGCAGTTCCTGCAGCCGACCAAACTCACCCGTCGGGCGCAATCCCTGCTGCTGCTCGGACAACGCCTTGCGCGAATCCACAAAAAACTGCTCCGACACCTGATACCGTTCAGACAGGACCCGCCGCCAGTCGTCCCGTATATCCACGTCCTGATCAGCATGCGTCTGCACAAACACCAGCCGACAGCCAGCCGCCGCATCCCCCAGCTCTTCCGCGATCCGCGCACTGCGATATTTTTGCTGCGTCGAAGCGACCAGCAGCACATCACAGTACGGCAGCAGCGAACGCAGCCGCTGCAAATTCCCACCCGGCTCAGCTCCCTCGCTGGTATCCGGATCCGGACAGTCCAGCAGCACCAGGTCCCGCAGCACAGGAGCATCAATTCGCCGCACCAGACACTGGTCAACAGGCAGCCCCGTCGCCTGCAGATCGAAATCCGGATGCACCAGCAGCACCGGCTGCTTCGTCGTCGGCCGTTGCCGCCCGGCCAGCGCAACCTCCTGCCCCACCAGAGCATTCACCAGAGTACTTTTGCCGGTGCCAGTCCCACCGAACGTGGCCACCACCAGCGGAGTTTCCAGTCGCAAACGCACCGTCTGCACCCGCTCCAGCACCCGCAGCGTCAACGCTCGCACAGTCTCAGCCGGACGCCACGCAGGCCCCCCCTGCGCCCAGCGACGAACTCGCGCAGCCAGTTCATCAATCTCAAACAGCAGCGTAATCTGCTTTAATTCACCCGAAACCTGCATCACTTCTCTCCCCCAGCTGCATGCCACAGCCCGTTTTCCGATTTAAGCAGCTGCCTGACTGACTATGGCCAGCTGCTGCAAAGATCGCTGCACAGCAAGAAATTCGTCAGAATTCGCCAGACCGGCCGCCCGCTGCAGCTCGTCCGGCAAATCACCCAACAGCTCACGCTTCAGAAATTCCGCCAGCCACGCTCCCCGCCGCGCAGCAAATGATGCCTGCAGCTGATGAAACCACGCCTGCAACAACCCGGCGCCGGACCCCGCCGCGGCCGCCACCGCAGCCTCGCCGGCGATCGCTGCCGTGGCACCTCCCGCCACATCCACCGCAGCATGGACCAGTGCCGCTGCCGCCGCCTGCCCCAGCAGCGGAGCAACCAGATCACCAGCCGGTCCGAATCCCAGCGAAAACAACACGACACTGGTCACCGGACGCACCGCCGCTGACAAATTATTGGCGTGCCGACACAGCCGAAAGACCTCCGGACTGGCAGCCTCCGCATGCTCCATCTGCTGGTCCACCACCTGCCGCAATTCGAGCTGCAGATCTGTGGCCCCATGAGCCACCCGGAGCCGCTCCAGCAGTCGACCACGAACCGCCGGTTCCAGCAGACTCTGCAGCCGCGCACGAATCAGCGGACTGCCACCATCCGCCAGCACCTGCAGCCGCTGAAACACTTCCTCCACCACCGATACGATCACGGACCATTCGCGGCCGGCATACTCTTCCAGCGGCGGCACATCAGGAGCAGACTGCAGTGCCTTGCGGGCAGCTCGTACCGGCCACAGCAAAGTCACATTCAATGCGGCATACGCTGAGGTGATCGAACGGGCCCAGCCGGTACGGCGACTGCCCCACCAGTCCTGTAACAGCTGCGCTGCCACCGCTGCCGGAGGTACCGGCCAGCCACGCACCTGAATCAGCCCCTGCTGCGTCAGTCGTGCGGCCGCAGACTGCAGCGTGGCCGACGCCCGCTGCAGCTCACGCAGCCAGCCCCCTGCCCCGCGTTCCGGATGCAGCAGCTCCTGCAGGCTGCCCTGCAATGTCTTCAGACGTATCTCGGCAAACCTGAGCCTTGCGAGGTGCTGTGCAGGATTGACCGCCAGCGTCGGATCCACAGACTCGCCCGAAACACCCGCCGCACAGCATGCATGCCGACGTTCAAAAAACGGCAGCCGCAGGGATTCGGCAGCCCGACGATCGGCTGGAGCCAGATACACGGTTTCGGGACGCAGGCCGGTTTCGTCGCAAAATGTCTGCAGCCAGATCGGCCAGTACGGCTCGTCCTCAGGCAACAGCACCTGATTGAAGACAACGATCACTGTCCGACCTTCCCGCGCAGCCCGCCGAAAGAATTCCTTCACCGCAGCGTCGTTATACTTCTGCTGCGTCAGCACCGCGATCAGGACGTCCGCGCAACGCCGCACCGCATCAGCTCGCAGCCAGTTCGTCCGGGCATCACTGTCGATATCCGGAGTATCCAGCAGCAGCAGCGATTCAGGCAGATCACCAGATTCACGCCAGAACAACAAATTCTGTTCTGTCTCCTGCAGCGTCTGATCAGCCGAGCTCCACGGACGTAATTCAAAATCCGGAAAGATGGCCTGCAGGGAATGCTGCTGCTGAAACCCCGCAGGCAGCAGACAAGTCGGATGTTTGGTTCCGGAAGCCAGCGGACTGACAGCACTTGCCGGACTGCCGGCCAGATGATTGAAGATCACGCTCTTGCCGATATTGGTGCCGCCCACCACCGCTGCAGCCAGAAAGGCGGACTGCCCCAGCTGCGGAGCCAGTTTCTGGCGCAGCAGCTGATGCCATTCAGTTGCCTCGACCGGATCCGTCTGCAGCAGCACTGCAGCCCGCTGCAGCTGCTGAACAGCCTGCAGCAGCCCCTGCACGGCTGTCGCACACTGCTGAAATCGCTGGTCAGTTGTCAGTACCTGATTCATACGAATTCCGTGAAGGTCAGCCGCGGCGAAGCATGCAGCCGACCTGGACATGCGGCCCGGTGACAGCCATGGATCATCAAAACTCAGCCGACAGCATACCACGCGACGGCACCAGACGAGCCAAAAATCGGGTACCAGCAATACCGATTTTGCAGCAGCTCAGACACGCTGTCTTTGCGGGAATCCATGACCTGCGTTGTCACTCCTCAGTCGGTCTTCTATGATTCCCCTCGCGCAAAGTATTTCAGGATGACTGGACAGGAGATTTCCGATCATGGCTCGTTTCGGCGTCATTCTGCCCGCCGCCGGCAGCAGCACTCGCATGACCGGCTTTCAGAAAAAAAAGCCTTTTCTGGACCTGAAAGGACGTCCTGTATGGGTCCGCACGGCCGAACATTTCCTCGGCCGAAACGACGTCTGCCAGACCATCATCGCCGTCTCACCCGACGACCTTGACTGGTTCCGCGAGACCTATCGGGCCAATCTTGCCTTCATGGATATCCAGGTTGTGGCGGGCGGTGCATCACGGGCCGAAAGTGTGCGCAATGCCATCCGGCAGCTGGGCCCGGACGTTGAGTACATCGCGGTCCACGACGCTGCTCGACCGCTGCTGGCAAACCGCTGGATCGATGAAATCTTCGCCGCAGCCGAACAGCACAAAGCCGCCATCCCCGGGCTGCGGATCAGCAGCACCGTGAAACGCGTGGCGGCCAGCGGACGCATCACTGAGACAGTAGACCGGACCGGACTGGTTCAGGCACAAACGCCCCAGGTTTTCGAACGCGGTGTGCTTGAAAAGGCCTTCGCCATCTGCCGCAATCTGGCGACTGCCACCGATGAAGCCTCAATGGTCGAAGCCGCCGGACATCCAGTGCAGGTCATCGACGGCTGGCCCATGAACATCAAAATCACCACAGCCGAAGATTTCAGACTGGCTGAGCTGTTTGTCGGAGCTTTGCCAAAACCCGCCAGCCTGGGCGGGCTGCACCCGTTTGGAGACGAGCTGTTTCGCTGATTACTCAAGCAGCCATTCCGTCAGTCGCCAGTCCATCCAGCGACGATCGGGATCCAGACCGGCTCGACCAATAAACCCCAGATGCCCGCCGTGCGGAGTCAGGCAGAGAGTTACATTCGGCGGCAGCTGAGCATCAATCAGCGGCTGCGGACAAACTACCGGGTCGTCCTGAGACGCCAGAATCGTCGTGTGCACGCGAATCCGCCCCAGCACCGGCAGGCTGGAAGTCTGAGTATAATAGTCGTCGACGGAGGCAAATCCGGCCACCGGCGCCGTATACAGATCATCAAATTCGTACATCCGCCGCGGCAATCGCTTGACCTGTGCCAATGGCAGCTCGTCACGCCACAAAGTGGTCTGCACGATCTGACTGAGCAGCCGGCGAGTAAAGTACCAGTCGTAGCGCTGACCAGCCGTGGTTGCCGCCAGCCGCGCTGTGCACTGATGCAGATCCACCGGCGGACACACTGCAACCGCCCGATACAAACAAAACGGCAGGTTTTCCGCGTTGTCGCCAAGATACTTCAGCAGGATGTTTCCGCTGAGCGAAAAGCCGGCGATGGAAATTGGTGAACCCGGGCACAGTCGTTCCAGCATCGCCACCGCTGCCGCAATGTCTTCCGTGCGACCCGCGTGATATGGTGAACGAGCCAGCTGAGCTGCCGCACCGCAGCCCCGATGATCCATCCGAAAAACTCGCACGCCCATGGCAGCCAGCCGACGCGCCAGTCGTACCATGTAACCGCTTTGATGAGACCCCGAGAGGCCGTGCAGCAGCAGCACGACATGGTCGCCACGCTGCCAGCTGCCCGGCATGTCGTCGTGCAGCACAGCCCGGTCGTCATCCTGCAGCCGCAAATGCCGCGGTACTGTCCCCGGCAGAGATACTTTGCCAGGAAACAGACTGGCGACAACCGTCTGCAGATTGCCACCCCACAATCCGCGAGCAGGAACGAAATCAGGCACTCCGGGAACCGGCCAGCAGCGTACGATCTGTCCGTCAGACCGCTTTGCCGTGCCCGCCGGCGACGAAGTCGCTGCGACGCGACTGCAATGATCACCGGCGGCAGTATGAGAACTTGCGTTTTGCATGAACAATCATCACAGGCTAAGTCGAGACAACCGGGTGTGAGAACTGGCGAATACTATTCCAACCCGCTCCCGGTTCGGGAGTCGATATGAGAAATCTGTCAAAATCCACCGAAAATCCTGCAGACGCCAGAGATGGGAATCGGCAGTTTTCGCGCCGCTCACAATTCGATCAGCCGCAGGAATCGCGACAGCCTGACGTCAGATTGCCTGGATTCTCCGGATAACGGCCCGGCAAATCCTCTCCATACCAGCGTTCCAGAATTCTCTGCCAGTCGTCCCACGACTGCACAGCAATGAAATCCGCCCGCACCTGCGCAGACTGCGGATGCCAGGCAGAATAGAACAAACAGAACTTGCGCACCTGCCGCAGCACCATGTTTCCCGGCAGCACCTGTCCGGCCAGCTCGCAGTGTCGCCGGATCACACGGACCTGCTCCTGCAGCCGCGGCGGTTCAGGCAGCGGTAATCCCCGCAACAGAGCTGCACACTGACTGTAGATCCAGGGGTTACCGATCGATCCGCGAGCAGCCGTCACCCCATTCACGCCCGTCTCGCGAATCATTCGCACGCAGTCTTCAGCCGTAAACAAATCACCACTGCCAAGGATCACAGCATCAGGAAACGCTTCACGCACCTCACGCAGAAATGACCAGCGACTGGGCCCGACATACTTCTGCTCGACCGTCCTGCCGTGCACCGTCACGGCGGCAACACCGATCCGCTGAGCTGCCTCGAAGATCCGGAAAAACTGATCACGGCTTTGCGCCGAGTCGTCCACACCACGCCGCATCTTGACCGTCACCGGCACCCGCGACGGCACGGCGGATCGCACTGCGTCCAGAATCTGAATTGCAGTCTCTGGCTGCCCCAGGTGATACCCCCCGCGACAGCGACCGGAAGCACGCTTTGCCGGACAGCCGAAGTTGATGTCAATCACATCAAATCCAGCGTCCACCATCCGCGTTGCCGCCAGTGCGAACAGATCAGGCTCAGACCCGGTCAGCTGCGCACCCACGGGATGATCCTCTGCACGCACCAGCAGATGATGCCGCGTTTTGGCCCGATCCTTCAGGTTCGCTACAAATGAGTCGATGGCAACTTCCGCGATGGAATAAGGAGCACCTGATTCGCGAGCCACCGCGCGCATCGGCCAGTCGCTGTATCCGCTGAGAGCCGCCTGCACGACAGGCAGCCCCAGCCGGATATCACCCAGATACAAACTGCCAACTGACCGCAATTCCTGCTGACGTTCGCTCACCGGGCTGCCGTTGATTCACCTGCCGAAGTTCCGGCCTGCTTCAGCAGACCATACAGATCGAGCTTCACATACGGCATCTCGGCAGCCGGTTTCGTATGGCTGGCATTGGCCACATACAGCAGCCCGTCCTGCGGCACAAACAGCACGTTGTGCAGATTGGATGACATCGCCACCGGACGGCTCATCAGCCACTGTGCCAGTTCAGTATCAATCTGGCCGTGCTTGTCAGTGACACGCTTCCGCAGTTCTGTCAGACGACTGCCGGCGGACAGTACAACGGTATCCGGAATGCCTTCGCCCAGACGCTCGTGCCCCTGCCCCGAACGGATGAATTCAATCGACTGCGGAGTAGCTGCGACACCCACCGCCTCATTGGTTTCACCGTCAGCAAATACATAGTAATACTCACAGGTTCGCGGACTGTCAGTCCACAGCTGCTGCACCTCGGCCAGTGTGTCACATTCTTCCAGAGCACGTCGCATCAAAGTCGCCATGGGCGCTCCATCCCACTGACCTTCACCACGACCACCCATCTCACCCAGAGAAATCTTCTCAGCATTCATTCCGCTGACACTGCCCACAAACCCGGCATAGCCGACATTCGCAAAAGCAAAATACCCCTTCGGCTGAACCACAAAGGTCGTCGCCGCATCCTGCAGACCGATCGTTGTCATGTAGTCCAGGACGCGACCATGATACAGCTTGCCACCCTTTGTCGCTGAACCAAATACCGCAAATCCGGAACAGTGAAACAGCTCAGGAAATACGTTCAGGACCTGAACGGTTTCCGGATCCAGCTGCAAAGATCGCGCCAGCGCGTCGGTCTCCTGCTTGTGCCGTTCCGGAATGTGGGGTGACAGTCGAGCATACGCATCCTGCAGGTCATGGCGGAACCAGCGACCAGTCCTGACGACATTCGCAGTTCCAAACGAATACAGCACCGATTCAATGCATCGCCGCGATTCCTCCGGCAGCAGTTTGCCGTGGGCTGTACCCAGTTCTTCCGGAGTTCCCCAGAGCGTGACTACACGATGGCCGTCAATCCACTGCAGTGAACCGTTCTCCACCTTGCGAGCCTTCTGGGCCGGCTCAGTCAGTGATTTGCCGGGACTGAGTATTTCAGTGGCGCGACGAACTCCCCGCACAAACGTTCGCTCCAGCTCGGCTCGGTCCAGCTCTGTCACCTTGTAGTCGGGCAGAAAATACACATCCGGAGCAGATCCGGACGCTGCACCGGCTGTCAGCAGCACACTGGTGCCGTCGGCGATAATCTTTACCTGGCCTGCCTGAGGAAAGCTCAGCACCGTGCTGCCGTTCTTCCATTCACCCGACTCTGAGGTCAGTTCCAGCTTCGCGAGACTTGCCAGAGCTTTCAGGGTGTCGTCAATGTTGCCATTGGAAAGCATGGTCAGGCCCAGCGTCACCGGGGCCAGCTCTGAGGCACTGGAGATCATTCGACTGACGACGTTTGCCGGAGCCAGACTGTCGGCTGCCGGAACATCACCTCTGGCCAGAAAAGCCGTCTTGTGCTTTGGCAGCAGCAACGCTGTGACATCGCTGCGTCGACACAAAGTCAGTTCATATTCGGGGTGCGACAGCTGCAGGTCGAAGCTGACGGCGTCATAACGATTCAACAGCATCTCGACAGGCTGCTGCGAACCATCAATCGACACCCGCACATCGCCTCGCAGCGAAAAACTGTCCTGACGACCGCTGACAATCGTGGCCAGCGGTTTCAGACCGGCAATCAAATCCCGCTGAGGCTCAGCGGCACGCAGCGAAGAAATCGCTGTAAGGCTGACGAGCAGCAGCCAGAAACACAGAGTGCGAGCAATCAGATTCATGTGGGGAAATCTCCTGGCCGGTTGCCGAACCATCAGAAAAAGGGCGGAGTCAAGCAGCCACTTATTCGCCGAACAGGCGAATTTCTGAGGCAAACAGTGCCTGTTTCTCAAAAAACGGCACGTGCGGCAACTGTATTCGGGTGGTTACAGGACCGAAATTCAAGGGATTTTCGCCACTTGCCCAGGCGCTGAATTCCGCGTAATCGCTACCGATCACTCGTTTTCGCTGCCGTAACCCGCCGAAAGCCGATAAAATGACGCCACAGAGACCTCGCTCCATCGCTCTGGATTTCTTTCAGGAATCACAGCCGTGTCTGCAGTTTCAGAACCTCAGAATTCCGCCTGGGTGGAACCGGACCAGTACATCCGGATCCAGCTGGATCAGGCACGCAGTCGAATTCGTACCACCGATGTGCTGACAGCCGCTGTGCTGGCGGCCCTGCTGCTGGTCGGCTACGTGCTGATTTTCACTCTGCTGGATCACTGGGTAGTTCCGGGCGGCTTTCGCCCGCTGACTCGAGCAATCCTGCTGTTCGTGACCCTTGCTGCCTGCGGTGGCATCGTGCTGTGGTTTGTGATTCGTCGACTGGGGCAGTCCGTGCATCCGGTATTCGCCGCACGGATGCTCGAAAGCAGTCAGCAGTCCCAGGACGGCAGCCTGCTGTCGCTGGTTGACCTGCAGGCTCACGGTCGCGATCCAGGCACAACAATTCGCAGGACTTTGGAAAAACGAGCAGCCGTGCGGCTGGCGTCCGTACATCTCGATGAAGTCATCGATCGCCGCTGGCTGATGCGGCTCAGCCTGATTCTGTTTGTCATGACACTGCTGACCTGCCTGTACGCTGTACTCAGCCCCAAGTCCATCAGCCTGCTGCGTCCATTCTCATTCGCACGAGCAGCCGTGTCTACTCGCACCGTACTGGAAGCCATACAGCCTGGCAACGCTGCAGTGCCCGCAGGAACTCAGGTGCAGTTCCAGGTCGATGTCTCAGGGACCATGCCGGATTCTGTGCAGGTGCTCTACACCACAGCTGACCGTCGGTTTGTGGATGAACCTCTAAGAATGCAGCCCGGACAGGATCAGCAAAGATTCACAGCAGTACTGACGGGCGAGGCAAATCGCGGCGTGCGACAAAACCTGCAGTATCGCATCACCGCCGGGGATGCCATCAGTGACACCTGGAACATCACGGTCATTCAGCCGCCAACGGCCCACGTAACAACTGTTCGTTATCAGCATCCCGAATACATGCAGCTGCCGGACCGCACTGAGCAGGTCGGGGCAATTGCAACATGGCAGGACACCACTGTCACGATCACCGCCGAAAGTACGGCGCCGGTCAGAAACGCCGTGCTGCAGTTTTCTGATGACGCGACTTTCTCAACCAAAGCTGAAGAAGCCTCCATGGTCGTCAGCGGCACCACACTGACCGGAAAATGGAAGCTGGAAGAACGATCGGACAAATCCTTCCCCAAATACTATCGTGTGTTTGCTGAAGACAGCGAAGGTCGCAGTGATCCGGAACCGCCGGTTTATCCCATTCAGGTGCGACGCGATGAACGGCCGGTGGTGCGAGTCCTGGACCCGTCACGTGATCTTGAGGTGCCCGCCAACGCTGTTGTGCCGCTGCTGGCCGAAGCTGCAGACCCTGACTTCCTGCTGCGAAATGTCACTCTGCACTATGCGGTCAACGGACAGACCAGGCAGCCGGCCGAGTTTCTGATGGATTCGGCCACAACCGGATTCGTCCAGTCCTGGCGCGGTACATATGACTTCAAACTGAGCCTGCTAAGGCTGAAACCCGGCGACACCGTCACCTGGCACCTCGAAGCTCGCGATAACCGACCGCCGCTGGGTAACCAGGGTTCTTCGGGTGAACTTAACCTCCGCATCACTGCTCCAGTGACCGACAAAGAAGTCCAGGAACAGCTGCAGCAGGATCGACAGATGCAGCAGCAGCTGCAGCAAAAACAGCCTCAGCAGCCGCAGCCTCCGCAAACTCAGCAGCCACAGGGTCAGGAACCCGCACAGCCTCAGCCACCACAGCCAGGACAGGAACAGCAGGCTGATCCGAAACAACAGCCGGGCCCCGACGGACAGCCCGGGCAGCAGGCTCAGTCTGGGCAGAGCAACAGCCAGTCTGCCGAAGCTTCGGGCCAGCAGCGGTCAGACGCAGAAAACCAGCGACAGCCGGATTCGCAGCAGTCATCGACTGATCGACGTACGGACTCAGACGCTGCCGAGAATTCATCGGCCAGCAACCAGGGCCAGGGTGCCGCAGACGAACAGACCTCCGGGAAACGAAAAGCTGACGATGACGAGGCTTTGAAAAAGCTGCTGGATTCCATGCAGCGGAAACCTGAACAAAATGGACAGCAGACGCAGGGCGAATCCGGATCCGATAAACCGTCCGACAATCAGGTGAGCAACGAGCAGCGTAATGGCGAGCAGTCTCGCAGCGCCCCGCCTGGGGATAATTCGCCCGGAGCTGCAAAATCCGAGAGTGACCAGACCGAAGGTAATAACTCCGAAGGTAATAAAACCGAAGGCAACAAGGCCGGCGACAACAAGACCGAAGGCAGCAAGACCGAAGGCAATAAGGCCGGCGACAACAAGACCGAGGGCAACAAGACCGAGGGCAACAAGACCGAAGGCAACAAGGCCGGCGACAACAAGACCGAGGGCAACAAGTCCGAGGGCAACAAGACCGAAGGCAACAAGACCGAAGGCAACAAGTCCGAAGGCAACAAGACCGAGGGCAGCAAGACCGAAGGCAGCAAGACCGAAGGCAACAAGGCCGGCGACAACAAGACCGAGGGCAACAAGACCGAAGGCAACAAGACCGAAGGCAACAAGACCGAAGGCAACAAGTCCGAAGGCAACAAGACCGGAGACAACAAGACCGAAGGCAGCAAAACCGACGACAACAAGACCGACGACAGCAAGGCCGAAGGCAACAAGACCGAAGGCAACAAGGCCGGCGACAACAAGACCGAAGGCAACAAGACCGAGGGCAACAAGACCGACGAGAACAAGACCGAGGGCAACAAGGCCGAAGGCAACAAGACCGAGGGCAACAAGACCGAAGGCAACAAGGCCGGCGACAACAAGACCGACGGCAGCAAGACCGAGGGCAACAAGGCCGAGGGCAACAAGACCGGAGGTAACAAGACCGGAGGCGGAGAACCAGGTGCGTCAGGCGAAGCAGAAAAGTCCGAGGGTGCCGGCCAGCCGGCACAAGCCAGCGGGCAGCAGTCTGGAGATGGCCAGTCGGCCGGAAAACAAGGTGGCAGTGAATCAAGCGACCAGCAGACCGGCAGCAGCGGCTCCAAATCCGGCAAATCCGGCCCGGCCAATGGCAAATCCGCAGGATCCTCCGGCGGCTCAGCCGACGGCGAGGGCAACCCGGATGCCGCTGCCGGACAAAGTAAAGCGGGCCAGGGCGGCAGCAATACCGGAAAGAAGTCCGGAAACAAAACGGCATCAGGCTCTAAAGATGATCAGGGAATGCCTCAGGATGCGTCCGAGCAAGGCGCCGAGCAAGGCCAGCCGCAGCCCCGCTCTGCTGAAACTCCAGGGCTATCAGATTCCGGTAAACCCGCAGAACAGTCCCCCGGCGGAACCAAAGACCGGCAGTCAAAAGGTGGCAAACAGGGTTCTCAGGGCGAGCCCGTGAAGGGCGAACCGACCGGCAGCGATGCGTCCGGCGGGGGCCAGCAGTCTCAAAATGGTCAGCCACAGAATCCATCCGGCGATCAGCCAGAGAATTCTTCTGAAGACTCTCAGTCAGATCAGCAGAATTCTGGAAAACAGCCGTCGCAGGGTCAGAAATCCGGTGGCCAGCAGTCCGGTGGCCAGCAGGCAGGCAGCGGCGAGGCGGGTGGTAAGCCGGCCGGGAAATCGCAGGGCGGCGGTCAGCAGCCCGGCGGTGGCGGGCAAGGCCCTACCGGTCAGCCGGGGGCATCCGGAGGCGTGCACACAGGAGGCGGAGCTCCAGCAAAATCAGAGACTGACGAGCCGCGACAGCAAGGCCCTGCGGGGGCAGGCAATGAACAGCCAGCAGCAGGTCAGGGGCCTGATGAAAACTCCGCGGCCGCCAGCAATGCTGCCGGCGGAGGTTCGACAGATGCACCGGATACAACCGCTGATGAGCATAAGGCTGAGGTGGATCAGGCAGCGCAGGCCGCCGGACTGGCCCTGAAACGACTGCAGAAGGAGCTGGAACGAGGCGAAGTGGACCCGGAACTGCTGCAGGAGCTGGGCTGGACGAAAGATGAATTGTCCAAATTCGCCGACCGGATGCAGCAGCAACTTGATGAACGTGAGCAGAATGAGCAGCAGGCGCGTGAAAAATCGCTGTCGCAAAAATCCTTCGAGGAAATGCTGCGCAGCCTCGGAATCGGCGGCAGCGGTGCAGCCCGCGAAGGTAGCTCGCGCCGCGACCGTGATCGACAGGACACCACAATCCGAAACTCCGCACCACCCTCCCGCTACCGCAGCAGCTACGAAGCCTATCGCCGATCTCTGTCCACTGGACGCTCAGGCAACGGCGCCGCACCACAGTCAAAATAAAAAACGCCGCGTTCATCGCGGCGTTTTCTGTGACTTACTGTTGCTGATCGGCACGATGATCAGGCCAGATCGAAGGACTCGCTGTCGTCGTTCAGCTCATCGTCGACAACCAGATTGCCCATGCTGCCCGGCCCATGGTCGTAGCAGTCATCTTCATGCCAGAGAGGCAGGCCGGCAGCATACCGAGCAGCCAGCATCATTACCTTCTCTTCAGAACCAGGCTTGGCGGCAGTTGGAGCCGAAGGGTCCACACCCAGCGACTTCAGCTCTTCCTCAAACCCCGCATCCAGATCATTCAAAAACTCGTAACCTTCGATGTCCGAAAGAGACTCCAATCCGGAATCGGCATCAAAATACTGCGGAAACATGGCAACTCCTGGAAGGACAAACGAATGAAACTGTTCCGTCCCTGGAGTCTGGTCGCACGGTCGAGCACTGGCTGGGTTACTTGCCCCGTGCACGGCATCCGAGCAGCAGCAGAATTCAGTTTTCTGCAGCCATCGGCAGCGACCTGAGACCGATCATGCAACCGGTCTGAACTGCGAATCCTTTCGCGTCGCAGATTGTTGGATCTGAATGCAGGTATGTCAACGTTTTTTTACAGCTGATAAGTCGTTTCCACAGAACCGTCCGAAGCAACCGCCGGGTCTCACTGCAAAAACTCGACGTTTCTGAGGTTTTTTCAGACTTTTCGGCGGCGACTTGCAGAACAGTTGACTTCAGACAGCATTTGCAGTCTGGCTCAAATGTCTGCAAGGCACAACATTTTGTGGCATTCCGGGGACGCAATTCCCCCGGACAGGTCATGAATGCGGCCAGTATTTCCAGTTGACGCCGGCGGAAAGCAGCCTGCTGCTGGCACTCAAGCTTTTCGTTCTGCAGACTGCTGCAGCCGCAACAACAGTAAAGGCGACAAACCCTGCAATTCATAAAGCCCGTCCGAACGCAGTCTCGAACTCGGATTGATCCCCGGAAACAGATAACTCCAGAGTGGAAAAATCAGCAGCACGACCAGAGGCAGCAGCAGCGCCAGCAGGAAAAGCAACGGCATTGACAACGGCCAGGCGCCCCCGAAGCCCGGCGTCAGCCCCAGCAGCAGACTCATGCAGCCCGGAATCACCAGCCCGGTAAACACCGCCAGCAGCTGGATCCTCCGGTGAACCCGCCGCCCCAAATAGCCCAAAACCGCCACTCCTCCCCAGCCCCGCCGCCGCACAGGGAACAGCAGTGCAACACCAGCCAGAGCAGAGCACGTGCAGACAACCGTTGCCAGAATCGGCAAAACACCGGAGGGCAGCCACAACCAGGCAGGTATTATCAGCACCCCTGGATAGCACAACCCGGCTGCCAGCGGCCGACGGTGCGCGGGATACACCCGAATTCGCGTGCTGGCGACATCCGCTGGCACGTCGACACCAGATACCATGCAGATACGCGGCAAATGCAGTCGATGCCGACACAGCAGCCGATCCCCGCGAACTTCATACCAGGCATCCTCCGGCTGTACCTCCGTCACGGGCTCCTGCACAGCCAGAGGCTCCCAGGGATTGCTGCTCTCACCTGACGACATCACTGGGCCGCCTTTCCTGTCGCATCGGAATGCTCCTTCAGACGTGCTAAAAATGCCGCAGAAAATCCGGTAATCTCATGCAAACCACCGTCCAGCGGACGCATTTTCAGCTGCATACCACGCAGCCACGTCCGCTGACTGATCAAATTAAACACCAGGAACGGTACAAACCAAAACCCGCCCAAACCCCGCGGTAAAACCCCCATCGAATCCAGTGCCATCAACGGCACTATGAACGCCACAGGCAGCCATGATATCAAGCTCCGCGCTCGTCGCCGACCAGGCGAAAGAAAAGCCGTCACCGGCAGACGCTGCACACTGGATGATCGAGACGACACTATCAACGCTGCCACAGGAATCCCGATCCCGGCGATGGCAAAGCAGATGATCACGGCCGTCGGAGCCCCCCGGCTGGACAGTATACCGCCAACCACAAAACAGCCCACAATCCAGACCAACACCGCAAAAACAACAGTCAACAGCGTACCCGCTCGACGCAGACTAAAACGCGGCGCATGCACAAGCTGAAAATCCAACGGTGCTGCCCCGGGACAGGCAGCACCGGTAACCAGACAGTACATCGGCAGCCGCAAAGAACTGCGACACACCACCGTCTCACCACGCACCTCATACCAGTCATCTGTCGCCTCGGTCAACGCCACATGCACCAGCTCAGACGGCGCTGCAAATGGATTGTCCTGCAGACTCTCATTTGTCATCCACCAGCCCCCTTCCG
>Ga0172376_10004408_pt1 | contig 16090 bp, 9 predicted proteins | sample Lak35m_FD_121114 | JGI IMG/M metagenome (GOLD analysis project Ga0172376, IMG submission 121114) | Freshwater microbial communities from Kabuno Bay, South-Kivu, Congo - kab_092012_35m | ecosystem: Environmental > Aquatic > Freshwater > Lake | place: Democratic Republic of the Congo: South-Kivu... | reverse complement strand
CCGAACAATAGCATGGAGTCAAGTGTAAAAACCAGAAAGTATTAAAATATTACTTGCTACATTTAAAGGGGCTTTTGTTGAATGGCAATGGATTACAAGAAAACTAAGGGGAAGTTAGGTTAGGGATTTTTGAGCGGAAAAAAGCTGGCATAGAGAAAAAACACATTTTTTTCGGGTTGGTGTGAAAAAATGGACAGTGAGAAAAATCGCCCACTCCAAAAACGAGCACTTTCCGGACAGGCTCTAAGTATTGTCAAGCAACTCGTGGCATCGGATGAGTCGGCGCTGGCTGATCATGTCGCGTGTCATAAGTCTGTAGAAAAGACCGTTGAGATCGCCGAACCCTTCATCTTGGCAACCCAAGTAGCGACCAAGCTCCAAGAGGAGCCGTCTCTTCACGGATTGTCGTTGTGCGGACGATAACCGGTTTCGTTCTTTTCCAGCCGACTCCTCCAACTCTTTAGCGCGGGCGGTGGCTTTGGCGCGAAGGGTGTCGGATGCGGACTTCCACCTCGTCTCATGGCATGGGCTCCCATCCCAGGCGGCAATCAATTTTTGCAAACAAGCAAAAGAAGTCACCTCCATCCAACCACCTTCTTGGTCGAGCCAGGCTGCCTCGGCGCACCGAAAGGGGCCGCTGGCGGCGGACTCCACGATCAAAGGCAAGCACTCTCCGCTTCGTTCAAAGAAGTCGGCGATACGGCGGAGTGCCGGATCGGTGAGGTTGGGAGGAATGGTTGATGGATTGGCCTCCAGAGTGGCCTGTGTGAGACCAATGCCAAATTCATCTCCGATTCCGTAAATACCGAAGTGGTTGCCGTCCACTGTCACTATCACGCCCCTCATGGTTCCGTTGATAGCGCGCAAGGCCTCTGCAACAGACTCCATGGTTACAATCGGATTCGCGGCGGCCGACGGCAGTGCCTCTTCCGCGATAAAAGATTCCCGGGCCAAAATATCCGCATCCTGATTCCGGGCGAGGTCTTCCAGCAATCGGGTATCGGCGGGCTCCCGGCCGAGAAGCATCTTTTGTGCTCGGGCAAGGACGGGCTGCATCCTTCCGATAAATCCTTCAAACATTTGACAGCGCTCCCGGAGAACAGCATACACACGCTGGTCCACACTGCTTTCCAGGAAGAAATTGATGACGCGAATCTCGGTCAACTCCTGACCGATACGATCAACACGCCCGATGCGCTGTTCGACCTTGCTGGGATTCCAAGGAAGGTCGTAATTGATGACCGCGCCGGCCGCTTGGAGGTTCAGACCTTCGCTCGCGGCATCCGTGCAGAGCAGGATCCGAAGTTTGCGTTCACGAAGGAGTCGCGTGATGACATCCTTGGTCACAACAATCCATCTTCCCTCCTGCCAGATGTGCCCGCCTTCGCCACTGTAGGTCCCAAGTGAGGACTGGTAGCGATCAGCGAGAAAGTCCCTCAAATACTCCAGCGTGTCCGTGTATTCCGTGAAGACCAGCACAGCACGACCGTCCTGAATGACCGACTGGAGCACAGAAAAAAAGCGATCCCTTTTGGTATCTTTTCCGTGCAGGTCGGACAACTGCCCGAGCAGTTTCCTCACATCATCCCGCTCGCGTTCCGCTTGTTCGGGATCCGTTGGCAACGCTGCCGAAAGCGGTGTGTCATCTCCATCGCCCCATTCATCGTCTGCCTGCCCCTCCGGTAAATCCTCAACAGGGCGGGAGTCGAATGCGAAGTGCCGCACGACGCGCTCCAGGCCTTCACATCGGCGCTTCAAACTTTGGGTTATGGCGTATGGCGAACTTGCCATGCGCCGCTGGTAAATCGTCATGACAAATCCCTTGCCGGGCCGCTCACCCTCCAACTCGTCGAACCGTCGTTCGATGTAGCGGGCGAGTTCATCGTAGATCTCCCTCTCGCCGGGACTTTGGTATTCGAAAGAGAAATCCTCAACGCGCCGTCGGGCGGGTGGTTTATCCAGAATCCCGAGACGGTGATATTCTCGCAAGGTATCACGGGTATTCCGGTGGATGCGCCGGGAGATCGGAGAGGCCGCACGCAACCATTTTGCAAAATCACGCCGAGCCCCTTGGGGGGCGAATCGTAGTTTTCTGGCAAGCTCCTGCCGTTCCGGCAGCGGCGAGCCATCCGGCATTTTTGATAAATAACCATCTGCATGTAATACATTTGCCGTTGCTTGAGCAACTTCTTGATCCATCACAGATCCGGACTCCAGAGCAGAGATAGCCGCGTAGAATTGGCGAACAGCTTTGAACTCAGCAAGCCAAGGGCCTCCTTCTCCGAGAACCCCCAACAAATCCCAAGGTTCCCAGGGTTGAGTCTGCATGGGCGTGGCACTCAAAAGCAGAAAACTTTTTGCTTTTCCTTTCAATTGCAATTCACGCAGCAACTTGAGCAGCAGATTCGCTTGGTTGAACGCGCCTTCTTTCTGATCCAGCCGCCGCGCGGCATGCGATTCATCCAAGAGCACCAGGTCCCAGTCGTCCGCAGACAACAATGTGCCGAGATTTCCCTCAAGTCGCGCCATTTCGCGACTCACCAGTAGCAGCGGTTGACGCAATGCCTGAGCCAGGCCATCCACTGGTTCCTCTCTTCCATCCGGCCAGATCAAACTGCCACTCCCTTGGAGTCTTGGCACAAGAAGCCCTCCCTTCTCCCGCAATTCCGCCTGCCATTGGCGCAACAGCCCGGCCGGGAGAAGAAACAAAACCCGCCGAACACCCCGCCCGGCGAGCAGTCGCCGCAGGACGAGAATGGCCTCAATCGTCTTGCCCATTCCGACTTCGTCGCACAAGAGCCGACCATCCGGCCACGCAGAGGCGGTCTCCTCAACAACCCTTCGTTGATGTGGCCACATGCCGACCAAGGCCGTGGCGTCGCACACATGCTCTCCACCGACCATGTAGGGTGACTCGACAAGGTATCGCCAAAGCATCGTGGCTTTGCGACGGCGGGTCGGGTCGGGATCGGAAGCAGGAGTAGGAGTAGGAGCCGCTTTTCCCTCGGCGATCATTCCCGCCAGATTCAAATCGTTTTCTTCGGGAGCAAAAGAAATCAGCTTTTTCTCAACGGCATCCGGAAGGCTGAATGTCTCGATGGCAGGATGCTTGTTATCCCACATCTGCTCAAAATGCCGGGAAAAATGCTCATACCCGCCCGGGTCCTCCCACGAAGTCGTCACCTCGACATGCTCCACATTGTTTTGCAGTCCGTGGGCGGATTCATTCGCACTTCCTCGGAACATCAAGGCATCGCCGGACGCGTCCCGCACGACACCAAATTTCGAATGAAGGATGCCTCCCCCTTTGCGCAGAACTCCGACACGCACTTCGATCCACCCGCGTTTGACCAGATAACCAAGCAGCGCGAGCCGGTCCCGCTCGATGAATTCCTGGGGACTCTGAAGGCGCTTGAGAAGAATGGTCTCAAGCACGGAGAGATCACCGCCCTCTGTGAGCGCCTGCACATCATTACGACTCATTTCCTCGTTCACCAGCAGCCGAATCGGAGATGGCGGGACATCAGGCGGCGATTCGAAAAACCGTGCGATGATCGCCCCGAATCCCCGTGCGGCGACCGCCAGCACCGAGCTGGAGAAATACGCGCAGCAGCGGTCATATCCCACCGCCATGCCGAGTGCCGGATTATAGAGTTCCTCGACCAAGGCTCCGTCGTGGGCTTGGAGGAATCGCCGCCAAGTGCGGCCGCGCAGACGGCAATCAGCCATGGCCGCCCAGCTCCTTTCTCTGCTCGCACAAAAAAGCCTCCAATTCCTTTTTGCTTGGAAGCTCCACCGCGTATTTTGAGACAAAAAGCCGGTTGTCCACCGCCGCCGTGGCGTATTCGACCAGCGCCTGGTCTTTGTCGGTGCAAAGCAGGAGGCCGATTGGCGGGTTGTCACTCTCCGACATCATGTGCCGACGATACCACTCCACATAGGTATTGAGCTGCCCGAGGTGCTCGTGTTTGAACTCGTCCACCTTGAGTTCCACCAGCACATGGCATTTCAGGATTCGATGGTAAAAGACGAGGTCCACGAACCCGCGCGTCTTGCCGATGAGGATCGATTTCTGCTGGGCTTCGAGGCAGAACCCGTGGCCGAGTTCGAGCAGGAAATCACGCAGGTGCCCGACAAGCGCGGCTTCGAGGTCGGATTCCCCCACGGCATCCTTGGCCCGCAGCCCGAGAAATTCAAAAATGTAGGGATCGCGGATTGAAAGGTGCGGCTCGCCGCACTCCGCACCGCTCGCGACCATCGCCGCCAGTTTCTTTTTGTCTTTCGACATCCCGGATCGCTCGAAGTAGAGCGTCGCGATCTGGCGCTTGAGTGCCCGCACCGACCAGTTGCCTCGGATGCATTCGATCTCATAGAAGGCCCGCTTGAGTGGATCGTCCATGTCGGCGATCAACTCGATGTGGCTGTAGGAGAGCTTTTGCAAGAGTTGCCCGTGCGGGACACCCCATTGTGGGGACGCCGTCCCCACTTTTGGGTCCGGGAGCAAATTTGCCGATGCACCGGGCAGATCGTGAAATTGTGGGGGCAGCGCACCCACAATGCCAGGGTAAAGCCGGTAAAAGCGCAAATACCGGTAGAGCTGCCTCCGGTTACAGTTGGAGACCGCTACAAGTTTTCCGGCCAGCGCAACCAGCAACCGCTCGCCGTATGCGGCGCGGTCCTTGCCGTGCAGCTCGTAGTGGTGGATATGCACTCCGATAAGCCAGTTGCGAATTGTCAGGATCGTGTTTACGGCGCTTTTTGCGAAATTGGCGCAACGCAGGTCCAAATCCTGAATCGCCGCGACCAGCGAGGAAAAATCGCTCCCTTCCATGGAAGGGGGTGCGACCTCTCGTTTCCTTGCGGCTTTCGGAGTCCGTGAGGTTTTATTCCGCTTCATCCTCATCATCGGGTTCCTCCGACTCATCCAGTTCTCCCTGCGATCCCGCAAAAAGTGGCAGTTCCATCTCGGGTTGCAACTTTTGCGTCCAATCGGGAGGCTCGATACCGAAGAGCGGCTGGAGCAGGTCATGCCAGGCACGAAACTCCGGAAACATTGCCGCTGCGCTCTTGGCTCCCGCTTCGTGGCGGACGGCTTCCGGCGCGGCGAGGACAAGGGCTTCGAGAAGCCGGGCGACGGGGCTTCCCGCCTGCCAGTTCTGGCGGCGGGCGAGTTCTTTGGCGTTGCCAATGCCACCTGTGCCGCCCCCGGCTTCGAGATAGCGCAGGGCGAGGGCGTGGCAGCCGTCGAGCGCGGTGCGGAAGGCCGGGTCGTTCGGGTGGACTTTCAGCGTATCGGACTTTTTGCGGCGTTTGCCGATGACAATCGGCTCGCCGAGCAGATCCGCTTCTTCCTGTTCGAGGGCGCGTTCGCGGCGGCGTGCTTTGACTGGGACGATGTTGATTTTGTCACCGCTCTTGGTAACGAGGCCTGCGGCGATGAGGGTGTCCACCTCCATGCCCACGGCTTTGCCGAGGAGGGTGGCTTCGTTGTAGCGGAATTCTGCCGCGCCAAGAACATCCCAACAGAGCAAGGCAAACTTGCCCTCCGCCTCAACACCGTCGAGCCCCCGCTCGGCGAGTTGCTCGATGCGCCATTGGCTTACCGCGTCGCTGGCTTCATCAATGGCCGCGCTCACCCCGATTTCGCGCCCTGTGTCGGTCTTGACCTCGTCGTGGCGCGAATAGACCTCCATCGCCGGGCCGAACGACCCGACGAGCTGGTCCACCGGGTTCAAACCGTCCTTCTTGAGCCGTTCGGCGGTGGCACGGGCTTTTTGCCGGATTTCGGATTTCATCTCCTCGGTGTAGTAGCCTGTGCCCGCTCCGGGCGGACGCTTGCGGGCGACGAGGATCACCGTGCTCTGGGCGGCGTTCTTCTTGGCCTGGTGCAGCGAATGCTCGCTCTCGGTCTTCACCGGCCAAGTGGCCGTGATGGTGAACCCGGCGGAGATGAGCGAGGAGAAGAGTGCTTCCCATGCTTCCTGTTTCTTGTGCGTGAACATTACTGTGAGCGCCCCCTCTCGCCGTAGCACACGGTGCGCCTCGCGGAAGACCTGTGTCATGAGATCTTGGTAGAAGGCGTTGGCTTTCTCCTTGGCCGACTTGGCCGCCTCGCCCTTCTCGCGATGGCGGGAAACATTGACCACGGCCTCTTCGTCATGGTCGCAGAGGTAGGTTGAAAACCACTCGGGCCGACGATGCCCCTGCGTCCGCTTCAGCCAGACGTAAAAGAAATCGGCCAGCTCGCTGTATTGCACGTTGTCGGCATACGGGGGATCGACGACCACAGCAGAAATGCTTTCATCGGCAAGGTGTGCGAGGTTGGTGGCGCTGCCTTGGGTAATTTCGGCAGGGCTGGCTTTCAATTCTCTTGGCAGTTTTGCGAGGTGTTCTGCGGATTCAATCGTGTTGTCGATTGCCCACGCAAACCCACTCCCGGCCAGACATGGCGCCATTTCAGCATAAGTAACTTTGAATGCGAAGTCGTGGCGGTCGAATACACTGCGAATCACGGAACGAGGCGAGTGCCACGAGGCAAGGTAGCTATTGTAATTAAGAAACTTATCGATGACCGCAGAAAGTAGGTGGATGGATGCTTCAGCAAAGTCCTCTCCATCTTTTGCAATCATTTCCGCCCGCATCGCCTTCAACTCCTCGGCTAAAACTCCAAAGCCAAGCAACTGTCTGGGCGAGAACATGTCTGCCCACCTTGGCATCCCGTAAGTGATCGGGCGTTCGTCGCTCGAAACCACCGGATACTTCTCCGTCGGGATGATATTCTTCCGTTCCCACTCCGGGCGGAGTTTGGCGAGTTCCTTTTCCGCAGCGGCGATGGCGTCGAGGTCGTCCTGGGTGGGGGGTTGGAATTCGAGGCCGTTGGGGGTCTTGACGGCGACGGCGTAGAGGGCGCTCCCCATCTTGCCGTTCTGGGCCATGGCCTTGATGTAATCGCCGGGGATTTTCGTGCGGGTGAAGAGCGAGATGCCGTCGCCGCCGCTGTAGGTGGGCAGCGGTGCCTCCTTCAACTGCCCGGCGTGCCGTCCCACCTCGCGGATGCGAACCGACCATGTGCCTGCTTTGGCATCAACTACCGGCTCGGCCACCACCCGCCGCTCGCTTCCCTTCGGCTTGAGCAAATGCCAGTCCGGAACCAAGGGCGTCGGTTGTTGCGTGTCCGGGCAGGGCACCGTGCGGGCGAAGATGTAGGCGTGGACAAGCCCGTCAGTCCGCTTCGGGAAGAAATCGGCCAGCCGCTTCTCGATCCGCTTCACCATTTCGCGCCCCCACTTACGGGTCTTCTCGGCAAGTTCCGGCCCGAAGCGGAATGGATAATCCACCGTGGCCTCGAGCACCGTGCAGGCCACCGGATTCAGCTCGTTAGCGTAAGTCTTGAACCCGAGGCGGGCGGATTCCAGCGGGATCGACCCCCCGCCTGACATCGGATCGATCACCGCGATGTCGTCGCCAAAAATCTGCCGTGCCGCCGCGTGTGCAGCTTGGAGATCCACCTCCCGCATCCCATTTTTGAACGCTCGCCCGCAGTTGAATCCTCCCTCGATGCGGACGCCCGTATCCATCAACTTCCGCACCTTCACCAACTCGCTCCCCGGACGCCCGAACCCAATCAACCGCTCAAATGTCTCCCGTGGAAAATCCGCCGGGAGCAGCGATCCGAGCACGGCGGCGCGGGAGGCCACCAGCGGTCGCCGTGCCCACCAGACGTGTAGGTAAGTGTGTGGAGCCAGCGCACTGGCTGAGCCCCGTTCGCGCATACATTCGACCCCGATGGCGGCAGCAGGGAGCCAGTCTTCGATGAGGAGTCGAGGGAGTTTGGGTTCAGGCATAAGAAGGTGTTTTAAATTGATTGGGCGACATCGAGTGCAGCCGGTGCTGCTGCGCGTCTGGCGGCTTTGCGAGAGGCAGCTTCAGTTGTTGAAAGAGATAGACCTCGTTCGGCGCATCGTTCGCAGCCGTCCCGCTCGATGAAATGAATGTTCCTCCCGCACAGACAGCAAGGCATGTAATACCCGGCTTCTTCGCGTTGTTTGGAAGTGAGCCGATGGTCGGACTGGTATTTCCTGACGATCTCGCCAGGAACCAAATCCCAAGCGTGCTGACTCAATGAAACATTGCTGCGAACCCGCACCGACCCTGAGGGAAGCGATACTGCTTTCGCTTGGGCGAAGTCGGTTCTTTCCCGACTATGCAAAGACTCCTTCTCTTCAGATGAATCCTCCTCGTCCACTTCATCGATGGATTGTCCATCGAGTCCGAGACCGAATTCGAGGTCGTGAATCTCCACCTCTTGATAGTCGGCACGCAGAGTGGATTGAGCCGACACGGAGGCGATCAGGTCGTGATCGATCTTGACCTCAACTTCGAGGCGCTCGTGCAGTGGGCGAGCGTATTCGTCCACGTCAAGAGTCAGTGTGGTATAGGTTAGCCGCTCATCGCCCGCAAAATCCCTTCCGGGCCATTTGGACCGAGAAAACTGAAACTTTGCGATGCCGTCTCTGGGATCCACCGAATACATGGTGAGCGCATTCCGAATCTGTTTGCCTTCCGCCGGCAACTCGGTGCCCGCATGGATGAATGCGACGTGATCGTCGCCCGCGTGGAGAAGGTCGAGTGACTTGGCCATTCTTAGCCGGAGTCCATCATGGGCGATCCATGCAGCACCCTCGGAAATCACAGTTGCCGCGTTTGCGGGATCGTGGAGCCTGGCAATACCAAAGATCTCGAGGAGTCCCTGGCGGATAGCTGGAACTGCCGCCATGCCTCCGGTAGCCAGACAGAACTCGATAGCTGCCGGAGGAATTCCGGCCGCATCGAGTAGGCGCGAGATGCATTTGAGGCCGCGATGAACAAGGTCTCGGGTGACCTGATCAAGCTCCTGACGCGTCAGTTTGACGCGTAGATCCCGCTCGGGGCCAGAGACAGCGAGGATGTCTTTGACGAAAATGTCAATCTCCTCGTTCTCCGAGAGGTCAATCTTCGCACCTTCGCAGGCTTGGATGAGGCGCGGCTCGGCGTTCTCCGAGAGTAGGCTCCAGTCAGCATTGGGATGCTGCTCAGCGTGCCGCTTCTTCACAAATTCCACGAGCCGGAGATCGAAGCGGTCGCCACCCACCTCGACATCACCGAGGTTCAGGACTTGGACGAGCGTTCCGCCGCTGAACTTACAGAGCGTCAAGTCCAGTGTGCCGCCACCCCAATCAAATACCAGCGCAAGCCGGTCCTGAAGCTGCGCGAGTCGGGCCTTGAAATCCTGCTGCCCGCGAAGATGTCCGTAGAGCGCTGCAAGAGGTTCGTGCACGAATTGGTGAACATGGAGGTCTGCCTTCAACGCTGCTTCGCGCAGTTCGCGACGTGCTCGGCCCAGCATGGAAACTGGAATGGTGAATACGGCATGATCAAAGGATTGCCCGGGGTAGTTTCGCGAGAGGGCGTCATTTCGCAGAAATCGGAGGATTTCCGCCACCACATCCACCGCCCAACGATTGACCCCCGACACGTTGATGGGGATCGGCGAACCCAGAAATATCTTCGGGGACCGAACGATGTCACCGAAGACGCCGAGCCCCAACTCTCGGAGCTGTGATTTTGCTTTGCGCCCAACGATAGGCTGGGCACCGTCATACCACACCACAGATGGGTGCGGACGGAAATCCTCCTTGCTGGTCAACACGAGGGTCTTCTCCGGTTGCCCCGGTGAGGGCCTCCCGATAATGGTGGCGACGCTGTTCGTAGTGCCGAAGTCTAGTCCGAAGATAGCCATTGTAGTTGGGATTGAATTCCGTTCAGAGACGAGCGGATACGTTGCTGAACCACCGGGAGGTAGGGAGGATCTGCGTCCGCCGCCTCCGAGGCATTCTGAAGCCATCGGGTAAGTTCGCCCTCCAAAAAGCCCCGAATCCGCGACTTCATTTCGTCATGCCTATGCAGCCAAGCTGTTTGAAGATCGTCGAGCTGCTGGCGAAGCTCGGAAATGCGAGTGTCTTTTTCACGAAGATCAGCTTCAAGGGACTCAACTCTGGAGTTCAAGTCCGCCTTGGTAGCAGACAGTTCGGAGACCCTTTCGGTCAGTTCGGAGATTTGCGATTGGCTTTCGCGCAGCAATTTTTCGTTCGCCGCTTCTCGTATGGTCCAGGACCGATTAAGCACGAGCAAGGGTGCAATCTGCGTCTTTTTCAGAGGCGTGTGCAGAACCATGTCCTCCGGCCCTGGGCCATTCTCCACTATCTGGCTCTTTTTGGTGCGCTGGACTGGAAAAGCAAAATCAAGAAGGGCAACGGCGTCTGGCGGGGTCAGCCAATTTCGGTGGTATGCGAGGAGCAAAAAACATCCAAACAGATCGGGCTGGAGCTTTTTCGGCTTCCTGCCTCCCGGCGCAAGGAGGCGCGACGCGATTGCCCGGCACTCCGATAGGCTCGGCGAGTCGGCATCCTGGCGGATGTGGCCGAGATGGCTCAACAGCAATTCGGCAAGATCCAGCAGGGAATTGCGGATCGTTTCGGAGGCGACTTGGATATTCTGCAGCAGGCAGACCAATCGAGGCGCAATGCATTTTTCGATGTCTGGCGACTCAACTATCGCCCTTAGGTCATCGTTAGAAGGAATCGACACTGCTCCCTTACAGAATGATTTTAGGAAAGCGCGGGGGTTCGAGATTTTGGCGGCGGCGAAATACTCCGGCAGAGAGGCGGGTGGCGGTGCCACTTTTTTCAGGGAGTCAGGCGGGAGGGATTGTTGAGGTGGCGGAGATTCAGGAGGCAGCGTTTCCATTTAGCGTAAGATTATTCAATTGAGATTGTGCCCACCGATCAAAGGGCACTGTGAACTGAAGTCGGCGAAGGTCCTTGATAGCATCACCCATCCGCCCCAGTCGCTGGTTCGCTATCGCGGCGAGTGCCCGGACCTTCAAACCATCATACTCGCTCAATGGCTCCCACCGAACGAGTTCATTCAAATCTTTCAGTAGAAGTGGATGTGGGACCTGTCCCGATCTGAGCTTACAAGCCAATCCCAAAATGCGAAAAGTAACAATGTCGACCGGGCAAATTGATTCGTGAGGGATTTCGCCTCCCTCCGGCGCAATTGTCGTTGCTGGCCCATGAATAACAGATCGAAAAAACTCTCGTGCGCGGGCAAGATCCGGAACCTGCGCGGGAGCCGTCGAAAAATCGTTAAAGTTAAAGCGGATAGTTGCTGCGACCGACCGCGCTACCGGCCTTGAGAAACCTTGCAGAACATTCAATGAGGACGTGAACTTCGGCCTATAGTCTTCGAAGTCCAAAAAGACCCCTGCGTCAGGGTGGCGCTCTTTGATGGCAAGGCCGATCACATAGTCGCCCAAGGCTGATGCGTAATCGATGGCGGCAGGTGACTGCGGGCAGGACCGTCGAAAGTCGTCCACATCGGAAAGCCTCGGATGGTCCACAGCCAGGCGGCGGACAAATTCTGTATCGATCACTCCCAACTCTTTTGAATCGGGAACTCTGAACGCAATGCGGATGTTGGCCGATGCGACATTGCGATCCTGATTGCGTTCATTGGCGAGCTGGATGTCGCATATCGAACTCCGCTCTGCGGAAAGCAGGGATGGGAGTTGGGAAGGGGCAACCCGGACAAGCGACTCGCCATTCTTGGACAATGTGCAAGTCGTGCAATTTAAAACTCGGAAGCATCCCTCCTTAGCTTTCTGCCGGATAATGTTGTCTTTCCCTGCTGTCCTGCCGCCAATCAAAATGACCGGCATGCTCAGTGGGTGATCGATGCCAAGGTGCTCAGAAAGCTCATCAACCGTAAAAAATAGCCGTGCGCAATGCGGGCAAGGAACACTCGGATTAGGATCAAACAGAGTTTGCTCGGTGCCTACGAGATACCGCTCGACCGCTCTTTCCTGAATCCATCCGAGAGTTGGCATAGCAGAATGGGCCTACTTCACGGCCTCCAGGAGAATTCGCAGCGCACGCCGGGTGCGACGAAGCCGGCCGTTCCGCATGAGGCCGAACCACCATGCGGCTTCGCCGGGGTCGGCGGATTGTAGGTGGAATGCTGCTTTGTGAAGCCGGTCGGCGTTGCGGAGGCCCGCCGCGACCATCGCATAACAGGCAACACGCGCCCCCCAATCGTCGTCGAGCGGATAAAACGGGCCCGGCTCGAGCTTCAGCCGCTGACCTTTTGGCAGGCTTGTCTTGACGGCTTGGCGGATCAGTGCAGACGCAGAGGCAAAAGCAAGAGGCGAGATCGCGGCAACGCGGGTCAGGCGTTCGTTCATCTTCTCATCGAGCGAGCGTCGATAGAGAATGGCAGCGTCGCCCAGTCGGCGTCGAACCACACGGATGGCAAAGGAGGCTTCGCGGATTTTCATGATTCGGTGGGTTTGTCGAAGACCGCGATAGGCTTCACCTCGGGCGGGGCGCTTTGCTGGAGATTATCGAGGGCTCCGCGAAGCCCGGCTCGGCCTCCTTTGAAATGGAGCGTCACAGTGGCCTCGTAGGAACAACCTTCCGCCAGCGAGTTGAAAAGGGTCTGTCCGATCTGAAGCGGTTTGGTCGGATGATTCAGCTTGAGATCGTTTGCAGCGAAGTTGACGGATCCTCCGTCCTTGGCATCTCCAGAGAGCGTGATGCTGACGGCAAGAGCATCTGCACCGAGCGGCTGCGCCAGAGTCGCCAGCGCGGCGGCGATGGCAGGCGTCGGGGCACGAAGTTCAAGTTTGAGAACAGGGCGTTTTTCCGCGTAGCTCAAAATCAACGGCCATGTTGTCGCGGTGACTTGACTTGGCGGGGGGGGCGGAGGAATGGGCGTGCCGCCGGAACCTCCAACAGAGCCGCCACCCGTTTGCCCTGGGCCCTGCGCCGGCTTGTCTTCCGCAATCCAGGCCTTGCCAGTCGCGGTCGAAGCCAGAGCGACCGCAACCGAATCGTCCAGCGGGTATGCGGAGGGAAGACGAGCTGGTGTCCTGCGCCGGTGGCCCGGAACACCGATCACCGAACCATCCTTGTCGCAGACCGTTCCATCGGAAAGCTTCACGGCGATCAGTCCACTCTCAACGGCCTTGAGAATCGTGGTTCGCACGATGTCTGCATCAGGGATCAGCCGCAAGCCGGGTGCAGAAAGAATGCGTTCGTGAACCGAGCGAGCCGAGCAAGCCTCCGGTTCTCCGGGCACAGGGGTCGCTCCCGGGAGCACTTTGTCCACGAAGAAGCTCGGATCAATCCCGTCGGATGGTTCAAAAAGGAGTCCCTTTTCGTGAAGAAACTTCCGAAGCAGCGCCTGTCCGTTAGGCCGTTGGAGAACCTGCCCCTCGGGCACCATATACTGCTCCTCCAATTGGAGTGCGGATCGACCAGCAAGGACAATTTGATCAAAAGCACGATAGCTCTGGAAAAAGAATTGCTTTCGTAGGTCGGGTTCAAATCGATCAAGCTGCTCGATGACCAGCTTGCCTTGAGAACCGCTCGAATGTTCTTTGCGAATTTTCTCTGCAGCGATCAGTCGCTGGGCTTTTTCAATGGCTGCGGCCCACTTCACATCCGAAGGCGCAACAGCAAGAATGGCATTGCGGAAGCCCCGTGGCACAGGTGCCGAGGAATCCCGATCATCGGAATAACTCACAACAGAAACGGCGGTCTTCACATTGGAGCAGACGGCGAGCTGGAGATCCGCAGACTCTGGAACCTGATTCGGGTGGGCAGGCCATCCGGCGAGCTTGAAAACCGAGCCACCAAAATATTGCTGAACTTCCGCTCGGATGCGGGCGGCCGCGTCGTCGGGGGAAATCTTCCCGCGCATTTCATCGATCTGGCGCATCACATTCGGGTCGGTGCGGAATTGCCACCCTCGCCCGCCGGGGAGCGGGTAGGTATGCCACCCGACACCGATCAACCTGTCGAGAGCCTCTCCGGGTTCCGGGCCGGCCTCCTCAGGCCGCAGGACTGCGAGCGTGAGATCCGGCGTATCGAAGCCGCTCGTCGAATTCGAGGTATCCAAACTCTCCAACAGGAGTGCGGAAGCGACGCGAACATGGATGCCGGATGATCCACCATCGAGATCAAGAGCATGGCCGGTGATGTCAGCTTTGATCGCTGCGGTGAAACGGTCTTTTTGCAGGCGATTGAGAAGGTCGGCTTGAATGTCCTTGTCCGCCCAGTTCACTTCACCTGCGGAAATGAGGTCGCAGTCGGTTTGATGGTTCCAGACATCCCGGATGATCCGTGCAAAAAGCCTGAGAACTCCCCGGCTCTTCTGGAAGCTGGCCATTGCACCAAGACGCTCCTCGGCTGTTTTGAGCAACCTCGGGTGGAAAGGATAACAGTCCTCAATGGACTTCTTGTAGGCTGGAGATGTCGGGGGAGCGGCTCCACCCGAAGGGAGAAGTTGTGAATTCGCATCCGATACCCGTTTGTAGAGATCAGCGTAGGTTTGAGCGGTTCTGCTGGCAGCACCCTGATCTACCTTTCCGAACAGTCGTCGAACGATGACCTTGGCGGATTCGTCGCCGATGGGGTCGATGCTGCTCATTTTGCGCCCGAAAATCTCCTCCAAGTCCCGGGCACATTCGGTGAGCTGGCTGGCGAGACGCTGGGACTGCTGCGCATACACCGCCTGCTGTCCGGGATCTGTAACGACCAGCACCGTCTGCGGCCGGTTGCTCACAACGGATGCCAAGAGGTTCATGAAGCCCAAGAGATTTCCTTGGCCGCGCTCGGAGAGCTTGGCCATGTAGATGACCAACTCGTCGATCAGGAATAAAATCGGCCCGGACGGCAGCACTGCTTCAAGCTGTTTCGCGTTGGGAGAAGCTTCGGGCGCGTCCGCTGCTCCGAGCATGGCTAGTGACTTCGCCCCCCCGCCCGCTTCGCTCGCCTCTCCAAGCTGGAAAAACAATTCGCCCCAGAGGCTATGGGTCGAGAGGCTTTTGTGGGTGTTGAAATCGGGAAACCCGGCTTTACCGCAGTCGAGCGCGATAGTCGTTACTTTCGATGGGCGGTCGGCGTTTGACAGAATTTCCGCGCCCAAAGCTGCATTGCCGGCACTATGGCCGAGGTGCCAGAGAGTCATCAGGGTATGGGTCTTGCCGCCACCAAAGCCCGTGCTCAGCCGAAGAGTCAGACCACTTTGGGATGTATCGACAAGCCGAGAGAAAACGGCTTTGGCGACATCCTTGAGATTTTGAGCAGGGTGGGTATTGCCAAAAAACTTTTCTGGATCGGCGTAAACATCTGCCGATCGCCCGGAGATAAGATCGCCGAAGTCCGCAGCGAAAATCGCATCGTTGAGTTCACCTTTGCGGACTTCAAGGCGGGGCTGGCAACTTGTAAAGATACTCATGATTTTTTATCTGTTTAATCGAACCAATGGAGACCGTCTATTATTCAACATTCAGATTTTTTCGCGCAGTAGGCAGACCGAGTTTTCAAGCATGCAACTCGGCAAAAGGAATCTCCCAGTCATTGTGCTTCGAACCGTAGTGGAAACTCAACACCGCCGTGATCTCAAAATCCCGCGCAGCCTGATACAAAGCCGCAACGGAGTCCATGCCCCCACTGCAAAGCACGACGACTTTTTGTTTTTGTGCGTTCATGGTTTTCTCTCCGCCTCGTAGTTCCCAAGCAACATGGCGAATTTTGAATGATGAATGATGGATTTTGAATTCATTCAGGATTTTTCTGGGCTTCGAAATTTCCGAGAACCTTGGCTGATGTTGGATTTTGAATGATGAATTTTAGATTATGAATTTTGGGTTGGAGAGTAGGGAATCTTGAAGCAAATGGTGGATTTTGAATTGTGAATGTTGTCTTTGGCTTAACGGCGCGTTGCGCCTGAATCTTGGGGCCGCTCGGCCTCCGGCTCGTAGCCCACGCCTCGGAGAGCGATCCGCCCCTACCTTGTAAACGAATGCTCGGCTCGGATACCACGGCGCTGACGGCGCAGCGCCCTCCAGATTTTTTGAAGGTGGTGGATTTTGGATTCAATCAGTTTTTCGGCGGAGGAAAGTGTCAGTGCCGCGAGTTGTCACATCCATGTTCATTTCATCGCTGATTGGAATTTCATTTCGATGCCTTTGTGGATTTTGATCTGG
>Ga0172376_10004406_pt1 | contig 16095 bp, 13 predicted proteins | sample Lak35m_FD_121114 | JGI IMG/M metagenome (GOLD analysis project Ga0172376, IMG submission 121114) | Freshwater microbial communities from Kabuno Bay, South-Kivu, Congo - kab_092012_35m | ecosystem: Environmental > Aquatic > Freshwater > Lake | place: Democratic Republic of the Congo: South-Kivu... | reverse complement strand
TCCCCGGGGGAGAGGGCCGGGGTGAGGGGGAAGGGGCGCTACCAGTTGCCGGCCGCGCTTCAACCAGGCTTTCGGCAGCCTGCAAGAAAGTGAGATGCGCGCCCGCACTCAGCGTCAGAGATTTCAGGCTTCCGCCGCTGTCATCGCCGGATTAAGTTTTTTCCGCACTCACCACCAACGTCCTTAACTCCGCACTCCCATGGACGCAAAACACTACGACCTCGTGGTCATCGGTTCTGGTCCCGCCGGCGAGAAGGGCGCGGCGCAGGCGGCTTACTTCGGCCGGCGCGTCGCGCTCGTCGAGAAGGAGCCGGCGCTCGGCGGCGCGGCGGCCAACACCGGCACGCTGCCGTCCAAGACGCTGCGCGAGACGGCGCTTTACCTCTCGGGGTTCCGCCAGCGCGGGCTGCACGCGGTCCACTTCAGCCTGAAGGACCAGGTCACGGCGCGCGATTTCCTCTACCGCGAGCGGCTGGTGGTGCAGTCGGAGCGGCAGCGCATCGTGGACAACCTCAAGCGCCACAAGGTGGACCTCTACAGCGGCTTCGCGTCGCTGGCGGACGCGCACACGGTGCAGATCGCGCCGAAGCATTCGCCGCCCGCGCGCATCACGGGCGACGTGATCCTCATCGCCACCGGCTCGCATCCGTTCCACCCGGCGAACTTTCCCTTCCACGATTCGCGCGTGTATGACTCGGACACGATCCTGAACCTGCGCGAAATCCCGCCGACGATGCTCGTGGCCGGCGGCGGGGTCATCGGGTGCGAATACGCCTGCATGTTCGCGGCGCTGGGCATCAAGGTCACGCTGGTGGAGGGGCGCGACCGGCTGCTGGGCTTCATGGACGCCGAGGTGTCGCACGCGCTGGCCGACAGCATGAGGGCGCTGGGCATCGAGTTCCACATGCCCGACGGCGTGGAGGCCATCGAGACGGGCGAGACGTTCGCCGTGCGGCTCAAGTCCGGGCGCGTGGTGAAGGCGCATTCGCTGCTCGCCGCCACGGGCCGCTCCGGCAACACGCAGAACCTGGGCCTCGAAGCCATCGGCCTGCCGCCGGACTCGCGCGGCAACCTCAAGGTCAACGCCAGCTACCAGACCGCCGTGCCGCACATCTACGCGGTGGGCGATGTCATCGGCTTTCCCGCGCTGGCGGCGACCTCGATGGAGCAGGCGCGCGTGGCGATGGTCCACGCGTTCGACCTGAAATACAAAAGCGGCGTGGCGACGATCCTGCCCTACGGCATCTACACCATCCCCGAGTGCTCGATGGCCGGCGAGACCGAGGAGTCGCTGACGAAGGCCGGCGTGCCCTACGTGGTGGGCCGCGCGCGTTACGCGCAGAACGCGCGCGGGCAGATCATCGGCGACAAGGACGGCTTCCTGAAGCTGCTCTTCCGCGAGGAGGACATGAAGCTCGTGGGCGTGGTGGTCATCGGCGAGCAGGCGAGCGAACTGGTGCACACGGGCCTGACGGCGCTGCTCACCGACGCGGGCGCGGACCTGTTCATCCAGATGTGCTTCAACTACCCGACGCTGACGGAGCTATACAAATACGCTACGTATGACGCACTCGGACAGCGGGCGAAGAAACGGCAGCAGGTGGGAAAGTGAGCCGGTGAGAAAGTGTGATGGCGGCCGGACAATTTCTCACTTTCTCGCTTTCCCACTTTCTCACCTGCCGCGCGTGTGCGGCGAAGCTCAGAGGTATTTTCCCATCGCCTTCCGGTCGCCGGGGGCCATGAGCAGGTAGGTCAGCGGGCCGTCGGACCATGCGGCGGTGGTCCAGTCCTCGCCCTCGGCGAAGCGCGGCTGGGTGCGGCCGGGCGCGTCGGGCAGGTCGGCGGTGTTGATGATGACGAGGTGGACCTTGTCCTGCGGCAGCGCGCGGCCGGTCTGGAAGGCGAGCAGCGTGACGCGGTGGCCGCGCCAGTCCATCACCGCGCAGCCGAGGTTCAGCGGCTTTTTAAGAGCACCGGGCACGGTGAATTCCGCGTGGCCGCCGTGCTCCTTCAGCCAGTGGCGGATGTCGTCGAGGCTCGGGCTGCGGTAGTTCATCCGGTAGCTCTGCGCGCCGAAGTAGTTGACCTGCGTGGTGGCCAGGTGCGCGTGGCGGGGCAACACGCCGTAGCCCTTGCCGAGGTAGTCGGTGAGGTCGCGGGTGAAGCTCGCGAGGTCGGCCTTGGGTTCCGGCGGCTCGTGCATCGCGAGAAAGCCGATGAGGCCAAACGTCACGGCGAGGGCGGCGGCCGTCGCGGCGGGGTGAATGCGGATGCGCCACCACGGGGTAACCGGCAGCGGCACCACATTGCGCCCGGCGAGGATGCTGGCCTTCAAGTCCGCCGGCACGGGGACGGCCTGGAGCTGCGCGCCGATGGCGGTGTCGAGCGCGGTCTGCTCGGCGAGCCAGCGGGCGAGGTCGGGGTCGCGGCGGGCCTGGGCGAGGGCTTCGGTGAACTGCGGGTCGGCGGCGTCCGGGCCGCCGGGCCGGTAAGCCCGCAGGATGAATTTGGCTTCGTCGTTGTTCATCGGGTCAAATCGCTTGGCGGAGTTCCAGCGGCACAATTTTCCGCTCCGTGCCGGCGGCCTGGTCGGCGAGCAACGCGCGCAACTGCGCCTTGCCCCGCGCCAGCCGCGACATCACGGTGCCGATGGGCACGTCGAGGGTTTCCGCGATTTCCAGATACGAATGGTCTTCGAGGTAGAAGAGCGTCAGCGGCGCGCGATACACCTCGTCCACGGCCTGCAGCGCCTGGAGCACCACCCGGCTGTCCAGCGCGTTGACGGTGGCCGGGGTGACGGGCGGCAGCTCGTGCTCGACGGAGTCGAGGTCGTGGTGCGGGAAGCGCGTGGTGCGGCGGCGCGAGCCGAGGAACTCGCGGTGCAGCGTGGTGAACAGCCAGGTCTTCACCTTCGAGCGGTCGCGCAACTGCTGGCCTTTCGCCGCCCACAGAAAAAAAGTCTGCTGGGTCAGGTCACACGCCTCCGCCTCGCTGCCGGCTAGGCTCAACGCGAACCGGTAAAGCGGCTGGTAATACGCGCCCACCAATTGGTCGAAGTCCGGCTCGGTCACGGGGGTTAGAGGCTTTTGGCCCCCCGGTTATTCCATCCGGCGAATAGCCGGGGCTGGTGCGTGCGTCTGCCAGAGCGGGCTTTCCTTGCGCAAGCCGCCGAACTACGTTGTCGCCGTGACACACGCCGCCATCCCAGTGAATCTCTGCGCCCGTCCCGCCTCTGCGGTGCAAAAAGCCGTTTTAGCACCGCAGAGGCGTGACGGACGCAGAGAAGCTGGTTCAAGGGCTGAACTCGCGAACCTTGATGGCTCGTGGATTCTGCCCATGAAGCGGAGCGCGGGCGTCCCGCCCGCTTTGGACGCTCGACCTCCCTGCCGTGACCGCTTTCGTTTGGACTCCGGAAGCGTTAAGCGGCCCGGAGGGCCGCGCTCCGATGCGCGGCTGGGGTCGCTCGCCGGGTTGCTCCTGGCTTTGGTGTTCGGCACCTTTACCGCACCGGCGGAAGTCACCTTCCAAACCGACGTGGCGGCGGTCATTTCCAAGGCTGGCTGCAACCTCGGCACCTGCCACGGCAACGCCACGGGGAAGGGCGGCTTCAAGCTGTCCCTGCGCGGCGGCGACCTCGACTACGACCACGCGGCGCTCGTCCGCGACCAGTTCGGGCGGCGCGTGGACTCGCTCGCGCCCGACGAGAGCCTCCTCCTGCTCAAGGCCACGCAGGCCGTGGCGCACGAGGGCGGCAAGCGCTTCGCGAAGGACTCGTGGGAATACCGCACGCTGCGCGAGTGGATTGCGGGCGGGGCCAGACGCGAATCGCCCGGCGCGCCGACGCTGGTGAAGCTGGAGGTCACGCCGCGCGAGCAGTTCCTCATCGAGCCGGCCAGTTCGGTCGAGGTGAAGGTCGCGGCGAAATTCTCCGACGGCTCGACGCGCGACGTGACGAAGATTGCCTGCTACGAGGTCGTGAACGTCGCCGTGGCCGAGGTCGCCACCGACGGCCGCGTGTCGCGCAAGGAGTCGGGCGAGACGACGCTGCTGGTGCGCTTCCTGCACTTGCAGGAGCCGGTGCGGCTGGCCTTCGTGCCCGCGCGGCCCGGCTTCAAGTGGGCCAATCCGCAGCCGCACAACTTCGTGGACGAGCACGTCTTCGCGAAGCTCCAGACGCTGCGGATGAACCCGAGCGAGTTGGTGAGCGACGAGGTCTTTCTGCGCCGCGCGTATCTCGACCTGCTCGGCATCCTGCCGACGGCGGAGGAGGCGAAGCGGTTCGTCGGCAACGTGGGGAAGCCGGGGGCGAACTCAAAACTCAAAACTCCAAACTCGAAACTGGCCCCGCCCGACCAGCGCGCCGCGCTCATTGACGAGCTGCTCGAACGCGAGGAGTTCGCCGATTTCTGGGCGCTCAAGTGGGCCGACCTGCTGCGCGTCGAGGAAAAGACCCTCGACGCGAAGGGCATGCAGGACTTCCACAACTGGATTCGCGGCAGCCTCGCGCGCGGCAAGCCGATGGACCAGTTCGCCCGCGAACTCATCGCCGCGCGCGGCAGCACCTACGCGAACCCGGAGGCGAATTTCTACCGCGCCAACCGCACGCCGGTCATCCGCGCGGAGGCGGCGGCGCAGGTCTTCCTCGGCACGCGGCTCCAGTGCGCGCAGTGCCACAACCACCCGTTCGACCGCTGGACGCAGGATGATTACTACGACTGGACCGCGCTGTTCGCGCGCGTGGACTACAAGATTCTCGCGAACAACCGCCGCGACCGGAACGACAAGCACGAGTTCATCGGCGAGCAGATTGTCTATCTCGCGCGCAAGGGCGGCGTGACCAACCCGCGCACGGACAAGACCGCCGAGCCGCGCTTCCTCGGCGTGGCGAAGCAGGACTTCGAGCGCAAGGACGAGCTGGAGGCGCTGGCCGAGTGGATGACGCGCCCGGACAACCCGCTCTTCGCGCGCTCGCAGGTCAACCGCATCTGGTATCACCTCATGGGCCGGGGCATCGTGGACCCGATTGACGACTTTCGCGCGACGAACCCCGCGTCGCACCCCGCGCTGCTGGACGCGCTGACGGCGGAGTTCGTGCAGAGCGGCTTCAACTTGCGCCACGTCATCCGGCTCGTGATGAACTCGCGCGCCTACCAGACCGCCAGCGCGCCGAACGACACCAACGCCGACGACGAGACGAACTACTCGCGCGCCACCGTGCGCCGGCTCACGGCGGAGCAGATGTTCGACACGCTGCACCAAGTCGCGGGCGTGACGCCGGAGTTCGCGAACTTCCCGGCCGGCACGCGCGCGGCGGAGCTGCCCGGCGCGCGCTTGCAGGGCCGGCGTGGCCGCCGCAGCCAGCTCTCGCCCGACCTGTTCATGAACATCTTCGGCAAGCCGCCGCGCCTGACGGTCTGCGAATGCGAGCGCTCCACCGAGACCACGATGGGCCAGGCCTTCCAGATGATTTCCGGCCCGTCGGTCAACGAGCTGCTCACCCAATCCGGCAACCGCCTCGGCCCGCTGTTGGATTCGGTGAAGTCCAACCGGGCGCTGGTCGAGGAGCTTTATTGGTCGGTCCTCACCCGCCCGCCGACGGCGACCGAACTTGCGAAAACCGTCGCGCATCTCGACGCGGCCAAGGACCGCCGCACCGGCGCGGAAGACGTGCTGTGGAGCCTCGTGAACGCGAAGGAATTTGTGCTGCGGCGATGACTTGCTCCTCCCTCTCCCTTTGCGGAGCAAGGGGAGAGGGCCGGGGTGAGGGGTTGCGTGCGTAGGCGTTGGTGGCCGCACCCCTCATCCGGCCTACGGCCACCTTCTCCCCTCGCCCTGCGAAGGGAGAAGGAGCAATCAATAATCCCGAAACGGCCCGCGCGGTTCGCTCGCGTCCATCTCCTGCTTCCACGCGGTGAACTTCGCCTTCATCTGCGCGGCCACGTCGGGCTTCTGCTTCGAGAGGTCGCTCTTCTCGCCGAGGTCGGTCGCGAGGTCGTAGAGGCCGTTGCCGCGCGCGGACTCGACCCATTTCCAGTTGCCCACCCGCGCGGCGCGGTCGTCGCGGCGCTCCCAGAACATCTCCGTGCGCGGCGACTTCGCCCTGCCTTGCAGCACCGCCGTCATGTCGAAGCCGTCGAACTTCACGCCGGCGGGCGGCTTCGCGCCGGTCGCGGCGAGGAGCGTGGGGAACAACTCAAGCGCGGTGAGCAACTCGTCCGTCACCGCGTTCGCCGGGAGCCGGCCGGGCCAGCGCGCGAGGAACGGCACGCGCAGGCCGCCCTCCCACATCGTGCCTTTGCCGCCCTTGAGCGGCGCGTTGCCGCCGTTGCCGCTGCCGCCGTTGTCGGACATGAACAGCACCAGCGTGTCGCGCTCCAGGCCGAGTTCGCGCAGCGTGTCGAGCAGCTCGCCGATGGCCTCGTCCATGCACGTCACGGCGGCGAGGTAGCGCGTCACGTTGTTCTTCGGGTCGCGGTTCGGGTAGAGCTTCAGGTATTTGTCCGGCACCTGCACGCCGACGCCTTCCTTCTTCTCGCCGGGCTTCTTCTCCGAGTCCGGCGCGAAGGACGACGCCCCGTGCGGCGCGTTGAAGGGGAGGTAGAGGAAGAACGGCTCCGCCTTCTGCTCGCGCACGAAGCGCACCGCCTCGCGGCGGAACACGTCGGTGGCGTAGGCGCCCTTGTCCTCCTCGGTGCGCCGGTTGCCCCGGAACAGCGACGGCACGCCGTAGCGCTCGTGGGTGTAGTAATCAATGCCGTTGTTCCCGTGGCCGTAGAAGAAGTCGAAGCCGCGCTGGAGCGGGAGGTAACGGCGCGCCTGGCCCATGTCCCACTTGCCCACGCAGCCGGTCGCGTAGCCGGCGGCCTTGAGCGCGTCGCCGAGCGTGACCTCGCGCGGGTCGAGGCCCAGCGTCATCTCCGGCGACACGGCGTATTCCGCCGGCGAGTAGCGGTGGCCGAAGTTGACCATGTCGTTGCGCACCATGTCGTAGAGGCCGTTGCGCTGCGGGTAGCGCCCCGTGAGCACGCTGCCGCGCGACGGCGTGCAGGCCGGCCACGTCACGTAGAAGCTCGTCGCGCGGACGCCTTCGCGCGCAAGCCGGTCGAGGTTCGGCGTGATGATTTCCTCGCGCCCGAGGCAGCGCAGGTCGCGCCAGCCCTGGTCGTCGCTGATGATGAGGATGACGTTGGGCGGGCGCGGGGCGGCGGAGGCGATGGCGGTGAACAACACCCCGCACAACGCGGGCAGCCAGGCGCGGCGCAGGCGGCGAAAGAAGGCGTGCATGGGAAACGAATGAACGGTTGCGTCAGCCCACGCCAGCAGATTCTCGCCTGCCTCCCAACCGGCGGCTTTCCCATTGCGCGCCGGGGCAAAGCTTCCCACAGTTGGCAGCATGAAGACCAAGCTGCTTTCCGCCCTGATTCTCCTGATTGCTGCTGTCGGCGTGGTCTGGCTGCCCGCGCAGGAGGAGAAGCCGGCGAACACCATCGGCGTGGAGGTGCCCGCCGCCGTGAAGAGCGCCCTCCAGCGCGAGGCCGAGGGCGGACGCATCGTCGAGCTGGGCCGCGTGAACGAGGACGGCCGCCAGCAATACGAGGCCACGGTCAGCCACGAGGGGCTGGAATACGCCGTGCGGGTGAGCCTGCGCGGCGTGGTGCTGCGCGTGGAGCTGAAGGATTACAACGACGCGGAGGACCAGTCGCTCAACCAACTCCCCGCCGCTGTGCGCGATGCGTTCAAGAAGCTGGCGCGCGGCGGGTCGGTGGAGAACGCCCGGCGGCAGCGGCTGTCCTACTCGTTCGAGACCCGGATTGACGGGCGGCGCTACGCGGTCACGACCGACGAGCAGGGCCGGCTGCTGCGGAAGGAACTGCAGTCGGACGAGGGCGACGGAAAGTAGCTGCGGCCAAGCCGGGACGATGCAGTTGGCCTGGGGGGGAGCGCACGCCTCCGGCGTGCGGTTTCCGGCGTCCCGCCGGAAACTTCGTCGTTCCATTTTCTCCCCACCAAACAGTGCGGAGCAAAATGGTGGAACAAAGTCGTGTCCGGGACGGACACGGCGGCACGCGGGACGCGTGCGCTCCCCCGGGCCGATTGCATCGTTCCGGCTAAGAACTGGCAGCCAGCGCGCGGCGCAGCAGTTCGAAGGCTTGCAGGCAGGTCAGATGCTTGAACGTCTCGCGGTCGTAGCGGTTGACCGGGTTGATGACCTTCGTGCCCGCCGCTGAAGCCAGCGCGATGAAGACCGTGCCCACGGGTTTCTCCGGCGTGCCACCGCCGGGGCCGGCAATGCCCGTGACGCCCAGCGCGAAGTCCGCGCCCGTCCGCGCGCGGCAGCCCTCGGCCATCTCGCGGGCCACGGCTTCGCTCACTGCGCCATGGGCGGCGAGGGTTTCGGCCTTCACTCCGAGGAAGGTTTGCTTGGCCGCGTTGCTGTAAGTCACCAGCCCGGCGAGCAGCACGGCGGACGCGCCCGGCACGTTGGTGATGCGGTTCGCGATGAAGCCGCCGGTGCAAGACTCGGCGCGTGCGAGCGTCTGTTTCCGCTCCGTCAGCCGGCGCACGAGCACCTGCTCCAACTCGTCGTCGCCCTCGCCAAAGATGTGTTCGCCCGCGAGCGATTGCACGATGCGCGCGGCCTCCGCCACGTCCGCGTCCGCGCCGCAGCCGCGCCCGACGAACCGCACGTCCACCGCGCCGGTGTGCGCGCAGTAGCCGAGTTCGAGGCCGGCGTCCATCAGTGGCTTGAGCGGTCCGGCGATGCGTTCCTCCAAGTAGGATTCGCCGATGCCGGCGGTGCGCAGCGTGCGGCAGACGAAGTCGGCATCGAGCGGGAGCTTTTCGCGCAGGAGCGGCGCGACCTGGATCGTGAACATCGGGCGCAGCTCGCGCGGCGGGCCGGGCAGCATGACGAGCCAGCTTGGTTTGCCATCGGGACGGAAGGGATTTGGGCTGACGTGGAGCGCGAGGCCGGGCGCAGTGCCGTGGGCGTTGTTCAGCACGAGCGCGCCGTCGGGAACCATCGCCTGCACGCGCGTGCTGGCGGGCATTGGACGGTTGCGTTTCGCGAAGAAGGACTCGACATGCGCGACGATGGCCGGGTCTTCACTCAGCTTGCGCCCGAGCAGCGCGGCGATGCGGTCACGCGTGATGTCGTCGGAGGTCGGGCCGAGGCCGCCGGTGGTGATGATGAAGTCCGCGCGGCCCAGCGCCTCGCGGACGGCGCGTTCGATGTCGTCCGCCGTGTCCGCCACGGCGACCTGCCGCGTCACGACGTAGCCGAGGTTGGCGAGCTGGCGGCAGAGCCATTGCTGGTGCGTGTTGAGCACTCGCCCGAGCATCAGCTCGCTGCCGGTGTTGATGAGTTCGAGGTTCATGTGGGTTGCCCGCGAAACACGCGAAAAGGCGCGAAAAGACAGGCTGAAGTTTGCGGCTCTGCTTTCGCGTTCATTCGCGTGTTTCGCGGGCCAATATCAAAGCCCCGACCGGCACCGCGTCCTCGCCCAAGTCCGCCTGCGCCACGCGCGGGCCGGGGGCGAAGGCTTCCATGACGTAGCGTTGCAGGGCGGAGGCGACAGCGGCGCGCAACGGCTCGCCCACGAGTGAAAGGCCGCCGCCGAGCACGATGACTTCCGGGTGCATCAACTGCGTGACGTGCGAGAGGCCGAACGCGAGGTCGTCGGCGACTTCGGCGAGAATTTGCGCGGCGAGGGCATCGCCTTGCGCGAGCGCGGGGGCGAGCGCGCGGGCTTGGCCGGAAGGGAATTGCGCCGCGAGCGTAGCGAGCGCGCTCTGCGGCTCGCGCTCGCATGCCTCGCGGACTTTCCGGTCCACCGCCCAGCCCGAGCAGCGGTGCTCGACGATGGTGCCGGCGCGGTCGAGGCGCACATGGCCGATCTCCGCCTCGCCCGGCTTCGCACCGTGGTAGATGCGTCCATCCACGACCAGCCCACCGCCCACGCCGCTGCCGAGCGTGACATAGAAGACGGGATTGCGGCCTTGTCCCGCGCCGCACTGCGCCTCGCCGAGCGCGCCGGTGTTCGCGTCGTTGTCCACGCGCACGGGCAGACCGGTGAGGTCGCGCAGCCAGTCGCCGAGGGGAAATTCGGACCAGCCTTCGATCTGATGCGAGCAGCATATTTGGCCGGTTGCCGAATCCACCGGCCCGCCGAAGCCGACGCCGATGGCGGCTGGCTGCACAAGTTTTGTCAGCTCCGGCAGCGCCCCCGCGATCTGCTCGCGGATGCCTGCGCCGCCGCGCGCCTTGTCCACGGTGAAGCGCCGCCGCTCCGTGATGCGCGCGTCCGCGTCACCCGCCACGAGTTGGAGCTTGGTGCCGCCGATTTCGATGCCGAGGTAGCCGCGTTGCACGGCGGGATTTCACCGGCGGGGCAGGGGGATTGCACGGAGAAAAGTGCGTGCGTCGCCCGGGCCGAATAGTTCTTTACACCCCCGCGCGCGTTTTTCAGATTCGCGCCGCATGTCAGTTGCCACCCCAACGGGACGAACCAAACCACCCGCCGCGCAGCCCGCCTTTGCTTTTGGCGAGCTGGCCGCCGCCGATGTCGCCGCCGCCACGAAGCGGTCGCAGGACTATCTGTTCAGCGTCCAGCACCCGGACGGCTATTGGGTCGGCGAACTCATCGTGGACGTGACGCTCGTGTCGGACATGGTGGCCTACCACCACTGGTCGGACACGGTGGATCCCGAGTGGCAGCGCCGCGCGGTGAACCACATCTTCGAGCGCCAGCTCGATGACGGCGGCTGGAACATTTATCCGCACGGCCCGTCCGAGGTGAACGCCACCATCAAGGCCTACCTCGCGCTCAAGCTCGCGGGCGTCCCCGTCACTGACCCGCGCATGCTCAAGGCCCGCGAGATGGCCCGCAACCTCGGCGGCGTGCCGCGGATGAACACCTTCTCGAAGCTTTATCTCGCGCTCATCGGGTTGGTCGGCTGGAACCACGTCCCCTCCATTCCCTGCGAGGTGCTGCTCATCGGGAAATGGTTTCACGTCAACTTCTGGGACATGAGCAACTGGTCGCGCGCCATGCTCGTGCCGCTGGCGATCATCAACCACTTCCGCCCCACGCGCCCGCTCAAGAACGGCGTGAACCTCGACGAGCTTTACCCCAACGGGAAGTGGGAGCTGGATGAGGCACTGCGCCCGCGTTACTTCGACTTCGGCCTGCGCAACGCCTTCCTCTGGCTCGACCGGCTGCACAAGCTCGCCGAGTGGGTCGCGCGCCAGAGCGTCCACCCGTTCCGCAAGCGCGCGCTCAAGAAGTGCGAGCAGTGGATGCTGGAGCGCTTCGAGGGCAGCGACGGCCTCGCCGCCATTTTCCCCGCGATGCTCAACAGCGTCATCGCGCTCGAAGTGCTCGGCTACAAGCGTGACCACCCGATCTTCGCGCGCGAATACAAGGAGTTGAAGCGGCTCGAACATCACACCACCGATTCGATGCGCATCGAGCCGTGCTTCTCGCCGGTGTGGGACACAGCCATCGTGAGCATCGCCATGCGTGAGTCGGGCGTGCCGGCCGAGCATCCGCGCATGAAGCAGGCGGCGAGCTGGCTCATGGATCGTGAGATTCGTTTTCGGGGCGACTGGCATAACAAGAACCCGGTGAACGTGGAGCCGAGCGGCTGGGTCTTCGAGTTCAACAACAAGTGGAATCCCGACGTGGACGACACCGCGATGGTGCTGCTTGCGCTGCGGCAGATTGCCACGGACAACCCGAAGCGCCGCGACGAGTGCTTCAAGCGCGGCTACGAGTGGATGCTCGCCTTCCAGTGCAAGGACGGCGGCTGGGCGGCCTTCGACAAGGACTGCACCAAGAGTATTCTGGAGAAGGTTCCCTTCGCCGACCACAACGCCATGCTCGACCCCGAGTGCGTGGACATCACCGCGCGCATTCTCGAAGTCATGGGCCTCGAAGGCGTGCGGAAGGACAACCCGCAGGTCAAACGCGGCCTGGCCTTCATGAAGAAGTTGCAGGAGGAGGACGGCAGTTTCTACGGGCGCTGGGGCGTGAACTACATCTACGGCACCTGGCAGGTGCTGCGTGGATTGAAGGCGCTCGATTACGACATGACCGAGCCGTGGCTCCTGCGCGCGCGCGACTGGTTGCTGTCGGTTCAGCACGAGGACGGCGGCTGGGGCGAGCGCTGCAACACCTACGACGACCCCGTCCACAAGGGCAGGGGACCGAGCACGGCGTCGCAGACCGCGTGGGCCGTCATGGGCCTCTGCACCTTCGGCGACCCCGACCTGCCCGCGCTCAAGCGCGGCATCGAGTTCCTCTGCGGCACGCAGAACCGCGATGGCTCGTGGTCCGAGGACGAGATCACCGGCACCGGCTTCCCGTGCGTGTTCTACCTCAAATATGACATGTATCGAAACTCCTGGCCGCTGCTGGCGCTGGCGACCTACCGGAAGCTGCTCGACGCAAAGGGAGCGAGCAACGGGCATGTGAACGGACATCCCGCCGGACGCTGATTGCCAGCGCACGCCGCCCGTGCGAATCTGCCCGCGATGAAAGCCGCCGCTCCCGACAAGATTTGGTCCGACGACGAACTGATGCGCCTGCACGGCGACGGGCTGCGGCATGAGCTTTGGCACGGAAAGGTGATCACCATGAGTCCAGCAGGCGGCGGGCACGGCAACATCATCATGCGTCTGGGAGGCGCGCTGAACCAACACGTCGAGCGGCACCGGTTGGGCGCGATGTTCGACGGTCAGACTGGCTTTCGGTTGAGCGTGGATTTCTGCTTCTCACCGGACGTTTCCTTCGTCAGCCGGCAGCGCCTCAAACTGCTCCTGCCCGACGCCAGCAAACTTCTCCACGGCGCGCCGGACCTCGCCGTCGAGGTGCTCTCACCCTCCGACTCGATCACCAAGACCGAGGGCAAGCTGCAGCGGTTGATGGCTCACGGAACCAAACTGGCTTGGCTGGTGGATCCGCGTCATTTCTCCGTCCGCGTCTATCGCAAGGCCGACCAGTTCGAGCTGTTGCGCTCGGGGCAGTTCCTCACCGGCAACTCCGTGCTGCCCGGCTTCCGCTACTCGGTCTCCCGGCTGTTCCAAGACCCGGTGTTTGAATGAGCGAGCCGCCTGTGCCAGCCTACCCGCGATGAAAGCCGCTGCCGCGACGAAGATTTGGACGGATGATGAGCTGCTCGCCCTGCACAGCCAGGGACTGCGGTGCGAGCTTTGGAACGGAAAGGTTGTCACTATGAGCCCAGCGGGAGCCAACCACGGCGACATCACCATGCGGTTGTCCTCCGCCATCGCACAGCACGTCTATGCCCACAACCTCGGGCTGGTCTATGAGGGCCAGACCGGTTTCCGCCTCAACGTGGACTACTGCTACTCGCCGGACATTTCCTACGTGAGCCACGAGCGCCGCAAGCTGATCCTGCCGCTGGCCGACAAACTTTTCCAAGGCGCGCCTGATCTTGCGGTGGAAGTGCTCTCCCCTTCCGACTCCATCACCAAGACCGAGGAGAAACTCGCCCGCCTGCTCACGCATGGCACCCGCCTGGCATGGATGGTGGATCATCGGCACTTCTCCGTCCGGGTCTATCGCGTGCCGGGGGAGTTCGAACTGCTGCGCGCGGGCCGTTACCTCACGGGCAACTCCGTCCTGCCGGGCTTTCGGTTCCCGGTCGCGCGGCTGTTCCAAGACCCGGCGTTTGAATGAGCGCGCCGGTGCTCGTCTGCTTCGCGGTGAAAGAGGAGGCCGCGCCGTTCCGCCGCGCGCTGCCCGCGAATGTCACCGTGCTGGTCACGGGCATGGGGCCGGCCGCTGCGGAACGCGCGCTGAAGGAGCGGCTCGGTTCCGGCAACTGGGGCCTGGTGCTCACCTGCGGTTTTGCCGGCGGGCTGAATCCGGCGCTGCCCATCGGCGCGGTTCTCTGCGAAGCCGATGGCAATTTTCCGCTGCGCCAGGCTTTGCTCGACGCCGGAGCTGTCACCGCGAAGTTCCACTGCGCCGAGCGCGTGGCCGTCACCGCCTACGAGAAGGCCACGCTGCGCGAGCGCACGGGCGCGGACGCCGTGGAGATGGAGTCCGGCATCATCCGCGAACTCTGCCGCCAGCGCGGTTTCCCCAGCGCGACGGTGCGGGTCATCTCCGACACCGCGCAGGAGGATCTGCCGGTGGATTTCAACACGCTGATGAAGCCGAACGGGAAACTCAGCCTGGGCCGGCTGGCCGGGGCGGTGCTCCGCCGTCCGCGCAAGCTCCCTGCGCTGATGGCGCTCGGCCGCCATTCCAAGTCCGCCGCCCGTCAGCTCGCGGTCGTGCTGCGCGCGGCCTTGGCGACGCCCTGAGCCGCGCGGTGGTGCTCCCGTTGCGGCCGGTTACTTGAGTTCCTTCACGTAGAGGTTGCGGAACTGCATGAGGCTGGAGGCGGCGTTCAACTCGCCGGTCTTGGGGTTGCGTCCGCCGTGGTGCTGGAGGGCGAGGCGGCCCTTGGCGGGCACGCCGGGAAGCTGGGCGTTCTCAATCACGGTCTTGCCGTTGAGCACGACGGTGAGGCGGTCGCCCTTCATCGTGATCTCGAAGGTGTTCCATTCGCCCACGGGTTTGTCGGCGTTGACCTTCGGCGTCACGCCGGCGCGGACGGCGGGCGGCATGGTCTTGTCCATACGGTAGCCATAGACCTCGCCGGAGCCGACGGGCCAGCACCAGATGTTGATCTGCGACTTGCCCGCGCCACGCAGGTAGATGCCCGAGTCGGCGTTGGGGCGCGGGGTGATGATTTCCTTGCCGTCGGGGCCGAGCCGGTGCGAGCCGTCGGGCAACACGTCGGGCATGGGATAAAGACCGGTGGTGCGCTTGATGCGCCAGTCCATGCGCAACGTGAAGTCGCCGTATTCCTTCACGGTCCAGAGGTTCTTGTCGCCCTTGGCTTCGCTCTCGGCGTCGTAGTCAATGACGCCGTCGAGCACCTTCCAATGGCCGTTGTCGCCTTCGGGCACGGTCCAGCCGGTGAAGTCCCTGCCGTTGAAGAGCGGCGTGAACCCGGCGGGCGCGGCGGCGTGGGCGGCGGGGCTGAGGACGAGGGCAAGGGCGAGCGAGGCGGCGGCGATGGCTTTCATGCCGGCACAGTGACGCCTCCGGCGGCGGAACGGAAGGGCGAAGTCGCGCCCCGGCCGGTGGAGTGGCGATCTCAAATTCTTGCAAACGGTCGCCACCATGGCCCCCATCTCCGCTGCTGCTCCTGAACGCCGAGAGGGCCGGTTCAGCTTCTCCGAGCCTCCGATGACTGACAGAAAGAAGGGGGCAGAAAGAACGGATTCTTTCTGCCCCCTTCTTTCTGTCAGCCAGCCTTTCCTCCCCGAGGCTCTGCAAGATAGTGAAGAAAGTCGCGCCCCGGCGGGTGAATTCTCTCCTCGGCGCGCTTGTCGGAAGAAGCACCGGCCGCTAACTTGCCGACACCATGACCGCCTTGCCGCTCGATCCGCAGCACACGCGCCGCGACTTTCTCCAGAAGCTCGCCGCCGCCACGACGACCACGCTCGCAATGGGTGCGCCGCGCCTGCTGGCGAACGAGAAGGTCGTCCATCCGAAGGCCACGGCGGATTCGTGCATCCTGATCTGGATGGGCGGCGGCATGGCCGCGCCGGACACGTTCGACCCGAAGCGCTACCAGCCCTTCGAGAAGGGCGTGCCGGTGAAGAACATTCTCAGCACCTTCCCGGCGATTCCCACGGCGGTGGACGGCGTGAAAATTTGCCAGGGCCTCGAACAGATTGCCTCCGTCATGGACCGCGCCACGCTCATCCGCAGCGCCACGCAGCCGGACCTCGGGCACATCCTCCACTCGCGGCATCAGTATCACTGGCACACGGGCTACGTGCCGCCGCAGACGGTCGCGTGCCCGCACCTCGGCGCGTGGATGTCCAAGGTGCTCGGCCCGCGCAACCCGGTGATGCCCGCCTTCATCAACGTCGGCCAGCGGCTCGAAGGCGTCGGTGAGCAGGAGGAATTGAAGGCGTTCACCACCGCCGGCTTCTTCGGCAACGAGTTCGGCCCGATGAACCTGCCGTATCCCGACGACGCCGCGCAGTCCGTGCGCCCGCCGAAG
>Ga0172376_10004403_pt1 | contig 16098 bp, 16 predicted proteins | sample Lak35m_FD_121114 | JGI IMG/M metagenome (GOLD analysis project Ga0172376, IMG submission 121114) | Freshwater microbial communities from Kabuno Bay, South-Kivu, Congo - kab_092012_35m | ecosystem: Environmental > Aquatic > Freshwater > Lake | place: Democratic Republic of the Congo: South-Kivu... | reverse complement strand
ATCGGCGACATCGACGGTCGCAATGTCCTGCTTGTGGACGACCTGACCGAGACCGCCGGCACCTTGGTCAATGCGGCTGCGCTGCTCAAGAGTCGGGGTGCACATCAGATCCGCGCATGCGTCTCGCACGCCCTCATCAATGAGCTGGGTGCCGAGCGTTTGAGGAAATCCGCGATTGACGAACTGATCACGACCGATACTGTCGCGCGCTCTGCGGTCGAGGGTGTGAATGTTACCACACTTTCGGTTGCTGGCTTGCTGGGCGAGGCGATCAAACGGATTCACAGTAATTCGTCTGTCACATCGCTCTTTGAGTTCAAGGGTTGATCCTGCGGATGGTCCGCAGGGTTGGCAGATACGACTTCTAAATGAAAAGTTTGGCATTGAGCGCATTCGTGCGCACCCACAAGCGCCGCAAGGGCGCCCGTCAGGTTCGGTCTACTGGCCGGATCCCCGCAAACATCTACGGCAAGACAGCCGCCGCCCAAAACCTCGAAGTGGATTCCACGGAATTCGGCCTGCTGGTGGGCAAGGCACACTCCGAGATCATCCTTGTCGATTTGACCATCGATGGCGACGCCCGTCCCACACGTCTGGCTCTGGTGCAAGATGTGCAGCATCATCCTCTCGACGGTCACGTGCTTCACGTCGACTTCCACGAGGTGCAACCAGACGAGAAGGTCACCATCAAGGTTCCAGTGGAGACCGCTGGCGAGTGCGCTGGCGTCAAGGCGGGCGGAACACTCGAACACGTACTCCTCAAACTCCGGGTGCGCGCATTGCCCAAGGATCTCCCGGAAAACATTCTCGTGGATGTGACTTCTCTGGAGGTGAACAAGAGCATCCACTTGGGGGACATCGTTCCCCCATCCGGCGTTGAGATCCTTGGCAACAAGGAAGTCACCGTTCTTGCCTGCGCAGCGCCTGTGACGGCTGAAGCGGAGGCAGCCCCCGCGGCCGGAGCTGATGCCGCCAAGCAGCCGGAGATGATCAAGGAAAAGAAGGGTGAGGACGCTCCCAAGGCTGACGACAAGAAGGCCGGGGACAAGAAGAAGTAGTCGGTGCCGCGGTCTTGTTGGACCGTGCTCCCGACTTCGGTGGTGTCGAGGCTTGAATGAAAAGGCGACTTTTAATTGCCGGCCTCGGTAACCCTGGACGGGAATACGTGTATACAAGACATAATGCCGGATTCATGCTGGCAGACCGATTGGCGAGCCGTTGGGGTTTGTCATGGCGGGCGGAGAAGAAGTTCTTTGCAGAGGTTGCAGAAGGCGTTGCGGTTGGTCAGAGCGTCGTGCTTTGCAAACCGCAGACCTACATGAACAACAGTGGGGAGGCGATTGGAGCCATCATTGGGTTTCATCGCATCCCCAACTCGGATGTTCTTGTAGCCGTGGATGACGCCGACCTGTCCTTGGGCTCCATGCGAATGCGGCCGGAGGGTGGAGCAGGCGGGCATCATGGTCTGGAGTCGATCGAGTCTCATCTCGGATCAAAGGCGTATGCCCGCGTCCGACTGGGAGTTGCCCGGCCCGATCAAGGAGTACGTGATATCGCAAATCACGTGCTTGGCCGCTTTACTGCAGCCGAACTGGATGTTTGGGAAAAGGTGCTGAACCGGGCTGTTGAGCAAGCGGAAGCTTGGCTCGGGTCTGGTGTGGCAAAGGCGATGAATCTTTACAATGGGTCGGTGGTTAAATAGCCGACCAACAACTGGAGAATGCTGTGAAACGGTACGAAGGACTGTTCATTTTGAACCTGGCGGGTAAGGAAGAGGGCCTGAAAGAGGCTGTGGATCGCGTGGCTGCCGAGATCTCGGCGGTTGGCGGCAAGGTCGAAACCATCCAGAAGATGGATAAAAAGGCGTTCGCGCGGGTCGCGGATCGCCGGATCAGCTCGGGGCACTATGTGAATGTGATCTTTGAGGCAAAGCCCTCGGCGATCCTCGAGCTCCAGAAGCGCATCCAGCACTCCGAGGAGATTTTCCGTGCCTTGTTCACCGAGGCTTCGGCGACCCCCGCCGTGGTGGTTCCCGTTGAAGCCTGAACCTCCATAATCTCCGACTACCTACGTCCATGGCCAACTTCAACAAGGTCTACCTGATGGGGAACCTGACTCGGGACCCCGAGCTTAGGTACACCCCCAAGGGGCAGGCGGTGGTGAAGTTTGGTTTGGCTGTGAGTCGTCGTTACACGACGGAGTCGGGCGAGGCGCGGGAGGAAGTGACGTTCGTCGACATTGATGGGTGGGGGAAGCAGGCTGAGGTCATCTCGCAGTACTGCAAGAAAGGGCGGCCTTTGTTTGTTGAAGGTCGGTTGCGTCTGGACCAGTGGGACGACAAGACTACAGGCCAGAAGCGATCGGCCTTGAAGGTTACCCTCGAAGGCTTTCAGTTCATCGGGGCACCGCCAACCGGCGAGGGTGGTGCTCCTTCGACAGCCCCTGCCCCGCGACCGATGAGCCGGCCCGCCGCCCCTCCACGCAGCGCGGATCCCGCGCCGGCACCAATGGATGGCGAGGCGCCTCCCTCGGATGATGATGATGTGCCGTTCTGAGTGAAAAAGAGAGTTCCGGCAAAAAGACGGGACCAAAACAAGTTGTGATTTAATCGGTATAGCAATTAACACCCCTTTTTATGGCGAAGACAGAAGTGATCTTGGTTCAAAATGTGGTCGGTCTTGGTGGCGAGTCAGATCAGGTGAAGGTTTCTGCGGGCTATGCCCGGAACTACCTGGTTCCTCAGGGTCTGGCCATTTCCCTCAATGGCGCCAACAAGCGCCGGTTGGAGGCGTTGCGCCAGAAGCGTGCTGAGCGGGAAGCCCATGAGCTCAACACGATGTCTGAACTCGGTCGGAGCCTTTCCAAGGTGACGATCACCCTCCCGGTGAAGACTGGTGACGATGGGAAGATGTTTGGAAGCGTGACTTCCGGAACCATTGCAGACGCCCTGCGTACCCAGTTGGAGGTCTCCCTCGACAAGCGCAAGATCCATCTCGAGAAGGCGATCCACGCTTTGGGCGAGCATGAGGTCGAACTCCGCCTGCATCCCGAGGTTCGTGCAAACCTCAAGGTTGTGGTCGTCAGCGCCAATCCCAAGCCCGAAGTCGTGGCTGAAGTGGCACCCGAGCCTCCCAAGGCCGAGAAGCGCTCCGCCCGGAACGCCATCAACCGCAAGGGTTCGTCGACCGAAGCCGCCAAGTAACCGAGCGGTTCCAGAGCCCGCAGCGCAGACCCGGATTTAACTCCGGGTCTTCTTTTTTAGGGGATTGGAAACTCGGATTTCTGGACGCCCGTAGGGAGGTATTCCATGGGCTCCGGATGGATTGTGAAGAACCTCCAACAACCCGTGCTTCTCACAACGCTTGCACCGTTCATCTTGCTCCCATGGCCGACGAGTTTATCGAAATGGGTGGTTTTGCCTCCGAGGTGATGCCTGTTCCTGCCGAGTCAATGGTACCCGCCCGCCGGGAGGGACCCAACTTGCGCAAGGGAGGCAAGAGGAAGCCCGCTGTCGACCTATCCCGCCTCGATCGGTTGCCACCCCACTCTTTGGAAGCAGAGCAGGGGGTCTTGGGATGTGCCCTGTTGGCTCCCAATGATTGCATTGGCCAATGCGTTGAACGTCTGAAATCAGGGCCTGAAGTATTCTACGACCTTCGCCATCAAACGCTCTACGAGCTCTTGGTGGGGATGTATGATCGCAAGGATGCGATTGACCTGATCACGCTAGGGCAAAGGCTCAAGGACAATGGCCAGCTCGATGGAGTCGGAGGGCTGGCTTATCTCTCCCAATTGATGGATGCGGTTCCGAGTGCCGCAAACCTTTCCTTTTACCTGGATATTGTCCGGGAGAAATTCGTACTCCGCCGCATCCTGGCGACCTGCACGGAGGTTCTCGGCAAAGTCCATGGACACGAGGGGACGGTTGATTCCCTGCTGGATGAGGTGGAGCGCGACATTCTGAAGATCAGCGAAGATCGGGAGGAGATCGGGAACCGATCGATGAAGGAGTTGGTCCGGAGCGCGGTAGACATGATCCAAGAGTACCACCAAAGAAAGGGTGGGCTCACGGGACTCCCAACGGGGTTTGCCGATTTTGACAAGATGACCAGCGGGCTCCAACCGGCGGACATGGTTGTGATCGCCGCCCGTCCGTCCATGGGCAAGACGTCGTTGGCCATGAATATCGCCGAACACGTGGCTGTGGAAGTGGGGCAACCTGTCGGAGTCTTCAGTCTGGAGATGACCTCGGAATCGTTGGTCATGCGTATGCTGACTTCGCTCGCGAGGGTGAATGGCCGCATGATCCGCGATGGGTTTCTTTCCGAAGGGGACTTCCGCCGGTTGACAGCAGCTGCGTCGAAACTGAGCAGGGCTCCCATCCATATCGACGATACCCCAGGTCTTTCGATTCTGCAGCTTCGTGCGCGAGCCCGGCGAATGTGGCAGCAGCATGGGATCAAGTTGATCGTCATCGATTACCTCCAGTTGCTTCACTCCACATCCAAGAAGGCCGCGGACTCACGGCAGCAGGAAGTGGCCGAGCTCTCCAACGGCGTGAAGGCACTTGCGAAGGAACTGAAGGTTCCGGTCATCGTCTTGTGTCAGTTGAATCGCGATCTTGAAAAGGACAAGGACCGCAAGCCCAAGCTTTCCGATCTCCGTGAATCCGGCGCGATTGAACAGGATGCCGACTTGGTCGGGTTGCTCTACAGGCCTTCCCAAGAGGACGAGGATTCGAAGCGTGACGAGACTGAGGCGCGTGATGACGGGATGGCCGCCACTCCGGTCAATCTCCTGATCGCCAAGCAACGAAATGGTCCCACAGGGGATGTTTGCCTGACTTTCCTCAAGGGGATTACACGTTACGAAAGCGCCTCCAAGATTGCTCAGGCGGACTGATTTCGACGCCGAACTGGCGATTGAACAGGGTTTCAGACAAAAGGTCCGTGATTGGGAGTTGCGTGGTCGGCAACCGATTGGGTTTCATCGCGCGTCCGAATTCGTAGAATCTCCTCATGAAATCAGCAGTCCGCCCGTGGAACCGATTTTGCGCCGTCTTGCTGGCATGCCTTCATATGGCAGCCCAGGCCCAGGAGGCTCCTACGGTTCAGAAGGTGTTGATCGTGCATGTCGGTCCAGCGACGGTTTCCGATCAGCTGATCCGCGCGAATATGCGGGTGAAGGAGGGTGAGCCGTTTTCACAGGATGCGGTCGATGCGGATGTTCAGAACCTGCACAAGACAGGGTACTTCCAGAACATCCGGGTTGGTCGGGAGGTCGATGCGCGAGGAATTACCCTGACCTACCGCGTTCAGGCAAAGCCGGTGCTGACCGAAGTTCGATTCTCCGGAAACAAGAAGTATCGCGACAGCAAGTTGCGAAAGAAGCTCACCTCAAAGGTTGGCGAGCCGCTGGACCAGTTGAAGCTCTTCAACGATGCCCAGGAAATCCTGAAGATGTACCAGAAGGCCGGTCTGCAGAAGACCGAGGTGGTTCCCGTTCCGTCGATCAATGAGGATCTGGGACGGGGAATCGTGACTTTCGAGGTCCGCGAGGCACCAAAGATCCGTATCAAGGACGTTACGTTTGACGGAGCGGAGGAGATCAGCAGCCGCAAGCTGCGGCGCGTGGTGAAGACCCGGCGGTGGTGGATGTTTTCCTGGATCACAGGATCAGGAAAGCTGAAGGATGATGTCTTCGAGGAGGACAAGGAACGTCTCCGGGACTTTTACACCGAGCAGGGCTACATCGATTTTGAACTCAAGGACGTGCGGTTTGAGAGCCCGTCGACCAACCGCATGATTGTCCGGTTCCAGGTGGAGGAAGGAACCCAATACCGGGTTGGCGCCGTCCAATTCCAAGGGAACGAGCTTTTCTCCCGCGACGAGATCGTTGCCAACCTGCGGACCCGCGATGGTGACAAGATCAAGCAGGGGCTGATCCTGAAGCCGGGTGAGAAATTTACACCGAAGGGTCTGCAGCGTGATGTTGATGCCATCCGCGATTTTTACGGTTCACGTGGGTACATCGATGCCTTTGTGGAATCGGAGAAGGTGCCAAACGTGGAAAAGGGCACACTGGATCTTAACTATCGACTTGAGGAAGGCACCAAATCCTACGTCGAGAAGATCGAGATCAAGGGCAACGTGCGGACGAAGGACAAGGTCATCCGCCGTGAGTTGGCGATCACACCGGGCGAAACGTATGACACGGTTCGGGTGAAGTTGAGCAAGAGCCGCCTCGAGCAGATGCAGTACTTTGAGAAGGTGGACACGACGCCCGAGGATACCGAAATCCCGAATCGCAAGAACCTCGTGATCGGGGTCGAGGAAAAGCGGACGGGCAACGCCATCATGGGTGCCGGCTTCAGTTCCATCGATGCGTTGGTGGGATTCGTCGAAGTCAGTCAGGGTAACTTTGATTTGTTCAATCCACCGACTTTCACGGGTGGTGGGCAGAAGGCACGACTCCGACTTCAGGCCGGCACAAGGCGCCAGGACTATGTTGCAACCTTCATCGAACCCTGGTTCCTTGGACGGCGCCTCTCGTTGAATACCGAGTTGTTCCACCGCCAGCTGAACTTCTTCTCGGACAACTACGAACAGAGCCAGACGGGCGGTCGGGTGGGTTTGACCACGCAATTGCCCTTCAATCTGGTGGGTGGCATCAACTATACGCTCGAGTCCATCAGTCTCGATTTTGATGATTCCTACCGTGACACGTATCCCGACTCGGTCGTGTTGCAGGAACAGGGGCGGCGTTTGGTTTCGCGGGTCGGGGCGACGTTGGCCTATGACACACGCAATTCCTACCAACTGCCAACCAAGGGGCATCGCATCGAGTTGCTTCCGGAACTGGCGGGCGGTCCGTTCGGAGGCGATTCCGACTACTACCGGGTGGAAGTACGGGCTTCACAGTACTGGAACCCGGGGCGGGCCTTCTCTGAAACGAGCTTCTGGCAGGACGTTTTCGAAGGGCACGTGCTTGAACTGAGCGGTCGTTTGGGTGTGGTGAAAAGTTACGGGGATGGCGATCGGGGGCGTCGAGATCGTGTCCCGCTGTTCGATCGATGGTACCTTGGCGGCCTCACCTCCCTGCGCGGATACCGTTTCCGTCAGGTTGGCCCGCGGGACCCAATCTCAGGAGAGCCCACCGGCGGTGGCACCTACTGGTTTGGTGGGGCTGAATACAGTGTTCCTATTATCGAACGGCTGCGCTTCGCGGTGTTCTATGACGTGGGCATGGTTTATCCGGAGGCTTACAGCTTCGAACCACAGGACTACGTGGACGCCGGAGGGAAGCGGCAGACGACGAGGCTTTACAGTGACAACTGGGGTGTTGGCCTGCGGTTGAACCTACCGATTGGTCCGCTGCGGCTCGACTACGGCATACCGATCACGCATGACACCCGGCAGTCCGGCGGGGGGCGCTTCCAGTTTGGTGTGGGCTACACGCGGGATTTCTGAATAATTGACAGCGAATTACGACAGCATGAACTCGAATGTGATGAAACGACTGGCCGGCATTGCTGCCGCGTTGATGTTTGCGGTTGCGGCTCAGGCGCAATCGAAGGTGGCCGTAGTGGACCTGAAGAAGGTCTTCGATGGTTACTGGCGAACGAAGCAAGCCGACACCCAGCTGAAGGAGCGGGCGGGAGACCTTGAGAAGGCTCGGAACGGGATGGTCGAGGACTACAAGAAGGCCAACGAGGACTTCAAGAAGATGCTCGATGGTCTGAATGATCCGGCGGCCTCGGCTGAAGAGAAGGACAAGCGCAAGAAGGACGCCGAGAAGAAGCAATTGGAGGTCCGCGAATTGGAGCAGAGCATCCGAACCTTCGACGAGAACTCCCGGAAGACCATTGTCGAGATGCAGAAGCGCATGCGCGAGTCGGTCTTGAGGGACATTCGCGGGGTCGTCGAGGAGAAGGCCAAGGTGGCCGGGTATCAAGCGGTGTTGGACACCGCTGCTGAGTCGATCAATCAGACCCCAGTGGTCGTTTATACCAGCCTTCTGGGTGGCTCCGACGATCTCTCGGATGGCGTCCTGAAGGCGCTCAACGCGAATGCACCGGCCGATGCTGTCAAGAAGGACGAGGAAAAGAAGCCCTGAACGGTACCATCGGCTTCTTGGAGTTGACACATTTTGAACACTGGGAGGCGCAGGATTTCCTGCGCCTCTCTTGCTTCTGCCATGAACTCCGTCGTCATTGTCGCAGCCGGCAGGGGAACCCGTATGGGTCCCGGCATCGACAAGCTTTTCCTGGAAGTTGCCGGCGCTCCCGTCGTCGCCCATACGTGGCGCAGGTTTGATCGTTGCCGTTCCGTAGACGAAGTCGTGCTTGTGGTCCGGGCGGGATTGGAAGAGGCCTTCGTTGAACTTGCGTCGAGGCATGTGGGACCCACGAAATCATGGCGCATGGTGCCCGGGGGAACGGAACGACAGGACTCCGTATGGAACGGATTGAGCGCAACCGATCCTGAGGCGGAGTTGGTGATCATCCAAGACGGCGCGAGGCCTTGCACTCATCCTGAACACATCCGGGATTGCATCGAAGCGGCGAGGAATCACGGCGCCAGCGTCGGTGGTTTTCGGGTGACGGATACCATCAAGGAATCCGATGGAGGCGGCAGAATCTCGCGCCATCTGGATCGGTCGCGGCTGTGGGCGGTCCAGACGCCTCAGTGTTTTCGCAGACATCTGCTGATCAGTGCGTTATCTGAGGTTGTGCGCCGTGGAATCCAGGTCACCGATGACACGGCTGCATGCGAGTTGATCGGACAGTCAGTGGTGCTTGTGGAGGGTAGGTGGCCCAACCCCAAGGTGACGACGCGTGAGGATCTAGCCTATGTGGAGCTTCTGCTCCTTCAGGAGACGCGGACAAGTGAGGGATCTGCTTCGACGATCCCCGATCCTGTTAAGGATGGTTCATGAGTTTGGTCTTGTGACTCTCTTGCCCGGCGAATGAACCTCGGTCCGATGCACGTCCTTCTGGCTGCGAGCGAACTTCATCCCTTTTCAAAGACGGGAGGCTTGGCGGACGCCGTTGCTGCTCTCGGACTGGCGGTGGCGCAAGCGGGATGCCGCGTAACGGTCATCACCCCGCTCTATCGGGGAATCCAAGCGAAGCACCCAGCGATCCGCCCGATGGGCTGGCCCTTCGATCTTCGGGTAGGGCCAGAACTTGTCTCCGGCCAGTTCCATCGACTGGATCCGGCTCCCGGCTTGTCGATCTGGTTTGTGGAGCAAGCTGGTTACTTTGATCGCCCCGGCCTCTACAACGAGGGCCAGGTCGACTATCCCGACAACGCCCAACGTTTTCTTTTCCTGGCGAAGGCGGCGATGCTCGCAGCTCGCTACCACCCGGATCCTCCAGACCTGGTTCATTGTCATGATTGGCAATTGGGTCTTCTTCCATTACTGGTGCATCATGGCCGCGTTACGGGAACCTGGCCGGAAGCGCCACGCACGGTCTTCACGATCCACAATCTGGCCTACCAAGGCGTGTTTCCGGTCGAGAATTGGCAGTACACGAACCTTCCGTGGTCGTGGTTCCATCTTGAGAGTGCGGCGCATCATGGTCGGCTCAACTTTCTCAAGGGTGCACTTTATCTTGCGGACGCTCTGACGACCGTGAGTCCGCGTTACGCGCAGGAGATCTGTACCGCCGAGTATGGATGTGGGCTGGAAGGGGTGCTCCGCCGCCGGGAGCACGACTTGACGGGTATCCTGAACGGAGTGGATTACTCCGAGTGGAACACGAACGCCAATCCTGCCCTCAACCATGCCTACGATGCACAGCATCTCGCGGGAAAGGGGGCCAACAAGGCATGCCTTCAGGTCGAGATGGGGTTACCCGCGGTTCCCGATTTCCCACTCTTTGGAAACATCAGCCGTCTGACTGACCAAAAGGGGTGCGACCTGATCGCGGATGCCTTGGAGGGACTTCTTCCAAGGACTCCCCTGCAATTCGTCCTGCTGGGAAGTGGAGACCCCATCCTTGAGACCCGTTTCCGCGGATTGGCCAAACGCTTTCCGGAGAACGTGGCCGTCAAGATCGGTTTTGGTGCCCGTTTGGCCCATCGGATCGAGGCAGGAACAGATTTCTACCTGATGCCGTCCCGATTCGAACCCTGCGGGCTGAACCAGATGTACTCGCTGCGGTACGGTTCCATCCCGATCGTTCGGCGTACGGGCGGGCTTGCGGACTCGGTGATCGATCCTCGAGACGACGCCGATCGGGCCAACGGGATCCATTTCCAGGAGCCAACATCGGAAGCCCTGGAGTGGGCCATCCGGAAGGCGGTCGTCCTTTATCAGGATCCGGTGGCCATTCACCACTTCCGGGTGAACGGGATGTCCGCGGACCTATCCTGGGGCAAGCAGGCCACGGATTATCTACGGTTGTATCGGGACGTGTTGCACGGTCCCTGATTGGTTGTCGTCCTCAATCCCGTTAGTCTCCGCATCGTGTCTGAAACCTTGGTCGTCAACGAAGTCTACCTGAGCCTTCAGGGGGAGAGCACCTTCGCGGGATTGCCCTGTATTTTTGTGCGGTTGACCGCGTGCAACCTCCGTTGCTCCTACTGCGATACGGCCTACGCGTTCACCGAGGGAACCCGGCGTGAGATCGCTGACGTTCGGCGCGAGATTGATGGGCTTGCAGCCTCCTTTGCACCACCCGCCGCGGGGGCGTCTGAATCCGTTCCCATTTTTGGCGGGACGGCCCGACAGCGGTTGCCCCTCATTGAATTCACGGGTGGCGAACCTTTGCTGCAGCCTCGCGCGGCCGGTCTCATGCGCGACCTTTGTGACGCGGGCTACACCGTTTTGGTGGAGACCTCCGGTGCGCATGACATCGGCGTGCTGGATCCACGCATCCGGCGGATCATGGACCTGAAATGCCCTTCCTCGGGCGAGGTCTCACGCAACCGATGGTCGAACCTCTCGCTCCTGCGTGAAACGGATGAAGTGAAGTTCGTGATTGGGACGGAGGAGGATTACGCGTGGATGAAGGTGGTGCTCGAACGGTACAAACTGCCACGGATCTGCCCGGTCCTGGTTTCCTGGGTCGCCCCTTTGGCTCCCCATCAGCGGGACGCAGCCCTGAAGCCGGTTCCCGAGGGGCACCGCCCAATCTCCCGTCAGGCCCTCGCCGATCGCGTCATCGAGGACCGTCTTCCTGTTCGGTTTCAGCTCCAGATGCACAAATACGTGTGGTCTCCCGATGCGCGAGGGGTTTGAGGTATACTGATGAATCGCGACGAGGTGCTCGAACAGTTGCGACGGTTTGAATCCCGCAACATCACCCAGATTTCGGATACTGCGTGCTGGCCGATGGTTTGGAAACGGGCGAAAGGCACCACGGTGTGGGATTCCTCGGATCGGAAGTACCTCGATTTGACCGCTGCTTTCGGAGTGGCGGCAGCTGGGCATGGCAACCCGCGGGTGGTGGCGGCCGGGCGTCGTCAGATGGCGACGCTGCTCCACGCCATGGGGGACGTGCATCCGCATCCGGGTAAGGCACAGCTTCTGGCGGAGTTGAGTCATCGGACGTTTGGTCGGTGGACGGGGCAGGGGGAGGCAAAGAGCATCCTGACCGGGTCAGGATCCGAGGCCGTCGAGGCGGCGTTGAAGACGGCGCGGCTCGCGACGGGGCGTCGAGGGGTCGTTGCCTTCGAGGGGGCGTATCATGGGTTGGGATACGGGGCGCTGAACGCGACGCATCGGGACCATTTTCGAGGACGCTTCGAGGATCAGTTGGGTGGGTTCTGCGACTTCCTGCCGTTTCCGACGTGCGAAACCTGTGATTGCGCCACGACGGGTGCCGGGTGTCCGCGCCTCGGGAACATTGCCAAGGCTCTGGATGCTCTGCCGCGTCGTCGTGAGGTGGGGGCCGTGCTTGTGGAGCCCATACAGGCGAGAGGCGGCATCCGGGTTCCACCAGCAGACTTCCTGCCGGTGTTACGGGAATGGTGCGATCGCAATGGAGCTCTGCTGGTGCTGGACGAGATCTACACCGGTTTCGGCCGGACAGGGGATTGGTTTGCCTGTGAGCACAACTCGGTTGTTCCGGATGTGGTCTGCCTGGGAAAGGCGATGACTGGAGGATTCCCCATGGGAGCTTGCGTTGGCCGCGCGGAGGTCATGGATTCAGCCTGGCCTGCGTCGGAGGGGGAGGCCATCCACACAAGCACATTTCTTGGACATCCGGTGGGTTGCGCCATGGCGCTCGCGCAGTTGTCCGAGTTGGACAGGGAAGGTCTCGTGGAGCGGGCGGCTGCGGAGGGTGATTGGTTGCGCAGGGCCCTCGTGGCGGTCTGCGGCAGTATCACCCATTTGCGCCTCCGCCCGGTGGGACGGGGATTGATGGCTGGGATCGAAGTCCGACGTTTGGACGGGAGCCCAGCAGGAGACCTTGTCATACGGGCCATGCACCGCCTGCTTTCCGAGGGGTTCATCATTCTTCCGGAAGGTGCGCAGGCCGAGGTGCTGAGCCTGACGCCGCCACTGACGATCCGCCGCCGCGATCTGGCGCGCGCCATTGAAGCCATCCACGGGTGTTTCGAGGACTTTGATGCATGAACCTGTCTGAAATGCGACGCCTGCTGGCCTCGCGCAATCTCCAGTTGACCAAGAGTCTTGGGCAAAACTTCCTGCATGATGGAAACCAACTCCGCCGCATTGCGGCGGCTGCAGACCTGGTGGAGTCAGACCGTGTGCTGGAAGTGGGGCCCGGTCTGGGGCCGCTGACCGAACACCTCCTCACCAAGGCAGCGGAGGTGCTCGCGATCGAGAAGGATGTTCGTCTGGTCGAGGTCCTCAAGGATCGATTCGGCTCGGATGAGCGGTTGGTGCTCGTTCCTGCCGACGCCCTCGAATGGCTCCGCGAGAATCCCAGGGATTGGACCGGTTGGAAACTGGTCTCGAACCTGCCGTACTCCGTCGGTTCGCCCATTCTCGTCGAACTGGCACTTGCAGAGGCTCCCCCCCAACGGATGGTGGTGACCTTGCAGGCGGAGGTCATCCAGCGGATCGCTGCACGACCGGCCACTCCCGAGTACGGGGTTCTGACGCTGTTGCTCGCCCTCCGGTATTCCGTGAGGGAAACCTTCAAGGTGCCTCGCGAGTGCTTCTTTCCAGCTCCGGATGTGGAATCTGCCTGCGCCGTCCTCGAACTGCGACCCGGGGTGGACCTGGATCCGGGAGTGACTTCGACCTACGCCGCAGCCGTCAAGGCAGGGTTCGGCCAACGTCGGAAGATGATGTTCAAATTGTTGGCAGGGCTTTGGCCGCGCGATGCCGTGGCCTCGGCTTTTTCGCTGGCCGGAATCGAGGTGACGGAGCGTGCCGAACGGGTATCACGGGAGCAGTTCATCGCCTTGGCGCGAGTCCTTTCCTCCACGCCCATGAATCCGGGTGGATGAGTTCACACGCCACGGGCGACCGTCCAGACCACGACTTCGTCGGCTCCAGCGGAGCGCAACACCCGAGCCACGGCGTCGGTGGTGGAACCAGTGGTCAGGACATCATCGACGACGATCCAGCGGGTGTTTGGGATCGACAGGCCGGGTGCTGGCGCAAAGGCGCGACGCACGTTCCTGGCACGTTCGTCGCGGGAAAGCCGGGTCTGGGTTGAAGTGGCCTCTGTCCGGATGACCAAGTCCTTCCGGACAGGGATGTGGAGCGCTTCTCCGAGGAGACGTCCCAGTCGTTCCGCCTGATTGAACTCCCGCTCTCGCTCACGCACAGGATGGAGCGGCACGGGTACGATGCCATCCCATCGTTCGGAGCGCAGGTCATCGACGGCAACAGGAACCCAGGCTTGCCGGAAGAAGGGCTCCAGCCAATAGGCCCGGTGGTATTTGTAGAGGTGAATGGCATCCCTGGCTGAGCCCTTCGCGTGGACGGCGGATCGTGCCCTCGAGTAGGCGGGAGCGAGGTCGTGGCAGTTCGGGCACGTGAATCTGTGGGTCAAGGCTCCCTGAAACGGAAGCCCGCAGCGTTCACAGGCTGGAGGCTGGATGGGAATGACGGAGTCTCGGCAGTCTGCGCAGACCAAGCCATCCTTGGGGCGGGCATGGTTGGCAAGGCAGAGTTGGCATCGCTCCGGGTACAGCAGTCCGATCAGGGCGTGGAAGGCTGTCCGAACGGAGTCCGAGAGTCGGGAGGTGTTGGGCATCTTTTGGGTTGAAGGACTGCGGCCACCACGACCGCTTGCACGATCATTAGTACAAAGGCTACCCAACCGTCAAAGAGGCGTCCGGAACCCCAGATCCAGGCGTTGGCTCCAGGAGCCGCGGTGGTGGCGAAGCTGTAGACCTTGAGCCAAAAGATCCAACCGGCGTGAAGTCCGATGGCAAACGCGAGACTCCCCGTACGTTCCCGCGCCATGGCCAGCAAGCCACCCGCAACCACCAGACTGAGCCATCCCGGAACCATGGAGTGCAGGTCCGTGAACCCACGCAGCATTTGCCCCAGGGTCACGATCCCGGTCCAGGCGTGCACCGACTCTGCCTGAGGAGGGCGCTCAAAGAAATGGACCCAGGCGTAAACCGCACTGCTGGCCGCAGCGCTGGTCAGGAATCCGTAGGAGCGACGCAGCAAGCCATGAAGGAAGCCGCGGAACAGGAGTTCCTCCATGCAGGCCACGACCACCGCGGAACCAGCAGCGGAACCCAGGCGTCGAAGCCAGGTGACCAATTCGGAGGGTGGAACCCATTCGCGCCCGCCAAAGGCAATGGCGGTCACCGCCACTCCGCCCATAGCCAGCAAGCCAAGAGTCGATCCAGCGATCAGGGGCCTGACCCACGGTCCACTCCATCCAATCCCTGCCCGCGAGTGGATGCCGGAACGCTGAAACAGGGGCCAAAGTCCCGCCAGAGCCAGGACGAGCAGGCAGCGATTGACGTAGCGATGAAACGGTTGGTCTGCGATGCCCTGCAGTGATGGCAAGAGGTGCGCGAGGCTCTGGACGGCATGCCAGACCCACGGAGCAAGCATGGCTCCTCCGAGGAACACGACGGCAATGTAGATCGAGAGTAGGCCCCCTGCGGACATGCCGGACAGACTACCGGGGACAAAAGACTTATCGAGTTTGAAACCGCTGCTTCGCCAATGCCGTCATGGATGCAAGGAATGTCGCAGCACTTTTGGGTTGGCCTCCTTGTCATTGGGGAGGATGGCCTTATGCTTGCTGCACTTTCGGGAACTGGAAATGAACAGACGGACACGTGTGGGACCGGGTCGGCTGCTCATCTTGTCATTCCTCGTCGCTGTCGGCTGTCGTTTGGCTTGGTCAGCCCCTCAAAGGGTCGATCACAGCATGCCATTCGAAGCGCCGACGGCGGGCTGGAAGATCGAAGATGTGCCTTTGAAGCCAGAGACGCCTGTGGTGACGATCACTTCGCCGCCAGGTCGGCCGCAATTGCTCATCACCGCGGAACTGGGCGGGGTGGTCCGCAGTCTGGACCGATCGCAGAACAATCGGACGAATGTCTTCCTCGACATTCAGGACCGCGTGGCCACCGGCGGGGAAAGTGGCCTGTGCTCGATCGTTTTCCATCCTGGCTATTCCACCAATGGGCACTGCTTCGTCTACTACTGTCACCGGCCTGCTGGTTCGACGAACATCCACGTGAGGGTTTCCCGGTTTTCTGTGGACCCACAGGATCCGGAACGTGCCTTGCCAGAGAGTGAACTGCCCCTGATCACACAGTTGCACCGCGGAGGACTCCATTACGCCGGTGACATGCACTTCGGTCCGGACGGTTACCTCTACGTCTCGCTCGGCGATGAAGGCTACACCTATGGCTGGGAAAATGCCGGTCGCTGGGATTTCAACTTCTTCTCGGCCATCCTTCGCATCGATCCGGACCAACGTCCGGGTGGGATCGCGCCGAATCCGCACCCCTCGGTGCATCCCGGCACGTATCTGGTGCCGCCGGACAATCCCTACTTCAATCGGACAAACTACATCATCGGGGACGACAACCTGAACTTCGACATGCGACTTGAGAACCTGCGGACCGAGTTCTGGGCTGTCGGGTTCCGCAACCCATGGAGGATGTCCTTCGACAGTGAGACGGGGGATCT
>Ga0172376_10004396_pt1 | contig 16112 bp, 16 predicted proteins | sample Lak35m_FD_121114 | JGI IMG/M metagenome (GOLD analysis project Ga0172376, IMG submission 121114) | Freshwater microbial communities from Kabuno Bay, South-Kivu, Congo - kab_092012_35m | ecosystem: Environmental > Aquatic > Freshwater > Lake | place: Democratic Republic of the Congo: South-Kivu... | reverse complement strand
TTAAATGTTAAAGAATTACCATTCAAATTTTTTGGCTGTGAATTAATTAATGATTGCATTTGTGCAGTTGTAAATGAACTACTAAATGAAACAGTTTTATTTGCAGTTAATATTTGACTACCATTGTTTAAATAACTTGCTGTAAGTGCTCTATTTGCATAACTAGCTGTATTTGTATTTGAACCAGATGGTACCATCACAACACTGCTTGTGTTAAATATCAATTGTGGCGAATTATTCTTTCTTGCAACTCTAAGTTGATTGGTACCTAAATAGATACTTGAAGTACTTACATATAAATCTTTCCATTTACGTGTTGCACTACCTAAACTATAAAAATTATCTCTTGCTGGTATAAGTGATTGACTTATTTTGTTTAAATAACTCGCTGTAAGTGATATAGCAACAAAACTAGCGGTCAAAGCTCGTCTTGCGTAACTTGCAGTACCAGAAAATCCAACTGCATTTCTTCTACTACTAGTAAATTGACTTCCGCTTATATTACCTTGAATATGTAGTTTGGTACTTGGAGTAGCAATACCAATGCCAACGCTACTTGCGCTAACTACCAACGCATTACTACCAAATGCGCCAGCAACCATTCTGTTGTTGCTAAATACTTCCAGTATTGGAAAACCCGCTATGGTGTTTACGCTAAATAAACTACCGCTTAGATTATCAGTAACTTCAAACAATGTGCCGCTACCACCGTCTACTTTAAGTACACTAACATTACTTCCACTACGGTAAACTTGCAATCTAGATACTAAACTGGTGGAAATAGGTCCAACACCAACAAAAGCAGATCCACTTTCAAAAATAGGAGTAAATGATTGACCAACGGTAGTTGTGCCTGTATATTTTGGTATTCTATTAACTAGACCACTTGATATAGTACCACTACCTCCGCCACCACCACTTGCATTCAACGCAAAGCTCGCAGTCAAAGCTCGTCTTGCATAACTCGCAGTACCAGAAAATCCAACTGCATTTCTTCTACTTGATGTAAATTGACTGCCTGTTATATTACCCTGTACGTGTAGTTTACCCATTGGGACACTTGTTCCAATGCCAACGCTACTTGCGCTAACTACCAACGCATTACTACCAAATGCGCCAGCAACCATTCTGTTGTTGCTAAATACTTCCAGTATTGGAAAACCTGCTATTGTGTTTACACTAAACAAACTACCGCTTAGATTATCAGTAACTTCAAACAATGTGCCGCTACCACCGTCTACTTTAAGTACACTAACATTACTTCCGCTGCGGTAAACTTGCAATCTAGATACTAAACTTGAACTAACACCAACTCCCAAAAATGCAGATCCACTTTCGTGTACAGTTGATGTATTGCCAATTGTAGAAGCACTTGTGAATTTTACTATTCTATTGGTTGTACCTGAAACAGACACACTGCTACCACTACTACCAGCACTTCCACTTGTGCCAGAAGCACCAGATGCACCACTACTACCACTTGTTCCACTATTGCCACTTGTACCGCTACTACCGGCAGTACCACTACTACCTGATGAACCTGATGTACCTGATGTGCCAGGCGATCCTACACCACTTGTTCCACTACTACCAGATTCGCCTGATGAACCTGATGAACCTGATGAACCTGATGAACCTGATGTGCCAGGCGATCCTACACCACTTGTTCCGCTACTACCAGCAGTTGCGGATGTTCCACTACTTCCAGAAGAACCACTGGTGCCGCTACTTCCTGATGATCCACTTGTACCACTTGTACCGTTTAATCCGTTATTACCACTGGTGCCACTTGTACCACCTCCACCTCCACTAGCATTTAAAGCATAACTTGCAGTTATTGCGTAACTACTTGTTATTTTTAACGAGGAAGTTAAGTATAAAGTTAACTGACTTACAGATGGTTTTGTTTCTGGCATTTACAGTCAGTTGTTTAATTCTTTTATTTCTGGAAACGTATCTAATAAGCTACCGGATATAAAATCTTTAATTTCATCTTTACTTTTGAATAATTCACTGGACATTGGATTATATGGTTGTTCTATTATTGTTGTTAATTCGTTTTGATTTTCAGATAATATTTTAAAACCAGTGGATATATCGTTTATTTTGAAATAAAATGTGCTCATATGTTATGTACTATAAATATACTTACTTCTTATAAATATGGGTTTAATTATAACGTTATACATTGTTGAATTGCTTAATTTTACCCGTAATGTTTTTTGTTCTGTAAAATTAACATAACCTACCAAATTAAGTTTATCTGATGAAATATAAAAGCCTACTGGCGCATCGTATAATGTGACAATGGTAGCTGTGTTGTCTATTTGAACATTTAACATAGTATTGAAATCAACTTCATAAACTACGCTTGGATTTATAATTGGTACAAATTCAGATACCTTTGTAAAAAATTCAACATCACCAGACATAACATATGTTTTATCTACACTGCCTTTTGTTGTAAAACTAAAACTGCTATATTCATCAACTGTAAAATCTGTTTGGTTAGTTATACCGTCCAATCTTCTTATTGTTTTCGATGAACCACTACTTATTGTGTTTATATAACCATTATTTACAGCACCAACTATATTATTCACTAAAACATCTTGAGAACCAGTTGCGCTTAAAAAAATATTATTAGAATATGGTCTGGATTTATTTGATCCTGTTATAGGACCATTAACAAATCTTATATTTAGTATATTAGAATTGTTAAATCCTACACCATAATAATTTACACTCGCCCCCTCAACTGACCATTTTGCTAAAAAATAATTCCACAAATTAAATCTTTCGGTTGTGCTCAATATTTTATTGTATATAACCAATTCATACAATTCACAAGTGGAATATTCACCACTGTAACCCCCATTATTTATAGTTATTCCATTTGGACCTGTTATACCCCCTTGGTTTGATGCCAATGACGATGTATTTGAATAAACTATTGAATTTACACCTGATCCGCCTATGGTTGCTGTATAAAACCTTACAGTTGTATCTGCTGCATAACCATATGGACCAGATACCCATCCCTCAAAATAAGCTTGATTAATATGTCCTCCCCATGCACCTAAAAGCCAGTTGTTATTAACAGACTGCAACATTCTAGAATTTGTACCGCCTGTTAGTTTTCCAACATATGCTACAGTAACTGGCGTGGAATAATTCGTATTTTCTCTAAAACCATCACTGGTTGTAAATCTAATACCAGTTCTGCCATTAAGCGCGTTACTAATAATTTGAGGAGAACCACGAAGTGTTATTGTTTTTGCCACAGAACTTTTATTATTCCAAGCCGTTAACGTAGTACCAGACGATGTTATAGTTTGTAAATCATTTGCATCTAACCACAATTGTAAACCTGTCACTGTACTTGGAAATGAAGCAGTGTATTGTCTACTATCATTCACCGACTCAGTTCTAGTTGATCCTGTTGGATATAAACTACCACTACTGTTCATAGCGATTGATCTAAATCTTTTTTGGTTATTTAAATCTAAAATAGTATTACGATTTATAGTTGTAGAATCAGTTACGCTGCCATTTTCACCATTATTATAATCAGTTAAATAAGAACTGGATAATCCTATATATTTTTTGTTTACAATCAAATCAAGAGGTTCACTTACAAAAACACTTCCATATTGATTGGAAATGCCTTGGTAATCAACTTTGCCAATAAATTCTCCAGTAACAGATGTTTCGTTACCATTGTAAAAATTCGGAATATTTACAACAATATTCATTTACTAAAAATTAGTACTAGCAACAATTCTAGTGAATCCACCATTTACAATTTGTATAGGCACAGTCAAAGATCCAGATGTAGATGTATTAATATCTCTATAAGACAAACCATTTGACGTAAATAATGCACTGTTGCCTTCTATCGTTAGTCTTACAGGCACAGATACTCTATTACCCAAATAATTTCTTGCCTCAGCATATACTTGTGAATTTATAGTGGATCCATTGTATGTATACGATGAACTTTGACTCGTTATATTAACTCTTACTGGCGAATCCAACGTAAAACAATACAAATCCCAATTGTATGTAGAACCCCACAATCGACCATAACTATCAACTCCATATGATCTAAATTCACCAGCAATAGTTTGTGTTAAAGCCAATGTTTTGGTAGAAGGCGTGAAAGTATATATTCCCATATTATTAGTGGTCACTACCAAAAATCTATCATTGTTAACTCCCAATGAAATAATCTCTCTAGCTTCACCACCCAATTCAGTATATGTGTTAACTCTACTTCTATAAGTCAAATTAGCACTATTTGTGTTGCTTATCTCAAATACATGCGCATTATAATATTGTTTATCAGAATCTTCATATCCATACGGCGTACAACTAAAGTTAATTAGAAATTTACTGGAACTTTGCGTATTTAAAAATAATTTTGTTCTTCTTCTCAAATCTGCATATTCTGTTGTACTCCAACTATTTGGCCAAAGAGCCGATGGTGTTAAACTACCGGATGCACTGTAATCAATTGTGCAGGGAGTACCATATGCAGTAGCAGTTGCGGATCCAGAAGCAAACCCACCATTCACATTAAATATTACTCTACGAATACCATGTCTAGCAGTACTAGCTCCAACAGGCACACCAGATGGAAACAACGCGGTGTGATAAAATACTAAACTAGACGAACTATTAGCTATAGGAAATGTTTCTGAGGGAATAGTTGTTTCTGATCCAGAATGATTAAACTGATACACGTTTGTTGACGTAAATGTACTTTTATTCAACATATAAAGAACACTTCGTCGTTGATATGTATCTGAATTAGAATATGCAAATGTATGTGTGCTGCTTCGACCAATATAACAATAAAACGCATAATTTTCCGCAATCAAACCATCTGTACTTCCAACTGTAACATTTGTTGATTTTGTAAATTTCATAAACAATGAAGATCTTCTCCAATAATCAGTTCTAAGACTGGCGTTCATCAAAATCACCGAAGTTGAATCTTCATCAATCACCCACGTTTCATCCGCTCGGTAGGTGTTCCGGTCAGTTGTCGCATCATTTTTTGAAACTAAAGCATAAGTTAAATTTTGATTTGATGGATTGAGTCTCCATTGTCTAAAACCACCATATTCCATTACATAATAATTAAATCCATCACTCCATCTATACAGTGGCAAATCTTTCATACCACGATTTAAATTTTCTAATCCCATTGCTTGTCTATCATACGCCCGGTCTCTGTAACTCTCTGGTCCTTGCAACGTACCTGAATATTTTGTGAAAATAGTACCATTTGCATTACGACTACTCGCAAATGGCATAAAATTTCTACCGAATATTGGAGTTAATGTTGCTGGATCGTGCTCTTGACCCATAATATATATACTACTTGGAGTTTCTATAACATATGGGAGGTTTAGATTTTGATTTTGACGATTGATGAGACTCATATTCTATATATATTATTAAATTACACTTGCCGTTACACGAAAATTTAAATAACCACTAGCGGAAATTTGCAGAGGTACATAATCAGACAATGATAAAATATTAATTGTACTTTGATTTATTGTAATTGTTTGTATCAATGTAGAATTAGCACCATTGTAGATATAAACATTACCTTGAGCACCCGATGATAAATTCTCAACAAAAAAATCAGCTGATATCAGCGAGTATCCATTTATTATTTGCGTTCTCACATTTACTACAGGAATTATGTTTGAACTGCTTATACTAGATGAAAAATAGTTATATCTTAACACCCGTAGTAGTGAGTTATTTAAGTACAAAGATCCATTACTCGCACTTAAAGTAAGATTATTAATTTTTATCGTTTTGGTTATTGACAACGATCCTGTAATAATAGCCGATCCACTAAATGGAAATGCTTGTCCTCCGCCGCCACCATTTAATGCATAACTGGATGTCAAACTGTAACTTGCAGTTATAGCTCTTCTAGAAAAACTACTTGTTATAGGATAAGTACTACCAGTATTTAAAGTAGTCCCACTATAGCCACTAGATCCACTACTACCACTACTACCACTACTACCACTACTACCACTACTACCACTACTACCACTACTGCCACTACTGCCGCTATTACCTGAAGTGCCACTTGTACCAGGCGTACCTGTATCCCCACTGCTACCACTGCTACCACTGTTACCACTTGTGCCACTACTTCCATTTTGTCCGCTGGCACCACTACTTCCACTTGATCCTGAAGTACCACTTGTACCACTGGTACCGGATCCGCCACCACCGCCATTTGAAGAATAACTCGCGGTCAATGCATAACTGCTGCTTATATTATTGCCAGACAATAAAAATCTTACATCGATTCTGCTTCCTGATGTTGGTACTTGTGAAAAATTTATTGTGTTGCCAGATATTGTATAACTTGAAGATGGTATTTGTACCACACCATTTATACTAACAAATATATCCGATGAGTTTGCAACATTTCTAATCAACGTATAACTACTACCAGTTACACTAGGCACAATAATTTGCGCCTGTACATTATTTATTATTGGAAAATTAGCAATATACGAAGCAGTTAGAGCTTTTATAGACCAACTACTTGTTATAGGATATTTACTACCTGTATTTAATGAAGCTCCTCCACCTCCACTAGCATTTAAAGCATAACTTGCAGTTAATGATTTGTTTGAATAACTAGAGCTAAAATTATAAAGATAATTTGAGCTGGTTATAATTCTTAATAAATCTAACTTCTTGATGGACATAATTTACTAACATATAAATAGTACCACTAATAATCTATTCAATTATTGTTTAATTGTATTTTATATGTAGTGCCATTTATAACAATCGGTAAATACAATCCACTACTACCCCCAGCAGTACCAGCCAAATTAATTGAACTAGTAATACCGCTGGTATTTAAACTAATAAAGTTACTGTTTACTTTGTGAAATCCTTCACGTATAGTATCAGCAGTATCACTATTTGCAATAGATCCTGTATTTACTAAAATATACGCCATAACAATTTATTTTATAATATTATCCTCTACCCCAAGTATATCTAAATACCATCTTCAATGAATAATCTTTGCTCTTGGTTTGTCCATTCTCCAATACATACACATAACCATTGTTCTTAGCAGCATCATTCATCGCTTCAGGCGTCAAATTAATACTGGTTGGACCCACACCAATTGTTCTCCACAGTGGAGCAACAGCTGGATCTGGTCTATATAAAGTTGGAATATCTTCATTATTAGCAACACCATTGCTAAAAATAACCACTTTGTCTCTTGTAAAAGAACTTTGTGTATATGGATTCAAATACATTGGCAATTCAACTGAAAATATCTTGGTGGTTGAATTTCTAGATCTATCGATAGATTTAAATGAAGCTGTAGCAGATCCACTATATGTCGATAGAAAACAACTGCTTCCACGTACATAATAGTTTGTACCAATTTTACGCCCACTTGTTGGAGAAGATGTACCTGTCCAACCTGTACGTTTTACCCACAATGGCATATTTGCCAATGAAGCGGTGGTTTGATATGGATTCCAATCATCCCAGAAAAAGAATTTATTTGGTAGTTTCTTATCAATGATACCGTCTCCTAATATCATTTTTTTACCTAAATCCGTTGTATTAGTAGCTACACTTTCTTCTATTTCATATTTTGATCCTGTTCCTCTACCACCTGGAACTAACAATCTACTTGGAAACTTAGGATAACCCAAACTACCACTATTTTGCATCGACGGATCATAGAAAAAATCATTGAATAAATTGGTATTATTGTTTCTATCTGATAAAACAGGAGTAGCTCCTATTGAACTCAAAGTGGCCAATTTACAATATGGAGTCCACAAATTATCTAATTTTGTAAATTTATTACTGATATAATATACAACTGTATCTGCTATTGTTACGCCTGCTTTAAATCCCCACGCGCCAGTGGCCGGAGTATTTGTAGTTTGCTGGCTAACAGAATAAGTTCCTTGCGTTTCAGTGGTGTCTCCTATTGAAGCTCCAGTTGTTGGATCAACTGACCAATTTGTTCCTGTGCCAGTATATAAATCACTTAGTGTTTGTGATAATTGATAAAACAAATCACTTGTAAAATAATTTCTTGGTTTATATGTGGTTATATTTGGTATACAGTAACTTCCGCTATAACTACCATTTGCGACACTTAAACTAGAGGAAATACCCAAATCCAAAAATTGATATGGATTGTTATAGTTTGCATTAAATTCTTGTAGTGGTCCAACTGCTTTGAATGGATTTGGTTCATAACTTACAGATGGAAAAAATGAACCTGTTGGAACATAGTTTACGTTTGCGCCATTATAGTATCTATTCACGAAACCAAAACCAGGTCCAAAACTAATTTGTCCTGGGGCAAATGGTTCGTTACAAAAACCACCTTCATCAATCGGAATAGCCAAACCACTACCACTATCAATACCACACAAACCAATCTTTTGAATTGCTTCTCTGTCTAATGAACCAGTTGTCCAACCTGTGAAAGAAGGAAATTGAGCTGGTATTTTGCCACCATTACTACCGGTATATGGACTCATATTTACACGTAATTCATAGTTCACACGTAAATATTGACCAGCGTGTAATGTAATTGGTGGATCCAAACGAATTTTGCTAAACAATGTAGTTGCAGCAGGTGTTTCTTTAAAACCAACTTCGGTGTATGTGGTATTATCTAATTCTTTGTAAAAATCAAATGTTCTGTATAGTCTTATTACACTACCTGAAATTTTATGACCACAATTGTTTTCTCCTATTAGATAAAAAGCGTTAATTTTACGTGGCCGTTTCAACATCTTTTCACTAAAAGAAGCAGTCAATGTATCAGACGGACCATATGGATAATCACCAACTAAACAAAATTGAAACACTTGTGCCCATGGCATATAAGCAATTTTGTCCAAACCAGTGTTTAAAATTGTGTTGGGTTTCCAACCTGTCGAAAATTGTTCACTTACTTGATTGTTTTCGTCAACACCCATTACTGAGGCTTTATAAAAACCTTTTACAGTTCTGTGTAATGTTACTATTTGTTCTTTTTCTACACGCGGATTTGTCATAGATTATAGTTATAAATAGATAAAAGTATAGTTAATATTTATTTATTCATATAGAGGTAAGAATTTTCTACCATATCCTTCTACATAAACTGGCATCCATCCCCAAAAAGATTTGCCATTCAAACCAGAAACCGAAGGTTCTGTACCACCTCCATCAGCTGTAAATATATATGTATTTGGATCATTTATGCTACCAGACACCATACCGGATAATCCTTCACCCAATATATATAAATTCTGAGCTGTAGTTTTGTTTTGTAAGCCAGGCGTTTTAAGATCGGTAATAAATGCAATTGATTTGCTTACAGGTCTTCCTATTTGGTTTTCATTATAAAATATAAAAGAAAAGAATAATTCTTGATTACCCGCCAGTAATATTGATCCAGTATTATCAAATCCACTAGCAACACCAGCCCACTCAATAGTATTATATGGTGATAATCTTATTCTGTTTGCACTACCACTACTTACCAATCTCACAGAAAATGCAGACGGTATATTACTACCAGTAATTCTTATATTTAAATCATTTTGCGTACTTAAATGATAATAAGAATAATAAGCAGAACAAGTTATTTTTGATAATAATTCATTCTTGAAAAATGAGGATGTAAATAATACAGCTACGGCAGTACCACTGTTTAAAGCATAACTAGCAGTTATTCCCCAACTCGCAGTAATTGGATAAGTGCTACCAGTATATAATCGAGTGCCTCCATTCAACGCATAACTAGCCGTAATAGACCAACTGCTCGTAATAGGATATGTGCTACCAGTAAACAACTCGGTACCACCACTTAAAGCATATAAAGCATAACTGGAACTTACCGCCCAACTCGCAGTAATTGGATAAGTACTGCCAGTGTATAATTGAGTACCACCAGCATTAGCATTCAATGCATAACTAGCTGTAATAGACCAACTACTCGTAATAGGATAGGAGCTGCCAGTATGTAGTGTGGTACCTACACCACTAGTACCGCTACTGCCAGGATAACCAGTTAAACCACTAGTTCCACTAGTACCACTTGATCCAGCACTACCAGCTGTACCACTAGTACCGCTTGTGGTTATAACAATAATATTGGATCTACCAAGTTTTCCAGTATTTGTATCCAATGTAAGATAAACAGCATTTGTTTGTACCGACAAATCACTTGGTAGTATACTAATAGAACCAGTAAATGACGTAGATCCAGATATTACCGTTTTTCTAGTAATCGTTGGATCCTGAATAAATGGTGTATCAATTAACATTTTAATTTATCTTTGTAATCTTTGTAGCCGCACCTGTTTCTCTAGCATATCTATTATACTCCACATACAACTCTTCAGCATTACTTCTAGCATCAACTTCCCACGGCAAACTCTTTTCTCTACTATCACCATCTTTGTATCTAGGATAAACTTTACCTTCCCAACTGTTATCAAACGTATTCAACTTACCATCCTCAACCTGTTTTATATGCCAACACTCGTGCGCTAATGTCTTGACTTGATCATCACTACTATGAGGACTGTTTGTTCTCATAATAATCGTATATTTTTTGGCAATGAATGGTTTGACATCACCCTCAACTTTTACTTTACCTTGAACATTGCCTTCTAAACTACCAAATTCCAACTTGATTTTTGCACTGGGTAAACTTAACTTGTTAACAAAATATTTGTATGCTTTTTTCAATCTTTCTTTATCAACAATATTTTTTAATATTTCAGTTAAACTATTGACAACTTTAGGCAAATTATCACCCTCATATTTATGTGGGGTAGTAATATCAATTAACTTATACTTAATAGGCAAATCTTTAATAGTTCTATAGGTAGCTAATATGTTCTTCTTGCTATCATCCACAAAGAATATATCATTATAACCCTCGTTTTGTATCTTGTTCAATATCCAATTAGCTTTAGCCATGGGATCACCGGTACCAAGAGCAATCACTTCAATGTTTACTCTAAAGTATCTTCTAATTATATCTTTTATGTGTGGCACTGCTTCAGATCCTCTAGCCGTTAATATTACAGTTTTACGATCAGTTTCAGTAGATTGTGTTATTTTATAAAATCTCTTAGCAATTGGACGAATCAATGATGGATTTATAAGAGTATTGAATTGACTAAAATCAAATTTATCGCCTGAGTGTGGTTCATATACAGCATATTCAGCCGGAGTAATTTCTCTACTATTACCATCTGCCGAAATAACAATCACTTTAGCCTCTGTTTCAAAAAGCGTATCATCCAAATCAAAAATTCTAAGCTTCTTTAGTTTCATCCTAGTAATGCTTTCAATAATCTCTTATAGATTGATTCTTTCTTAACTAATTGATCCAATGGCACACCTCTATATCTTTGTCTTATTTGTGCAATAGGCATACCATACTGCTTTTCAGCCTGGGCTATTAAACTATATCTATCAAGCTTTTCTTTTTCTTTAGCATGTAGTTTACGTGATACACTAGCTGCAACAACACTTTTTACATTGTCGGTATATTTTTTTACACCATTATCCGATAAATCGTTTAGTATCTTAATTTCAATTTCCAAACTATCTACTTCACGTTCCAAATTAGCTTTTTCAGCAGGTGTGAACTTTGCTCCTGTTGTATGTAGTTTGCCTCTCTTTTCAACAAACTCTTGGGTCTTATCATCAATTACTTTTTCTAATGATATACCAACTGGTTTATTATCAGGTTCAAACATAAAATATTTAAACGTTCTTTCTGAATCAACAGTTACACCATTAACGTCCGAATGAGTTATTGCTATAGTAACATCATCACCCTTTATAGCTATTACATCACCAACAATATTGAATCCCTTAACTCTAACTTTGTCTCCAATTGTAAAATACTTTCCGGCTTCATTATCATTAGATCGTGGTTTAGTTTGTGTTGGTTGTTTGTTGGGTTCATCAATACCATACAATTCATTGTATGTATAAAATTTACTACCTGGTTCGTATAATACTTCTTTTGGATTGTAACCATTGAATTCTATAGCATATTCATATTTTTTCTTAAACGGCACCAATTTAGACAAATTAGATGTCCAAAAACTAACTATAATAGCTTTACCTCTTGGAATAGCTGATTCAATTCGTATATCTAAATTTGAAGCAATTGGTGCAGCTGGATCATCATCTACTTCAAATATTCTACCTCTTAGTAGTGGAGCATCATAATCAATTCTACCAATACCTTTTAATAAATTTTCTAATTGTAAATGACCTCCACCATTATTTCCATTATTTAGTTCCCTTAGTACTTTTTGTGCCCAATAATCAGGTTGATCACGGTCAGATCTATATTGTATATCAGGAGCTTTATCCAATTCATCAATCTCTTTTAGTACATCCAAATCATCACAAAGAAATTCTTTTTTAACAGCACTATATCCAAATACTGTATTCTTATTTGTTTTTTCGTCTTTATAAACAAGAAAAGCACATTTATTTGCTTCAGTACTGTAATTATAAGTCTTTTTCTTATAATACACAGTATCTGGATTTTCAACCAAAAGTCGCTTTAAACTAATCATATAGTTATAAATATTAATCAAATCTACTCTTATGCTTACTTTTAAAGTCTTTTAATCGTTCAATTATTTTGTCTCGTTCTTCGTCACTATAAAAAGACCAGTCTCGTAACTCTTCCCAAGTACGACCACATCCTTCACATAGTTTATTATCTACTATTACACAAATTCTTTTACACGGAGTTTTCATAGGCATTAAAAAACCCGTCATTTACGACGGGTTATATAATTTAAATTTTTTTAGCTTTTTCTATAATTTCTTTTAACTTTTTAGTATTTTTCTTATTCATAGCTTGACCAATCTTTTTTCTACGATTTCTCAAATACTTGTCGGTACCATCTACCTTACCATCATTGTTAATATCAGCATCTTCTTTACCCACAGGATCTAACTTTTCTTCAACTTCTTCATAACATTCTTCACAATCCAATTCAGCTAACATCTCTTCTACATCAGCTTCTTCTAGTGTTCTACCAACATTTCTCTTCAATAACTTACCCAATCTATCAAACAAATCAGCATCAGCTTTATCACCCTTAGCCTTGTTGGTCTTTTCTTGCTTTTCAATGTTATGAACCAAACTCTTGGTTACTTTATTCTTTGGTTCTTCAACTTTTTTAGCTGGTGCCGGAACTGCTTTCTTTGGTGCTTCTTTAGGAGCTTCTTTAGGAGCTTCTTTAGCAGCACCCTTTTTCTTGGCTTCTGCTACTTCTTCTTCGTACACTTCTTGAATTAGTTTTTTTAAATCTTCTTTGGTCATAATAATGAATTTGCTATAGTTATACAAATAAATATAACAGTCATTACTTTATCACACCTTTTTTTATCAAACCATCATACCATTTTCTACCCACTTCACTAAACCTATAGTCCCACTTTAAATTGTATCTACGTTGTAACTCCACCACCATAGCCGTAGCATAACCTCTTCTGCGATGTTCATATCCTATATTGATGAACTCAATATATATAACATCTTCATAAATGTTTGGTTTATAATACTTACAATAACCCACATTTACTTTGTTTTTATTAAATATTTCACAACTATATTCTTCTCGGTTATTATCAACACCTAAATATGTGTGAACAAACTCCATACGTTATCCGTGACATAACCACGCCTGTAAATTAAATCTTTTATTTTCCCAAGCTAAATCTTTAGGAGCTGTAATCTCACTACACGAATGAAATACTGTAGATGGAAAAATTGTTAATTGATTGCTTTTAAGTGGCAACTTAAATGTATTATTCTTATACATAAAATATTGTTCTCCGCCTTTCATAACACTTGGATCTTTAACCAAAGTAAGTGCAAATGTAAATGCGTTTTGTTTGTTTACTTCTACGCCATCCCAAGTCATACCAGTTACATCTAAGTCTTTGTGCCAATTATAATAACCACCATCACCATAATTAATGATATGATACTTATACAAATATCTATATTTAGCATAAGCAGTTAATTGTTCATTTTTAGCGTGGGTTAGAAAATCTAATATACCCTGATGAAAGAAATATTTGCTCAAATTTGATATATAATAACCCAAATCTTTGTTCTTCTCAGCTTCATCATTGTTAAATGGAAGCCAAACATCTTGTCCAGTACACAATGGACTCAACGGTTCATCTGGATTATAAGCAGTACCATTGTTATAACCACCACTCCAATGTGGTATACCAAAATGTGGCTTTAACTTGATAAAATCTTCATACAATTTAGTAACATAGTCTCTTGGTAAAAAATTATCAATTACTACAAGAGGAATAGTTTCGTGTTCAACAGGAATATACATAACAATTTATTTTATATTAATTATACCAACCAGATACGCTGATTCTTTCTTTGTTTGAGTTATTAACAACTTGTGTTACACAATGTGGTGCTACTCCAGCTGTTACTTCAAAAATTACCAATTTATTGAAAGATGGATTAATTGCTCTAATATTGTTTTTATCTCTCAAATCAAAATATAACCCACCAAAATCAGGATTCCAATCTTTGGTCAAATGACATACAAATGCCAATTTACCGTTAACATCATCTGTATGACTGCTTAAAAAGCAGTTTTCAGCATAACGACTCACAAAGGTTTTGTCTCCAACAACTATGTTTACATCTGTTACACTATTAACAAAGTCTATCATAGTCTGACCATTAAAAAATGCCATTGTTTCTTTGTACATCTCGGAATCAAACTTTTCCATCACCACAGGCATAGTTTTAAAGAAAAAATAACTAAATAGATTATTATCTCTAGCATTACAAGCGTGTTGATACGCTTGTTCCATATTATATCTATTTTCTGATGTATTTGTCCACCATTCCCAATCACCTTCATATCTCATTGAAGGCATATATGTAGCTGACCAATATTCCTTAGGCATATCGGCGGTATAGTATTTATACAACTTTTCAGCATATTCTTCTGTTAGAAAGTTGTCTATTACAACTCGTCTATTTTTAACAAATTGTTCTCTATACAACGAAATATCTAAATCTTTATTTATCATATTAACCATTTAGTTGATTTTTAATGCAACCTTTTGCTAGATGTAGAATTTCATCAAATGTTTCTTTTACACGAATACCAGCACCATTATGTGTTGTAATGATCGCTGTGTGTTTACCACTAGGACTGGGTTCCATACTAATAGCCCTATCCAAATTAAATAAAATAGGAATATAAATGCTCGTATTATCGTGATTTAAACCCAACTGATTCAACTTAATCAAATGTGCCATATGCTTTATTTATTTCTACTTGTTTGTTTTTTGTTTGTTTTACTATACCTTTATATTACCAAATTTTTGGCAAATGTCAACAATTTTTTAGTGTGTTTCATAATGGATTTAATATATATACATATCCAATATGATTACTACAAAAGTTAAATGTGAAATATGTAAGTTAGATTTTGATAAATCCGCCAGAGAAGTTAGAAGATCTATTAAACTAGGCACTCCATCCATATGTAGAAATAAAGATTGTAAATCTGAATGGGGTAAAATTACAGTTAAAAGAAGAAAGACTCACAGCAAAGGTATGAACGCAACCTGGATGCGTAAAATAAATCCATCTAAAAGAGATTGTTATTCTCCATTTAGAAATCTTTTACATAAAATTAGAAATAGAAAGTATAAAAATAATCTAACAATAGAAGAACTTAAATTAATGTGGGATAAACAATGTGGTAAATGTGCAATTACCGGATTACAAATGGTTCTTCCAGAAACTACCGCATCTACAAATGTAGGACCAAAATGTGTTTCGATTGATAGAATTGACAATACTAAAGGTTACGATTTAGATAATGTACAATTGGTTTGTTATTCAGCTAACTTAGCTCGTAATTCGTTTTCTATTGAAAATATAAAAAACTTTTTTAATGAAATTGGTGGCTCCGTAGGGAATTGAACCCTATCAGTACCCAAATCTAGGGATTATACAGATTATAAGTCTGCCCAT
>Ga0172376_10004387_pt1 | contig 16145 bp, 15 predicted proteins | sample Lak35m_FD_121114 | JGI IMG/M metagenome (GOLD analysis project Ga0172376, IMG submission 121114) | Freshwater microbial communities from Kabuno Bay, South-Kivu, Congo - kab_092012_35m | ecosystem: Environmental > Aquatic > Freshwater > Lake | place: Democratic Republic of the Congo: South-Kivu... | reverse complement strand
GTGGGAGGAGCGCGCGATGCAGCCGAGGGGCGACGGCGCATGAACCTCGTCGCCACGCGCTGGTGGTCGATGCTGTTTATGCCGTCCACCGTGCTGATGGCGGGAGCCGCGCTCGGGCTGCTGCTCGTGCTTCGCGCATGGGCGCGCGGGCGGCGGCCGTCGCAGGCGAGGGGCGCGCTGCTGCTCGCATCGGGATCGCTCTTGCTTCTCTACCTGCTGTCGACACCGCTCGTGGCCCGCGCGATGGCACGCGCGCTCGAGGACCGGTACCCGCCCGTCGACCCGACAAAGGTCGAGGCTGCCGACGCAATCGTCGTGCTCGGCGGCGGGACGGGCGCGACGAGGCGCCCGGACGGCTCGATCCACGTCTACTCGATGCTCGCGGCCGATCGGTTCGAGAGCGGCATGGCGGCCCTCGCGGCGAACCGCGCGCCGTTCGTCGTCTTCGGCGGCGGCAGCGTGGGCGTCGAGGGCGCTCCGTCGGAGTCGCAGTGGTTCGCGGCCCGCGCCGCGGCGCGCGGGGTGCCCGCGGACCGCGCGCTGACAGTGCCGCCCGCCATCTACACCTCCGACGAAGGCGAGGCCGTCGCCGAAGTGCTGCGCGGGCGCGGCGCCCGGCGGATCATCCTCTGCACCTCGGCGATGCACCTCCCGCGGGCGGCGGCGCACTATCGCGCGCTCGGCTTCGAGGTGGTGCCGCTGCCCTGCGACTTCTCGACCCGCGGCGATGCCGAGGCGTGGTCGCTCAAGCTGCTCGTGCCGCGGTCGCTTGCGCTGGCGCGGTGCGATGCGTGCGCGAAGGAGTGGCTGGGGATGCTGGCGGCGCCGCTCCGGCCCGGAGCCGACTCCCGATGAGCCGCATTCGCGTGGTGCTCCAGTCGCGAACGCTCTCCGAGCGGCTGCCCGCAAAGGTGCTGCTGCCGCTCGCGGGCCACCCGCTCGCGGTGCTGTGTGCGAAGCGGCTCGCGAACACGGGCCTCGACGTGGTGCTGGCGACGTCGGACGCGCACTCGGATGACCTCCTTGCAGCCGTGGCGTCCGCTTCGGGAGTCCGGGTGTTCCGAGGCAGCCATGACGACGTGCTCGGCCGCTTCGCCTCATGCACCGAGGACCTCCTGGACACGGACGTGATCGTGCGGGCTACGGGCGACAATCCCTTTCCCGACGGGGACTTCGTTGCCGAGCTCGTCCGCAGGATGCAGGCGGGCGGACATCGGTACCTCGGGACGTCCAGCCCTGTCGACGGGCTTCCCTACGGCCTGAGCGCCGAGTGCTTCACGGCGGGCGCGCTGCGCCTGGAAGAGCGAAGCGCGCCGGACCGGCACGCTCGCGAACACGTCACCGTCGGCCTTCGTGCCGCACCCGGTGCCGGACGGATCGCGCCGCGGACCTTGCTCGAGGAGGCCCGCCCGGACCTTCGCTGCACGGTCGACACCATCGACGACTACCTGCGGGTCGCGCGCGTCTTCGCGCGCGCCTGCGATCCGGTGCACGCGGGATGGCGCGACCTGGTGAGGCTGCTCGCCATCGATGCGAGCGGAAGGCCACGAACCCGACTGACGCTGGGAACGGTGCAGGTCGGCATGCGATACGGCATCGCCAACCGTACCAGCGGATACGACGAGGCCGACGCAAGGGCGCTCATCGCCCGAGCAGTCGAGCTCGGCATCGACGCCTTCGACACCGCGCGCGCCTACGGGGAAGCGGAGCGGCGGCTCGGCGACGCGTTGTCCGCGTGCGGGGCGACCGGCGCTCGCGTCGTCACGAAGGTTCGCCCGCTCGGCGCGGACGCGGACGGCGCCCCCGCATCGGTGGTTGCCGCGCTCGTCGACTCGAGCGTGCTACGGTCCTGCTCGGCACTCCGGCGCCGGTCGGTGGACGCGCTGCTGCTCCATGACGCCGCCGATGCCAAGCGTGCCGGCGGCGCGGCACTCGATCGCGCGATCGAACTGCGCGGCGCGGGCATCACGCAGGAGGTCGGCGCATCGGTGTACGACCCCGATGCGGCCATCCAGTGCCTCGCGGACCCTCGCATCACCCGCCTGCAGCTGCCGTTCAACGCGCTCGACTCGAGATGGCTCGAGCCGGCGTTTTCGGACGCGGTCCGCGCGCGGCCGGATGTCCGGATCGACGTCCGAAGCGTGTTCCTGCAAGGGCTGCTGCTCGCGCCAAGCGCCTGGCCATCGTGGGCGGAATGCGCCGATCGCGTGAACGAGGGCCTCGATCGGGCCGTCCGCGAGCTGGGACGCTCGAGCCGCGCCGATCTCTGCCTTGCGTACGTCCAAGGCATCCCCTGGGTGTCGAGCGCCGTGGTCGGCGTCGACGGGATCGCCCAGCTTGAGGAGCTGGCGGAGGCCGCGGGCCGGCCTGCGCTGACCGCGGAGGAAGCGGACGCCGTACGCGCCGCGGTCGGCGAGGTTCCGGAACGGGTCATTGACCCGAGGAGGTGGACATGAGCACGAGCAGGCAGGTCGCCGATCTCTCCGGCCGAACGGTGCTTGTCACGGGTGCCGCAGGGCATCTCGGCGAGCACGTCGCGCGCGCCGTGGTCGGCGCCGGAGCGACCGCCGTCCTCGTCGGCCGGCGCCCTGCGCAGCTGGAAGCGCTCGCGGCGGCGGTGGGCGGCCGCTGCGAGGTCGAGCGCTGCGACGTGTCGCGCGGGGACGACATCGCCGACCTGTGCGGCCGCGTGCTGGCGCGCCACGCGGTGCTGCACGGCATCGTCAACAACGCCTACGCCGGGAGGGTCGGCGACATCGGGGCGATCGACGAGGCCGACTTCCTCGAGGCGACGCGCATCAACGTCTCGGGCCCGTTCGCGCTCATCCGCGGACTGCTGCCGGCGCTCGAGCGCGCCGGTGCCGCGGACGGGGCGTCGATCGTCAACATCGCGAGCATGTACGCCCACGTCAGCCCGGATCACCGGATCTACGGCGCTTCGGGCGCGAACAACCCGGCGCACTACGGTGCCTCGAAGGCCGCGCTGGTGCAGCTGACTCGGTTCCTCGCATGCCGCCTCGGGCCGCTCGGGATCCGGTGCAACAGCGTGTCTCCGGGCCCGGTGCCGCGCCCGGCCGCCTCGGACGATGCCGCCGCGCAGGCCTTCCAGGCGCAGCTGGCCTCCAAGGTGCCGCTCGGCCGCATCGGCCGCGCCAGCGAGATCGGCGGCCCGGTGGCCTTCCTGCTGTCGCCGGCGGCGAGCTTCGTCAACGGCGCGGACCTCGCCGTGGACGGCGGCTGGACCGCGTGGTAAGCCCTCGGCAGCGGTAGTATTCGTCGCATGACGTCCACCGCTTGGAAGGTATGGAACCGCGACGACAAGGTCGAGCAGCGCACGTACAAGCGCGTCACCGGCGAGCTGCCCGAGATGGAGTGCACCAAGCAGCTCGTGTCGCTCGTCGGCGAGGTCTACCGGCCGGGCATGACCGTGCTCGACGTGGGCTGCGCGGCGGGCCACTACTACAACGGCCTGCGGCGGCTCGACCCTGACATCCGCTACTCCGGCGTCGACGCGACGGCCGCGTACATCGACTTCGCGAAGAGTCACTTCGCGACGAACCCGAACGTCCAGTTCCAGGTCGGGGACATCTTCGGCCTGCCGCAGGATTTCACCGGGCGCTTCGACATCGTGTTTTGCTGCAACGTGATGCTGCACCTGCCGAGCCACGATGCACCACTGCGCAACCTCGTCAGGGCAGCGAAGTCGCACGTCTTCGTGCGCACGCTGCTCGCGGCAAAGACGCACCTGAGCAAGCTTCTCTACACCGACTCGTTCGGACCGGACGGCGAGCCGTCGGACTTCGCCTTCCAGAACACGTGGAGCTTCGATTCGTTCCGGAAGACGGTCGCATCCGCCGGCGGCCACCGCATCGACTTCCTCGATGACCGGTTCGACGCCGAGCAGATCAACCGCGAGCACGCGGACTTCAACCGCGTGCAGAGCGCGGTGACCAAGGTGCAGGACGGCGTGCAGATCGCCGGAAGCAAGGTCTTCGAGTGGAAGTGGGCGCGCGTCACGAAGTGACGACCGCCCGCCCGGCGGATCAGTAGTCGACGCCCAGCGCCGGATCGCCGCAATACAGCGTCAGCGCGTGCCGCGAGCCCGCGCGAATCGGGCTGCCGCGGTGGAGCGCGGTGACGTCGGCGAGGATCAGCGTGCCCTGCGGCCCGGTGAACGTGTGCGGCTGGTTCACCACGCCCTCCATCGCCGCGACTTCCGCATCGGTGAAGCGGTACTGGCCCGGCTTGCGCTTGCCCTTCGCGAGGAGCGAGAGCAGCAGTCCCCGGTCATGCGACCCGGGGATCAGCTGGAACGGGCCATTCTCGGCCGAGCAATCGCTCAGGTACATGATGGCCTTGAACTGCAGGCTGTGCGGGCTGTCGAGGTGCCAACCGCCGCCGGACCCGGCGTTGCCTTCCTTGAAGTCCATCCGCGCGGCAAGCACGAACTTCTCGGCCTGCTTGCGCCCGGTGTAGGCGCGGCGGACCTCCTCGATCAGGGGGTCGTCGCGGAACGACTCGAGCGAGGGGACGTGGCGCTCGGCACGGAAGAAGCGGTGATCCGACCTCTTGCCGTCGACCCACGCGCCCTCGAGGCCGTCCCGGCCGCAGAGCCCGTCGATCTCGGCGCGGGACCGCGCGCAGCGGTCGGCAGCCCAGAACGACGGGATGACTGCGAACCCGCGAGCCCGGACCTCCGCTGCAAGCGCGGCCGCGCGCGCGGAGACGCCGCCCGCGGTGGCGCGGAGCATGGGCCGGCGGGTGGCTTCGAACGCTTCCTTGGCGAGGTGGGTCAGCAGGGAAGGCATGGGGACATGATACGGGCGCGGCGGGCGATCGCCTCTCGCCCGTGGACCTACAATCGAAGCCACGGAACGTGCCAGGGCAGACCACGAGCGCCGCGACCCCATCCGCCGATGCGGCCCGACACGAACCGGCGCACCCTGCGTACCGGCCCGACATCGACGGCATCCGGGCAATCGCGATCGGGTCGGTCATGCTCTTCCATGCGGGCATTCCGGGCATGTCCGGGGGCTTCGCGGGCGTCGATGTCTTCTTCGTGATCTCGGGGTTCCTGATCGCCTCGCAGATCCTGCGAGAGATCGACGCCGGCACGTTCTCGATGACCGGCTTCTGGACCAGGCGCACCCGGCGGATCGTGCCAGCCATGGCGACCATGATGGCGGCAACGCTCGCGGCCGGCTGGTTCGCGATGTTCGCCTCCAACTACGCGGACCTCGGTCGAGCCGCGGTGGCGCAGGCTCTGTTCGGATCCAACTTCTATTTCTGGATCAAGGCCGGCTACTTCGCCGGCCCCTCCGAACTCAAGCCCCTGCTGCACACCTGGTCCCTCGCGGTCGAGGAGCAGTATTACCTGGTGATCCCCTTCCTCCTGTGGCTGACGGCACGTCGAGGGAGGTTCGTCGCGGGTGTGGCGATCGGCGCGCTGCTTGCAGCCTCGCTCGTCTGCTCGGTGATGACCACCCGCGGCGACGCCGACTTCGCCTTCTACCTGCTGCCGAGCAGGGGATGGGAACTGCTTGCGGGATGCGGGCTGGCGCTCCTTCCACCACGGGTCGCGGGCCATCAATGCGCGCGCGGAGGGGTGGCGCAAGTCGCGGGCGCAGCGGGCCTGTCGATGGTCGTGCTCTCGTTCGTCGCGTTCGATGCCTTCACGCCGTGGCCCGCGCCCGCCGCCGTGCTTCCCTGCGCCGGCACCCTGCTCCTCCTGTGGTCGGGCGGGCGCGCATCGACCATGACGCGCCGCCTGCTCGGAGCCCGGCCGATGGTGGCGATCGGGCTTCTCTCCTACTCGCTGTACCTCTGGCACTGGCCGGTGCTCGCCTTCGCGAGATACCTCGCGATCGAGCCGCTCGGGCCCTGGGAGGCCGCGGCGGCCATGGCGGCCTCCGTTCCAGTGGCCTACGCGTCATACCGGCTCGTCGAGACGCCCTGCCGGCGAGGAGCGGCCTTCGGGACGCCGGCACGGGCGCTCGGCATCTCGGGCGCAATGATGGTCGCGGTGCTCGCGGGAGGCGCAATCGTCATGGCGACCGATGGCCGCGCCGGCCGCGCGCGCGAGCGCGCCGAGGGGTTCGAGTCCGCGCGGACTGCGGAGAAGCTCCGGCAGGAGCTCTGCGCGCCCATCACCTCGATACCCGTGCCTCCGGCGGGGTTCTGTCGGCTCGGCGACGTCAGCACCGCGCAGCCGAAGCTCCTCCTCGTCGGTGACAGCTTCTCGGGGATGTACCTCGGTTCCCTGGCGCGCGGCTCCGCAGCGACTGGCCGCGAGGTGTGGTTCTGCCGCGACCGCGTGGTCGACGTGCACCCGGCAGTCGTCGATGCCGTGCGCGCCGGGCCGGTCACCGACGTCGTGCTTGCCTACAGCTGGCGAAGGGCGATGCGCGGAGGCATCCCCGAGATTGGCGCCCGGGGCGATGGGGCAGCCCGCACCTACGACGCGTCGATCCTTCTGCAGGACCGGGCGGGCCGCTTCACGGCGGACGTTCTGGCACTCGTGCGCGAGCTGCGTTCGCTCGGCGCGCGCGTGCATGTCGTCGATGCACCGCCGGACTTCGCGGTGCCGGTGCCGCTGAAGCTCGCGATGATCGTCCGCCGGGGCGGCGACCCATCGACGCTCCGTGCCGACCTCGCGGAGCACCGTCGCTCGCTCGCGCCGGTGCATGCGGTGTTCGACGAGCTCGAACGCGCCGGGGATGTCACGCTCGTACGGCCCACCGAGGCGCTGTGCGGGCCGGACGGTACCTGCCCCGCCTGGCGGGAAGGGCATGCGCTCTACTCGGACGACTCCCACCTCTCCGAAGAAGGCGCAGCGCTCGTGGATCCGCTCTTCCTCCCGGCGCTGCGCGGCCAGTGAGCCCGCAACGCTGAATATCATCCGGCCCGTGCAGCACGAGGCAATCCAGGCCGCGGCATTCCTGGCGCTGATCGTGGTGCCGGGCGCCGGACTGGTCGCGGCCCTTGCGCCGAGGGCCGGTTGGGGAACCCGGATCGCCATCGGCATGCCTGCCGGCGTGGTGCTGCTCTGCGCCGTGCACGCTGCCGCATGTGCTGCGGGATTCCACGCGGCGGCACCGTGGGCCGCGTGGGGCATGGCCGTGCTCGGGTGCGCGGCGCTCGCGCATCGACGTCACGCCGACGGCCGACCCGAGGACCGCATTTCATGGGCGATTGTCGGCGGGGCCTGCTGCATGGGAGCGACATGGGTCCTGGCCGCGCGCCATTGGCCCATGCTCGACTCGCTGCCCCCTGGCGGGAGCGGGCTCGACGACACTGCCTACCACGCCGCCTGCGCCGCGCAGTTCAAGGCGTCGTTCCCGGCGCCGGATCCGACAGCCGAGGGATTCCGCCAGCAGGCCCACTTCCTGCTGCACCTGCTCGTCGGTGCGCTGAGTGCCGCGTGCGGCGAGGCACCGTACGAACTGCTGCTGCGTGCCGTCCCGCTCGGCCTCGCAGCGATGCTGGGCTTCCAGCTGACGCTGGCCGCGCGCAGCGCGGGGATCCGCGGCACGTGGTCGGTGGCCGTCTCGCTGGCGACGGTCGTCGGTGGAAATGCCGGGATCCTCGCGGCCCCGTTCCTCGGCGCACGAACCGTCCTGAACGACTTCCCGCAGCCCACCCCGATCCTGCTGTGGAAGCTGCCGGGACTTGCGCTCGCGCTGGCCTGCATGCTGCCTTCCATCGCCCTGATGCGCCGGGGGGCGTTCATGGAGCGCAACGGCACCACGTCGGCCGGATGGCTGGTCCTCGCGGCGGCCTCGTGCGCGGGCATGTGCCTCGCGAAGCCCGTGGCGCCGGTCGTCCTTCTCTGCGGCATCGCCCTGCTGAATGCCGTGAGCCTGCTCCGCACGCGAGCGCCGCATCGCGAGACGATCGCGTTCGCCGCGATGCTCACGGCATGCTTCGTCGGAGCGGCAGCGCTCACCTACGACGCCGATGCGTACGGCTACGGCACGATCGAGCCGCAGCCGCTGCGAAGCGCTGCGGCCACGTTTCATGTCGACACGGGGCGTGCCGGGTGGCCGTTGATGCTCGCGGGCGCGGTCCTGCTGTGGATGCCGCTCTCGTGGGCGAGCATCGTCGGCGCGTGGCGTTCCGTGCGATCGGGGCCTCTCGAGGCAGCGCTCCTCGTGGGCGCCGGAGCCGCGCTTGCCGGACTCGCCCTCTTCGCGGCGCTGTTCACGCCCATGGGCGCGGAGTTCCAGTTCGCCCTGGCCGGGAAGTTCCTCGGTGACGCTGCGGGCGCGATCATCCTTGCCGCCTCCGCGCAGCAGGCGTTCGCGGCGCGCCCACGGCGCACCGCACTGGTCGCCGCTGCCGCGTGCGCGGTCCTCGCCGCGCCGGCGACGATGAAGGCATGGCTTCTGCTGCGGCGCCCGGAACGGCCCACTGCCGCGGGGGCACCGCTCACCGCGGACCTGGTTGCGGCGATGCGCTGGCTCCGCGACAGCTCGCAGGCCACCGAGACGGTCCTGCTCTCCAACCAGGAGGGCACCAACGGCATGCTGAGCGCCTCGGAGTGCATCGCGCTCTCGGAGCGGCAGGCCTACCTCGCCTGCGTGCGCTACTCGCCGGGCGCCTATGTCCCGCTGTGGCAGGGCGCGCCACCGCCGCTGCAGGCACGCATCGACGAGGCGAACGCCGTGTTCCGCGCCGAGCCTGGCGCGGCGACCACGCTCGCGGCGCGCTCCCGCGTGCGCTGGGCCGTGCTCGACCGAGCGCGCGGGGAGCGATTCGACGAGAATGCCCTGCGCGCGGAACTCGGCGAGCCGGCGTTCGCCAACGCGCGAGTCGCGATCTGGCGGATCCAGCCGCCGGCCGTGGGCGAACAGGAGCCGAGACGCCAGTGATCCCCTTCTCGAAGCCGACGCTCGGACCCCTCGAGCATGAGTACGTCGCGCAGGCGCTCGCGTCGGGGCACCTTCACGGCGGCGGCCCGTTCACGCGCAAGTGCGAGCGATGGCTCGAGGCGAGGCTCGGCTGCGGGCGCGCGATCATCGTGCCTTCCTGCACCGCCGCGCTGGAGATGGCCGCCCTGCTCTTCGAGATCGGCCCCGGCGACGAGGTGATCATGCCCTCGTACACCTTCGTATCGACAGCGAACGCCGTGGCGCTGCGAGGCGGCGTGCCCGTGTTCGTCGACATCCGGCACGAGACGCTCAACATCGACGAGGACCTCGTCGAGGCGGCGATCACGCCGCGCACCCGCGCGCTCTTTCCGGTGCACTACGCCGGCACGCCCTGCGACCTGCGGCGGCTCCGGTCGATCGCGGACCGGCATGGGCTGCACATGGACGAGGACGCGGCGCAGGCGCTGCTCTCATCGCACCAGGGAACCATGGCGGGCACGGCGGGGCACCTCGGCTGCCTGAGCTTCCACTCCACGAAGAACGTCACCTGCGGCGAGGGCGGCGCGCTGCTCGTGAACGACCCTGGCCTCGCCGCGCGCGCGGAGGTCCTGCACGAGAAGGGAACGGACCGCAGCCGGTTCATGCGCGGCGAGGTCGACAAGTACTCCTGGCGCGACCTCGGCTCGAGCTACGTGCCGAGCGAGGTCACCGCGGCGCTGCTGCTCGCGCAGCTCGAGCGGGCCGAGGAACTCAACACGGCGCGGCAGCGGGCCTGGGACGCCTACCACGAGGCGCTTGCGCAACTCGATCGCGACGGGCGCCTCGTCCGGCAGGTCCTGCCGGCAGGATGCAAGGGCAACGCGCACATCTTCTTCGTCGTGCTGCCGACCGCGGAGGAGCGCGATGCGCTGCTCGCCCACCTCCGCTCGCGCGGGATAGGCGCCACCTTCCACTACGTGCCGCTCCACTCGTCGCCTGCGGGGCGGCGCCTCGGGCGAGCTGCAGGCAGCCTGCGGAACACGGACGACCTTGCCGCGCGGATGGTCCGCCTCCCGCTGTGGCCGGGCATCGACCCGCGCCCCGTGGTGGATGCGATCAACGAGTGGTCGGAGCACGCGTCCCGGCGCTGAACCCGCCCGTCGCGGGGCGCCTCGCCACGAGCAGCAGCGACCCGCCCGCGGGGAAGCGAACGCCGTGCGACACGAGCCACGCCTCGGCCCGCATCACCTGCCACAGCGACCATCCGAGCGCCGGGGGGAGCCGGAACTCGGCCATCGGGTCCGGCGCGGCGCCGGGACGTCCCCGGCGCGACAGCGCCATCGCCGGCAGCAGCAGCGAGGTGAACGATGCGTCCTCGACGGGCTCGAGCCCCGCGCGGGCCGCGAGCTCGCGCAGCCCGCGTCGCGAATACCTGCGGAAGTGCATGCTGCACTCGTCCTGCCAGCTCCAGAGCCAGCGGTGCTGCGGAACGGTGATCACCGCGAGCCCGCCCGGGCGAAGGCTGCGTGCCATCGAGCGCAGCGCACCGAGGTCGTCCTCGATGTGCTCGAGCACGTCGAACGCGCCGACGGCATCGAAGCACGAGTCGAACTCCGACCGCAGCAGGTCCAGCGCCGCGAACCGCGCGCGGGGCACGCGCGCCCGCGCGAACGGCAGCGCCTCCTCGAAGTACTCGGTTCCGAGGAGCGCAGCGTCAGGAAACGCACCGGCCACTGCCGCGAGCGCGTGCCCGGTGCCGCACCCGAACTCGGTGAAATCGCGCATCCCCGGGGAATGCCGTTGCAGGAAGTGGACGATCAGCCGAGCCCTCGCGCGGAACCAGAAGTGCGCGTCCTCCTTGGCCGCGAGCTCCGCGTACCAGACGGGATCGAACGGGCGGGTCGGCTCCGGCTGCGAAGGCGGACTCGTCATGCCGCCGCCACCGCCGGCTGCCGGCACTCGAGGACCGCGAGCGGAAAGGGGATGCGGGTCTGGCGGTCGGTCAGCGTGACCTCGACCGACCGGAAGGCGCGCCCCGCGGCGGCGCGGTACGCCTCCGCGGATCGCACGAAGCGACCGCGGTCGAGGCGGCCGAGCATGCGCGCGACCGCGGACATCGACGGGTCGATGCAGGTCTCGATCGCCACGAGGCGGCCGTTCGGCGCCATGGCGCGCGCGGCGGAGGCCAGCAGCACCCCCATCTCCGAGTCGTCGAGGTGGTGCAGCAGGCCGGCGCAGAGCACGAGATCGAAGCTCGGCAGCTTCAGTCCGGGAAGGTCCGAGGCCCGGGCCTCGATGAAGTTCCCGCGGTCGCCGTGGATGCGCCGCGCGCGCTCGAGGTAGGCGCGGGACGGCTCGAGGCCCCAGTAGCGCACGTCGCCGAACGCGGAGCGCCAGTTCCCGGGGCCGCAGCCGATGTCGAGCACCGCGGCGCCGGCAGGCACCGACAGGAAGCGCTCGCGGAACGCGCGCTCGCGGGCCGGATCGCTCACCATTCGCTGCACCAGCTCGTATGCGCGGCCGGACGCGAGCAGCCCCCACGCTCCGCCCGCGCGGGTCCCCGCGGAGGTGTCGATCGCATCGCGCGTCGAGCGTTCCATCGCCGGAGTCTACGGGCGGGCGCTCGGCCCACGCCGAGGGATAGACTGCGCCGCATGGTCGTCCTCGTCACCGGAGGAGCTGGGTTCATCGGCTCGGCGGTCGTCCGCGACCTGCTGTCGAACACCGGCTGGCGCGTGGTGAACGTCGACTGCCTGACCTATGCAAGCGATCCCGAGGCGGCCGGCTGGGACGCGCACGGCGGGCGCTACGCGTTCGAGCGCGCGGACGTCTGCGACGGACCGGCGCTGCGGCGCATCCTCCGCGAGCACCGCCCCGACGCGATCCTCCACCTCGCGGCAGAGAGCCACGTCGATCGCTCGATCGACGGACCGGCGCCCTTCATCCGGACGAACGTCGTCGGCACGGGCACGCTCCTCGCGGAGGCACGCGAGCACTGGTCCGGGCTCGGCGACGCCGCACGGGGCAGGTTCCGGTTCGTCGGCGTCTCGACGGACGAGGTCTACGGGGACCTCGACGCGGGACGCCCGCCGGCCGACGAGTCGGCTCCCTACCGCCCCAGTTCCCCCTATGCGGCGAGCAAGGCCGCCGCGGACCATCTCGTGCGCGCGTGGCACCGCACGTGGGGGTTCCCGGCGATCGTCACCAACTGCTCGAACAACTACGGTCCCCGCCAGTTCCCCGAGAAGCTCATCCCGCACATGGTCCTCTCGGCGATCGCGGGACGGCCGATGCCTGTCTACGGACGCGGCGACCAGGTCCGCGACTGGATCCACGTCGACGACCACGCGCGCGGCCTGCGGCTGGCGCTCGAGCGCGGCGTCCCCGGCGAGACCTACAACTTCGGCGGATCGGGCGAGCGCCGCAACATCGATGTCGTGCACGCGATCGCAGCCGCGCTCGAAGAGCTGGCCCCGGGGCGGCGACCCGCCGGCGGGTACGCGTCGCTCGTGCGGCACGTCGAGGACAGGCCCGGCCACGACCGTCGCTACGCGATCGACGCCGCGCACGCCCGGCGGGCCCTCGGCTGGTCGCCGATGCACGGGTTCGGCGACGGCCTGCGCGCCACCGTCGCGTGGTACCTCGACAACGAGGCTTGGTGGACTCGCATCCTTGCCGGCAGCTACCGGCTCGAGAGGATCGGCCGATGAAGGGAATCGTCCTCGCCGGAGGCAGCGGCACGCGCCTCCATCCGCTGACGCTCGGCACGTCGAAGCAGCTGCTGCCGGTCTACGACAAGCCGCTCGTCTACTACCCGATCTCCGTGCTCATGCTTGCCGGCATCCGCGACATCCTCGTGATCTCGGCCCCCGACGACGCGGCCGGGTTCCGCAGGCTGCTCGGCGACGGCTCCCGGCTCGGCGCGAGGATCTGCCACGCGGTGCAGGAGCGCCCGCGCGGCATCGCGGAGGCACTCGTGATCGGCGAGGAGTTCGCGGCGGGCGGGCCCGTGGCGCTGGTGCTCGGGGACAACCTGTTCTACGGGCAGGGATTCACGCCCGTGCTCCGGCGCGCCGCCGAGCGGCGGGCGGGCGCGACCGTCTTCGCGTACCGGGTTCGCAATGCGAGGGCGTTCGGGGTCGCCGAGCTCGACGCGGAGGGGCGCGTGCTGTCGATCGAGGAGAAGCCCGAGCGCCCGCGGTCGCAGTACGCGGTGACCGGGCTCTACTTCTACGACGGGCGCGCACCGGAGATCGCCCGTGCGGTGAAGCCGTCCGCGCGCGGCGAACTGGAGATCACGTCGGTCAACCGTGCGTACCTCGAGCTCGGTGCGCTCCATGCCGAGGTGCTCGGCCGGGGCTTCGCCTGGCTCGACACCGGCACGCCCGACAGCATGCTCGAGGCCGCGCACTTCGTGCAGACGATCGAGCGCCGACAGGGCTTCCGCATCGGATGTCCCGAGGAGGTCGCGTGGCGGAACGGCTGGATCTCGGACGCGGAGCTGCGCGAGCGCGCAGCCGCGCTCGGCAAGACCGGGTACGGCGAGTACCTCGCCTCGCTGCCTGAGGACGGCCGGGACCCGTGAGGCGCGTCGCGGTGCTGCAGTCGAACTACATCCCCTGGCGGGGATACTTCGACCTGATCGCGTCCGTCGACGAGTTCGTCCTCTACGACGACGCGCAGTACACGCGCCGCGACTGGCGAAACCGCAACATGATCAAGACGCCGCAGGGCAAGGCGTGGCTCACGGTGCCCGTGCGAGCGAAGGGCAGGTTCGAGCAGTCGATCCGCGAGACCGAGATCGACGGCGCGGAGTGGCAGGCGACGCACTGGAAGTCGATCCTGCAGCACTACGCCCGCGCCCCCCACGTCGGCGAGCTGCGGCGTGCGCTCGGGCCGGTCTACGAGGGCCCGCCGCACGCGATGCTGTCGTCGCTGAACCGCGCCCTGATCGAGGCGGTCTGCGGCTACCTCGGCATCCGCACCGCCATCTCGTCGTCCGGCGGCTGCGAGCTGCCGGAGGGGCGGACCGCAAAGCTCGTCGCCCTGTGCCGCCGCGCGGGCGCCACGGCCTACGTGAGCGGGCCCGCGGCCCGCGCGTACCTCGACGAGGGCGAGTTCGGCGCCGAGGGAATGCGGGTGGAGTGGTTCGGCTACGAGGGATACCCCGACTACCCGCAGCTATGGGGCGGGTTCGACCCGCACGTGTCGGTGGTGGACCTGATCGCCAACTGCGGCCCGCGGAGCGCGGAGTACATGAAGTATGTTCCCCGGGCATGAAGCTGTCGGTCGTCGCGACGCTCTACTGCTCCGCGCCGTACGTGGCGGAGTTCTGCGACCGCGCCTCGCGCCAGTGCCGCGCGCTGGCCGGCGATGACCACGAGATCGTGCTGGTGGACGACGGCTCGCCGGACGAGTCGCTCCGGCTGGCGATCGACGCCTCGCGCCGCGACCCGCACGTGCGCGTCGTCGAGCTCTCGCGGAACTTCGGCCACCACAAGGCGATGCTCGCCGGGCTCTCGGAGTCGCGAGGCAACCTCGTCTTCCTGGTGGACAGCGACCTCGAGGAGGAGCCCGAGTGGCTCGCGGAGTTCGCGGCCGCGATGCGCCGCGACGGATGCGACGTCGTGTACGGGGTCCAGGCAGACCGCAAGGGCGGGTGGTTCGAGCGCTGGAGCGGAGGGCTCTTCTACCGGGTGTTCCACCTCCTCACCGGCCACAAAATCCCCGCGAACATGGTGACCGGGCGGCTGATGACGCGCGCGTACGTGGACGCGCTGCTCCTCCACCGTGAGCGCGAGAGCGACATCGGCGGGCTGTGGCACATCACCGGCTTCGACCAGCGCCCGTGCACGGTGCGCAAGCACTGCACGAGCGCCACCACGTACACGATCGGGCGCAAGGTCTCGCTCTTCGTCAACTCGATCACCTCGTTCAGCAGCGCACCGCTGGTGGCCATGTTCTGGCTCGGCGCGGCGGTCGCGGCGCTCGCCGCGGTCGCCGCGGCGTGGACGCTCGCGTCATGGCTCGCGACCTCCGAGCCGGTCTCGGGCTGGACCTCGCTGGTGCTCTCGGTGTGGTTCTTCGGGGGCCTGAACCTTGCTTGCCTCGGGCTGGTCGGCATCTACGTCGGGAAGGTGTTCCTCGAGGTCAAGCAGCGTCCCAACTGGATCGTGAAGGCGAGGCACGGAAGCGATGGATGAGTCCCTCGTCAGGCGCACGGTCGAGCACTACGCCGAGAAGTGGGAACGGCACGGCGCGTCGCCGCTCGGGGTCGACTGGAACGGCGAATCGAGCCAGGTGCTCCACTTCCAGCAGCTCGCGCGGGTCCTGCAGCCCGGAGCCGCATTCACGGCGAACGACCTCGGGTGCGGCTACGGCGCGCTCCTCGACTTCCTCGAGCGGCACGGCGGATGCGCCGGGTACCGGGGCTACGACGTCAACGAGTCGATGGTCGCGGCGGCGCGCGAACGCACGGCCGGGCGCGACGGCGTCTCGTTCGAGGTGAGGTCGGCGCCCGATCGCGATGCGGACTACGGGTTCGCGAGCGGCATCTTCACGCTGCGCCTGGGCCGGTCCGACGAGGAGTGCATGCGCCAGATGGCCGACACGCTCGACGAGCTCGACCGGACCAGCGCCCGCGGGTTCGCCTTCAATTGCCTGACGTCGTACTCCGACGCGGAGAAGATGCGGGACTACCTGTACTACCCCGACCCCTGCGCGGTCTTCGACCGCTGCAAGCGGCGGTACTCGCGGAACGTGGCGCTGCTCCACGACTACGGGCTCTTCGCGTTCACGGTCCTGGTCCGGAAGGACGTCGCCGGGCCCGGAGCCCCCGCCCGCTGAGGCGGCGCGCCGAACCGATAGACTCCGGCGATGGACCTCACCAACGCCTCGATCCTGGTGACCGGCGGCACCGGGAGCTTCGGGCAGAAGTTCGTCGAGACCGTGCTGCGCGACCACCCGGGGGTCTCACGCCTGGTGGTGTTCAGCCGCGACGAGCTGAAGCAGTGGCAGATGCAGCAGCGCTTCCCGGCCTCGCGGTTCCCGCAGCTCAGGTTCTTCATCGGCGACGTACGGGATGCCGGGCGCCTGAGCCGGGCGATGGAGGGAGTCGATACGGTGGTGCACGCCGCGGCACTCAAGCAGGTACCGGCCGCGGAGTACAACCCGATGGAGTGCATCCACACCAACGTGCTCGGAGCCGAGAACGTGGTGAACGCGTGCCTAGACAACTCCGTGCGCCGCGTCGTGGCGCTGTCCACGGACAAGGCAGCCGCCCCGATCAACCTCTAC
>Ga0172376_10004386_pt1 | contig 16145 bp, 11 predicted proteins | sample Lak35m_FD_121114 | JGI IMG/M metagenome (GOLD analysis project Ga0172376, IMG submission 121114) | Freshwater microbial communities from Kabuno Bay, South-Kivu, Congo - kab_092012_35m | ecosystem: Environmental > Aquatic > Freshwater > Lake | place: Democratic Republic of the Congo: South-Kivu... | reverse complement strand
TCGCTCGACATTGGCCAGGGTGAGAGCCCGAGGGTCGTCGCTGCTGACAGTGGCCGCAGCGGCTGAGGTGTCCGTGGTCATGCGATCGATGGGGTGGCGTCAGAAGCATGCTAGGGATCGGCGGCGCGGGCCCGGCTGCGGCGCTGCCTGCCGCCGCCGCCAGGCCCCGCAGGCCTTGCAGGCCTTGCAGGCCTTGCAGGTCTCGGAGGCTCCGCATGCCCTCGGGGCAGTGGCCGCCCGGGGGCAGGGCTGGCTGGCGCGGGGCTGGCCGGCGGGGAGGCGCTGACCGTGGGTGCCGGGGTGCCTCCCTAGGATCGGGACACCCCTCGGTGCCTGGGCGCCTGCGCGATGACTGACGTTCCCGCTTCCCGGATCCGTAACTTCTGCATCATCGCCCACATCGATCACGGTAAATCCACCCTGGCCGATCGCCTGCTGCAGGAGACCGGCACGGTGGCAGCTCGTGACATGCAGGAGCAATTCCTCGACAACATGGAGCTTGAGCGCGAGCGTGGAATCACGATCAAGCTGCAGGCAGCTCGCATGCAGTACCGCGCTGCCGATGGTCAGGATTACATCCTGAACCTGATTGATACACCGGGCCATGTTGACTTCTCCTATGAGGTGAGCCGTTCGCTGCAGGCCTGTGAAGGGGCGCTGTTGGTGGTCGATGCCAGCCAGGGGGTGGAGGCCCAGACCCTCGCCAATGTGTATCTGGCACTGGAAAATGATCTGGAAATCATTCCGGTGCTCAACAAGATTGACCTGCCCGGAGCCGATGCGGAGCGGATCGGCGAGGAGATCGAGGCGATCATCGGGCTGGATACCAGCCAGGCAATTGCCTGTTCCGCCAAGACCGGCCTTGGTGTACCCGCGATTCTGCAGGCTGTCGTCGATCGCATCCCGCCGCCTCCGGATCGGGTCGAGGAGCCGCTGCGGGCATTGATTTTCGATTCTTATTACGATGCCTACCGTGGTGTCATCGTCTATTTCCGTGTGATCAGCGGCACGATTCGTCGCCGCGACAAGGTGCTGTTGATGGCCAGCGGCAAGACCTATGAACTCGACGAGGTTGGTGTGATGGCCCCCGACCAGCGGCAGGTGGACAGCCTGCATGCCGGCGAAGTGGGCTACCTGGCAGCCTCGATCAAGGCGGTGGCGGATGCACGGGTGGGTGACACGATCACCCTGGCCGCTGCCCCGGCGACTGAACCGCTGCCCGGATATACGGAAGCCAAGCCGATGGTGTTCTGTGGGCTGTTCCCAACTGATGCAGATCAGTATCCGGATCTGCGCGAGGCCCTCGACAAGTTACGCCTCTCCGATGCGGCGCTGCAGTACGAACCGGAGACCAGCAGCGCCATGGGATTCGGTTTCCGTTGTGGCTTTCTGGGCCTGCTGCACATGGAGATCGTCCAGGAGCGGCTGGAGCGCGAGTACGACCTCGACCTGATCGTCACCGCCCCCTCTGTGATCTATCGGGTCAACATGCTGGATGGCTCGGTCATGATGGTCGATAATCCCGCCACATTGCCGGACCCGCAAAAGCGAGAATCGATTGAAGAACCCTATGTGAAGCTGGAAATATACACCCCAAACACTTATAATGGCACCCTGATGGAGCTCTGCCAGGAGCGGCGCGGTGAGTTCATCGACATGAAATATATCACCACCGACCGGGTCACGCTGCATTATGAAATGCCCCTGGCCGAAGTGGTGACCGACTTTTTTGATCAGATGAAGAGTCGCACCAAGGGATATGCCTCGATGGAATATCATCTCATCGGCTATCGCCGCAATGAGCTGGTGCGACTGGATGTGTTGATCAATGCCGAGAGGGCCGATCCGCTCACCACCATCGTGCATCGGGACAAGGCCTACAATGTCGGCAAGGGTCTGGTGGAAAAGCTCAAGGAACTCATCCCCCGCCAGCAGTTCAAGATCCCGATCCAGGCCGCCATTGGCAGCCGAGTGATCGCCAGCGAAAGCATCAGTGCCATGCGCAAGGATGTACTGGCTAAGTGCTACGGCGGTGATATCAGTCGCAAGAAGAAACTGCTGCAGAAACAGGCCAAAGGCAAGAAGCGGATGAAGGCCATGGGTCGGGTTGAGGTCCCCCAGGAAGCGTTCATGGCAGTGCTCAAACTCAACCAGTAATCCCGCAATCCCTGGCTTGCCCCAGCAGCTGACGGCGGATCCTGCGAGCCCCATGTCTCTCGCCTGCCAGCGGCGCTGACCGGGCCAGGCCGGCATCGGCGGCGCGGCGGCGCCATTCTGCTGGCACCGCTCTTGCAGGGAAATCTGTGTCGATCAATGCGGCCCTGTTGCTGGCCGGCGTGCTGCTGCTGCTGGGCATCGCCTCCAGCAAGTTCTCGGCCCGGCTGGGGGTGCCGGTGCTGGTGTTGTTTCTGTCGGTGGGGATGCTGGCGGGCTCGGAGGGGCTGGGCCGCATCCCATTGGAGGACTACGCCCTGGCCAACAACATCGGCAGCGTGGCGCTGGCCCTGATCCTGTTCGACGGCGGCCTGCGCACACCGCTGCGGGCCGTGCGTCTGGTCTGGAAGCCGGCGCTGGCCCTCTCCAGCCTCGGGGTGCTGCTCACTGCCCTGATCACCGGGCTGGCCGCGTCCTGGGTGCTGAGGCTGCCGCTGCTGCAGGGCCTGCTGGTGGGCAGCATCGTCGGCTCCACCGATGCCGCTGCCGTGTTCTCGGTGCTGCGCAGCAGCGGTCTGCGCTTACCCGAGCGGCTCACCGCCACGCTGGAGGTGGAGAGCGGCGCCAACGATCCGATGGCGATCTTCCTGACGCTCGGCCTGATCGGCGTGCTCACCGGCACAGCCGATTCAGCCCAGGCTTTGCTCTGGCTCTTCCTCGGCCAGTTCGGCGTCGGCACTGTCACCGGGCTGCTGGTGGGGCGCCTGGCCACGGTGGCGGTGAATCGCATCAACCTCGACTATCCCGGCCTGTATCCGCTGTTGGCACTGGCCTTCGCCCTGGTGGCGTTCGGAGCGGCGGCGGTGCTGGGGGGCAGTGGCTTCCTGGCTGTATACAGCGCCGGGATCGTGCTGGGCAGCAGCTCGATCGTGTTCCGCCGTGGCATCTTTGCGTTTCACGACGCCACTGCCTGGCTGGGGCAGATCCTGCTGTTCGTGATGCTCGGCCTGCTCAGCTTCCCCAGCCGCCTGATCGCGGTGGCCTGGGAGGGCCTGTTGATCGCCCTGGTGCTGATTCTGGTGGCGCGGCCACTCGCCGTGCTGATTTCGCTGCTGCCGTTCCAGTTCCGTCGCCGTGAGCTCAGCTTTCTCTCCTGGGTGGGGCTCAAGGGCGCTGTGCCGATCACCCTGGCCACCTTCCCGCTGCTGGCCGGAGTGCCGCGGAGCGGACAGATCTTCAATGCGGTGTTCTTCGTGGTGCTGATCTCAGCGATCACCCAGGGTTGGTCGCTGCCCCTGGTGGCCCGCTGGCTGCAGATCGGGCGCCCCGCCGATCCCACCCCGGCTCTATCGGTGGAGATCAATGCACTGCGGCAGGTGGATGGTGAGATCGTCGATTATACCGTCAGAGCCGGATCACGGCTGGCCGGCCTGCAGCTGCGCGATCTGGCCCTGCCCGACGGGGTGCTGGTTACCCTGATCCTGCGCGGCAGCGAGGTGCTGATGCCTCGCGGCAGTTCTCTGTTGCTACCCGGCGATCATGTGTTCGTGGCCCTGCGCACCTCGCTGGAGCCGCTGATTGATCAGCTGTTTGATCCCGATCCGCAGCCGGTCTGCCTGCCGCCGCAGCTGCGGCTGAATTTCCCCGCCGCCACAAGTCTGCAACAGCTGCACCACTTCCTCTGCCTGCCGCTGCCAGAGGCGATCAGCCCTGAGCATGCCGCCCGGAGTCTGGGCGCGTTGGTGGCGCAGGCTGCACGACCGGGGGTGACGTCAATCGCCGGGCTGCAACTGTGGCCAGGCCCTGATCGCGACCATGTGGTCGTGATCTACCAGCCGCCAACGTAGTTGACAGCGGGCACGCTCAATCGGAGCGGCAGGAAGAAGCCAGAGCTGACGACCGAAGCCAAGCGCAGAGAACTCATCGCTGTCGGGACGGGCGATCCTTCGCGAGGGCGGCGCAGCACCGAGTCATTGAAAGGGGACGCTGGGCTCGCCAACCCGGAATGTCCAACGATGACTGCTGTCCCGCGACAGTTGGCCGGCGAACCTGACAGCCGTGTCATAATCGCGAAAGCTGGCTATCTGTGCATTATCGCTGCGATTAACAAATGCATCAGCGCGACAATATCTTCTAGCATCATCGAGAGAATCACGGGGGCCAACGATAGGCCACCACGTTTCCCCTGGCCTGGGTGGTTCTGCGGCTTGCGCGAATTGCTCAGCGCATGCCTGCCAGCGGCCGGCTTGCGCCGGTGCTGTGGTAAACCCTTTTTCCAATCCTGGATTGACGGGGGGATCGGAGCTGGCAGATTTGTCTGGCGCTGAGAGAGGCGCCTGAGGCGGAGAGGAGATTTGTGGCGGCGAAGCAGCAGGTCCAGAACTTCGCAGATAAGTCGCAACCACAAGGCTTGACAGCGCCCCTGCCGCAGCTGCTGCAACAATCACAGCAGATCGGTTGCTGGATCCAGTATCGGATGCTGGCCTATTATTACCCAAGCCATATTGGCCCTGGATGGGCGGTGTGGGATTGGGCCTCTGATCTTTGGCAGCTGTGCCGACGGTTTCCAGATTGCGCAGATGTTGATCGGATTCGTCGCGCAGTCCTGCGATCTCAGCATCAATCCCCCTGCCTGATCCAGCACCCAGGCCTTCGGAATCAGGATCCTGACCCATGGATGAATTGCTTTGCTTGTTCATGGAGGCCATTGCTGGAAAATGGAGGGACTGATTACGAGTGCGGAGCGTGAGCGACAAGCGGGAGGTGTTACTCGTGCAATCAAAGCAACAATAGATGGGAAGCAAAATACCGCCAGGCGACGAGGCACTTTGCTCACGGTTCTGGACAGGCAGGCCTGCTGTGCTGGGGAATGTGAAATAGATCTGAACTGCCGGCAGGCATGGCCTCAGTCCATTGGACGGCGAGCAGCGAGCTGTTCGCTGGCTGGGCGCCCGCCAGAGAGCATGGGCACCGCCGCTGCAACGCTGTCCGAATCCCACCGGCTCTGTCAGCGAACCAGGACGGCTATGCAAGATCTGCATAGCCTGTGATGGCGGGGTCGCCAGGGGGTTAGGATAAGAACAGCTGCTGGGGGCGCGCCTGGCCCAGGTTGAGCCCAAGAAGGTCGATCCCAAGAGGGTCGATCCCAAGAAGGTTGAGCCCAAGAAAGTCGAACCCCAAGGGGCGTTACGCTGGGGATCTCAGCCAAGGGCTGCCCGCCTATCGCGCCGGTCGGCTCGATGGGTGCCGCTGTGGGGCCTGCCGGTTCTGCTGGCTGGCTGTCAGCAGAGTCAACTACCACCCTGTGTCGTGGGCAAGGCGGCTGCGCCGCCGGTACCGCAAAAACTGTTAACCAGTGCTGCCGCCGCCGCTCAGATCGATCTGGCCGTCGACGGCAGCGGATCGATGCTGGGTCTCACCGGCTCGCCCCAGGCCACGGCAGCCTGGAAGGCCATGCTGCGCGCTCTCAGCCTGGCGGCTGCAACCACCGGCGTGCCGATCAGAGCCTTTCGCAGCGGCAGTGGCAAGTTGGAGCCGCTCGCCAAGATCAGCCAGGCAGGCGAGAGCTGCCTGTTCGCCGGCTGCGGTTCGTTTGCATCCGTGAGCTCCAGCCTCGATTCGCTCTGGAAGGGAACCGAGATCGGCGCAGCTGGGGTACCCTTCAAGGTTGCGATCACAGATCTGGAAGTAAATGATGGCGAGATCAGTAGCCTGGTATCCGCCATCAAGCCCCATGTCAGAAAGGGAGCTGTGATCGGTGTGCTTGCGACCAAACTCCCATTTGAGGGCAGCGTTTACAACAGTCAAGGGTTGGTCATTCACAGCGGTTCTTCGCTGCGTCCGATCTATCTCCTGGCCACCGGTCCTCGATCCCAGGTTCGAGCCTTCCTCAGCGACGTGCGCACGAAGGCGGCACTGGGCGGCGTTCCTGCAGATGGCATGCAGCTGACCCTGCTCGATGAACACGTCAACCGCCCAACACTCAAGGCGGTTTCGGTTCAGGGTGTGCCACCCGAGGGGATCAGCAGTGGCTTGCCGGTGCGTCTGGTATCCACCACCTATAGCCCAGGCGGGCAGAGCGATTATCAGTTCGTGCGGCTGCTCGGGAACGCCACCGGCGTCCGGATCAGCAGCACGGCTTCCCCTATAGCATCACGATCCAAACTTCCCGATCTGGCTCTGGCACAACTGGAGCCGGTGGCCCTGCCCGGCGCTGCGGCGGATCTGGCAGACGGCATTACGGTCAAAGGGTTGCAACTACAGGGGCAACAGCTGACTCTGGAGCTGGGCATTGCACGGGATGCCCCAGCAGGGGCTGTTCGTGCCACGATCCCGCGTGGCCAGCTACCAGAGGACTGGTGGTACAGCTGGAATCGGCGCGATCCAACCGGACCCGAGGCCAAGAATCAAACCGATGGTTTATTGCTGCTTTTGACCAGCCTCAGTTCCATGCTGGTGGAGCCAGGTGCCACGCCTGCTGCCGCCTTCTGCCTTGCCTTCAGCCACCAATGATTTTTCGATCATGCGCCCATCTCAATTCATTGCTCTTGGATCCTGTGTGGCCATCGGAATGGCCTGGGTTTTCTTGATGCAAAACTGGATTCTTCTCAACATATTCCCCGGTCTTCTTGTTGGACCTGGGCTGAATCTCAAGGATTATCTGCAAACCGGTAGCAGCCCTGCATTCACGGTCTTCTGGTTCGGCTGCATCACAGCCCTGTTGCTCTGGTTCAGCACCACACTGACAGCTCGGCCCAGCAGTTCGAGGCAGGTGCGCCAGGTGCAACCGTTGTGGTGGCTAGCCAGCATTGGGTTGGTTGTGTTTGGGTTGCTGTGCCTGAGCTGGTTCACCATCTTTCGATGGCAGGTCACTGGCACCAGCCCGATTGAGGGCAATGCCGTCAATTTCTATCCAGTACCAGCCGGCGGCTGGTTCCTGTTGATCGGTTTTGTGTTGATCGATCTAATCGTATTGTTCTGGTTGCCCACTGTTCTTGCCACACCGCGGACCTATCGGTTTGTGGTCCCTGGTGCCGTCACCCTGCTTGGGAGCCGCTGAAGATGAAGCACATTTTTGCGATCGGCGTCGGTGGAACCGGTGCCAAATGCCTGGAGGCTCTCGTTCACCTGCACGCGTGCGGCTTGCTCAGCGATCCGGACGGCCAACCGGCAAGGCTGGGAGTGTTTCTGGTTGAACCGGATCAGCAGAGCGCCTTGTTGGCGCGCGCTCAGACCGCCATCAGCCGTTACGAAACGATGCAACGAGCGATCGGTCGGGGTGCCGATTATTTTGCCAGGGGTGAACTATGCAATTATGGCACCTGGAGCCCTCTGGCTACCTCATCAGGGGCGATCAGTCTCGATCAGGTCTTCCCCAAAGCTGTGCTGCGCACCCAGGCCCCCGGAGTTGCGGCTCTGTTTGATTGTCTGTTTCCTCCAGAGGAACAGACTGCTGATCTTGATGTCGGTTTTCGAGGGCGACCACCGATCGGCTCAGCTGTGATGAGCCGCATCAGCCTGGAAAAGGAGGCGCAGGTTGGACAGTGGCAGCGGATGTTGGTTGACATCCAGACCGCAGCTGAAAATTCTGAATCTACACTGATTCATCTTTTCGGTAGCGTCTTTGGAGGAACTGGAGCCTCAGGAGTTCCCACATTGGGGCAACTGATCAAGGACTGGCTGACACGACAGGGCCGCAATAGCGTAAAAGTACAGGCATCGCTCTTGCTTCCCTATTTCGACTTTGAAGGCGCTGCCAATGAGGATACAGGCGTACATGCAGAATCACGCAGTTTTCAGCTCAATACCAATGCGGCGTTGCAGTATCTGAGTAGCAGAGGTATAAGCTGCTTTGATCACGTCTTCCTGATCGGAAGTGACATCAAAGCTCGCTATGGTTTCAGTATCGGTGGCATGTCTCAGTCCAATGCTGCCCATTTAGTTGAGTTGCTTGCTGCCCTCGGCCTTCGTCATCCAACCCAGAACAGCAATGCTTACGCGCATGTATTGAGTCGCGCCCAGTCTCAGGTTGTCACTTGGCAGGATCTTCCAGATGATGAGCTGGTGGGAAATGGCTTGGCGCGAGGCGCTCGATTTGCCGTGGCTTGGCGCCATAACTTCAGTCGCGAGATTGATGAGGCCCAGAAGCTGTCTATGCGCAGCTTCCTGTCAGGAGCCCCCTGGGTTCGTCGATTCTTCTCCCCCCATAATTCGGGTGGCAACCACGCCGGCAGGCCCGGTATTCGCGACAATACACAACTGTCAATACAGAGCAGTATAAATCAGTATACGGATACTCTCCTGCAATGGCTGAACCAGATCTCCAGCAATGTTGGCAGTGGCTTTAAGCAGGAGCTGTTCACTCCCTCCCTGCTGGCTCCTGCTGATCAATTGGCCAACAATCTTCACAAGATTGTCCAAGGAAAAGCACGGCCGCGTCGCAGTGAGAACTCCGATACCGTGGAAGCAATCAAAGTAGCGATGGACTGGCTACCTGAGGATCAGATCACCCACCCTGGGATGGCCGGGTTGGCTGATTGTCTGTGGTTGCTTGTGGCCTGATCTCCGTGCTGCTGGCTGCATCATTCAATTCATGTCTGCTTTTAGATTCACTTTATCTGCGGTAATCAACCCATGACCTTCTCTGCATCTCAGGACATCGTTCAGATACCATGGTTCCCCAAAACCGACCCTCCCCTGGCTGGAGGGGCTCAAGCCGGTGAATGGCTGACTCGTGATCAAAAAGAGTTGGAAAATATTGCCAAGTCTCTTGTGTATGAGTCGTCAACTACCCGTGTCAATTCTCTGCCATCCCCTTGGTCAAGAGCCTTGCAATTCGAGCAGGCATTCCTCAATTCTCGCTACCCCACCAGGGAGGCCCTGCTGGAGGAATGGTTCGGCGGCATGGCCTGCGTCGGCCTCTGGGACATATTTGGCCTTCGCATGGACAGCCTTCGAGTAGCACTACAAGATCACATCAATCATCAGGATGAAGCCGTTGGTCCATTCGCTCGCAGTTTATCCAGTTCAAAACCGAACAAAAAATTCTCATTATCCTCATATACTGATGGGAATAATCCCTGGGATGTTGTATATGTGTTTCGACTGCAGGGAGCCGTAATTGGATTCAGCTCTCCATCCACGCTCTTTTGCCCTTCCGTGCATTTGCCGCTCCCGATTCCAGGAATGGGATGGACTGCGGCTGGGAAGTTCAGCAGTCCGGTTGACTATCTCGGCGCTTCGCAGCGGCAGGCCCTTGCTGATTGGTTCAGCCATGTCAAGCAAGGGGTTCTGACAGCCCCTGATCTCGATAGCCAATTCAGCGCCAGCCAGCTGGCCGCTGTCATCGATGGTCTGATCAGTCGCCTCAGCGGTGGGCGGCTGGGAGCTCCAGCCCTGTCGGATACGGCGCGGGTGCAGAATCTGCCTGCGATCCCCGTGGCCCTGTCGATACTCGCTCGGCCGGCCAAGGGAGGCGGCAGCGACAGCCAGGTCACCCTGGAGCTGGGTGATCGCAAACGCAGGCCGCTGCGCAAGCTTGAGGATCCGCAGCCGTTGAATCAGTCGCGGCTGGACTGGTGGGAGAAGCCGGTGGTTTTAGTAGATCCAGAGATGCCGAGCAAGCTGGGCATCAGCGGGTCAGATATCCCCATTTACAAGTCGGCTACGCTTGAATCGATTGGCTATGATGCCAAACAACTGGAACGCCAGTATGGCGCCGAGATCAGTGTTCTTACGCCCGATCAGATCTTCCTGGATGAGCTGTACCTGCTGCCAGGCGCCCAGGTTCTGACCAACTCCTGGCTGCCAGCGCTGCTGGAGGGGGTTCCGATCGTCAACGGCGAGCCGGTGACGCCGCTGCTGCCCTTCCGGCCCGAACTGCGGCAGCTGTTCAGCTCCAGCGAACTGCAGCAACGTTGTGAGCTGCGGGTCGTGCAGAGCAGTATTGGTGTGGAGCTGGAGGTGCGCCTGAGCCTGCCATTCCAGGGTCAGCGAGAGGGTTACGTTCTCAGCCGCTCCTTTCCCTTGAAGGAACAGAATCTTGTCGTCGATAATATCCCTGTCATCACTCTATGGCCCTACGTCTCTGATACCAATTGGAAGCTTTTCTATTTGTTTTGCGAAGACAGGCCAACGGGCCTCACCGTTGACGGCTTTGGGGATTATGAACTGAAGAGCGGCCAGGATGGTATTGTGTCTGTTAAATACTTCACCACACCCAATTTTCCCGATCTGGTGCGCTTGAGCGAGCGAGGTCAAGACCGTGGCCTTCTGCCGGTCACCCCTCCTTCGGCCCCACCCAGTCAGTCTGACCTATGGCGAGTGGGGATCGACTTTGGGACTTCATTCAGCAACTTCTTTATTGATGCTGGAGATGGGCCCAAGCGTCATCATTTAGATACCCGTGTGCTGTCGCTGACTCTTTCTGAAAAGGAGACACGTCAACGATTGCTCAGTCAGTACTTCATCCCCGAGCAAATGCTGCCTAGGTCAGAAAATGGCGGCAATCCACCAACCGCTACGGCGATCAGCCTGCGTGGCTGGCAGGAGACACTGGGCAAGGTCCCTGATCTTTTTCATGAGGCACGTCTACGTGTGCCGATTCCTGGTGAATTTGGCGGTGCCGAGTTACGGACTGGTTTTAAGTGGGGGCAAAAACAATATCAAAAACCATTCCTCCTCGAACTTGCTCTGCTGATCAGTGCCAATGCGGCTGCCCATGGAGCCAGAGAAGTTCATTGGTCTGTTTCCTATCCGAGTGCATTTTACGGAGATGATGTGATGCGATACCGGCAGCTGTGGGCTGCTATCCATGATCAGCTCAACAAGCAGACTGGCATTATTCATCAGCTTGTTCAGAAAGGTGGGGAAGAAGGGCTTCAGACTGAGGCAGTTGCATTTGCCAACTACTTTGCGAATTTTAAGGATCAGCGACTTGTTCATAGCTCCTGCCTGGACATTGGTGGAGGTACGACAGATATATCTATTTGGCAGGAAAATAATCTGGTGCATCAAGTGTCGGTTCCCTATGCAGGACGGGATATCAGCTCTCAACTTCTGAGACGCAAGCCCTCGTTTGTGAAAGTACTGTTTCCGCCCAGCCTCACAAGGGAAATTGACAACGATGAAGCGCGAGCTCGCCAAGATCGAAACTTCACCAGTCGCCTCGACAATATTATTCGCTACGGTTCTGATGAGCTTTTGGCCGGTCTTGATATTTTGGCTGCTGAGCCCTCGCTGCAGTTGCAGCTGCAGCAGTTCCTGAGTCTATTGGCAATTAGCTATAGTGGATTATACCATTATTTGGGCCATCTATTGAAGGTCCTGCGCCAGGAGGGCAAGTTGAGTCGGAGTGCCCCCACTCCTGTTTATGTAGGTGGCAATGGGGCCAGGATGTTGAACTGGCTTAATCCAGGTAGTCCATTTCATAAGGATGGTGATATTGATCGATTGTTCGAAGCTATGCAAATTAAGGCTTCGGGCTGCCAGCCAGGCCGTGCCAGCTCGATCCTTTCTGATGATTTTAAGAACGAGACCGCCTGTGGTCTAATCAGTGATAGGGGTGAGGGCATCAAGCTGACTGGTGATTTTGATCCACGTAATGATTCGATGATCTGTGGCGCAAGACTTGAGATCAACGGACTGGTCTTTGATGCCGAAGATCGCATCGTAATTCCCCATGAAATAACTATGATCGAAAGCTATAATTTCCCGGATCTTGACCCATTAAAAGCCTTCGTCAGGAACTATGATGCAAGCCTAGCTGAATTGAGAATTCGTACATTGTTGCCGGTTGAGAAGCTTTGTGATCTCGATTCTTTCTGGGATCAAATTGAGACAGAAATCCGCGCTCTCTGTCTGGCCAGGGTCAACATTAATGCCCATGCGCATGAACCTGAGCCTGGATTCATTCTTGGGCTGCGGGCTATCACCAATGCTCTTGGCCGCCTCTGGGCTGAACGTTTTTAACTGATCCTGTCATGATCAATTTCACAAGTCGCTTCGTCTATCGCTTCGCTATTTACCTTGCCCTCGCCACCCTGGCTACGAGTTGCGACCTACTCAGCAAATCGACCAATCCAGGGACTCAAGATGGTCAATTTAATCCCCCAACCGGCACGACATCAGCCGGGCAACAGAAGCCACCCCCCTCTCCGGTCAATCCTGTTGTCCAACCCACTGCTCCGCCAGCTCCAAAGCTACCCAGCCCACCCAGCCCTTCCGGCCAACCTACTGAAGTCTCCGGCCACTGGTTCTTGCAGCCAGGGCTCTTGTCTGTGCCGAATGGCCACTGGGTTCACTTCATTTTGACTATTTTGGCGCTGGCCGGTGCCGCCGCCTGGGAATGGCGTCAGGAACGCCGCTTCAGCAGAAAGATTCAGGAAGCAATTACCAGCGCCAACAATTACTTCAATAAGTCGAATGATTTGGAAAAAGTATTTAAGATCCATAAGCAAGATCATTCAAATCGCATAGAAGATTTGCGGCGCAAGTATGAGAATCTGGCCGATCAGCAAGCGACTTTCAAGGCTACGCTCAGTCGAAACCCGAGTGCGATAACTGCAGCTCCCCCAACTGCATCTTTCCCAAGCTTGAATCAGACGCCAGCATCGATTGGTTATGATTCATATCAGCAGACACAACCCCTATCTTTTCAGCCCACGTCACCGCAACCGCTGCCCTCGCAAGTGGTGCCGCCCCAGCCTACAGCCGCTCAACAGCAGCAGGAGATCACCGATGCAATCAATCGTGGGGATCGGAATCGAATCAGGTCCCAGATCGGCGCGCAGCTGAATATCACCAGTGAATCTGAGTCGGCTATCCACTTGGGAAAGGCTGGCAATACGCAGCTCGAAGAGGTGACTGGTGGCGGCAGTTACTGGTTAATTTCCATTGGTGATGAACCATTGCTGTATCCCACTGATCAGACGCTGAAGGGATATTTGCATTATCAGCCTACCAAGGGAATTTTCAACTATGAAAAGTATCAGGTTGCGGCTCCGCAGGTTCTGGCTCCAGCTCGGCTGGCTCGCAATGGCCCAGGCTGGCAGGTGACTGCCATGGGTACGATTGCCGTACCTGGCTGAATATACGGCAGGCCGAAGCAAACTCGGGGTTACTTCCAGTGCGACTTGCCCGCGCCGCCGACCGGTTCAGACGAGATCGCCGGCGGCGTATGAATGTGGTTCGGCTGCTGAGCGGTTGTGCAGCACCTCGTTGCCCTTGCCGCCCAGCGCCACAATCCCAGTGGCAAACAGCTGCGTTGCGCCCGTCATGGCCTCGGTGGCGGCGGTGGCATGAGGGGTCTCTCCTCCATCGCTCGCAGACGCTCTTCCAGGTTTTTCAATCTGCTCTCCAGGCTCAACTGCAATGGATCAGACTGTAGGCCAATTCTTCCTTTTGCTGCCAGGTACCAACGGCGGCCATGTTCCACCACGTTTGCCCTTCCAGGTTCCAGCAGCTCCAGTTCTGCAGGCAGCTCAGGATCGTCTTTGATCTCAAAGAGGCGAGCCAGACTCTGAATCTGGCTGCGGCGAGTGAGCATGCCGGGTCTGGGTAAGACAAGCCAGTTGCCGTCCTGCGTTTCGATGATCCACGTCGATCCCTGGGCGAACACTTCGATCTCGATTTCATCAATCATCCCGCTGAGCGTACGGGCACTGATGCTGCATGACCGTGAGAAGGGTTGTAGAAGAACTGGGCTGTTTCTATAGGCCTCCAGGATCGCTTCGTTGGGGAGGTTGATTGCCGGAATCAGTTGCTTTTCCTGGCCAGGTTTGATCGGCAATTCAACTGGTTCGCGGACCATTTTATCGCTGATCACCAATTGCTGATCGCGCCAGTTTAGCGCGTCGTCTTCAACGAGCTTTAGCCGTCTGAGCAGATCATCAATGTCTTGTCCGACCTTCTCGAAGCTTCGCCGCGTCGCTTCTTTCGATTCGAGGAATCGCTCGCTCAGTTTGCTGACGCTGTTCAGCAGAAACTTGATCGACTCAATGGCCTTTTCAGAATTCATGTGGATTGGTGGCAGTGATGAATGTTGCCTGTGGCCGCTGAAGCTCGTTGCGAGTGCATGCAAGGACGGATCGGCTTGGTCTGCGTGGCTGGCAGGCACAGCCGGTATCAAGGATCAATCGATCAACCCGGATGCCGGCTCTGGTGCGGTCATCCTAGCCGTTGACGTAGCGATTGATCGAGCCGTTGGCGCAACGCCGAGCCTAGGGATCGGCATGGTGATCGGGGCCGCGCCGATTCCGCTGCTGCCGCCTCCCTGCGGGTGGGTCGGGCTCACTCAGCCGGCGCAGACTTCAGCAGCCCGCGCAGATCCAGCAGCAGCGAATCATCGAGTTCGTAGTGCTGCAGAGGGTGCTGGCTCTGATCACCGACCAGGTCATAGAACTGGACTTCGAACCACTGCTGGAACAGCGCCAGGCTGCGGGGGCTGGGCCAGGTGGCTGGATCGGTGCTCCAGGCCTGCAGCTCTGCCGAGAAGATCTGTTCATAGCCCTGCTCCAGCAACCGCCAGGCCTCCTCCCTGCTCTCGTAGGCATCAATCAGGTAGAGGCCCTGCGCAGTGGCTCCCGCCGGCAGTGGTCGGCCGGCCTGCCGCTGCTGCGCCCAGGCGAGGAAGGGCGGGCGGGGGGCGACGCTGAGGGCGCAGCGGTTGATGATCTTCACGGCTTCACTCGCTGCGCGGGACAGGGCGGCAGCCTCAGCCTGCAACGTAGACAGTTCGACGCGCCCAGACCACAGCAGAACTGCAGCCGGCTGCCGCAGTGGGGGCTGCGCTCTGGCTGGGCTGCCTCCGCACGGCGCGGGCGCTCGGCTGCCGCCGCCGCACCGCTGCTGCCGCCGCCGGGATCTGCCGCGCCGCCCGTGGCCGCAGGGCGATACCCCGGGCGCCGGACCCGGTCCATCCAGACAGCCTTGCCAACTCGCTGTTATGCGCATACACTCATAACGTTTTGAGGTTGTGCGCGGATGGCCCTGGCTCCCGCCTCTTCCCTGCTGGCGGCTGCCGCCGGTGGTGCGCCGCTGTTGTTCCGTCAGCTGTTCGATGCCGCCACCGGCAGCTTCACCTACCTGCTCGCCGATGTGGCCTGTGGCGCGGGCGTGCTGATCGATCCGGTGTTTGAGCACCACGATCGTGATCTGGCACTGATTCAGGAGCTGGGCATCCGTCTGGTGGTCTGCCTTGACACCCACGCCCATGCCGACCATGTCACCGGCAGCTGGCTGCTGCATCAGGCCACCGGCGCGGCAATCGGCCTGGCCGCCACCGTTGGCGCCGAGAACGTCAGCCTGCCGCTGCAGCACGGCGATCGCGTGGCGTTCGGCGGGCGCCATCTGGAGGTGCGCAGCACCCCGGGCCACACCGATGGCTGCCTCAGCTACGTGCTCGACGACCGCTCGCTGGCGTTCACGGGCGATGCGCTGCTGGTGCGCGGTTGCGGCCGCTGCGACTTCCAGCAGGGCGATGCCCACACTCTGTGGCGCTCGATCACCGAACAGCTGTTCTCACTGCCGGAGAGCTGCCTGCTGTATCCCGGCCACGACTACACCGGCCGCATGGTCACCTCGGTGGCGGAGGAGAAGGCCTTCAACGCCCGGATCGGCGGTGCCGCGACGGAGCGCGACTTCGTGGGCCACATGCAGGCCATGAAGCTGCCCCACCCGCACAAGATCGCCGAGGCCCTGCCCGGCAACCTGCGCTGCGGCAAGCCCCGCGAGCAGACGCCCTCCGAAACCTGGGCGCCGCTGAGCCGCAGCTATGCCGGCCTGCCCGAACTGCCGCCCAGCTGGGTGGCCGAGCACCGCGGCGAGCTGACGCTGCTCGATGTGCGCTCCGCCGAGGAGTTCCACGGCCCCGACGGCCATCTGGCCGGCAGCCTGCTGCTGCCGCTGCCGGAACTGGAGCAGCGCAGCGGCGAGATCCCCGCCGGCAAGCCGGTGGTGGTGGTCTGCCATTCCGGCAGCCGCTCGGCCCTGGC
>Ga0172376_10004382_pt1 | contig 16163 bp, 10 predicted proteins | sample Lak35m_FD_121114 | JGI IMG/M metagenome (GOLD analysis project Ga0172376, IMG submission 121114) | Freshwater microbial communities from Kabuno Bay, South-Kivu, Congo - kab_092012_35m | ecosystem: Environmental > Aquatic > Freshwater > Lake | place: Democratic Republic of the Congo: South-Kivu... | reverse complement strand
GGCCCGCCGGTAAAGCTCCGCGATCTCTTCACGCGACAGGCGCGGCATTTCCCGGATTCTCGCGGCGATACCGAGATTCTCGGCCAGCGACCGTTGCCCGTCCGTCAGCCGCCCGCCGACGCGAACGAGCGTAACGCCCGGCGATGTTTCGGCCAGTTCCGCGACGGTCGAAAGCAGCACGTCGATCCGCTTGCGGGGAATCGTCGAACCGACATGCAGCAGCATCGGGCCCGAAAGATTGCCCAGGCCATGAAACGGCCATGAGTCGCACCGCGACTGCGCCAGAAATTCCGGGGCGACGCCGTAAGTGACGGTCGAGACACGGTCGGCCGCATATCGGTCGCCGAACCGGGCGAGAAATTCCTCTCGCACGACGTTCGACCCCGTCACGATTCGGTCCGCCTGCAAAAGACCTTCGAGAATCGGCCGGGCGAAGCCGCGCCGCAGCCTGGAACGCAGGCCATTGCCATGGGGTGTCATCAGGTCGCGGAACGCGTCAAGATCATGGCACATGACGATCACGGGAACGGCTTCCGCCCGAATCACCGGCACGATGTGGGCATACGAATGATCGACGACGAAAACGGCGTCCGGCCGCTCCCGGCGAATGGCCTGGCGGAGGCCGCGCGGCAGCGTCCAGCGGCGGTTCGTGAGCCGGTCGAGATTCCATGCGGCACGCTTCGCCGACAATCGTCCGAAGATGCGCTGATACGGCGGTGTCAGCGTCACGGGACGGATTCCGAGTTCGGGCCTGGCGGCGAACTCGGCCACGGCCATCTCGGCGACGAGATCCATGCTTTCCCACTTTTCTTCGGGAAAGTCGGCCACGAAACCGAGGCGCAGAAGCTGCGGAGAGTCGGCAGGCCGGCCAGATTCCGAAGTCATGCCGTGGCCCTGTCGCGTCATCGTTCGTCCGGCAGATTGCGCCGCGGCTTCCAGACCTTGACCAGGGGATACTGGCTCGGCACCGGTTCGCCATCGAGCTTTTCCACCAACTCGGTGAAGTATTTCGTCGGCTCCTCGCCGGCGTTTCTTACCGAGAAGATCAGGTAGGCCGGCTGGCCTGAAGCGATCGCGGCTCGAATTTCATGCGGCGTGTAGCTGTACATTCCCATGAAGGTGACCATGTGGAATTGATATTGGGGCTGATCTTCCCGGTGGATGCCCATGAGTTTCGAAACGACGCCCTCGTACATGACGAAGCCGCCAGCGGGCGTTTGCCGCAAGATTTCCCGGCGACGCTGGTCAAGATCGATCAGCCGCCGCTGATGCTGCACGAAAATGCCGGTCGTGAGTACCGTGCCCAGAACCACGGCCGCCCAGGCCAGACCGGCGGCAATCCGCCGGTCGTTGCGGAACCGGCCGGGAAGATCACCGGAAATTCGTGCCAGAGCCGCGCCGTAGCCGATGAGCCATGCCGGCAACGCCACCTGCATGAGCCGCAGGCCGATGATGTCGGTCTGAACCCGCGAAGCTGTCGTATCGTGAAAATAGTAACAACCCAGCAGGGCCAGAAACGTGCCGCAGATCCCAAGAATCACGCCCTTGGCAGGTCCGCGGGCCAGAAACGGCGCAAAGAACATCAGCGGCCAGAACAGGTTGAGCGATTCGGAATAAAACGGCAGTTGATCGCGCAGATACTGCACGCCGAACGTGCCCCGGCCGGCCGAGAACGGGTCGGATATCGACCCATAAGCGGTCAGGTTGAACACAACCAGGGGAATGGCCCCGATGGCAGCGGCGACGCAGACGCACACGGCGGCACGCAGCGACCGGCACCGCCAGCCCGCCGCCGCGGCGATGACGGGCAGCGCCGCCACAGCATGATGCCGCATGGCCGCGGCGAGACTGACGCCCAGCCCCGCGGCGACGAGATCACGCGTCGTGGGCCGGCCGCTGCCGGAAAGGGCCCAGACGGCGACCAGAAGCCCCAGACCGGCCGGGGCATCGCCCATGACCGTTCGGCTGTAAATCAAGAGCGTCGGGTGAAACAGAACCGCCAGGGCCCACCAGGGCGAAAGCCCGAGACGCCGAAACGTCGCGGCGGCCAGCAACGTCAAAACGACATGAAGCAGCGCCCCCGAGGCGAAAATCCCGTCATAACCGCCGAGCAGGTAAAACGGCAGCGCCACGAGCGAACGGCCGGGATGGCGGGCCGGCAGGTGGCGGCCGTCGACTTCCACCAGGTCGCCCAGGGTCGTCGGCAGTCCGGCCGCTTCCGCCGACAGGCCACCGTGCGCCCAGAAAATGGCCTGATTGACGAACCCCTGTTCGTCCTCGATACCGGCGATCGGCGGATAGAACGCGGCAAAAAGGCCGCAATACGCCAGAATTCCGGCTGCGAGAGGTACGAACAGAAACCCGGGTGGTCGATCGGCAAGCGGTTCCGTCATGATGGTGCCATAATAAACAGACTGGATCGATCGGCCAACGCCACTGGTCCGCCCTGTTTCCGATTTCTCCATCCGCGTGGTGCGAAATCGACGCCGGAATTTCCTGCCCGAATGCGGATCGGTCCGAATCCGGACGAGTTCCGTATAGCACAGGAATTCGGGACGCTGTGTCCCAACCGGCCCCCACATTTGATCCGTCGTCATCCGGAGACATTTCGCCCCATGGCCCGAATCGTGATCGTCACCAGTCGCATCGCAGCCGGTACCGATGGCGTCGGCGACTACACCCGCGCCCTGGCTGGCGAACTGGCCCGGCTCGGGCACGAATGCCTGGCGATCGGCCTGAATCAGGCGGGTCCGAGCCCGTGGGTCGAAGCGTTTCCGCCAACGGCGCTGCCCGCGATTGCGCACGTCGAAGCAGGTTCGGGGCGATTGGAAGCCGCGCGCGACCTCGTCCGCCGGTTCGACCCGGCCGTCATCAGCTTTCAGTACGTTTCCTATGCCTTCGCTCGGCGTGGCCTGACGTGGAACGTGGGCCGGCGGTTCCGCGAGATCGCCGGCGAACGGCGCGTCGAACTCAATTCGCACGAACTCTGGTCCGGATTCGACGTGGCCGCGAGCCTGCACGATCGCGTTCAGGGTCATGCCCAGTATCGGCTTTACCGCCGGTTTCTGGGCCAGCTTCGGCCTGAGGTTATCCATGTCAGCAATCCGACTTATGTCGAGATGTTCCGCCAGATCGGCCGGCGGGCGATCCTGTCGCCCCTGTTCGGCAACGTCCCGGTGACCGATTCGGGCCCGCCGCCTGGAACCGAGGGGTTCGAAGACTCAGTCGAACCGGTCTGGCGCATGCTGTTCTTCGGATCGATTCACGCCGAATGGCCGCCGGAACCGCTCATGACCCGCCTGATCGCCGCAGCCGGGCGGGCGGGGCGAAAACTCGTCGTGATCTCGGCGGGCCGCATCGGCCCCGGCGATCCGATCTGGGAGCGCATGATTACGACCCATGGTGACACCTGCCGGTTCGTGCGGCTGGGCGAACGGTCGGCGGAAGCGATTTCGGGCCTGATCAACGCATCCGACTTCGGCGTTTCGACTTCGCCGCTTTGCCTGATCGGCAAAAGCGGCACGGTCGCGGCGATGCTGGAACACGGCCTGCCCGTGATCGTCAACCGGGACCATCCCCTGCGTGGCATTCCGCCGCTGGAACCCTATGAGGGTTTCGACCGTTATGTCCAGCTCGACGACCGGTTCGAACAGCGTCTGGCGGAAGCCCTGGCCAGACCGCGCACGCGGCTTTCGCGATTGCCGGGCGTGGCGCGCCAGTTTCTTGGAGACACGGGACTTATGCCCTGAATTCGCAAGTGTTGACAAAACGCAACATTACGTTTCGGGAATGTCTCGGGAAAGATCGACCGGATCTTCTGAAGGTCTTGCTCGCCATGATATATTTCGATTGAGTCGTTCTCGAAAGTGCCGACGGCTCGGCCGGATGTGGTTCTTCGGAATCGTTCGGTTTCGCTGGTCCTATAAAGCGTTCATGATCACGATACGCGAAAACGGATTCCGAAACGGCATCGAAGAAGAATCGCTTCTCATACGTTCGGTTCGCCGGTCGACCGGCATCGCGTCGCCCCGAAAGAGCATGAGGCCCGGAATCGATGACATCGAATGACGACGCTCAGGATTGGTCCGCGGAAATGACGCCCCGGCATTCGCGGGAGTTGGCCCGTCGGCCCGAGGCTTCGGTTCCGGGGGTCCGTTCGAGCTGGGTCAGCGTCAGTGCCATCGTCAGGATCGCGCCTGTCGGCGAAGACACCTGGAGCATGGTGGAACTGACCCGGGCGCACGCGATCATCGGTCGTAAGCCCGGGTGCGATATCACGATCGCCCATGGCGACCTGGAGTCGGTTCATACCTATCTGCATTTCGATTCCGGCGGTTGTCACGCGGTGGATCTGCGCACCTCCAGCGGCATGCGGATCAATGGCCGCGCGGTGACGCATGGCCGGTTCTTTCCCGGGGATACGCTCGAAATCGGTGGCTTCCGGGTTCGGCTCGACGGTCTGATCATCGACGGCCGCCCGCTTCAGGCCAAGGACTACGGCGCAAGCCCCCTGTGCGGCGATCAACCGGACGCTCTTGTACCGCTTCAGTTGCGGTCGCTGTCGCGTCAGGCCCATTACTGGTCGATCCACAGTTCCGTGGCCTTCATCGGCGCCGAACCGACATGCGCTGTTTCCCTGCCGCCGGAACTGGGCGTCAGCCGGATTCACGCCGCCTTGATCCGCACTCCCCACGAAGTGTTTTTCGTCGACCTGGCGAGCCGGGGCAGCCAGATCAACGGCCATCATCTTTTCAACGACAGCAGGCCCTTGTTTCACGACGACGTCGTGACGGTCGGGCGGGCCGGGCTGCTCGTCAACCGGGGCGATGCACACATGTCGGGCAACCGTTCGAACGATGAGGCACGCAGTGCCACACGCCGCCCCGTACCGGCGCCGAACCAAGGGCTGAACGCCGAAACGGTGCTCGCGGCATTGCTGTCACGCATTCAGGAACAGCACGACGACGCCCTGGAACGCCAGAACGAAGCCCAGGTGGCCATGGCACAACTCATGCGCCAGATGCAGAACGAGCAATCCCGGGCGTTCGACGCTCATCTGGATCGAATCCAGGCGATGGACCGGGAAATCGCCGAATTAAAGGCACGGATCGCAACGATTCCGGCCGGCCGCCAACTGGCCCCGCCCGCGGCGGAAGACATTTCGCGGATCCGGCCCACTCCCGCGAAAACGCCCCCGGTCCGGAAGACGGCCGAACCCGCGGCGGCGCCCCCTGCGAAGAAACCCGCCGCGAGAAAAGAGCAGCCCGCGGAGCCCGTACGCACAGCCGCGGCCCCCGGCGACCCGGACGCCTCGCCCGAATTCACCACGGCCTGGCTGATCGATCGCGTCAGCCAGCTGGAACACGAAAAGAACAGCACCTGGCGCGACCTGATCGACCGTCTGCGCGGCCGCTGACGTCGTCTGCCGGCTTTCTCCGATTCCTTCCGATGGCCGATGGATAAGGGCAGCGCAGAGGCTCGCCCAGCATCACGGAATCCGCGACGGAATCGCGTCCGCCATCGTTCAAGTTCGTCAACATCCACTTGACAATCGAACCTGCATCCGTTCAAGTGGAATCGTGGCAATGCGGGAACTGATGCCCCTGTGGAATCCTTTTCACGGTGAAATCGTACTGGGTCCGGCTATTCTGTCTGGTTTCGGTCGTTGCGGCCCATGGCCCGCAACACCATGCGTTCGCGCATGGTCACGAACAGGCATCCGAAGAGCGTGACCAGTGTCCGGTCAAAGTCCCCCATGTGGAGTCGGCCAAGACGCACCTGGTCGACCCGGAATCGGATTGCCTCGCCTGCCAGTGGCAAAGCGGCAAAGCTCTCGCCGATCTTTCCGTCGACTGGAAACCGTTTCTGCGGATTTCGAAATTTTCGATCGATCACACGCTCATCGAGTGCGCCGACGATGCAGGCATTCCTGCCGTACGCGGACCACCAGCGAAGACCGGCTGACGCCTTCACGATTCTGGGATTCGGCTCGATCCCCCACGAGGCTCAATCAGCGTACGGAATCATCCCGCCGCTCGTTGCGAGGTTTTGGCTGAATCCCGTTTACGGCAATCGACAACCGATTTCTGTCCCCGTTCGACTTGTAATCGACAGGCGAATCGGTACGACTCGATAGCTAGGAATGTGCGATCTTGTTCACCGCGTCGCATAACGGCTCCGGGCAAATCCATCGGGCTTTTGCCGAACTCGTCGAGCAGCCGTGAACCATGCGTTACGGATCCCAGAACGAAATTCCTCTGTCTGACATCTCTGCTTGATTGCAACCAAGTCCGATCCGGAGAAATCGAATCGATGCATTTGCCCTGGCTCGCGCCGAATCGGCCTGTGTTGCGAATGCCGCATTCGCGAAAGGCGTTCACGCTCATCGAACTGCTTGTCGTCATCGCCATCATCGCGGTGCTGATCGCCCTGCTGCTCCCAGCCGTTCAATCGGCTCGCGAATCGGCTCGCCGTATCCAGTGCGTGAACAATCTCAAGCAGATCGGCCTGGCTCTGCACAACTACAACGATGCCAACGGCGTTTTCCCCATGACCTCCACGGCCGCGGGTTCCGGCCCCGGCGGCGTGTGCACCAACGGCCTGTTCAGCTGGCACGCGGCCATTCTGCCGCAGATCGAACAAACGGCCGCCGCCAACGCCCTGAACTTCTCGATCGGATCGTCCGACAACTGCAGCCGGGGCAATCTCTATGACCTGGCCACGATCTCGGCCGCCCACCCCAATGCCACGGTGGCCCGAACGATCGTCACCACCTTTCTTTGCCCGTCCGATTCCTATGAATTGCCCGAAACCATGGGCTCCGCCAGGCCTGCGCCGCAAAACTACGCCGGCAACGCGGGCTGGACACCCGACACCTCGGGTCCCCTGCCCGGTGCCCGGCTCGGCCGGCACAACGGCTTCATCGCCCTGGTCAACCCCGTGCGCCGTGTCGACTGGCACACAGGGCCAGTCGGAATCCAGCAGATCACCGACGGCACCAGCAACACGGCCGCCGTGGCCGAGCGGCGGATCGCCCGCTCGACCAGCACCGCGAGCAGTCTCAGCGTCCGGTTCGTCGAACCCAAAGCGACCAGTTCGTACTGCGCAGGGATGGCCGGCAGCGCCAAAACCCTGAATGACTGGATCCCGCTGTGCAATTCCATCACCTCGCCCGACCCGACCTGGACAGTCTATCACGGCCGGTCCTGGCTCTCCGGCTGGTCCCGCACCGGCACGACTTATATGCATGTCATGCCCGTGAACGAACGCAACTGCCACCTCTACGGCGGTGAGGACGACGGCAACAACCTCATCACCGCGAGCAGCATGCACCCCGGTGGAGTCAATGTCCTGTTCGGTGACGGCAGCGTGCGATTCCTCAAGTCCACCGTCAACAATTCCGTCTGGTGGGCCATCGGAAGCCGAAACGGAGGCGAAGTCCTTAGCGCCGACTCGCTCTAAACCCATCGGGCATGAGGCCTGAAACCCAATATCCGCTTGAAGTTCCGTTCTTTGTCGACCGGAACCCGTGGATTGTCTTGTCCCTTGTTCGAAAGGAACCCCTTCGATATGCAACTGCGTAACCTGTTCGTCCGAAGACTGCTTGTCGCGGTCACGGCCGCCGTGTTCGGCGGTTTCTCCCCCGCCCAGGCCGCCTACGAGAATCTCTGGACCGCCGGTCACGGTGACTTGGACATCCATTACGACTCGGCCAACAATTCACTGGGCCTCGGCTATCACCTGGACAGCAACGCCGTCATCAACGGCGTCCCCCTGGGCGTGGCCGGCGAATTCGAAGCCGATTACCTCACGGCCATCATCCCCAATCAGCCGTTCGCCAAAAGAGAGGGAGGCCTCGCTGGTCTGCCCGGCGTCTTCGGCAATCAAACGTTCTGGAACATTCCGCAGTCCAATCCTGGCGTCGATCCTGTTCCGTTCATGGGCATCGGGGCCGAAGAGATTCAACCTGGCATCTTCTTCCAGGACCAGATCTCACTGACGCTCAAATCGGTCGTCATGGCACCGGCCAATGGACAATTCATCGCCTTCCGTACCGGCATCGGTAGTCCGACGACCTTCATCGATACCCAGAACCTGGGCACCACCAACCTGATCAATGCCACCGCCGGTTCGCACGGCCACTATAACCTCGGCTTCAGCCAGCCGGGTTCGTATCTCCTCGAATTCGAAGCCATGGGCACGCTCATCGGCGGCGGCACCTCATCCGGCACCGCGATCTATGCCTTCAACGTCGTCCCCGAGCCAGCCGCATGGGTTTCCATGAGCATGGCCCTCGTCTCCATCGGAGCCGCCCGCCGCTGGCGCAAGTTTCGTTCGGAACGCGCCTGACGCACTGGACGCATCGGCGGGGTGGGATTCGCTACCGAATCCTTCCCCGTCATGCCTTATCGATCCGATCGAGGCTCAACATGCGATTGGGCGAGTGCCGATATGGGGAAGGATTCCCCGTATCGTCGCTCGGGATCTCGACTCGATGATTCCGACAGCGTGATCTGATCAGGAATGGTTTCAGGATTCGGAACGCCCGTAACACGGCTGACCGGCTGAAACCCGACCTGTACGCATTCCGCCCGCAATTCTGTCCGCCGGAGGAGCCGATCCCCATGTCCGCTCGCAAGATTCCGAAGCCGATCGCCGGCATCCTGGCCCTGGTCGCGGTTGCCACAGCAATGTCGGCCCCGGCTCATGCGCTGGAACAATACACCGCCGGCCATGCCGATCTGGCCGTATACAACTCCGGTACCAACCTGCAACTACGCTACAATTTCTCATCGACCGCCACCGTCAACGGCGCTCCCGTCGGCGGCACGGGCCGAATCGCCGACCCCGCCCTCATCGAAACCGTCATTCCCAACAGTTCGACCATCCTGATCCCCGACAATAGCGCATACAGCCCTTACTGGCGCAATCGAACGACCTGGTTCCTCCCACCCACCAACATTGCCGGCGTGCCCGACCTGGGCATCGGCAAGGAAATCTCCAGCGGCATCTTCACGGGAAATCAGGTGACGCTCTTCCTCGATTCGATCGTCAGCCGACCCGCCAACAGCGAATTCATGCTCATCAGCAGCGCCGGATCACCTGTCTATATGGACACGGCCAACCCGTCTTCACCGAACCAGGTCGTCATCCCATCCCACGACCATTACTACTGGGCCTTCAGTCAGGTCGGTACCTACCAGCTCAATTTCCGGGCCGAAGCCACCATCCTGGCCAGCGGCCTGACGACATCGACCATCTCGACATTCACCTTCACCGTCGTCCCCGAACCCTCCACCTGGGCGCTCGCCAGCGTCTGTGTCGTGGTCGCCGGATTCATCGCCCGCCGGAAGACCTGCAACCGCCCGTAACTCGCCGATCACTCCGTCTGCTTATCACACCAGCCAGGGCCATTTTGCCCTGGCTTCTTCTTTGACCCATACTCCCGTGTTTTGATACGGACGGATCGACGACCGAGGACTTCGAACGCGGGCACTCAATCCCGTCATCCGAATTTGCCGTTTATCGTGGCCATAGCGGCCCGATTCGTAATCGCCGACCAGAATCACTCAAGTCGCCCCATGAATTGCGCCACGACGATTTACGGGCCCTTTCCGGGCACGCCAGTCCTGTTCCTGAAAACCGATTCTTGTTTCGTGACAGGGTCACCTGAACACGGCGACACGTGAAACCGGACATAGTTCCGGACGGACCGGCGCGGCCCTAATTCCCTATTCATTGACTTTCATTACACTTACGTTTTTCGATCGGGCCTCGATACGATCGGATCGACGAACCTGAACCCGGACAAAGCGCACGATTGTTCAGTTACAGTGATTTCGGACATAGTTCCGGTCGAACCTGTTCGACGTCGAATCACGATCAGGGGATCGGTCAATCGAGCCGATCCGGAGTACCGTGATTTCGGACATAGTCGGGAGGGAGTCGGTTCAGCATGACCTGTGCGATACCGTGAAACCGGACATAGTTCACAAGAAGACGCCTTAACCCATATCACCCAATCGTTACATTGTGACAATACGGAATCTGAAGTTACCGTGATACCGGACATAGTCAATGAGGATCTTCATGCCATATCGAGCCTATTTACCGTGATTCGAGACATACTTCACCGGACTGTTCCAATATCTTTAGTGTCCATGGAATCAGTGGTCCAGATTCTTCACGTGTTTGCGGACATAGTTGAGCGAACTGGCCTAGAATCTTTACCGGCATTTCGGACATAGTTCAGTCATTCGTACACGTGAAACCGGACATGGTCGATACCGTGAAACCGGACATAGTTCGTGCCATAAGTCGTTGCTGCGTAATGGCTGCTCTCGCGTGCGCGCGATATGTTCCGGAATATGTTGTATAAGACAACAACAAAGTAAGCTTACTGGGAATGAGGAGAGGCGAAACTTCGAACGGTATGCTGTTGTTGCCGTAACGGTTTCTTGGGAAAATCCGTACGGTGCGACAATGCGACATTCGACCGTGAGGTTCGGGAAATGCGTTCCCGTGTCGTAAGCCAGAGATTGGCCACGCGAATGTGGCCCAAGCGGGGATGCCATGGGACGACTGGAAGATCAGGACGAACTCTGGCGGCTCACGTCCGACGATGACGCGCCGGTCGATGGTGACGACACGCCCAAAATCGAAATCGCGGCGGACGAAGAAGCCCCGAGCTTCAAGGACGAGCTGAACCTCGCCGAATTTCCGATCGCGGCGCTCACGGACCGTGTTCCGGACGGCCAGAACACACTGGTCTTCGAAGATCACCTGGACCAGCGGGACGGTCCGCCGATCGTGCGGCGGCTCTCCATCTCGGGGCACGGCAAACTGGGCCTGCCGGTGGCCCTCGACGATCAGGTCATCGTGGGCCTGATCCAGCTCACCAAACGCCACAACAACTTCACCGATCCACGTGTGCACTTCAGTCGATACGAGCTGATCGAACTGCTCGGCTGGCCGCAGGACGGCCACAGCTACCGCCGCATCGAGGAAGCCCTCAACCGCTGGGTCGGCGTGGTGCTTTCCTACGAAAACGCCTGGTGGGACAACGACGAGAAAACCTGGGTCGACGAAACCTTCCACATCATCGACAACGTCACGCTCTACGATCGCGAGCGGGCCATGAACAAGGCCTCATCGGCGAAGGGAAAACGGCCCAAGCCGCTTTCCAGCTTCCGCTGGAACGAAGTCATGTTCCGCAGTTTCCAGGCCAACAATTTGAAACAGCTCGACCTGGAATTCTATCTCGATCTGCGCCTGCCGACTTCGAAACGCCTGTACCGGTTTCTGGACAAGCGGTTTTTCCAGCGGGAGAAGGTCGATTTCGATTTGCGAGTTCTGGCCTGCGAACATGTCGGAATGAGCCGCGAATACGCGCCCACCGAATTGAAACGCCGCCTCCGCCCGGCCCTTGAAGAACTGGAAAAATCAGGCTTTCTCGAACCGCTCAGCGAACACGAAAAATACGTCAATGTCGAAAAAGGCAAATGGCGCATCCTGTTCGTCCGCGGCCCGCGCCGGCGGGCTGAGGAGGAATCGGCCAAACTCCTCAACACGGCCGAAGCGCTCCAGAAGGAACTCGTCGATAGACAGGTGCATCATCAAGTCGCTAAGGATCTTGTGACGAAACACCCGCTGGACAGGATCCGGGCCAAGATCGAGGTTTTCGACTGGCTCAAGGATCATTCCGAACAGCGCGTACTTCGAAACCCGGCCGGATATCTCGTCGCTTCCATTCGCGATGATTATGCGACTCCGGAAGAATTCGTCCCGAAATTGAAACGACCGCGACGCAAGAAAACCCCTGCCGCACCCGATCAGCCGGAACTCGGTCTGGATTCGAAATCGCAAGATCCGGGTGATTCGAAACCCGCCGCTGGCAGGCCCGATCGACCCACCGGTCTCTCGAAGATGCCCGATTCCGCCAAATCCCGCCAGGACGCTTTCAGCCGCCGCAAGACCGGCGGACACGATTCGAAAAGAGAACTTCTGGCCGATCCTGAAACCGAAAAACGGCTTGCCTCGCAGTGGGACGCCCTGCCCGACGATCTGCGAGCCGCCATCGTCGCCGAGGTCAACCGGGAACACGCTGGCCTGCTGCGCTGGCCTGCCCTGATGCAGCCCCTGTATTGGGAACGTATGTTCGACCGCTACGGCGAGACGCCGCCGGAATCGCCACGACCGAGCGCCATCGACCTTACACGGAAAATCCTCGACGAGTCGGGCGCGGATTGATATCCGTTTCGAAACGCTTTCGATGGTTTCCACGATATGTCTGGAGTTTCGAATTCATGAACCGGAATCGCGCCGTTCTCCTCACGATGGCCTTCCTATTCATCGTCCAATTCTGCTTCACGGGGGCATTCTATTCCCGATTGCCCGATACCATCCCCACGCACTGGAATTTCAAGGGTGAGCCCGACGCTTTCGGACCCCGATCGACGATCTGGATCATGCCCGTGCTCTCCATCCCGCTGTCGATCCTGTTCCTGGGGCTCGCATGGGGTATCGGCAAGACCGATAAGGAACGCTTCGGCCTGATCTTCATGGGGGCCTCCACGATGCTGTTCTTTGTGGTGATGCAAATCCTCATCGTCGTCAGTTGCATGGGCTATCGGTTCGACATCTCCCGCTGGATCGGCGGAGCCATTGGGTTGCTCTTCGCCCTGCTCGGTTGGGGGATGCGGGATCTGCCCCGTAATCACTTCGCGGGTATCCGGCTTCCCTGGACTTTGGCGTCCGACGAAGCCTGGGCCATCGCCCACCAGCGGTCGAGTCGCATCATCGTGGCCGGTGGTGTGGCCGGTGCCCTGGTCAGTCTGGCGATCTCCGGGATCGGAGGGGTCATCGTCAGCGTTGTGTCGATGTTGTGGACGATCGTCGACAGTTACTATGCCACTCGCCCCGGGCGTATCGCCTGAACGTTCGGCCCGGCTTCGATGCCTGGCGTGCAGCTCGCGATCGCCGGCTCGAACGGAAGCTCGTGCCTGGTTCGGTCAGACTGACGATACGGATTCGAAAAAAACAAGGACGGCAATTCCGGCTGGATTCGATGGATCGCATCTCCAATCCGCACTGTCTTTTCTGGCTTTTTCTTCGTGTTCTTCGTGACCTTCGTGGTGCATCCGGATTTTCGAATCGTTGACGGATCCACCACGAAGGTCACGAAGTCCGGATTGAGAGTGGCATGTCCTGTCTGAATCTGGCTTTCGATATCGTCCCGCAATGTAGAGGCGGCATCTTGCCGCCTTCGGAGTTTCTTATCACTACGATCGATGACGAATCGCCGTTGACTTCGTACTGCTCGTCACTCGATGCGCGAAAAGCGGCGAGACGCCGCTTCTACAGGAATCGAAGCCTCCAGCCCGCTTTGCCGTACTAGAAAAAAACAAGGAGGGCAAAGCGGGCTGGATCGTTTCGGCCCTGGGATCCCCGAGCTCCTGCTCGGGATTGTTTCCTTGACGTTCGGCGCATGCGAGGCAGTACGACGCGCACGAAAATCCCGAGCAGGAGCTCGGGGATCCCTGGGCGTGGCATTCGTAGCGATTCGCGAATCCAGCCGGCTTTGCCGTCCTAGAAAAAAACAAGGATGGCAAAGCTGGCTGGACGATTCTCGATCACTCGGCAGAGTAGAGGCGGCATCTTGCCGCCTTTTGGGTTTCGTGATTGCCGCGAAGAGGCGAATATCCTTTCATTTCGAACCGCGAGCCACTCGACGCGCGAAAAGCGGCGAGACGTCGCTCCTGCAGGACTCGAACTCTCCAGCCAACTTTGCCGTCCTTGAAAAAAAGAGGACGGCAAAGCGGGCCAGATCTTCGACCCTGGGATCCCCGAGCTCCTGCTCGGGATTCGATCGCGAGGTTCGTTTCGATCCATGGAATTCGACACCGTTCGAAACGCCCGAGCTGGAGCTCGGGGATCCCAGGGTGTGACATTCGTAGCGTTTCGCGAATCCAGCCCGTTTTCCCGTTCTTGAAAAAAAAATCTCCGAGCTGGGGCTCGGGGCTCCCAGGTGCCGGCATTCGAAGCGATTCGTGACACCATCCCGCTTTGACGTCCTTGAAAACGAACGCCAGGCGATTCGCAGCCGATCGACCCATGCTTCATCGCCCGGTTTGCGAAGTCCGATGTTCGGAAGTTTGACGGCTGAGGCAATGCGACGTCTCGTATCGATCAGAACGGTTCGATTCGTGCGAAGCGACTGCCGCTGAATTGCCCCTCGCCAATTCGGCGTTATGCTGGTGATGGAATCCGAGCTCCTTCAAGCAGACCGCCATCGAAGTCGAACGTTTGCACCGGCACCCTGAACGCCACCCATACCCACGACCGAACCGACACCCGTGACCCTAACCGAGAGCCTGAACGAACTATGAGAGCCCGACGCAATTTGTTTTCGTGTCTCCAACACCCCTGGTTCGTTCGGCTTCGCAAACACCGCACGATCCTGGCGGCGGTCCTCGCGTTGTCTCCGGCCGCGGCTGCATTCGCCGCTGACCCTGTTCTGGACGCCGACGGCTATTTCTGGTCAAGTACGGCAAACGACAAGGAAACCGCCGTGATCTGGGATCGTGGCGATCTGCGGCCCTACACCGACGGAACCTGGCGCTGGACGTTCAACGACGGCGGCCGGATGCTCGAAAAGATCGCGACCGGCGAATTTTACGATCCGGCCAAAAATCCCGATCTCAACCAGCTTTCCCAGTCGATCGCCACGATGCGGGCGGCTCATGTCGCCACCGAAGCCCGCCTGGAACAGACCCTGCGGCAGGAAGTGCGCCCGGCTGACACGGCCGCCGCGACACGATTCGAAGAACTTTTGACGCGGCTCAGGCGGGGCGAAAAAGGCGAGAGCGTGAAAAAATCGCTGGCGGAGTTCGTCGCCGAGCCGCGTGCGGCCAAGCTTCTGGCAGATCGGGACAAAGCCCGGCAGACGGCGTTCGACCAGGTCGAAAAACTCTATCAGCGGATGCGTCTGAATCTGGCGATGACCAAAGCCAAACCGGTGCAGACGATGGTCGTTTCGGAACGGAGCCTGACGGTGCCTGACGCCCCGGCCGGCAAGCCGCTGGAAACCGACAACGGCCCGGCGGGTTTTTCGGACGCGATGGGTTTCCCGTACCGCCTGATTCCCGTCGGCGACGGCAATTACTTTGCGATCCTGCAGAACAAGCCTCAGCCCGGCAGCGCGTCCGACCGGCTGGAACTGCTGATGGGTGATGCCGTGACGGCCATCAACGACCGGCCGATCCGGTCCGGGGCCGACCTGGAACGCCTTACGCAGCCGCAGACGATCGTGACGGTGGCGAAACAGCTTGACGGCAATCCGGTGCGCAAGGCCGTCGATTTCTACCCGCCCGGCACGGTCATTCAGCCCACGCAAACAGTTCCGCCCGGCTATCAACTGGTCCCGCCGGGCTATCAGCCACTGCCGCCGGGGTATCGATACGTCCGATGAGTTGACGGGCAAAATCGCCTGAAATTCGCGGGGTCGCGACCGAATCCGGAATTGTCGCGATCCGGCGGATCGGTTACTCTGGAATTCAAGAGTTTTCTGCTCCCAAGCGATCCGAGAGTCGAGCCAATCCGCCATGCCGGACGTAATCGCCGTGCGTCGAACGAGTTGCCGCCTGACGACGCCGAAAATCGTGCGTGTCGTCGCGATATTGTCGCTGGTCGCGGCCAATTCGGCTTCGTCAGCCTTCGCCCAGACGGACACACAGCCGGCCAGCGCGGGCGAAGCCGAAACGTTCGTTCAGATGATGATCCGCTCATCAGGCTGGCTTGGCCTGTTGATGCTGGCGATGTCGTTCTACCTGATCGCCCTGGTCGTCTGGATGTTCCTGGAATACCGGCAGTCGAAGGCGATTCCCGAAAAGCTGACGGCCGACCTGGCCGAATTGACGCGGCTGCGGCGGTTTTCGGACATTCCGGCGCGGCTTTCCGGTGACGAATCGTTCCTGGGCCAGGTGCTTGCCAGCGGGTTCCGCAAGTTGCCGACGGGGGGCCTCAACGGCGCTCTTTCGGCCATGGCGGCGGCGAACGAGGCCGAAACGATGCGGATGGAGCACCGCACGACGTATCTGGCCACGATCGGCACGCTTGGCCCGATGATCGGCCTGCTCGGCACGGTCTACGGCATGATCCTTTCG
>Ga0172376_10004381_pt1 | contig 16163 bp, 7 predicted proteins | sample Lak35m_FD_121114 | JGI IMG/M metagenome (GOLD analysis project Ga0172376, IMG submission 121114) | Freshwater microbial communities from Kabuno Bay, South-Kivu, Congo - kab_092012_35m | ecosystem: Environmental > Aquatic > Freshwater > Lake | place: Democratic Republic of the Congo: South-Kivu... | reverse complement strand
TCGATCTCGACAACAGCATCGATGAGTTCGCGATGGCCTCCGTGCAGCCGCTGCCTGCAGGGTCTTGGGCGAACCATATTCGCGGCGTCTTTGCCGCGCTGCAGCAGAGCGACTTGGGCGCGCTTCTGTCGGGCGGTTTTGATCTAACCCTCGCCGGCAACGTGCCACAGGGAGCCGGGTTGTCGTCATCGACTTCGCTCAGCGTGGCGGTTGCAGTCGGGCTTTTTCAATCACTCGGTGCGCAAGAGCCCGAAGCGTTGCCGCTTGCCCAACTCGTCGAGGGGTCAGAGCGCGAGTACGCCGGTTATCACCGAGGCGTGATCGATCCGCTGGTGTCGCTCAGTGCTCGCGGTGGCCACGCCACACTTATCGATTGCGCAACCCTTGAGCGTCGCGCTGTGCCACTGCCGTCAGGCAGTTCGGTGATGATCGTGCACTCCGGTGTCCAGCAGGGTGCGGCCGATGCCGCGGCCGAGGAGCGCCGTCGCGAGTGTGAGGCGGCCGCTGCAGCCTGCGGTGTCGTTTCATTGCGCGAACTGACGCTGGCGCAGTTGCTCGAGAAGGAGCCGGAGCTCGAGCCGCTGCTGGTGCGTCGCGCACGGCATGTGATCACGGAGAACGCACGGACGGTGGCGGCCGCCGAGGCGCTGAGTCGGAACGATCTTTCCTTGCTCGGCACCGTCATGGCTGAAAGTCATGCTTCGTTACGCGATGACTTCGAAGTCACGCTGCCTGAGGTCGACGATCTTGCCGATGCGCTGCAGGAGGTGCTCGGCGGCAAAGGCGGAGTTCGAATGACCGGAACCGGCTTTGGGGGGTGTTTGGTTGCAGTCGTCGCTTCGGCGGCGGTGCCGATGCTTCGCACCACGATCCAGAGTCACTTCCGCGCAGTACGCAAGGCGTTGCCCTTCATGACCGTCGTGCAACCTGCACACGGGGCGAGACGGCTCTAGCGTGGGCGTGTCATCAGTTTGCAATAGATCTGTCACGGGCAATTAACGAAAACCCAACAGGATTGCGCACTCGTCTCCAGCCCATCCTGCGGAGGTTCTCGTGTCCAATCCTGTTGTCGTTCGTCCCTTTGCGGTGTGGACCGGAACCGTCGCGGTTGCCGTGGCGAGTGCGGTGGCTTCCGCGCAGTCTGCCAGCACGGCGCCGTCAGCCGACGAGCTGCAGACGGTCACTATCACCGCCATCGTCGATGCCGCCTCGCGCGCTGCGCGTGAACAAAAGGCAGCCCGCAACGTCTCGAACGTGGTCTCCTCCGATGCAATCGGTCGATTCCCAGACTCCAACATCGCTGAGGCGCTGCAGCGCGTCGCGGGTGTCGCGATTGCCCGTGATCAGGGTGAAGGTCGCTACATCAACGTGCGTGGCGGTCCGTCCGAGTTCTCGGCCATCACGATCGACGGCGTGAGCGTCGCTGCGCCCGATCCGAGCACCCGCGCGATCGATCTGGACACCATTCCTTCCGACATCGTCGGTCAGTTAGTGATCAGTAAAACGCTTCGGCCGGACCAAGACGCTGATTCCATCACCGGTGCAGTGGAGCTGAAAACGCAGTCGCCATTCGACTACAAGGGCTTTCGCGCTCGCGCGTCGGCGGGCGGCTCGTACAACGAGTTCGGCGGTACTAACGACACGCGGGGGTCGGGGTCGATCAGCACGATTTGGGGCGATGACAGCAAAGTCGGTGTGCTCTTCTCCGCCAGTTACTCAAAGACTGATCGGCAGGTCGACAACATTGAAACCGCTTGGGCCCGGCTCGCGAAGCCCGAGGGCGGCTCCGTATTCGGTGTCGTAGAGAACCTTTTCAAGGACTACGACACTGAGCGTGAGCGCATGGCGTTCACCGGTGCTCTCGAGTGGCGTGACGATGCGGACAATCGTGCGTACTTGCGCGGAACCTACTCCAAGTTCACTGACGACGAGTATCGCAATCAGTTGTTGGTGCTGTGGTCGGAAGGCGTATTACTGCCGGGTGCGACCGATCAGGCCGCAAGTTTTCGCAACATTCGTGTCGCCAAACAAATACGTCATCGTATTCAGCAAAACGTGATTTCCACCGCTGAGCTTGGTGGGCAGCGTGCGATCGGCGACTGGCTGATCGACGGCTCGGTGTCGATCGCGAGTACCGAGCAGACGTACCCGCGGCGCGATGAGTTGCTGTGGCGTACCGCCGCGCTCGGCACGGCGACTGCACCGGTGAGCTACGACTATCGAAGCAGCACACTCGAGCCTGCTATTTCGATCTTCACGACACAGCAGCACTTGAACCCTGCCAACTTTTCATTTCGGGAAAATGCCTTTCGAACCAGTGTGACGCAGGAAGACACCGTCGCTTGGACTGCCAACGCCAAATTGCCGGTCACACTCGGCGGAGGCGAGGGGCACTTCAAGTTCGGCGCCAAGTACAAGGCGGGCGAGCGCGAGGCCGACGAAAACCGCTTCCGGGATCGCGCGGCCACCGCAGCGCCGTCTGGGACGCTGCAGTCATTCCTTTCGGGTGAGCCGAGCCGCAACCACGGCTACGATCTGGGCTTCAAGGTTCAACCGGGTTTGGCGGACGCCTATTACGATCAGCGCAAGGCAACCTCACCGATCCGCGCGGAACAGTCGGCGACGGCGGACTATCAGGTCGACGAAACGGTTCTTGCGGGGTACGCGCTCTGGGATCTCGATTTCGATCGACTGGGAGTGCTCGCCGGTGTGCGTTACGAGCGCACCGAGACCGAAGGGGCGGCCCCGGTGTTCAATGCGGCGAGCGGCAACATCAGCAAGCGCACCGACAAGCGTTCCTACTCAGATGTGTTTCCCGGCGTCACACTTCGCTATGCGTTCAACGACGGTCTGATCGGGCGCGCGGTGGTTTCGCGCGGCATGACCCGCCCGAACTTCACGGACATCGTTCCTCGTGCACTCGAGACTCAGGAGGGCAGCACGCTCGTCGTACAGCAGGGAAACCCGGAATTGACTGCCACGCTGTCGAATAACCTCGACGTTTCGGTGGAGTACTACTACGACACTATGGGTTTGTTGTCGGCGAGTGCGTTTTACAAGGACTTGAAGGACTACGCCTACACGTTGCGCAGCAACGGCAGCTATCTCGGACAGGCGGCGATCCTCGTTCGGCCGGAGAACGCACCGAACGGGTCGCTCAATGGTGTAGAACTCGCCTGGCAGCAGCAGTTCACGGGGTTGCCCGGCTGGCTCTCTGGATTTGGCGTGTTTGCCAACGTGACCTGGGTGGATGCCGAGATCGAAGTCGGCCGCACTTACGCTGGTCGTAGTAAGTTTCCGCTGCCCGGGCAGTCGAAGACCACCTCGAACCTCGCGCTGTTTTATGAACGCGGACCGCTGAGCGTGCGGCTGAGCTACACGGACCGGGGCGACTATCTCAACGAGATCAATGCCGAAGACGGTGCGCTGGATCTGTATTGGGAGGGTCGGGATCAACTCGATCTGACCGCGAGCTACGAGTTCACGAAGATGTTTGAGGCTTTCGTCGAGGCGAAAAATTTGACCAACACCGCCGGAATTCGTTACTACGGTGAGCGCAGTCGTGTGTACGAGTACGAGAAATTTGGCTACAGCGTCTTCGTCGGTGGCCGGTTGAAGTTGTGAGGTGATTGTGGCCCAGCGGTTTTGGATTGTGCTGTGTGCACTCGGTGCCTCCTGCGCTATCGGGCAAGTCAAGCCGGTGGTCGAACCCGTGAAGCCTCGGGTGGTCAGTGGTGCAGTGAAGCACGACTCGGATGACCCAGCGATCTGGATTGATCGGCGCAACCCCGCCCAGAGTCTCGTGCTGGGCACTGATAAGGATGCCGACGGTGCCTTGTACGTGTTCGGCTTGGATGGCAAGCCCAAGGCGGAGCGTACGGTTCGAGGACTGCTGCGACCCAATAATGTCGATATCGCTTATGACGTGGTCCTCGGCGGGCGCAAGGTCGACGTGGCGATTGTGGCGGAGCGCTTCGCGCATCGGCTGCGGGTGTACACGTTGCCCGACATGGTGGCTGTCGATGGCGGCGGTATCCCCGTGTTCGAGGCCGAGCGGGCCCGAGATGTCATGGGCGTTGCGGCGTACACACGCAGTTCGGATGGCGCCTTGTTTGCGTTGGTCAGTCGCTCCGACCGGTTCGCTCCCACGCAGGGCTATTTGCACCAGTACCGGCTTGTTGATGATGGTCAGGGCACATTACGCGGTGTTTTCACGCGGGCGTTTGGCGAGTGGAGTGGTCGGAAGGAAATCGAAGCGCTTTCCGTTGATGCGGTCGCAGCCCGCGTCTACGCGAGCGACGAAACGTTTGCGGTCAGGGTGTATGCCGCGGACCCCAACGCTGAAGATGCCGACGACGAGCGAGCTCGTCTGGGCGAGACGGGCTTCGCGCGTGACCACGAAGGCAGTGCGGTCTTGCGGCGCCCCGGGCAGGTTCCGTTGTTATTCGTCTCGGATCAGCAAGCGGGCGAGTTGCGCGTGTTCGCCGTACCCGATGGTGCGACGCCGAGCTACCACGGACGGATTCGCTATTCGGCGCATGAAACCGACGGCATTGATTTGACTGCCACACCACTGCCCGGGTTTCCCGGCGGGTTATTGGTCGCGATGAGCGATGATCGCACCTACCATTTTTACGATCTCGACGACTTGCTCCGCGCCCTGCAGCGCTGAGTGCCGCTGACTCAATGCAGTTTGACGCGCGGTTCGGTCTGCGCGGAGATCATGCGCGCGAGCGTGGTCAGCGAGGTCTTCCAGAACCCATGCAGTGCAAGTTCGTGTAGTTTGTACAGCGACATGTACATCCAGCGGGCGAAGAGACCTTCCAGCCAAAGATTACCGCCGACGAAATTACCCATCAGGTTGCCGACGGTGGTGTATTCACCGAGCGAGACGAGCGAGCCGAAATCACGATAGCGCCAGGGGCGCAGCGGCTTTCCCGCCAACTGTCGCCGTATGGTTTTGGCGAGATAGGTCGCCTGCGGGTGCGCGGCCTGTGCGCGCGGCGGGACATTGCGCCCCGGATGCCCGTCCCACGCCGCGGCTGCGCAGTCGCCAAGTGCGAAAATCCGCGGATCATCAGGCGAGCAGAGTGTGGCGTCGACGACGAGTTGGTTGACGGCGTTAACCTGCAAGCCGAGCTCGTTCAGGAAGCCCGGCGCTTTCACGCCAGCCGCCCACACCACCATTTCCGCAGCGATGATCGTGCTGTCGGCGAGTTTGACCGCTTGAGGCAGCACCTCGGCGACGCGGGCATTCACGTGCACCTCGACTTCGAGTTCGTGCAGCAATTTGGCCGCCGCCGCGGAGATCCGCTCGGGTAGCGCCGGGAGAATGCGTGGCGACGCTTCGATCAAATGCAGCCGGATGTGCTTGTCGGGGTCGATGTTGTCGAGACTGAAGGAGACGAGTTCGCGCGTGGCGTTGTGCAGCTCAGCCGAGAGCTCCACGCCGGTGGCTCCGGCACCCACGATGGCGACATTCAGCTGCTCGGGTCGCAGCGGCTCGGTCTGGGCGTGCGCGCGCAGGAAGGCATTGATGAGTCGCCGATGGAAACGATCCGCCTCTTGCGTGCTCTCGAGAGCGATGGCGTGCTCGGTGACTCCAGGGGTTCCGAAATCATTGATGCGACTGCCGACAGCGAGCACCAGAATGTCGTAGTCGATACGCCGCGCCGGCACGATCTGCTCACCGTTCTCATCGTTCACTGGGCCGACGAGCACTTGTCGTGCTGTCCGGTCGAGGCCCACCATCTCGCCAAAGCGATCGCGGAAGCCGTGCCAATGTGACTGAGCGAGATAGTCGAGCTCATGCACGTCGAGATCGACGGTGCCCGCCGCGAGCTCGTGCAGGTGCGGCTACCAGAAGTGGGTGCGCCCGCGCTCAATCAAGGTGACTTCGGCGCGGCCGTTGCGGCCGAGCGTGTCGCCCAAGCGGGTGACAAGCTCCAGGCCGCCGGCGCCGCCACCGACGACGACGATCTTGGGTATGGTGGAGCCCGCTGATTTCAACATGACAGGATTATGTTACGTCAACCTGGATTGTCACAAGGATACAATCACCGCATGAAGACTTTGCAACGTGTGATCCAGGCGCAGCGCACCTCCGATGGAGCGGGGGTTACGCTGCATCGCAGTCTCGGCCAGTCGCAGTTCGCGCGGCTCGATCCCTTCCTGATGCTCGATGAGTTCGGTAGCGATCGCCCGGACGAATACATCGCAGGGTTCCCGGCCCACCCGCATCGTGGGTTCCAGACGGTCACGTACATGCTTGAAGGGCACATGCTGCACGAAGATCACCTCGGCAATAAGGGCCATCTGCGTAGCGGCGATGTGCAGTGGATGAACGCCGGGCGCGGCATCATCCACTCGGAGATGCCGCAGCAGGAGCAGGGGCTCATGCGTGGGTTTCAGTTATGGGTGAACCTGCCCGCGCGCGAGAAGATGGGGCCGGCCCGTTACCAAGACATCCCGGCCTCGGCGATTCCTTCGTACACCGGCGCGGACGGTGTGGTGGTCAAGGCGGTTGCGGGTGTATTCGAGCGCGACGGTGAGCGTATCGAGGGGCCGGTGCGCAGCGTCAGCACGACGCCGCTATTCTTTGATGTGCACCTGCCCGCCGATGGTCGATTGCAGCAGGCGGTTCCTGCTGCGCACAACAGCTTCGTCTATGTGTACGAAGGCTCGTTGGTGGCGGCTTCAGACACGAGCCTCACGCAGGGTCTTGCTGCCAAGCAGGGCGGGGTGTTCGCACCGGGCGGTGAGGCACTCGTCCTGCAAGCAGGGCCTGCTGGCTGCCGCTGTCTGCTGCTGTCGGCGACGCCGATCGGTGAGCCGATCGCGCAGTACGGACCGTTTGTCATGAATACGCGCGAGGAGATCGAGCAGGCCGTGCGCGATTACCAGAGCGGACGACTGACCGCTTAGCGCGGCGTGTAGGCGCGGATCGGGTCGGGTACGCCCTTGAGCTTGAGCGAGCCGATGTATTCGAGTACGCCGGGTGCCTTGGCGCGCTCGAGCGTGGCATCGCTCAAGAGCACCACCGTGTCGTATTCCTTGTTCGCGGCTTCGAGACGCGCCGCGATCACCACGGTCTGGCCATACGCCGTGTAATTGAAGCGCTTGGCGCCGCCGAAGTTGCCGACCAGCGCTTCGCCCGAATTCAGCCCAAGGCGCGTACGGCCAAAGCTGATGCCGTACTTCTCCATCACCTCGGCGCGATACCGATCGGAGAAGGCCTGGATGTCGCGCGCGCAGGCGATTGCGCGATCGGCATGGTCGGCGTGCAGCACGGGCGCACCAAAGATCACGATCACGCCATCGCCCGTCAACTTATCGAGCATGGCCTCGTGCTTCCACAGCACCTCGAAGAGACCATCGAAATAACCGTTGATGATCGGCGAGAACTGCTCGACCGGGGTCTCGGCGAGGAACGTGGAGGAGTTCTCCAGATCGCTCACCATCGCCGTGATGTCGCGCATCTTGGCGCCGATTTCCACAGGCTCCGAGCCATCTTCGATCCGGCGGATCACCTGCGGTGCGAGGTAGCGCTCAAGCGCCGTGGCATAAAGCTTGCGCTCATCGAGCAACTGTGTCGTCGCCACGCGGCTCACCACGAAGAACGACAACGCAAAGGCGCTGAAGGGCGCCACCATCGGGAGCATAACTCCGGCCGTGGAGAATGCCGCCCATCCACCGACGGCGCTCGCGGCAATTAGGCCGGTGAGCCAGCGCAGTGCGCGCAACCAACTGAAGGCCGAGCGGCCGAGCGCCGCGCCGCCGAGCGCAGCGATCAGCGCGAGCAGACCCACCCACACCAGCGCAGGCTCGATGACGCGGTCTTTCTTGAGCAGCTGCAGCACCGCATGCGCGTGCACCTCGACGCCGGGCGTGCCGTCGAAGTGGCCGGGCAGATAACGCAGCGGCGTGGTGTGCATGTCTTCGCCGAGCGTTTCGGCATCGACGCCCGCCGAGCGCGACACGCGACCGATCAGCACGGTTTTGCCAGCAAAGAATTTCGCGGGCAGGAAAGCCACATCACCCGCGGAGAACGAGGGGGCGATGGCGCCCATGTTCTCGGCGGTCGCCGTGGAGTGGGGCGCGCGATAGCGCAAGCGAAAGACGCCGGGTTGCACCCGAACGCCGAGTGCCTCGACCACGGCAGCGGCCAAGGACTTTCGGTTGCCCGGCAGCGGGTCGTAGCTGCGCACGACGTCGTCGTAGTCGTCTTTGACGAGGGCGCGTGCATCGGCGTAGCGGATGTTCGGTACCACATCGAAGTCCCGACCCGGGACCCGGTTCGGGTCCGCAGCCACGATCACCGGGATGCGTAGGGCGCTGAGTTTCTGCGCCACCGTGATGAACTCTTCTTTCGAGCGCCAGGTATCGAAGAGGTAGTCGACCAGCACCACCTTGGCCCCGTGCCCTTCCAACGCGACGATTACGTCGGCCAGCCAGTTCTTATCGACCGGCGAGATACAGCCGCAGGCCGACTGCGAGCGCATCTCGTCCACCGCCCGATCGTCCATTTTGACGATCACTAACTGCTCCCCCGGGGGTGGGGCGGCCAACGCCATGCGCAGGTCGTAGGTCAGGTTCTCGACGTAGCGTGCCGGCGTTGTGAAATTGAACAAAACGGCGGCGATGGCGGCCGCGGCGGCAATGGCCAGTGCGGCGAGATTGCGACTTTGTTCGCTTTGTAATGCCATGAGCGCCTCTGCCCCCATCATTGTGCACGCAGATAGAATATATATGCGGTAAAACAACACTTGAAACTGCCGATAACGCGAAAGAGATACGGGGTTAGTTATGGCCGACGCGGTGCGCTGCACCAAAATTGTGGGACTGGGCGCGTTGCTCGTCTTGACGAGTGCGCCGGCAACCCCGCAAGCGGGCCTCACGCGCGATGAGGTATTGCGGCTGCCTGCGCCACTGCGGGCGGCGGCGTCCGATTTTGGCGCCGTCGAATGCGACAACTGGCCGGTGGTCGGCCTGATGCCCGGCGAGGCGATCATCGCCGACGTCAAACTCATCGAGGCGGAGGGCATGACGGTCGTGCCCGCCAAAGAACTCGCCTACCTCGCAAGCGCCATGCCGGACTTGCCGGTGAGTCGCGAGGGACTCGCGCGACTCGTCGCCAAGCTCGAGTGTCGGTATCGCGAACTCGGTTATGTGTTTGCCCGAGCTGCCGTCGTCTGTGACCCGGTCGCTGAGCCCGGCCGCTATCGGATCGTCGTGCAGGAAGGCGTCGTCAATAATGTCGAGGCGCTCGCCGATCAAGAATCGGTCGCGCGTCTGGCCTTGCGTGCGTTCCGGCCTGTGAAGCGAGGCAAGCCGCTGCGTGCGGCCGACGTGCGCCGCGGTCTCGCGCACGCCGCCTCAGTAGGCCTAAGCAACCTACGCCCGACCATCCGTCGTTCGCGCACCGATTCTGCGGCGCTGGATCTCGTACTCATCGTCTCGGCGAATTCAAATCAGATGTTCGCCCAGGTGCAGAACGGTAACTCGGACACGCTCGGGCCGTGGGGTGCCCTCGTCGGCACGCGTTGGTCGGGTGCGACGGCGCTCGAAGAGAGTACGACGTTGGGTGTCTACACCGCCCAGACGCCCAGCACGCAGTGGTCCGCGCAATTCGATACGCAAGCGCTTGTCAGCGGCGATGGACTCAAGGCCCGCCTCGGCGGAGCCTACTCCCGTGCGCGCCCGGGTGGCGCACTCGCCCAACTTGAACTCGATAGCGAAACCATGTTCACCGCTGCTGAGATCTCCGCGCCCTTGCAGGTGCGGCGCGGACTTATCACCTCGTGGCGCGCGGGTCTCGAGACGCTCGATCAGAAGACGACATTCTTTGGTGACGTGCCGCTCGGTGAAGATCACCTGCGTGTGGCTTTCTTGGGTACGCGCACGGATGGTTTGCTCGCCAACGGCGTGTGGTTTGCCGACTTCCAAGCGCGCCAAGGCTTGAGTGCCTTCGGGGCCACTCGACGAGGTGATACGAACGCCTCACGTTTTGACGCTAATCCGCAATCGCTGGTACTGCGCGGTGAGGCGGAGGCAGGCCTGCAACTGTCTCGCACCTTCAGTCTGCGACTCAACGTGAAGGGTCAGTGGACGGATCAGCAACTCTCGGCCTTTGAAGGCTTCAGCTACGGGGGGCTCTCAGGCGGTCAAGGTTTTGATCCGGGTGCCTTGTCCGGGGACTCCGGCATTGCGGCCCTCGCGCAGCTCTACGGTCCCGGCAGGCAAGTCAGCGAAACCAGCAGCATCCGGCCCTTCGGGTTCGTCTCGGCGGCTCGGCTCTGGGCGAGCAAAGATCAGGGCGCGGGGTTTGCGCGCGGCCAGGCGGCGGGCTTTGGCGTGCAAATGGCCGTGAGCCCGAAGCTGCAACTCGACGCTACCTTCGCGCAGCCCTTTGGGCGCATCCAAGGCACTGGCCCTGACGCCTACGGCTCACGGGTGATGGTGAGCTTCTCGTATTCCTTCGACCCGCTGCCGCGCAAAGTCCCGGGCGTACAGCCCGAGGGCCAGCGACCATGATCGCGAAGTGGCAAAAAATTATTTGGGTTGCGACCTTCGCGTTCGTTGCGGGGCGGGCAGGGGCGTTGCCGCCGTTGCCCTCGATTGACGGGGCCGTCCCCATCCCGAATGGCACTGTGCCGACCGTGCGAAAAACACCGGGAACCGTGACGTCGAGTACGACGGGCACCGCGCTCAATATCGTCTCGACCAGCAAGCGCTTCGTCATCGATTGGACCAGCTTCAATATCGACTCCGGCAATCGCGTCAACTTCGCGATGCCGGATCGGGGCTCAATCGCGGTCAACCGGGTGACCGGGGTGGGTAGCGTCTACAAAAGTAATATCGGCGGTGATTTGTGGTCGAACGGCAACGTGTGGCTGCTGAACCCCAACGGCGTCTTGATCACACGCGATGCGCGTATCGATGTCGCGGGATTGATGGCGACGCCCGCGGGCTTGAGCAACATCGATGAGTTCATCAGCAGCTCAGGGACTTACGCGGCGCTATCCACCATCAACTTCGTGATGCCCACCAACCCGGGCCCCATTTCGGTGCAGGGTACTGGTTCTGGTGTGCGTGGCATGACTTCGGTGAGCGAAATCATGGTGCGCGGCGGGCCCGCCATGTTCATCGCGGGAAGCGCCGAAGTCGGCAAGAACTTGCAAGTTGATGGAAAAATCTTTGGGGATACCGTCATCGGCAGTGGCACTCTGACGCCACCGTCCGTGTTGGTGGGGTCAACCGACGCCAACACCATCAGCACCTCGACTGACGCTGCCGAGAGGACCTCAAGCCACGTGTTGCTGGCCGCTTCCGGAAATTTTTTACTGGAAATTGCCGAGGGCGTCTTGGCGGAAATCGGCAGTCCACCCAACCCGTTGTCGAGTGGTGACTTAGAACTCATTGCATTTACGCCCCAAGCAGGTTTTGTCTCCGGCACTTCGTCCGACCGGGCTATTCAAGTGGGGGATAGCAGTGTGGGCGGCATTACACAAATTGGCCAGGTCCAAATTTCGGTGCGTGGCGGACCCTCAAATTTGTCAGGGGTCTCCGTTTTCAACCCCTATGCACCGCTGGAAAAGCTGGTTGTCGAATCCATCGGTCCGGTCAACATGGACATCGATGGGTCATACAGCGGGCTGCTGCCGAGCTTCACAGGCACACGAATCAATCCGTCCAACCTCGGCACCCCCAACACCGTGGTCATCGCTGCGGCAACATCGGGCGTCTGTTTCGGCAGCGGCAGCGGCCTGAATTGCACGCCAGACGCATTCAACAACAGCAACGCATCACTGAACGTCAGCGCCCTCGACAACATACGGTTCGGTAACGTCACCGGCCGGAGCGCGACCTTCGACTCTGCAGCGGGATCCATCATCCTTGGCGCCCTCAACACGACGCACCATGTGCTCGCCCGTGCGCCCGCAGGGGCAGTGATAGTTTCGGGTGCCGTGTCTGGTGGCAGCATTGCACCGGGTGGCGAGGGGAGTTGCTCCGCTCGTTCCGTCTGTCTGGAGGGCAGCACGGGCGTCACCACCAACGGTGACGTGTCCGCCGGTGCTGGCAGCGTTCGGTTGTATGCCCGCGGAGGGTCGGTGTCGACCACCGGGGGTGCCGTCACCGCCAGTCAGAGCGTGGATATCCAAGCGGGTGTCGACGGTTCCGTCTACGGCACCGGTAGCGGCGCCTTTGGTGTTGCTGTGGGGAACGTCACCGCCAACGATGGTACGGTGCTCGTCAACGGGCGCGAAAGCGTCACGGTCGGTAACGTCACCCAAACCCGCAGCAGCGTGACACCACCGTCCGTACCCGATGTCGAGCTTAAGTCCGGCACCGCTGCGGTGACGGCGGCCGCCGTCAACGCAACGGGATACACCAATCTTGGGGGCGCATTAAGGGTGTCGGGTGAGCAGGGGGTCGCGTTGGCATCGGCACGCGGCGCCTCAGTGGAATTGTTGGCTCCATCCGGGAACCTCCGCATCGGCACAGGCACCGCGTCGTTCGTCCCCGGCTCGGTTACTGCAACGTCTGGCGATCTGACTGCCACGGCTCGTTCCATCCAAGCCGGGAACGTCAGTGCAGGCAGAGACTTGATTTTGACCGCCAATGCCGCCAACGGCGCCATCACCGTCGGTGATTTGACGTCGGGTCTTAAGCTCGGCTTGTCGAGTATTGCGGATCTGACGGTGAGCCCCACCCAGATCAAGGGCACGCCCAGTGTCGTGTCAGTTTCCGTATCGGGCGGGAAGTTGTGTCTCGGTGCGATGCAGGGCACCCTCTGCGCTGCCGAAGACCTCGAAGAAGCGGCGGACATCGCGCTGAGTGCTCGTGACGGAATTACGGTGGGCGCTGTCACGGCTCGAGCGCTGACGGCGAGCTCGTTCGCAGGGCCCGTTGCCGTCGGCAACGTTAGCGTTACCCACAGCTTCACGGGGCTCGCGAGCAAGGATCCGTGCTTTGATAAGTCTGTCTGTCTCACAGCGGGCAATCGCTCGGTCCAAGCGGGCGTCATCAACGCTTCAGCGGGGTCGGTGCTGTTGTCGGGTCCAAACGGCGTGACGGTGACCTCGATCGTAGCGTCAGCCGGTAATGTCGGCTTGACCGCTGCCGAGGATCGGGTTCGGATCACCGGGAATATCACGACGGGAACCAGTCTTCCATATTTCGTCGAAGCGAAAGGGGCGGAAGTCACCACTCAAAATATTACGGCTGGCGGCGCGATTACTCTGAAGTCCTCTGGCAACGGCAAGAGCACCACTGCAGGCAATCTCACCACGGGTCTGTTTGTTGAGGCCGAGTCGACCAGCGGCGATGTGACCACCGGCTCGATTAATGCGAGCGGTACCAAATCGAAGCTCGGTGATGTCTGTGACGGCCTCGGTGTCTGTATCCGTGCGGGATCGGCGGTGCAGTCGGGTCAGCAACGGGTCACGGTCGGGGCGGTGACCTCCGCTGGCGCGGTGTCGCTGCAAGGGCGTACCGGTGTGAACACAGGGGGTGCCGTCACTGCAAGCATGGGCAACGTGATATTGACTTCCTTGGCGGGTGACGTTGATGCCGACGCTGGAAAGATTACGGCTGGCACCTCCGCCGGCAGCCACGACGTGAGTGTCACCGGGCAGTCCGTGAGTGTGGCGGATGTCGAGGCGCGAGACGACATCACGCTATCGGCGATGGGTTCGTCGGGGACATTGACGTTTGGCAACCTGACTGTCTCGGACGTCCTGCAGCTCTCGACCGCCTCGACGCTGAATTTCGATATGTCGCGACTGGGTTCATCGACGCCATCGGAATTGTCGCTGACATCGACCGCAGGTGGCGTCTGCATCGGCAGCGTCAGTGGGAGCACTTGCAACCCGGGTGCTTTCAATCGGGGCAGTACCGCGCTCACCGTGAGTGCCGTGAACGACATCCGCATCGGGGATGTCACGGTGACGAGCGGCAAGTTCCGTTCCTCGGCGGGCTCGATCACGCTCGGTAACGTCGCGGCCACGGGTGCTACCGTTGGCACGGGGTTTCTTGTTGCCACCACGCCCGTCGGTTCGCTGACTGTGGGTAACGTGAGCACTGCGGGCCGATTTCAACCCGCTGACACGACCGGATTATCAAACGCCGAGCAGACATGCATCGCTCGAAGCGTGTGTTTGGATGCGGCGATTGACGCAGGTACTGTCGGGGTCGGCAATCGCAAGGTAACCTCGGGCGACATCGTCTCTACGTTCAGCTCCGGTCAGATTCGCGTCAGTGGGCGCGATGGCGTGCGGGTCGGCGGCGTAACGGGCACGGCACCTATCTGGCTCAGCGCCATCGAGGGCGACCTCGTCGCTACGGGCAATGTTTTCACCTCAACCACCATGACCGCCACCAGTCCCGCCAGCAGTAGTAGTGCGGTTTCGATCGGCTCCTTCAACGACGTCAACATCCGCGGCCGGAGCATTTCGGTGCGCGACGTCACTTCCGGGAACGATCGCGTCTCGCTTTACTACACGAGCGGTGGGGGTTCGGGAGACATTACAACCGGCAACATCTCGGCGGGGCGTAACGTGCACATCCTCACGCCGTCGGGCAGCGTGACAACGGGCAACATCACCGCCCGTGGTGACTACTACGCGCCTACTGCCGACGCAATATTCTCTCAAACCGAAACCTCGCAAGGGGATTACTGTCGCCCGTACTCCGTTTGCATCCACGCCGGGGGCATCAGTGGCGGGGCTTTTGGCTATACGGTAGCGACGAGTGGTGCCCAGTCGATCAGCACGGGTGCCGTTACAACGATCAATCGCCCGCGCGACCTATCCGACAACTCCCTGATCGCCGACGGCGGCGGTGTGATCTTGAGTGGTCGTACCGGTGTCACGACGACGGGCGCCGTCACAGCCAACAACGGCAGCGTGCGACTCAATTCGGCGGTTGGGCGGATCGCGATGGGGAGTAATGCAGTCAGCGCCGGCGATGGCATCGACATACAGGCGGGTGTGAAGGCGACCTCGACGGCGGGCGAGGATCCGTATGTTAACGACGCTGGAGCCTTCAACGTCGCAGTCGGCAACGTTACGGCGAACAACGGCACGCTGCTGATCAGCGGCCGCGATGGCATCACAGCCGGTGCAGTGACTCAAAGCCGTACGACGCAGGCCGTACCCACGGCGCCGGCGGAGTTGGATCTTCAAACCAAGACCGGTTCGGTCAAGGCGACGAGCGTCAACGCCAAGGGATTCATCGCCACCGTCAGCGACCCGGGCACGGGTGGACGCTTGCGAGTTACGGCACCGCAGGGCATCGAGGTGGCATCCGCGCGGGGCTCTGACGTGGAACTCACGGCGCAATCGGGTGACGTGCGCATCGGTACCCAAAGCGCTCAATTCAATCCGGGGTCCATCACGGCCACGACGGGTGATGTCACGGTGACCGGCCGTAACGTGGAGGCCGGTAGCGTGAGCGCGGCGCGCGATCTGAGCCTCACGGCGACCGAGGGATCGCTGAAGTACAGCGCCATCTCCGCCACGCGCAACCTCACTCTTGCTTCCGCCAACAGCCTTGCTGTGAATACACCGGCTCTCGGCACGCTGTCGGGCAACGTCTCGCTGAGTTCCAATGCGGGGTCGCTGTGTGTCGGCACCCGCTCCGGGTCGGACTGTGTCGCGGGCGATGCCATTGGCGGTGGTTCGGTCACGCTGACGGGTCGCGACGGCGTGACCGCGGCGAGTGTCCGTGGTCAAGGCGGTAACGTGACGATTAATGCCGCCTCGGGCGGCGTGAGTGTCAACAACGTCGAGGCCCAGGCAGCGACGAGCGCCGGCCGCGCGGATGTCAGCATTAACGCGCGCGATAACGTGCAAGTTCGTAGCCGTACCGTGTCCGGGCAGACGGTGGGCGGCAGTGTTGTGGCGGACGGCAACGTCAACATCACTTCGTCGCAGGGGCAGATCGCCATCGACCAGAATGTCAGCGCTTCGAAGGGTTTCGTGCAGCTCAATGCGCAGACGGGCGTGACGACCCGCAATGTGACCTCGCTGACGGGTTTTATCGATGTGCAAGCGAAGGCGGGGCCCGTTCAGGTGGGTGATCTTTACGCCGCTGCAGCAAAGCCTGCGCCGACTACCGGTCCCGCTGACCCCTGCGCCGGCAATGTGATCTGCGTGCAAGCG
>Ga0172376_10004379_pt1 | contig 16167 bp, 12 predicted proteins | sample Lak35m_FD_121114 | JGI IMG/M metagenome (GOLD analysis project Ga0172376, IMG submission 121114) | Freshwater microbial communities from Kabuno Bay, South-Kivu, Congo - kab_092012_35m | ecosystem: Environmental > Aquatic > Freshwater > Lake | place: Democratic Republic of the Congo: South-Kivu... | reverse complement strand
GCAGGACGCTGACTTCGGGACGGAGCGAGCAATCCCGCAGGAGCGCGCCCAGTTCGGCGGCGGCGGGCGACGCGCCGCCGACGATGATGCGCGAGGGATGCAGGCTGTCGTGCAGCGCGCTGCCTTCACGCAGGAATTCCGGCACGAAGATCACCTCGGCCCCGAGCGCCTCGGACTGCGCCCGGCAGAAGCCCACCGGGACGGTGGACCGGACGGCGAGCGCGGCGGCGGGCTCGGCCGCATGGGCGGCGCGGAGGACGGACTCGACGGTGGAGGTGTCGAAGCGGTTGGTCTCGGGATCGTAGTCGGTCGGGGTGGCGACGAGCACGTAGCGCGCCCCGCGGTAGGCCTCGGACGGGTCGAGGGTGGCCCGCAGGCCGAGCCCGCCCTCGCGCAGGGCGCGCTCGATGCCGGCGTCGGCGATGGGAGACTTCCCGGCGTTCACCAGCTCCACGCGCCGGCGGTCGATGTCCAGCGCGACGACCTCGTGCTGCCGGGCCAGCAGCACGGCGTTCGCCAGGCCGACGTAACCGGTGCCGACGACCGCGATCTTCATGCTGCGTGCCGTCCGCGGACCGGACGTGACCAGACTGGGGTGGACGGAGCGGACATCGTGCGTGGCATCTCACCTGCCGCGCGCGGAGGTGTCAACCTCGGGCGGACTCAGAAGCCCGCGACGATGCGCGCGTAGACGTCGGTCGAGGCGAGCTGCGTCGGCGCGGGCGCGCCGGCGGGACCGATGAGCACGGGCCAGTCGAGGGAGTCCTCGGGGATGCGTCCGTGCGAGCCGCGGACGAGCGAGGCGTCCTGAGAGATCACCTCCATGAGCGCCCGGAATCCGAGCTTCTTCTTCAGGAGGAACCAGGCGACCTTGAGCGCGGGGAAACGGACCTTCGGGTCGATGAACAGCTCGACGGGGTCGTAGCCTGGCTTGCGATGGATGTCGACGGTGCGGGCGTAGTCGGGATCGCCCGCGCCCTCGTCCCACCAGTAGTAGGAGAACCAGCTGCGGGCGTCGGCCACCGCGATGAAGTCGCCGGCGCGGGCGTGTCGCACGCCGGCCGCGACCTGCCCTTCGGCGTCGAGCACCTCCGCCACGCCGGGCGTGGCGAGCAAGGCCTTGCGGACCTCCTCCCGCACAGCAGGGTCGAGCACGACGACGTGCGCCACCTGGTGGTCGACGACGGCGAAGGCCTTGGAGGCGAAGGTGTCGAGAGTGAGGCAACCGTCCTCGGGCTTCAGTTCGAGCCAGCCCCGGTCGCGCAGGACCTTGTTCAGCGGCACCGCGCGGTCGACGGCGGTGATCGCGTATTCCGAGACGATGAGCACCTCGACGCCGCGGGACTCGAGGAAGTCGGCGAGGTCGCCGACGAGCGCGTCGACGTCGCGTCGGGCGGCGTCGCTGCGCGGATCCGACGGACCGAAGCGCTGCAGGTCGTAGTCGAGGTGCGGCAGGTAGACCAGGCTGAGGTCGGGACGCTCGTGCTCCTCGATCCAGCGGGCGCAGTCCGCGATCCAGCGCGAGGACGGAAGGCCGGCGCGCGGACCCCAGAAGCTCGGGAACGGAAATTCCCCCAGGGCGGCCTTGAGCGCGGGCTTCAGACGCTGCGGCTGGCTGGCGATGTCGAAGATCTTCCGGCCGTCGGCCTTGTAGATCGGCCTCGGGGTCACGGCGATGTCCGCATCGGTGCCCATGTTGTACCACCAGAAGAGGTTCGCGACCTTGAGCTTCGGGTTCCGGGCGTGCAGCTCGTGCCAGACCTTGGGCGCGAGGACCGCGCGGTTGGACTGCTTCCAGAACTGCACCTCGCTGAGCGTGCGGTCATACCAGCCGTTGCCGACGACGCCGTGCTCGGTCGGACGGCGACCGGTGAGGTAGTCGGACTGCGCCGTGCAGGTCACGGCGGGGAAGGCCGGGCGTATCCGGGCGACGGAGCCGGCGGCGGCGCGCGCGGCGATCCGCGGCATCACGCCGGAGGCGAGGTCGCGCGCGGAGAGACCGACGACGTTCAGGACCGCGCGGCGCATGGCTGGACGTCGCGCGCACGCAGCTCCTCGGCGGCCTTGCGGACGACGGCCGCGGGCATCTCATGGACCTGCGTCGAGGCGCCGACGGCGGTCGGCAGGACGAGCGTGAGCTCGCCGCCGAGGTGCTCGCGGAATTCTTCGAGCCCGACCAGCAGCCTGGCGCCCCCTTCGAGGTGCATCTCCGGGGCGTAGGTGCGGAAGCCGAGCGCGGCGAGCAGGGCGAGGGAGCGCTCGGCGTCCGCCGCGGGGAAGATGCCGAGGTCGCGGGCGCAGAGCAGGTCGAGCGCCAGGCCGACGGCGACCGCCTCACCGTGGGTGAGGCGGTGATCGGTCATCGATTCGAGGCGGTGCGCGGCCCAATGGCCGAGGTCGAGCGGACGGGCGCTGCCGAGCTCGAAGGGGTCGCCGTTGCCGGCGATGTGACGGGCGTGCAGCTCGGCGGAGCGTCGCACGGCGCGGCCGACGGCGGCGAGGTCGCCACGGGCGAGCGCCGGGGCGTCCTTCGCAAGGGAGGCGAAGAAGGCCGGGTCCTTGAGGAGCGAGACCTTGACCGCCTCCACGAGGCCGTCGCGGAGTCCGCGCGCGTCGAGCGAGGCGAGCAGCGCGAGGTCGTTGACCACGGCGGAGGGCACGGCGAAGGCGCCGGTGAAGTTCTTCTTTCCGAAGGTGTTGATGCCGTTCTTCACGCCGACGCCCGCGTCGCCCTGTCCGAGGGTCGTGGTGGGCATGCGCACGAGACGCACGCCGCGGTGGGCGGTGGCGGCGGCGAAGCCGACCGCGTCGAGGAAGGCCCCGCCGCCGATGGCGAGGACGTAGGAGTGACGGCAGATGCGGTCGGCCTCGATCGCGGCCAGGGCGGCCTTGACCACGGCGGAGTCCTTCTTGGCGGCCTCGCCTCCGGTGAGGACCAGCGGAGCGCGGGTGAAGTTCACGCCCTCGGCCCTGCCGTACGCCTGGATGGCCGCGAGCAACTCGGGGCGGGCCGCAGCCAGGCCGGAGTCGACCATGGGGATGACCTTGGCGCCGCCGAACAGGCCGGCGAGCACCCGGTTGCCCGCGCGAAACGCGTCTTCCGTGAAGAAGATGCGGTGCCGGTAGGTCACCGAGAATTCGAGGTCGATGGAGTCGTCCATGGCCCTGGGGGAGGGTCAATCTGAACGCATTCGACCCCCGGGGACAAGCCCAGTTCCCCCGAAAATGGTCAGGTCTGGGGAATGGCCCGGCGCAATCGCAGCGTGGCGAGCAGGCAGAACACGGGGCCGAGCGCGGCCAACAGCAGTCCGGCCCAGAGGAACGTCTTCATCTCAGGATGGATGAGCTTCACCTTCTTCAGGGCGAACAGGTGCAGGACGAAGAGGTTGCCGTAGACGACGGCGTCGAGGAACGGGAAGCTCGCCAGCCGGTCGCCGACGCGCGCGCCCACGCCTTCGGGCAACGGGTGACGGCGCGATGAAGCGAAGATCCAGACCCAGTAGGCGACGCACCAGATCGCCGACCACACGGGCCACTCGGCGACGTAGAGCAGGGGCAGCGGAAGAAGGTAGAGCAGGAAATCGGCCCAGCGAGGCGGACGCGAGGGTCCAGCCTCGTGTCGTGCGACGACGGTGATGCTGAACGTGAGCGCCCAGAGGGTGGCGGCATGGAGCCACAGGACCGCGTCGGTCCTGGTGAACGCGATGTCCTCGGGCAGCAGCGGCGGACGGCCCACCGGCCAGCCCGCGACGATCATGCCGATGAAGGGCAGCAGCGCGCGGCAAAGGCCCATCACCGCGGGGGCGAACGCGCGTCCCTTGTGCCAGCGGTCGTAGACGAGCACGGCGGCGGCGAGCGCGGCGGCGAAGGCGCCGGCCTGCATGCGCGTCTCATCCTGCGAGGCGAGGAAGACGCCGAGCCAGCCGAGGCCGAGCGCGGCGAAGCCGGCCGCGAAGGCGTCGGCGCGACGCACGCGACCCGACGGGATCGGGCGCGAGGGGCGTCGCTCCGCGTCCCACGCGGCGTCGAAGGCGTCGTTGAGGATCATCCCGCCGACGTAGGTCAGCGAAACCGCGACCAGCAGCAGCGCCAGCGAGCCCCAGGCCGGGTCCTCGGGCCGCTGCGCCCATCCGTCGTCGTTGGGCATGCTGAACACGCGCGCGTGCGTGCCCACGAGCCAGCCCGCGAGGACGTTGGACCAGACGGTGGGCAGGTTGGAGCCGCGGGTGAGGACGAGCCAGTCGCGCAGGGACGAGGCCATGGTCAGGCCGGGATTACCCCGCGGCGCGCCAGCTGGGCGAGCGTCCAGCGGTATTCGGAGGCGATCATGTCGGCCACGTCCGGCGAGCGCACCTCGGCCGGCAGCACCTCCCAGGTGTACGTCTCGATCTCGAGCTCACGCACGAGCCCGGGATCGCGGCACACCGCGTCGAGCGCGTCCTGCAGGTGGCCGTTGGTCGTGCCGAGATCGTCGTCGAGCCGGTCGGCGTTGACCGGCACGTGGAAGTGCACGCGGAGCTCATCGCAGTCGCGGAGCTTGGCGGCCTCCGCCAGCGCGAGCGGGACGTCCTTGAAGCGCACGACCGTGCCGTCGGCGCGGCGGCCGAGGGTCTGGTGCAGGTAGGTCGGCTCGTGCAGGCGCGCCAGGCGCGCGAGGGATCGCTCGGTGGGGCGGAAGCGCAGCGCCGAACTCAGGTGGAACTTCACGACCGGCGCGCCGCCGGCGGCGAGGCGCGGGATCGCCTGCGCGGCCTCCTCATACTGCAGCGCGAAGTGGCAGGTGTCGTAGAGGACGCCGAGGTGCGCTTCGACCAGCCCGCGCGCCGGCTCCTCCTCGCGCAGTCGGGCGAAGAGCCGGATCGCCTCGGGCGTGTCCTCCGCCAGACCGAGCGGCTCCGGCTCGAGCGCCAGGCGGAAGTGGACGCCCGCGCGGTCTCGCAGGCGGGCGAGGTGTTCCGCGCAGGCGAGCAGATTGCGGCGCATGACCCGCTGCGCGGCCTCGTCGCGGCCGAAGCCCTTGAACGAACCGGGCAGCGTGCTGACCGTGCCGACGTCGCCCGGCGGCCGCAGCGCGGCGAGCAGGTCGAAGAGCCGCACGGTGTATTCGAGCCGCTCGGGCTCGCACCAGTCCGGCGCGAAGACGTCGTCCTTCACCGCGCGGCCGTGGAACGCGCCGTAGGGGAAGCCGTTGATGCCGGAGACCGAGCAGTCCGTGGCGTCGAGCCAGCGGCGGAAGGCGGCGAGCGCGTCGGGTCGGGCGAGCTCCGCGGCCGCGCCGGCGCCGAGACGCAGGCCGAGCGTGAAATGCCGGCCGGGGGCGATCCGCTCGCGCACGCGCAGCGCGTGGTCGCGCAGGCCGGCGAACGTCTCCTCCCAGCCCTCGCCGCGGTGGACGTTGGTGCAGTAGGCGAGCGTGAGGCCGTTGGAGAGCCGCACGGTTCAGCGGACCGCCTGCGGGTCCTTGAAGTTCGGGCTCTGCGAGAGGAACCGCACCGGGTTGCCGTACAGCAGCGCGTCGACCGCCTCGGCGGAGTGGCCGCGGCGGCGCATCTCGGCGGCGGCCTTCGGCACCGCGAGCGGGTCGCTCACGCCCCAGTCGCAGGCGCTGTTGAGCCAGACGCGCTGGGCGGCGTAGTTCTCGAGCATGTCGACCGCGCGCACGGGGGTGGCCTTGGACTCGGGGTAGAGCGTGATGCCGGCCCAGAAGCCGGCGTCGAGCACCTCGCCGACCGTGTGCTCCTCGACGTGGTCGATGATGACGCGGCCGGGCTGCACGCCTGAGTGCGCGCGCAGGACGTCCATGATGAGGCGCGTGCCCTTGCGCTTGTCCTCGAGGTGCGGGGTGTGCACGAGGATCAGCTGGCGGTGCTTCACGGCGAGTTCAACGTGCTGCTCGAGCACCTTCATCTCGTTGCGCGTGTTCTTGTTGAGGCCGATCTCGCCGATGCCGAGCACGGTGGGCGCCCGGAGGAACTCGGGGATGAGCGCGAGGACGTCCGCGGCCAACGCGAGGTCCTCGGACTCCTTGGGATTGATGCAGAGCCAGCAGTAGTGCGGCAGGCCGAACTTGGCGGCGCGCTTCGGCTCGTGCTGCGTGAGCTGGCAGAAGTAGTCGTGGAAGCCGTCGGCGTTCTTGCGGTCGAAGCCGGCCCAGAAGGCCGGCTCGCAGATCGCCGCGCAGCCCGCCAGGGCCATGGCCTGGTAGTCGTCGGTGGTGCGGCTCACCATGTGGCCGTGCGGCTCGATGTAGCGCATGGGCGTGGCTTACTTGAGACCGGGCCAGACGCCCGTGGCGGCCTTGGTGTCGGCCTTCGGGGCGGGCTCGACGGTGGGGTCGGACCAGAGATGCAGGATGCGCGCGACCCGGTCGGGGCCGCCTTCGAGGAGCAGCGGCAGCGCCTTGCGCAGGCCCTGGACGCGGTGGTCTTCCGGCCCGGAGGCCCGCTCGAGACGGTCGAGGAAGGCGGCGAGGTCCAGCAGCTTGTAGCGCGCGTCCATGAAATGGAGGTCGGCCACCTGCTGGCGTGAGCGCGGGGCGGTCTTGGCCAGGGGATTGGAGTCGGACATGGGTACGGCCCCGGAAGGGGGACGGACTCAAAAGTGCCTGCGGCTGAGCGGAGGGTCAAGCCGACCCGCCGGACCCGATCACTCGGGCTTCTCGAGTTCCGCAGCGGTCCAAGGGGTCTTGCGGTCCTTGTACTTCTCGCGGATGGCCTTCACGTCCGCCTCGGTGGCGACACCGGCGGCGTTGCCGAAGGAGTTGGCGACGTAGGTGACCACGTCGGCGATCTCAGCGTCCTTCAGGCCGACGACCGGAGGCATCATCGAATTGTAGGTGACGCCCTTCACGGTGACCGGACCCTGCATCCCGTGCAGGATGTTGCGGACGGCGACCGAAGTGCCCTTGGCGACCCACTCGGATCCTGCGAGGGGCGGGAACACGGGAGGCAGCCCCATGCCGGTCGGCTGGTGGCAGGCGATGCAGGTGCGCGCGTAGATGGCCTGTCCGCGCTTCACCTGTTCGGCGTCGGGCTTGGGCTTGTCCGCGGCGGAGGCCTGGACGGCGAGGAGGGGCAGGAGCAGCAGTGCGGTCTTCATGAGGATGTCAGAGGTGTTTGACGTCTCGGAGACCTCAAAGCGAATCGTCGGTTCCTCCGGCAGGCATAAGACCCCATGCCACCGGGCATAAGACGCCTGAGATTGTATCAGAATGCCAATCATGCCCTCCCGCGGCGGATTCCTCTCAGGGCCATTCACCTATTATTTAAAAGTAGACCAGACGTAATATGAACCTAGTCTTGCTTGTATGCAATCGCCCCTTGCTCCGGAGAAGTGGATGCGCGGCGCGCAGCTTGAGAGCGTCAGGGCGCTGTTCGAGCATCTGCCGGGCGTGATGTTCTTCGCCAAGGACGCCCAGGGCCGGTTCACCGCCGCCAACCTGGCCTTCGCCCAGCGCTGCGGCTTCAAGGACGTGGCTTCGCTGCTCGGCCGGACCGACTTCGACATCTTCCCGGCGGAGCTGGCCAAGGCCTTCCGCAAGAAGGACGAGCAGATCCTACAGTCGGGCCAGGGACTGCCACGGATCATCGAGCTGTTCCCTGACGAGAACGGCGAGCACGTGTGGTATGAGACCACCAAGCTCCCCGTGCTCGATCACGAAGGCCGCCCCTGGGGCCTCTGCGGGACCGTGCGCAGTTACGCGAGCGCCAAGGCGGACCTCGAGCCCTTCCTCCGCGTCGAGGCGGCGGCGGAATTCATCAAGGACAACCTCGGCGACAGCCTCGACATCAAGAAGCTGGCCCGCCTGAGCGGCCTGTCCGTCCGGCAGTTTGAGCGTAAATTCCACAAAGCCTACCAGATGAGCCCCCGGGCCTATCTTGTGCGCATGCGGGTGGCCCGGGCGTGCGAACTCCTCCGGGAAACCGATTTCCGCCCCTCGGAAATCGCCTATAAAAGCGGGTTTTATGACGCCAGTGACTTCTCCCGGCAGTTCCGTAAGGCGATGAAGGCCAGCCCGACCCAGTATCGGGCCCAGTTGCGAACAACCGGTAACGCCTAACCCCCTGAGCCGCACAGTATTTGTGTCCTCGACACAGGCTGTTCACGGACTTATTCACAACTCCGTACCCCCACCTAACCTATGCAAGAAAACACCGTACCTAATGCGAAGCGTCTGCTCTGGGCAGGCTTCATGGCCATCCTGGCCGCCGGCGTCGGATTCGCCCTCCGTGGCGGCATCTTCGGCGCTTGGGCCTCCGAATACGGCTTCACCGCCTCGCAGCTCGGTGCGATCGGCGGCGCCGGCTTCACCGGCTTCTGCTTCGGCATCATCATCGGCGGTCTGGTGGTCGACAAGCTCGGCTACGGCAAGCTCGTCGCGCTGGCCCTCCTCGGCCACATCATCTCGGCCTTCGTGACCTTCGGCGCCAGCACGCCGGAGAACGCCTACGGCTTCCTCTACTGGGGCATGTTCATCTTCGCCTACGCCAACGGCACCCTCGAGGCCGTGGCGAATCCGCTCGTGGCGACAATCTTCCCCCAGCAGCGCACCCACTACCTCAACATCCTGCACGCCTCCTGGCCCCTCGGCATGGTGGTCGGCGCCCTCGCCTCCTACCTCCTCGGCTCCGTCATGGGCCTCGGCTGGAAGGGACAGCTCGCCTTCTACCTCGTGCCCACCGTGGCCTACGCCGTGATGTTCATGGGACAGTCCTTCCCGAAGTCAGAGGCCGCCGAGAAGGGCGCCTCCTTCGCCGACATGCTCAAGGACGTCGGCCTGCTCGGCGCCGCGGTCGCGCTCTACCTGGTGTCCGTCTTCCTCGGCGGCGTCTTCAACAACCCGAACATCGGCTGGGCCGTGGGCGGCGTGCTGCTCATCGCCACCGGCGTGCTGACCCGCTTCTCCATCGGCTCCCTGCTGCTCTTCGTGCTCTTCATCACCCACGCCCTCGTCGGCGCGGTCGAGCTGGGCACCGACGGCTGGATCGAGGCCATCACGGGCAATCTCTTCACGCCTGACCAGGGCAAGACGCTCTTCATCTGGACCTCGGCCATCATGTTCGGCCTGCGCTTCTGCGCCCACTGGATCGAGACCAAGCTCGGCCTCTCCCCGGTCGGCATCCTGCTGACCTCGGCGGTGCTCGCCTTCGTCGGCCTGCAGCTCGCCTCGGGCATGGACTCCTTCGCCATCGCGCTCATCGCGCTCGGCGTCTACGCGCTCGGCAAGACGTTCTTCTGGCCGACCATGCTCGCCGTCGTCGGCGACCGCTTCCCGCGCTCCGGCGCCGTGGCCATGTCCATCATGGGCGGCATCGGCATGCTGTCCGCCGGCCTGATCGGCGGCCCCGGCCTCGGCTACGCCAAGGACCGCTTCACGTCCGAAAACCTCAAGGCGTCCAACGCCGCCGTCTACGAGGCCAACAAGGCCGGCGGTGAGTCGAAGTTCCTGTTCCTGGCCCCGGTGACCGCCGTCGCCGGAGACAAGCTGGAAGCCGCCAAGAAGGCCGGCGACAAGGGCACGGACGCCCAGAAGGCCATCGTCGCCGCCAACCAGCAGGGCGACCGCTCCACGCTGAAGGCCGACTCCTACATCCCGCTCACGATGGCCGCGATCTACCTCCTGATGCTCCTCTACTTCAAGAGCATCGGCGGCTACCGCGCCCTCAAGCTCGAGGAGCAGTCCTGAGCCGGGCCCCAGGCCCCTTCCGGAAGGCCGCCCGCCCGGGCGGCCTTCCTCTTTGGTAGGATTGCGGACGGGGCCGTCGGGTGCGTCCCAGCGAATGGGCTTCCGTCCCGCGGGCGGGCGGGGTGAAATGACGACCACCCCATGAGCAAGAAGAAGATCCGCATCGCGCTCGCCGGACTGGGCTTCGGCGCCGAGTTCATCCCCATCTACAAGGAGCACCCCGACGCGGTCATCGCCGCGATCTGCCAGCGCAACCCGGAGAAGCTCAAGGCGATCGGCGACCGCTACGGCATCGCCAAGCGCTACACGTCCTACGAGGAGATGCTCAAGGACCCGGAGATCGACGCGGTCCACATCAACACGCCCATCCCCGACCACGGCCGGCAGTCCATCCAGGCGCTCAAGGCCGACAAGCACGTGGCCTGCACGGTGCCGATGGCGACCTCGATCGCCGAGTGCGAGGAGATCGTGAAGCTGGTGAAGGCCACGGGGCTGAAGTACATGATGATGGAGACGGTGGTCTACGCGCGTGAGTTCCTCTTCGTGAAGGAACTCTACGACAAGGGCGAGCTGGGCCGGCTGCAGTTCCTGCAGGCCAGCCACCAGCAGGACATGGAAGGCTGGCCGGGCTACTGGCCGGGCCTCCCGCCCATGTATTACGCGACGCACTGCGTGGGCCCGATGATGGCCCTCACGAAGGCCTCGGCGGAATACGTCTCGTGCTTCGGCTCCGGCCGCATCGCGGAGGACATGATCCCGATCTACCACTCGCCCTTTGCGGTCGAGACGGCCCACATCAAGCTGCACAAGTCCGATGTCTCGGCGCGCATCATCCGCTCGCTCTTCGACACGGCCCGCCAGTATCGGGAATCGATCGACGTCTACGGCTCGAAGAAGTCGTTCGAGTGGCCGCTCATCGAGGGCGAGGAGCCGGTCATCCACACGGCCAAGAAGCCGGAGCCGGAGATCCCGCAGAAGGTCAAGGTGCCGGACTTCGCCCACCGCCTGCCCAAGGAGATCCAGCGCTTCACGACCAAGGGCGTCTACGGCGAAGGCGAGGACCACCTGTCCTTCACTCAGGGCGGCGGCCACGGCGGCTCGCATCCGCATCTCGCCAACGAGTTCATCCAGGCGCTCGTCGCCGGACGCGACCCGTATCCGAACGCGCGCGAATCGGCCAACTGGACCTGCACGGGCATCCTCGCGCACGAATCGGCGATGGCCGGCGGCGAAATCCGGAAGCTTCCCGCGTTCACGCTGCCGGACTGAGGCGGCGAAGGCGGCGGTTTCGCCGCAGGGGACACGTGTGTACCGGCCGCCGCAGGGCGGCCGAAGGTAGGGGCGTGGCTACGCCGCGCCCTCCGCCACAACTGCATCTTCCTCCCTCCGCATCACCTGCCCCTGCCCCTGTCCCTGTCCCTGCCCCTGCCCCTGTCCCTAACATCCCCCTTGTCACCGTGTCACCTTGCCCACCTGCCCCCTCCCTGGCCCTCCCCTCTTGCCTCCTCCGCCACCCTGACCACAAAAACCCTGCCCCACCCATCCTGCCCCTGTCCCTGCCCCTGTCCCTGCCCCTGCCCCTGTCCCTGCCCCTGCCCTATACTCCCCATCTCCCATGCCCCTCCGCATCCTCCTCGCCCTCCTGATCGCCCCCCTCGGCTTCGCCGAGACGCAGTGGGTCTGGACGCAGCGCAACAATGTCGCGAAGCAGCAGGTCTGGGCCCGCGCGTCCTTCGAGGTCGCCGAGATCCCCGCCAAGGCCGAACTGCTCGCCGCCGCCGACAACCACTGCGAGGTCTGGATCAACGGCAATCTGCTCGGGGGATCCGACGACTGGGGCCAGGCCTTCGGCGCGGAGATCGCCAAGGAGCTCCGCAAGGGACGCAATGTGGTCGCGGTGCTCGCGCGCAATGACGGCGGCATCGCGGCGCTCTCGTTCCGCGTCACGGCCGACAAGAAGGTGCTCACGGAATCCGGCGCCGGCACGAAGGTCACGGAAAAGAATCCCGGCAAAGGCTGGGAGTCCGACGGCTTCAATGACTCCAAGTGGGAATCGGCCACGGTGGTGAAGCCGATGGGCGCCGCCCCGTGGGGCAACGTCTTCGGCGGAGGCAAGGCCGCCGCCAACGGCAAGCGCGGGCCCTCGACCACGGTCGCCCCGCCCGAAGAGCTCATCCTGCGTCCGGGCTTCGCCGCCGACCTCGTGCACGTGGTGCCCAAGGCCGAACAGGGCACCTGGGTCTCGCTCGCGGTCGCGCCCAACGGCGACCTCTACGCCGGCGACCAAGGCGGCGTGCTCTGGCGCGTCTCGATGGCCGACCCCTCCCGCCCCGCGGTCACGCGGGTGGAGACGAAGTTCTTCGGCTGCCACGGCCTGCTCTTCGCCCACGGCGCGCTCTACGCATGCACGAGCGAGAAGGGCAAGGGCGACGTCTGGCGCCTGCGCGACCCCAAGGGCGACTTCTCTTGGTCGGAGCAGGAGCTGATCCGGCCGCTCAAGGGCTCGGGCGAACACGGCCCGCACCAGCTGGTGCTGGCGCCCGACGGCTCGATCCTCGTGGTCGGCGGCAATCACACGAAGCTGCCCGACGACGAGGCCGCGGGCGCGCCGGTGAGACGCTGGGATGAGGACGACCTGCTCAAGAAGTTCGAGGACCCCAACGGCCACGCGTCCGGCATCAAGGCGGTCGGGGGCTGGATCGCCCGCATGGACAAGGACGGCAAGGACTGGGTGCGCCGCACGGTGGGCTTCCGCAACGCCTACGACTGCGCCATCGCGCCCGACGGCGACATCTTCTCCTACGACTCCGACATGGAGTGGGACATGGGCGCGCCCTGGTATCGCCCCACGCGCATCTACCTCTGCACGCCGGGCGGCGAGCTCGGCTGGCGCTCCGGCTCCGGCAACAACGCCTTCGCCTCGGTCGACAGCCAGCCCGCGCTGGTGGACGTCGGCCCCGGCAGCCCCACGGGCACGACGATGGGCACGGGCGCGAAGTTCCCCGCGGCCTACCAGCGCGCGTTCTACGCCTGCGACTGGACCTACGCGACGCTCTACGCGATTCACCTCGAGCCCTCGGGCGGCGGCTGGAAGGCCCGCAAGGAGGTCTTCGCCGCGGGCCGTCCGTTCTCGGTGACGGACGCGGTCATCCGTCCGCAGGACGGGCACATGTACGTGACGATCGGCGGACGCGGCGGCCAGTCCGCGCTCTACCGCATCCGCTACGCGGGCGGCGAGTCCACCGCACCCGCGGGCTGGTTCGCGGCCACGCCGGAACAGAAGCTGCGCCGTGAGCTGGAGGCGCTGCTCGAGAAATCGCCGTCTTCGGCCGCGCTCGACAAGGCCTGGCCGCTCATGGGTCACGCCGACCGCTGGGTGCGCTTCGCCGCGCGCACGCTCGTCGAGCATCAGCCGGTCGAAGGCTGGCGCGCCCGCGTGAAGGCCGACGCGAACGCCGACCTCGCGCTCAACGCCGCCACGGCGCTCGCCCGCGCCGGCTCCAAGGACGACCTGCCCGCGATCGTCGCCGCCGCCGAGTCCGCCGCCAAGTCCAAGGACCCGCGCCTGCAGCAGGACCGTCTGCGCGTCCACCAGATCGCGTTCTCCCGTCACGGCAAGCCCGACGCCGCCACGGCCGCCCGGCTCGGCAAGGAGTTCGCCTCGCGCCTTCCTTCGGGCGACGCCTCCATCGACCGCCAGCTTGCGCTGGTGTCGATCTTCCTCGAGGAGCCCACGGCCCCCGCCGCGGTGCTCAGGGCCATGAAGCTCGCGCAGCCCGGTCCGGCCGTCGTCGCCGACCCCGAGGTCCTCGCGCGCCATCCCGGTTACGCCAAGGCGGCCGCCGCGGCCATGACCGTCACGCCCTCCTCCACCCGCATCGGCTTGGCGATCTACCTCTGCCGCGCGAGCGCCGGCTGGACGCCCGACCTGCGCAAGGAGTTCTTCCGCTTCCTGGGCGAACTCGCGCTGGCCGAGGGCGGCCACTCACTCAAGGGCTTCGTGCGCAACATCCGCAAGGAGGCGCTCGCCGCCGCTCCTGAAGCTGAACGCGCCGCGCTGGAGGAGATCGCTCCGGCCACCCCGGCCAAGGCCGCCGCGCCCATCCCGACCGCCGAAGGCCCGGGCCGCATCTGGACGCAGGCCGAGGCGCTCGCCGCCTGGGACAAGGCGCGTGCGGAAAAATCCCTCGACCACGCCAACGGCCGCAAGATGTTCGAGGCCGCGCTCTGCTCGCAATGCCACCGCATGGGCTCCGTGGGCGGGGCGCAAGGGCCCGACCTTTCCGGCATTGGCGCGCGCACCGCGGCGGCCGACCTCCTCATGAGCGTCGTGCAGCCGAACGCCGTCGTGTCCGACCAGTACGCCAACTCCGTCATCGGTCGCGTCGACGGCGGCAAGACCGTCGGCCGCATCCTCAACGAGGAAGGCGACAAGCTGCAGCTCGCCGTAAACGCCTTCGATCCCTCCGTGCAGATCTCGATGAACCGGTCGGACATCCTTTCCATCGACCGTTCACCGGAGAGCCCCATGCCCGCGGGCCTGATCAATTCCCTCAACGCGAGGGAAGTGGCCGACCTGCTCGCCTACCTCCTGAGCGGGAACAATCCGGACGACCCCGTCTACGCCAAGTGAGCCTCAGCGGGGGCCGCTGACCCTTTCCGCTTGCCCGGTCCGGCCGTCCGGCTTTCCTCGGACGTCCTGGACTGGAGGGGTGGCAGAGTGGTCGATTGCGCCTGATTCGAAATCAGGTGTGCCGCAAGGCACCGGGGGTTCGAATCCCTTCCCCTCCGCCAGGTCAATTAAAGGATGGTTGATCCGGTGAACCCCGGCCGGAGGGAGAGCGGCCGCAACGGGAAGGGATGAGAACCCCCGGAGGGGGTCGACGAAGCAAGGCGCAGCCTTGCGAGATGGACGATGCCGCAGGCATCGGGGCGAAGCCCTGAGCGCAGCGAATCAATCCCTTCCCCTCCGCCAGGAAATGTGACCAGGGGACACGTGGGCACGGTGACACGTGGGCAAGGGAGCACATGGAGACGTATGCTCATCCCGTTCGCCGCATGGTGGCCGAAGGTAGGGGCGTGGCTGAGCCGCGCCCTCCGTCATGGAGTGCAAGGCGAAGCCTTGCCCCTACCAGGGTTCGCCCTGCGGCGAACGGAATCCAACAAGGCAGGATACGATGCACGCCTGACCGGGGACGGTCAGCCTTGCCAAGACGGCGGACTCATCGGGCGGAGGAAGATCCGCGGGCTTCGATTTCTTTTCGAAGGATGTCCGCCCGGGCTTGCACAAGCTTCCGTGAATCCGGCGGAAGGCCGTCGTACAGTCTTTGGAACCTGGGGCGGAAACCGGGATGATCGGCGGCGACGATGCTGAGCCAGGCGCAGGCCTCCGCTTCATCCTTCGGGACGCCTTCGCCTTTCTGATACATGTCGATGAGATCAAGCTGGGCGGCGAGATGGCCGCGGTCAGCCGCCAGCCGATACCAGGTCGCAGCCTGCGCAGGGTCCCGCAGCAGACCGCATCCCGCGACGAAGGCGCGCCCGACGGCGTGCTGGGCCTGTTCCACGCCCTGAGAAGCGGCCTTGAGATACCATTGCGCCGCCTGTCCGTCGTCCTTTGCGACGCCCAAGCCTTTGGCATAAGCGAGCCCCAATGAAAATTGTGCCCATTTGTGCCCTTGCACAGCCGCCCTCCTGAACCACTCCGCCGCGACGGAATGGTCAATGGGGAGGCCGACAGAGGCATTGGCGGGGGCGTAATGCAGACCCCCGAATCGATACTGAGACTCGGGATGCCCCTGCTCCGCGGCCCTGCCCAACCATTTCGCCGAGAGGGCCAGATTCCTGGGCACGCCAAGTCCCGAGCCGTAGCAACCCGCCAAGGTGATCTGAGCGTCAAGGTCGCCGTCATCGGCACGGGTGAACACCTCCGGACTGAGGACCTGAGCCCGCGCCTGCAGTGGCGAAAATCCTGCCACGATTGCGCAAAGCCAGGCCAGATGAAGGGACGAGGCGGCCATGACGTCATATTGCGTCATGGCCGACCCATGACAAAACTTTAATGCGAGGGGGAGTGTAACCAGGGGACACGTGGGGCCGTATGGGAAGGACGATTCACGGCTGACCGGGGGCGGTCAGCGTTACCGGATGCAGAGATGGACGGGCTGGCTCAGCGCACCCAGAGCCAGAAGGCGCCGAGAAGGCCGATGACCCAGCCCCAGGAGACGAGGAAACCGACGATGTCCTCGCGATAGGCGCGCCATCCCCTGCCCCGGGAAGCCGCACGCAGATCCAGCATGTCGACCATGACCGAACGCCGGCCGGCATCGGCGGCGCGCACAGGCGCATCCCGGTCGGCAAGCGGATCGCCTTCGCGGTCCGGCAGCTCGGTCGGCGTCTCCAGCCTGCGCCGCAGGTCGGCCTGCTCCGCGGCGGGTTCCGGCGGCGTAAGCAGGCTGACCACGACCAATGCGACGACGCCG
>Ga0172376_10004376_pt1 | contig 16174 bp, 17 predicted proteins | sample Lak35m_FD_121114 | JGI IMG/M metagenome (GOLD analysis project Ga0172376, IMG submission 121114) | Freshwater microbial communities from Kabuno Bay, South-Kivu, Congo - kab_092012_35m | ecosystem: Environmental > Aquatic > Freshwater > Lake | place: Democratic Republic of the Congo: South-Kivu... | reverse complement strand
GGAGAGGGGGGGGGGGGGCTGGGGGGACCGGCGCGCGGGGGGGGAGGGGGGGGACAAGGACAGGTGTTCCCGCGTTTGCGGGGGGGGGGGGCCGGGGGGGGGGGGGGCGGAAAGGGGGAGCCCGGGGGGGGGGGGGGGGGGGGGGGGGGAGGACCTCCCTGGCCCGAACAGAACGAATTGCGCCAGCCGATTCGTCGTTCCGGTGCGAACGGCGCGATCAGGCCCAGCGGGGACGACCGACGCGTACTGCGACCGAGGGAGCGTGGTGCAGCACCGGTGGGCCGTCGAGCGCATCGGCCAGGGAAGCGGCGATGCCGGTGTCGATCTCGAGGGCTTCGGCGGTGTGTAGGGGCCACCGCTCATGGTGGACCGGTGCGGTGAGCAGTCGGCCGGCCAAAGGTGTGCGGGCGTAGAGCCGCCACCGGCCGGTGAGGAAGTGATCGAGGTCGGTCGGCTCGGCGATGGGCTCACCTACCCGCAGCGTCATCGAACCGGCGGCCCGATCGGGCCAGCGGCGCTGCACCGACCACGAGTGCAGGGTGCGCGAATGGGAGGACTCGATCGCCGCCGTGCAGTAGGGCAGTGCGAACACGGTGCGAGCCACCCAGGTGGGGAGCCGGTTGGGTATGTCCAGTGAGTAGAACCACACGCCCGGCCCGTGTCGGCCCGTGACGTAGGTGCGCACGTTGAACTCGGGGAACCGGGCCGTGGTGGGCACCGCCGGTAGCCCGGTCAGACGCAGGTCGCACATCTCGAAGCCCACCAACGACACCCAGGCGGCGCCGTCGAAGGTGTCGACCTCGACGCCAGCAGGCAGCGCCGATCGCAACCGATCGGGATCGACGGGCCAGTGGGCGAAACTCACGTCCCGCCACGTCTGTCGCATCACGGGACGCCGGATGGGCGTCCCCTCAGGAGCGAGCGTTGCTTCCCTCGTCACCCTTCGACCACTTGCTGAACGACAACATGCCGTAGATGAGCACTCCGACGAACACGATGAGGGTCACGGCCCCACCGGCGATGAACAGTCCGACCTCGGTCATCGCCGGGATTCCCGACCGGTCAGCAGCAGCGCGCCCATCGACAGGATCGAGGGCACCCAGATGCCCACGAACACGCCGTTGAGGCGACCATTCGTATCGTCCCCGGCGGCGAAGTAGAGGACGATGCTCAGCACCATGCTCAGGAACGCGGCGAGGAACAGACTTCCCTTGAGGACGACATCCGGCTTCAACGGCACCTCCATGTGGACTTTTGGATCATCGGGGTCAACCACCGATGCGCTGACCCTATTCCCCCTGTTCGCCCAGTGAACCGACCACTCGCCCTATGCCGGTCGCGAGGCGGTGGGCTGGCCCGAGTTGGTGCTGCTCGGTGGTCGGGTCATCGCCGCCGACGGACGGTTCGCCGGCGCACCCGGATGGGGGAAGTACCTGCCCCGCGACCAGGTGTTCGCCGACTGAACCGTCGGTGGTGTCGGTCGACGCCGTCGCCTCAGGCGGCGAGGGCGAAGGCCGAGGCGTGCACCAGTCCGCCTTCGAACAGCAGGGCCTGACCGACCAGCCGGGAGGTGCGGATGTGCGCCTCCTCACCTAGACCGACGCCGGGCGCGCGGGTGGCCGAGCCGGTGGCCAGTCGGTTCACGAACCGCAGGGCCTTCGACACCGAGGGGCGACCCTCGACGGCGACCGGCGAGTCGAGCAGCGCGGCGCGCACCAGACCCTCCCAATTGGCGGCCAGGAGTTCCGCGGTGGCGAAGATCTCGGCGGCGACCACGCGGCCACCGTGCGCGAACACGATGCCGCACTGGCCCGGGAGCGGACCGGCCTTCGTCAGTGCCGACAGGGCCTCGGCGCGACCGTCGCGCTCGAGGGTGACCTCGGCGTCATGGAAGGCACGGGTGGATGACGGCACGGCCAATGAGTGGAGCTCGTAGTCGATCATCTCCCACACTGCGCCCTGATCGGAGTAGCGACGACCGCTCGACTGCACGGCGGCGGCCACCGAGGCGGTCTTGACCCGTCGCACGCGCCGGGGGGCGAAGGTGCGACCGCGTTCGAACGCAGCGCAGCCGTTCCATCGGCCGGCTTCGACGCACGACACCGGCACCTCGATGGTGGACGCCGCCGGCACCAGCACCGAGACGTTGAGCACGCGGTTCTGTTGTCCGCCGGTGACCGTCTCGCCCTCCACCAGCAGCGTGGGTCGACCACTGGGATTGGTCACGGTGATCGTCGGCACCTCGGCCGACGCCTGCTCGCTGATGGTGAGATCGGCCGGTCGAGCGGCGATGTCCAGCCCGTCGGTGCCGTGGATGTAGATGGGGAACAGCGACACGCCGCCCCGGGTGAGTGGGCGTCCGATCGACGCCCGTTCCAGTTGTTCGATGGCCATGGGGACCTCCTTGTGGGTACAGGAGGTGAACGCATCGGTGCCGTCGAAGAGTGCGCGTCAGTCGGAGATCTTCTCCGGGACCCCGTGCGGGCCGTCGACCAGCTCGAGGAATTCGACGCCCTCATCACCGGTGACGATCTCGACTCCGCCGCTCTCGGCCGGCACCTCGATGTGCGTCCCGGCCGGGCACCAGCGACCGTCGATGCGCGCCGCGCCGGCCAGCACCCGCAGCAGTCGGTGACCGGGCCGTGTCCGCTCGGTGCGCAGTCCCGGATCGATCCGCACCCAGGTGCTGGCGAACGCAGGTTCGTCGATGGCTCGCCGTTCCTCCATCTCTCCGTCGGTCCCGTCGATCCCGTCGGACCCGTCGAGCTCGGCTGCCGCCGCGGGCAGAGCAGTCACCACCGGGGTGAGGTCGTCGAGGTGCACGCGCACCGACTCGAGTCCCTCCACCTTGGGCGACGGCCGTTCCCCACCCCAGTCGCCCCGCGGGTCGACGAACCAGTCGCCGATGTCGAGTGGGGGGTCGGGCAACGGCGTGATGCCGCGAGTGGTGATCTCGGCCTCGTACAGCTCGGGGTGGTCGCCCCATCCTCCGAACTCCCCGAAGGACAGCTCCCAGCAGGTCAGTCCCTCCGGTCCGGCCACGATCGGTCCGAAAGAGGCGCCCAGCGGCACGTGCAGGTGCGTTCCCGGTGTGCACCACTGGCCACCGATCCACCCGCCGCCCTCGATCACGTACACGACATGGTTGGAGCGGTGGCCATGGCGTCGAACCACCATGTGCGGTTCGTAGTGGACATGCGCCGACAGGAAGCCCGGTCGGATGATCGGCCACCTCTCGCGCACCACCGACACCGTGCCGTCGGCATTGCGCTGTCGTTGCACCTCGGTCCACTCGATGTCGTCGAGGTGCCGGCAGGTGGTGACGGTCGGTGGGGTGGGCGCGCTCATCGGGCGTCACCGTACCGACTGCGGGGTCGCCGGGCCGACGCCGACCCCGCAGGGCGTTGTGTAGGTTCGGGAGGTGGAAGAGATGGAGATCCTCACCTGGCCCCTGTTCGGAGACGCAGCCAAGGACCTGGCCGAGATGGTCGTGGGCGACGGGTTCCGACCCGATCTGATCCTGTCGATCGCCCGGGGTGGGCTGATGATCGCCGGCTCGCTGGCCTACGCCCTCGGCATCAAGAACCTGCACGTCATGAACGTCGAGTACTACACGGGCAAGGGCGAGCGGCTGGAGGTGCCGGTGATCCTCCCGCCGCCGTTGACCCTCGTCGATCTCGACACCGCCAAGGTGCTCATCGCCGACGACGTGGCCGACACCGGACACACGTTGGCCATGGTGCGCGATCACGTGGTGCCGCAGGTGGGCGAGGTGCGAACCGCAGTGCTGTACGAGAAGTCGGTGTCAGTGGTGAACTGCGATTACGTGTGGCGTCGGACCGATCGGTGGATCGACTTCCCGTGGTCGACCAGCGACGCGCTGGTGCAGCCCCACGACTCCGACCGCGCGGTCTGAGTCGTCAGCGTTCCTCGCGCTCGTAGGGCTTGCCGAGCGCGGCCGGGGCCCCCAGTCGCCGACGGGCGGCGGAGTTCGACACGATCACCAGAACCACGATGGTCATGATGTAGGGGAGCGCGTCGAGCAGCGCCGAGGGCACGTCGATGCCACGGGCCTGCAACGAGAAGCGCAGGCTGGACAGCCCGCCGAACAGGTAGGCGCCCACCAGCATGAGGTCGGGCCGCCAGAACCCGAAGATGACCAGCGCCAGAGCGATCCACCCCTGACCGGCGGTCATGCCGTTCACCCATTGGGGCACGATCGACAGTGAGAAGCAGGCGCCGGCGATGCCGGCGAAGGCCCCGCCGATGAGGACATGGACGTACCGGGTGCGGGCCACGCCGACGCCCACCGAGTCGGCCGACTGCGGGGATTCCCCGACGGCACGGAGCTGCAGGCCGAGGCGGGTGCGGAACAGGTAGATCGACACGCCGAGCACGCACACCCACGACAGATAGGTGAGTGCGGTCTGGTCGAAGATGATCGGCCCGAGGATCGGCACCTTGCCCAGACCGAACAGGTTCATGTTGTCGAACTGGTTGGGCACCGGTCCCTGGCCGAGATCCCAGATGCCGGCCAGATAGGACGACACGCCGGCGATACCGGCGAAGATCGTGAGCGCGAGACCGGAGATGATCTGGTTCACCCGCAGCGTGATGGTGAGGAAGGCATGGATGGCCGCGCCGGCAGTGGCCAACGCCATGGCCATGAGCAGGGCCAGGGGCAGCACGATGCCGGCCTGCCCGTCGAAGTTCGTGGCCACCCAACAGGCTCCGACGGCACCGAGGAGCATCATGCCCTCGACGCCGAGATTGATGACCCCGGAACGCTCGGCGAGGATCTCGCCGAGCGCAGCGAACACCAGTGGCGTGCCGTAGTAGATGGCGGCGGCGAAGATGATGATGAAGAGGTTGTCGTTGATGCTCATGCCCCGACCTCCGCCGCAAGGGTGGACGGCCTTCGCTCGGTGCGAGCGATGCGATAGCGCACCAACACCTCACCGCCGAGCGTGCAGAAGAGGATGAGGCCCTCGAGGATCCCCACCAGGCCGGAGGGGAAGTCGGCGCCCTGCAGCGAGTAGCCAGCGTTGGTGATGCCACCGATGAGGATGGCCACGAAGATCACGGCCACGGGGTTGAGGCGAGCCAACGCGGCGACCACGATGCCGGCGTAGCCGTAGCCCGATTGCTGCAGACCCTTGGGGTCGAGGGCGTGTCGGAAGTTGCCGACGGAGGCGGCGCCGCCCAGACCGGCCATGGCGCCGGAGATGGCGGCCACGACCACGATCACCCGGCCCGGACGCATACCCGCGTAGCGAGCCGTGGTCGGGGCACCGCCCACCACTCGCATCTCGTACCCGAACCGCGTGCGCTTCTGCAGCACCCACAGCCACACGGCCACCACCGCACCGAGTACGAGTCCGAACGGCACCACCAGCGAGCCCAATGACCAGTTCGGCCAGAACGCGTCGAGAGGGATGAACTTGCCCTTGGGGAACATCTGCCCGGTGCCCTCGAGATCGCGCCAGAACGAATCGGATTCGAAGATGAGGTACACGGCGATGATGGCGGCGATGTAGTTGAGCATCAGCGAGGTGATGATCTCGTTGGTGCGCAGGTAGGCGCGCAGCACGCCGGGGATGGCGGCCCAGATGGCGCCGCCGACAGCGCCGGCGAGGATCATCAACGGAATGGCCACCCATCCGGCGGCATCGGCGCCGAGCGCGAGGGCCATGCCGGAGCCGGTGATGGCGCCGATGTAGAACTGCCCCTCGCCACCGATGTTGAAGAAGCCGATGCGGAAGGCCACGGCGGCACACAATCCGGTGAACAGCAACGGCGTGGCGGCCACGAGGGTGCCATTGATGGCATCGACGTCGAGGAAGGCCCGCTCGACGATGCGTGAATAGGTGGAGATCGGGTTCTGGCCGGTGATGAGCAGGAGCACCGCACCAGCGAGGAGGGCGGCGAAGAACGACCCCACCGGCACGGTGAAGTTGATGTGCTTGGGGAGGTCCGATCGGGGTTCGAGTCGGAAACCGAATCGTCCAAGGTTCATGCCGATGCCTCCACGTGACCGCCCATCAACTGACCGATGACCGACACATCGGCGTCGTCGGCGTCGATGATGGCGAGGATCCGGCCCTCGTACATGACGGCGATGCGGCCCGACAACGCCATCACTTCGTCGAGGTCCTCGCTCACCAGCAGCACGCCGACGCCCTCGGCCACGACGTCGAGCAGCAACTGGTGCACGGTGGCCACGGCGCCGACGTCGAGACCCTGGGTGGGAGAAGCGATCACCAGCACCTTGGGTGAGCTCGACATTTCGCGGGCCAACAGCACCTTCTGCACATTGCCCCCCGACAACTGTCGGGTCGGGGTCTGCGACGACGGTGCACGCACGTCGAAACGTTCCATGAGGTCGTCGGCCTCGGCATCGATGACGGTCGAACGCAGGAACGGCGGGGCGGCCACCGGAGGGCGCCGATAGCGCTTGAGCACGAGGTTCTCGGCGATGGTGAGATCGGGCGCCAGTCCGGTACCCATGCGGTCCTGGGGCACATAGGAGACACCGAGACGGATCGGGTGGCGGGCGTCCGTGCGGACCACTGCCTCCCCATCGACCTCGATGTGGCCACCGGCGCGGGGACGGAGTCCGGCGATCACCTCGACCAGTTCGCGCTGGCCGTTGCCGGCCACGCCGGCCACGCCGACGATCTCGCCGGCGCGCACATCAAGATCCACACCGTGGAGCGCCGTCTGGCCACGGTCGCCGATCGCGCCGAGGTCGGTGATGCGCAACACGACCGGGGCACTCTCCGCCACGCCGAGGCTGCGACGCTGCACGCGTTCCACCTCGTGTCCGACCATCAGCGCAGCGAGGCTCTCCCTCGTGGAGTCGGCGGCTTCCACCGTGCCGATCGAACGGCCACCGCGCAGCACGGTGATCCGGTCGGCCACCGCGGTCACCTCGCCGAGCTTGTGGGAGATGAAGATCACGCTGCGCCCGTCGGCGGCCATCGACCGCAGGGTGGCCACCAGTCCTTCGACCTCGGGTGGGGTGAGCACCGCGGTGGGTTCGTCCATGATCAGGACACGCGCCTCGCGATAGAGGACCTTGAGGATCTCGACCCGCTGTTGTTCGCCCACCGACAGCTGCCAGATGGCGGCGCGAGGATCGACGGGCAGCGCGAACTGCTCAGCCAACTCGGCGATGCGATCCTCGGCGGCGCGCAGGTCGAGGAACGGGCCCCGCTTCGGGGCCTCGGTGCCGAGAACGATGTTCTCGGTCACCGTGAAGGTGGGTATGAGACGGAAGTGCTGGTGCACCATGCCGATGCCCGCGTCGATCGCGTCGCGGGGTGAGTCGAACACGACGTCGGCTCCGGCCACCACCAGTCGACCCTCGTCGGGTCGGTAGAGACCGGTCAGGACGTTGGACAGCGTGGTCTTCCCGGCGCCGTTCTCGCCGAGCAGCGCGTGGACCTCTCCGACGCGCACTTCGAACGAGACGTCGTCATTGGCGACGACGCCCGGGAACCTCTTGATCACACCGAGAGCGGCCACCGCAATGGCGGTGGCCGCTCCGGCGTCGTTCGACACGGTCATGCTGGTGAACAGTACGGCGGCTCAGCCCTTCGGGTTGCCGTCGACACCCTTCACGAACCAGCCCATGGAGTACAGGTCGGCCTGGCTCAGGGTCTGGCCCTTGGTGATCTTCACCACGCCCGCCTGATCCTGCCGGTCCTGGAGGCCCCAGTACCAGCCGAAGGCGTTGGCGTTGCCGCTCTTGGCCTTCTTCATCTCGGCGTCGATGGCGGCCTTGGTGTCAGCTGCCACCAACGTGCCGAACTGAGCCAGCGAGGTGAAGTTGTCGGCGATGGTGCCGTAGTAGTTGGCCTGCTTCCAGGTGTTGCTCTTCACCGCGTTCACCCGTGACAGGTAGTACGGGCCCCAGTTGTAGGTGGCGGTGGTGAGCCACACGTTGCCGTAGGTGCCGGACTGATCGGAGTCGTAGCCGACCCACGGGATGTTGGCGGCCTTGGCCACGTCACCGCCGGCCGGGCTGTCCTGATGGGTGAACAGCACGTCGACGCCGGCTGAGACCAGCGACTCCGATGCCTGCTTCTCCACGGTCGGGTTGAACCAGGTCTTCGTCCACACGACCTTGGTGGTGGCGTTGGGGTTGACCGACTGGGCGCCGAGGGTGAAGGCGTTGATGTGGCGGATCACCTCGGGAATGGCGAACGGCGCAACGATGCCGATCGAGTTGTTCTTGGTGGCCTTGCCGGCGGCGATGCCCGAGAGGTACAGCGTGTCCTCACCGGCGCCCCACAGCTCGGCGTAGTTGTTGGGAACGGTCTTGCCGCCGGTGATCTTGTCGCCGGTGGCCTGCTCGAACTTCACGTCCGGGTACTTGGCGGCCGCCTCGGCCATGGCGTCCTGGAAGCCGTAGGAGGTGCCGAAGATGATCTTGTTGCCGTCCTTCACCAGATCGGCGATGACCTGCGCGACCTCGGGACCCTCGGGGACGTTCTCCTTGTAGGTGGTCACGACCTGGTCGCCCAGTTCGGTGGCCACGAACTTGCGACCGGCGTCATGGGCCTGGGTCCAGCCACCGTCGTTGGTCGGGCCGACGTAGATCCACGCCGCCTTGGTGGCGCCGCTGGACGAGTTGCTGTCCGAGGAGCACGCAGTGAAGACGCTCGCAACGGCGAGCAGGGCGATACCGGCGACTGCGAACTTCAGCAGCGGTCGGCGTTGATGTCTGGTGGGTGTCATGGTCTCCCCGTGGAGGACGGAACCGCACTGAACGGTTGCTGTCGTGCTGGTGAACTGGTGGTGTTGCTCGACGGTGGAACCGGCCGTCTCACGACGACACTGATCCCCCGAACGGGGGACTCCACCTGCGAGGGAACCTAGTTCGGTGGGGTACGTCGCGCGTGGCCGGCGTGTGACGATCGCGTTTCGGCGACCGATGGATGCGAGCGTGGTTGACTGCCTCCGGATGAACCGGGGGTGACCGATGGAAGCGTGGCGCGTGCACGGAGCGGGTGAGCCGGGAGCGGTGCTGCGGCTCGACGAGATCGCCGAGCCGACGGTCGACACCATCGCCGGCATGGGGATGGGCCTGGCCGGGTGGGTGCCGGCCGGTGCCGGCGTGGAGCCGTTCACCGACTGGGTATTGCTGCGGATGAGCCACGCGGCACTGGCACTGCCCGACGTGACCATGGCCCGCGGCGACTATCCGGTGCCGGTGGCCCGGCCCTACATCACCGGTCAGGAAGGCGTCGGTGAGGTCATCGGCGCTGCGCCCGCATGGCAGCACCTCATGGGGCAGCGGGTGGCCGCGGTGGCGATCCAACCGTGGGGATCGTGCGCCTCGGTGACGATCGGCATCTCGATGATCGTGCCGGTGCCCGAGGGTCTGACCGACGAGCAGGCCGCCGGATTCCTCATCCCCGCCCACACCGCGTACCACGCAGCCATCCGTCGGGGAGGGGTGGCCACGGGCGAGACGGTGGTGGTGCTCGGCGCGGCCGGCGGTCTCGGTTCGGCGATGGTGCAACTGTGTCGGGCCCGTGGGGCGCGTGTCATCGCCGTGGTCGGTGGCGCGGAGAAGGTGGCGTTCTGCGAGTCATTGGGAGCCGAGGCCGTCGACCACACGACGGGACCGTTCGTGGAGGGCGTGCGGGCCCTGACCGGCGGAGTCGGTGTCGATGTCGTCGTCGATCCGGTGCAGGGCGCCGCCGGTGTGCAGGCCCAGTCGCTGCTCGGGCCCGATGGTCGTCATGTGCTGTGTGGTCATGCCGGTGGTCTGGTCGACCACGACCCGCACTTCTATCTCTACAACCGGACGCTGGTCGGGGCCACGCTCGGCAGCTATCCCCGCGAGGTCATGCGGTCGATGCATCGCGAGACGCAGGTCGAGCTCGAGCGATTGATGGCAGAGGGTCGCTATCGGCCGACGGTCGAGCGGGTGGCCGATTGGTCCGAGGTGCCGGCGGTGTGCACCGATCTGGCCGAGCGACGCACGATCGGTCGGGTCGTGGTGCGCGTGCCGTGAGGGTCAGTCGTCGAGTCTGACGGCGCGCCGGAAGGTGCGTCGGGTGGCGTCGAACATGGGCACGGTGGTGTCGAGTTCGGCGGCCAGGGCCTGGGCGTGGTGCAGGTCCTTGTCGGCCAGGTCGGCCACGTGTTCGAAGATGGCTCGGGCCGGATCGTCGGTGGCCCACGGACCGGGACCGCCGAGTCCGAGGGGAACGAGGGCCTGGTCCATGACGCCGGTTTCGGCCACGGCGTGACGCACCAGCGCGGGATCGACCCCGGCGGCGGTGGCCATGGCGGTGGCGTCGGCCACCACCGTCATCCAGCCGTAGCCGATGGCGTTGCGCGCCAGTTTGAGGGCCATGCCCGTGCCCCTCGGTCCGGCGTGCACCACCTCCTTGGCGAAGGTGTCGAGTACCGGCCGGGCCCGTTCGACCGTCTCCTCGTGGCCGCCCACCAATAACAGCAGGGTGCCGGATGTGGCCCCGGCCTCTCCGCCGCTGATCCCGGCGTCGAGCACCTCGGCGTTCCGCACGGAGCCGGCGATGGCCACGTCACGGAGCGTCTCGAGCGTGGTGGTCGTGTGCACGGCGAGCACCACGCCCTCGTCCATCGTGTTGATGATCCCGTCGTCGGCGAGGAGCACCTCGAGCAGTTGTTCGTCGTCGAACACGATGATCGAGATCATCTCGACGCCGCGGGCGGCATCGCCGGGGGAGGTGCAGGCCACGGCACCCAGTGCCACCCGGGGCTCGCACCGGGTGGGATCGACGTCGAAGACGCGCACGTCGTGTCCGGCCCGGATGATGTGATCGGCGATGGGGCCGCCCATGCGTCCGAGTCCGATGACGGCGACCCTCATGACGACGCCTCATCGGTGGCCGCGGCGGCGATGGCCGTCTCCGAGACCCGGAACAGTTCACCGCTCGAGGGATAGCCCACGTAGGGGATGAGGTGGATGACGGTCTCGCGCACCTGTGCGGCGGTCAGTTCGCCGGTGGCCAGTGTGCGCTCGAACTGGATGGCCAGCGTGTCGAATCGGCCCTGGGCGGCGAGCACGCCCATCACCAACAGGCGACGTTGGGCCGTGTCGAGTCCGGGACGACTCCACACCTCGGCGAACAACTGCCCCATCATGAGATCGAAGAAGTCCGACGCGCCGGGCGGGAGCATGACGGCGTCGTCGCCGTACACCTCGCGGTAGCGGGCGCGTCCGCGTGTTGCTCGTTCGTCGTCGATGGCGGGGATCTCGTCCATGGCCGGAACGTAGCCGTGTTGCGGCCGGGCTGGTGCCGTCGAGCATCAGGGCGTGATGGCCACGGCGATGGCGTCGACGTCGTGGGCCAGCGCGTCGAGGGCGGCGGGCACATCGTCGAGTCCGAACCGGTGGGTGGCCAACCGGTCGAGGCGCTCGTCGCCGGACTCGATGAGGGCGATGGCCCGACGGAATCCGTGGCGCGACACCGCCCGCACCCCGCGCAGCGTGAGTCGACGAAGGGCGATGGTGTCGGTGGGGAAGGCGTCGACCGGGCCGCCCTTCAGTCCGGCCAGCACCACCGAGCCCCCGGGGCGGACCATGGCCAACGCATCGTGCACCGGCGCGGTGGCGTGCGGCGTGGTGTCGACGACCACGTCCACCCCGAGTCCACCGGTGGCATCGAGCACGCACTCGACGATCGATCGTTCGCCGACATCCACGGTGTGCTCGGCGCCGAAGGCCGAGGCCACGGCCAGTCGGTGGACATCGCGTCCGCCGGCGCCGGACACCGCCACCACCCGGGCGCCGGCGTCGGTGGCGGCCAGCACGCAGGCCAGGCCGCGTTGTCCCGGGCCGAGCACCACGACGGTCTGTCCGGGTTCCAGCGCCGGGGCCTCCACCGCCCACGAGTACCCGGCGCCGAGAAGGTTGAACAGTGCGGCGCGTGCAACGGGTACGGAGCGGTCGATGGCCAGTGGGCGGGTGCGCTCGGACAGCACCATGACCTCGGCGTAGCCACCCCACAGTGACGGTGCGAGATCGACGGGCAGGAAGCCGTGGGTGCCGGGTGAGGCCAGACACGACTCGTCGGCCGCGCAGCCGGCACATTCGCCGCAGTGCAGTTCGCCGGGCACCACCACGCGGTCGCCGGCGCCCAGTCCGGTGGCTGCGGCGTAGGCGTCGTCGATCGACGAGATGGTGCCGAGGATCTCGTGACCGGGAATGGTCGGGCCGCGCAGGGGGATCGACCCGCGGGCCACGTCGAGGTCGGTCCCGCACAGTCCGCAGGCCTCGACCTCGAGCACGGCACCGGCGCCGGGTGCGGGGCGTTCGAAGTCGCGCACTGAGAACCGTCCGGGTCCGTCGAGCACCGCAGCACGCACCTTCGACACGTCGACCTTCTTTCGCAATTGCGAACCACCGAGTGCGCTCGGCGACGATGCGGACGAGTGCGTAGGGTACCTATGCCGAACAGGGGGTGAGGCGAATGGGGCGCCGCTCCGACATGGACATCGCCATCATCGGCGCCGGACCGGGCGGGATCGTCGCCGGCAAGCGCCTGCTCGAGGAGGGGTTCGACTCGTTCGTCGTGTTCGAGGCCAGTGACGGCGTGGGTGGCACATGGAACCTCAATCGCTATCCGGGCTGCGAATGCGACGTGCAGTCGGTGATGTACTCGTTCTCCTTCGAGTTCAAGACCGACTGGTCGAAGCCGTACGGACGACAGGGCGAGATCCTCGAGTACATGCGGATGGTGGCCGACACCTACGGCGTCACGCCTCACTGTCGGTTCGACGACGCCGTGGTCGAACTCCGATGGGACGACGAGCGCGCCGAGTGGACGATCGTCACCGCGTCGGGCGCACGTTCGACGGCTCGGGCGGTGATCTCGGCGGTGGGGATGCTCAGCGAACCGGTCATCCCCGACCTGCCCGGACTCGAGTCGTTCGCCGGACCGGCCTTCCACTCGGCACGGTGGGACGACACAGTGTCTCTACGCGGTCGACGCGTGGCGGTCATCGGCAGCGCAGCCAGTGCGGTGCAGATCGTTCCGGTGGTCCTCCCCGAGGTCGAGCGACTGCACCTGTTCCAGCGCACCGCCAACTGGGTGCTGCCCAAGATCGATCGCCCCTACACCGACGACGAGCTCGAGGCGTTCCGGCGCGATCCCACTCCGTTGCGGGAGATGCGGCAGTTGATCGAGGACGCCATGAACCGGGGCATGACGTTCGCCCTCACCGAACTGAATGCCGAGCGTGAACGCACCGGCCTCGAGGCCATCGAGGTCGTCGCCGATCCGGAACTGCGACGGAAGCTCACGCCCCAGCACCCCTTCGGGTGCAAGCGTCCGCTGTTGTCCAACGACTTCTACCCGGCGTTCAACGATCCCCGACTCGAGCTGGTGACCGACTCGATCGAGAGGATCACCCCCACCGGCGTCGTCACCACCGACGGGGTCGAGCGCGAGGTCGATGTGCTCGTCCTGGCCACCGGGTACGCGGCCACCAAGTTCGTGACCACCATCGACATCACCGGTCGTGACGGCGTCTCGATCCACGAGGCGTGGCGGGACGGCGCCCGGGCCTACATGGGCGTGACCACCTCGGGCTTCCCCAACCTGTTCATGCTCTACGGCCCCAACATGAACAACGGCTCGATCATCCAGATGATCGAGTACCAGATCGAGCACGTCATCGAGATCCTGACCACGATGGCCGATGAGGATCTGTCATGGATCGACGTCCGGCCCGAGGCCATGGAGCGGTTCAACGTCGAGGTGCAGCGGGCCATCGACGGCATCGACGTGTGGAACACCAACTGCAACACGTACTACCGATCACCCGATGGTCGGATCGTGACGCAGTGGCCGTTCTCCATGCTGGAGTACCGGGACATGAGCGTGCCGGTCGACTGGGAGGCGTTCCAGCGCGTCCCCGGAAAGGTGACTACATGAGTTTCGATCGCGCCGAACTCGAATCGGCCTTCGCCTCCTACCGTGCCGCCGCCGACCACGGCGCCGACACCGACGACTGGACTGCGTTCGTCGGCTACTTCACCGAGGACTGCACCTACCTCGAGCACCTCATGGGGGAGATGCACGGCCGTGACGAGGTGCTGGCCTTCTACAACCGGTCGATGGTCGAGCAGTACCCGGGCAACTGCATCGACTCGTTCCCCATCGGTTGGTGGATCATCGACGAGGAGCGCGGTTGGATCGTCTTCCAGGCGTGGACGGTCATGTCCGATCCCGGTGACGGATCCGATCACCGCACCTACAACATCTCGATCCTGCACTACGCCGGCGACGGGAAGTTCTCCTATCAGGAGGACATCTACAACCCGATGCGGTTCGCCGAGGTCATCGGTGAATGGGAACGTCGCCGCGGAGGTCCACCGGCATGAGCGACCAGTACGTCCCCGGAGGCGATCCCGCCTACTTCGATCTGCCGGCCCTCGGCCCGCACGCGCCGCGACTGGGCGGCGCGCTCATCACCTGGGTCGAGCCGATGCCCGAGCACATCGTCGGTTACAACCGGTGGTACGAGGACGATCACATGATCACCGGCGCCATGGTGATGCCGTGGATGTTCTCGTGTCGACGATGGGTGGCGCCCCGTTCGCACCAGCACCTGCGCGGTCCGGTGGGCTCGCGACTGGCCCAGCCCCTCGAAGCCGGCAAGTACATCGGCATCTACTGGATCAACGAGGGTCGGCTCGCCGATCACGAACGGTGGGCGCTCTCGGCCAACATCCGCCTCCATGCCGAGGGTCGGGGCAGCTACCGGGGCCACGGCGCCGATCCGCTGGAGGAGCGGTGGCACGTGTTCACCTCGTTCAACGACCTCGTTGAGTCGGTGTACCGCGATGAGAAGGTCCCCCGAGATGTGCACGCCCTCATGCAGCCCTACGCCGGGATGGTCGTGCAGGTGATCGATGCCACCGACGGCGATCGAACAGCGCTGGGCCGCTGGTTGGTGGATGAGCACCTGCCGGCGGCCGTGCGCGGCCCGGTGGCGCTGGCCGTGGCCTTCGCGCCGCGACCGCTGCCCGAGGGGAAGCTCTCCCATGTGCGCGAGCCCGACGGCGTACCGGGCATGATCACGGTGCTGTCGTTCTGCGAGGTCGATCCGCTCGAGTGCTGGGATGATCACTTCGCCGACGCCACCACCACCATCGCGGCGGCCGGTTTCGGCACCCTCGCCGTGCAGGCCGCCTTCATCCCCACCCATCACGGGACCGACGACTACACCGACCAGCTCTTCTGACGGAGGAAACGAACACCATGCCCAACCCCGACCGCGCCTTCATCGAACGAGCCGTGGCCGCCTGCGATCTCGCCGCCCTGCGCGCCGCCCTCATCCACGCCACCGGACGCGACGATCTCGTCGCCCTCGGCCCGGTGGCCACCCTGGCGCCCGAGGACGTGGAGCGACTGCGCGCCCTGTGCGTGGAGATCCTCGACACCTCGCTGCCCGAGCTCGAACTGCGCGATGTGGACGACGACGGACTGCGCGAGATCATGACGGCTATCACGGGCACCACCTGTGACGACGCCGACTTCCTGATCCGCAAGGAGTTCCTCGCCTTCGAGGAATGGCCCTACTTCCACGAGTGGACCCCGACGGTGAACCCGATCCCCGAGGGATTCCGGGTCGCCGTGATCGGCTCCGGATTCAACGGCGTCGGTCTCGGTGTGCAGCTCAAGCGGCTGGGCATCGACTTCGACGTCTACGAGCGTCGGTCGGAGCCGGGTGGGACGTGGACCATCAACCGCTACCCGGACATCCGTGTCGACACGCTGAGTTCCGTCTACGAGTTCGCGTTCGTGAAGCAGTACCCGTGGACGGAGTACTTCGCTCGCGGTCCCGAGGTACGGGCCTATCTCAACCACGTCAGCGAGCAGTTCGGCGTCAAGGACCACACGCACTTCGAACACGACCTCGTGTCCGCGGTGTTCGACGAGGGGCGTGACGTGTGGCAGTTGACGTTCGCCCGCCCCGACGGGTCGGCCGTGCACTCCGAGGCCAACGTGGTGGTGAGTGCGGCCGGCCTGTTCGCCAATCCGAAGGTCCCGGACTTCGAAGGGGCCGAGCGGTTCAAGGGCGTGTTCGTGCATCCGTCGCGGTGGCCCGAGGACCTGTCGCTGGCCGGAAAGCGCGTCGGTGTCATCGGCAACGGTTCCACGGG
>Ga0172376_10004375_pt1 | contig 16174 bp, 13 predicted proteins | sample Lak35m_FD_121114 | JGI IMG/M metagenome (GOLD analysis project Ga0172376, IMG submission 121114) | Freshwater microbial communities from Kabuno Bay, South-Kivu, Congo - kab_092012_35m | ecosystem: Environmental > Aquatic > Freshwater > Lake | place: Democratic Republic of the Congo: South-Kivu... | reverse complement strand
TGCAGCGGAACGACCTGCCGACGCGCGCCGAAGCCAGCGACGTGGCCAATGCCGTGCTGGATGGCACGGACGCGGTGATGCTCAGCGGAGAAACCGCGGCCGGCGATTATCCACGGCAGTCCGTGGTCATGATGAGCCGCATCATTGGCGTGGCGGAACCGCTGCTGCCGGACCGCCGCGAGGTCGAAGACAGATCTCATCACAGCAACCAGGCGCTGGCCGTCACCGAAGCCGTCGCCATCGGCGCGGTCGCCACCGCCGAGAAGCTCAACGCGCGGCTGATCGCGATCGGCACGGTCAGCGGGCGAGCGGTCATGGCCGTTTCCAAGGAGCGCAGCCGCGTGCCGGTTCTGGCGATCTGCGCCACGCCGCGCATCGCCCGCCGCATTTCGCTGCTGTGGGGAGTCACGCCCATGGTGGCGGATCGCTGCAGCCTGACCGCCGACGATCTGTCCTCGGTGGCTACGGAATGGGGCCGGCGCGAAGGAGTGCTCGATTCCGGCGATGCGGTCGTGATTGTCGCCAGCTCGCGATGGACCGCACGCGGTCACGACGCGATGCTCGTTCACAGCGTGCCGTAAGCGCGGCGCTTCGAACCGGACTCAACCTGAAACCGGACTCAATCTGCGGGAGCACTCTTTCGATGGCCTTTGCCGCTCAGCCGTTTTCCGGAATCGCCACGTTCGGCCGACAGACTCATTCCCGCGACCTGACGGGAGTCGATGTGGCTGTTCTGGGCGTGCCGTTTGACGCCACCACTTCGTACCGCAGCGGAACCCGGATGGGGCCGCGAGCCATCCGCGAACAGTCGCTGCTGCTGTGGGGCTACAACAACGTGCTGTCCGTCGCTCCGTTCGAGACGCTGAGCATTGTGGATTACGGCGATGCGGAAGTGGTTCCCGTGGATGTCATCGCCACGCACCGGAGCATCGAACACGACGCATCCACGATTCTCAGCGCCGGCTGCCGGCTGATCACTCTGGGCGGCGATCACTCGATCAGTCTGCCGCTGCTGCGGGCCCATGCGAAGAAACACGGGCCGCTGGCGGTCGTCCATTTCGACGCGCATCCCGATACCTGGGACGAAGAGTTTCACGTGCCGATCGTGAGCGGTTCGCATTCACCGGCCGCTCGTTATTCGCACGGCACGCCGTTCCGTCGAGCCATCGAAGAAGGCTTGATCGACACGGCCGCGTATCTGCAGATCGGGATTCGAGGACCAACCGGTGGCCCGCAGGATTACGAAGAGGCCCGGCAGCTCGGCGCGCGGCTCATGACGATCGACGAAGCGCTGCAACTCGGACCGGCCGCGATCCTGGGCGAGATTCACGCGCGGGTTCAGCAGCGTCCCGTGTATGTCACTCTGGATATCGACGCGATCGACCCCGCCTTCGCGCCGGGCACGGGAACTCCCGAACCCGGCGGCTTCACCAGCCATCAGATGCTGCAACTGGTGCGCGGCCTGCGCGGCTTGAACCTGACCGGCTTCGATCTGGTGGAAGTCGCCCCGTCGTTCGATCCCTCCCAGATCACATCGATCCTGGCGGCCAACCTGGCCTTCGAGTTCCTCTCGCTGCTGGCCTTGCGGAAGCAGTCACACCGGGAGTCGTCGTGAGAACCTCAGACGGATCGCAGAAAATATCTGCGCCGGGAAGATCGGGAGGGCGAGGCTCCTGCCGAGCCGGGTTGGCGGCTCGGCAGGAGCCTCGCCCTCCCGGACACGCGTGGTAAATTCCCGGGATCCGTTCAGGCCAGCGTCCACGGGCTGCGGTACGTTCGCAGCAGCTTTGAGTTCGCTTCGGCGTCATCGACGAAGCGTTCGGCTTTCGGATCCCAGCGCAGTTTCCGCTTCAGGTCGAGGGCCAGGTTGCTGAGGTGGCAGACGGTCGCGCTGCGGTGCCCGATTTCCACATCGCAGATCGGCAGTTCGCGACTGCGGATGCAGTCCAGGAAATTGCCGTGATGACTGCGGCTGACGTACAGCCGGACGTCGTTTTCAGCGAGCGTCTTCGTCAGCACATCTTCCGGTTCGCCTTTGAGCACGCCGCGATTGACGTGAATCCGGCCGCTGGTCCCGATGAACGTGGTGCCGCTCGGAATGTCCTTCTGTCCCTGTCCGACAATCATCTCGACGCCGTTCGCGTAACGATGAGTCACCCGGCACTTCTCCGTGACTTCGTGCCAGCCCATCGAATGGAACTCGGCCGTGCCTTCGATCTCCACCGGGCCGCTGTCATCCATGCCCAGTCCCCACTGCGCGATGTCGATGTGATGAGCACCGAAGTTCGTGAGCTGCCCGCCTGAGTAATCGCGGAAGAACCGGAAGTTGTAGTGGACTCGCTTTTCGTTGTAGGGCCGCGCCGGAGCGGGGCCGAGCCAGAAGTCGTAATCGAGTTCCGTCGGCGGATCGGAATCCGGCACCGGCTTGCCGGGATGATTCGGTCCAGGGATACCCACCAGCACCGTCTTCACGGTCCCGATCGCTCCGTTGCGGACCAGCTCGCAGCCGCGCCGGAACTTCTCATCGGATCGCTGCTGCGATCCGGTCTGCACGATGCGCTTTGTCGCCCGGGCGGCCTCAACCATCTTCCGGCCTTCGGCGATGGTCAGCGTCAGAGGCTTCTCACAGTACACATCCTTGCCGGCCTGACAGGCGAGGATCGTCATCAGGCAGTGCCAGTGATCCGGCGTTGAAATCACAACCGCGTCGATGTCTTTCCGTTCGAGCAGTTTGCGGAAGTCGCTGAAAGTGTCGCAGCGGCCGTACTTCGCTTCGACCTGCTTCGCGGCATTGGCCAGCACTTTGGAATCGACATCGCAGACTGCGCCGATCTGCAGATCCTTCTGATTCATGAAGCCCTTGAGATTACTGCCGCCCTGATTCTTGACGCCGATGTGCCCGGTGATAATCCGCTCGTTGGCGCCGAACGCAGAGGCCGGAACAAAGTATGGAGCGGCGAAGGCTCCCGCAGTCAGAGCGGATGATTTCAGAAAACCGCGGCGCGACAGACTCATGGCAGACCTTCCGGATTCAGGAGCGGCGTAACGGATCAGACTTGAGTGATCTTCGACAAACCCTGGCCCCGGTTCAACCGCGAGGCGTCTTTCGGCGATGAGTGGCCGGAGGATGCTTCGCTCATCATGATCCGGACGCTGGAACCATCGTCCTGTTGAAAGTCGGCATGAAAGATCGGGAACTGACACTGTGCGGCGCGGGAGCGGTCCGGTCGCGATTCGCTTCGGCGCCGGATTCGATCCGCCGGTTGTTCTTCGACCGCGCGACGGCTCCGCAGTTCGCGGATGTCTGCCGGACTCTGGCACGATCCCGGCGCGTGTATCGCTGTGTGGAAGCGGAAGAACTGGAACGCATCGCCGGGACGGTTCATCACGGCGGCATCGTGGCCGTGGTCGATGCGGAAATCCTGCCCGTCGTGAAGCCCGCCGATATCGTTCGCTGGGCGCAGCAGCGCGAACCGCTGCTGCTCCTGGACCGGATCGGCAACGCGCATAACCTCGGCGCCATCGTGCGCTCGGCGGCGTTCTTCGGAGTCTCAAAAATCATCCTGCCCGATCATCCGCAGGCGGCGATGCCGTCGGATGCCACGTACCGCGTGGCCGAAGGCGGCATGGAACACGTCACGCTGTATCTGGTGCCTCATCTGCCGCGTTTCATCAGAGAGCTGCGCGATCATTACGACGTGGTGGGCACGGTGCCGGTCGGAGGCGAACCCGTGCTGACGAACCGCGAAGGCCGGCCGCTGGCGGTGGTCATGGGCAATGAGGAACACGGGCTGAGTCCCGAAGTCGCCGCCGCCTGCAACCGGCTGCTGACGTTCCCCGGCACGGGACGCGTCGAATCGTTGAACGTGTCGGCCGCCGCGACGCTGGTCGTGTGGGAACTCGTGCGCGAGCGTGTTTCGGAGCGAAGTTTGTCCCGGCCGGCGCCGGTTTCACTGCGTCCGGCCCAGGCCGGTGCGCCGCGCTCTGATGCCCGCACTTCACGTCCGGAGCAGCCGCGCCGACCGAAACAGCCGCGCCGACCGAAAGGGCGCGGTCGATGAAGTCCGCCGAGCGAACGACCCGCACGCAGCGCCGTCGCGATTCCGCCCGCGCCCTGCTGCAGGTGCTGCTCGATGCCGGTGTTGAATTCATCGTCTGTGGTGGCGTGGCCGCGGAAGCGCATGGGCTGCGGAAGCGGATCAACGATCTGGATGTCATCTATCGCCGCTCGCCGGAGAACTTCCGCCGGCTGGTCGCGGCGCTCCGACCGTACCGGCCCCGCCCGCGCGGATCCGCTCCGGACTTTGAAGCGCCGTGGAACGTCTCGGTGCTGAGAGACGGTTACAGCTTCATCATGAGCACCACGCTGGGCGAACTGGATCTGATCGCCGAACTGTCCGCGGTCGGCACATGGCCTTCCGCGCGAAAGCGGGCAGAACCGAAGATCGCCCTGGGGCTGAAATGCGAATGCCTGAATCTCGACGCGCTGATCGAAAACGTGGAAGCCTCCGGTCGCCCCAAAGATCTGAGACTGGGACAGCGTCTGCGTGGACTGAAAAAGCGGAAGGCATGAACAGAACTGCGAAGAGCACGAGCCGGCGTCGTTGCGCAGCCAGCTTGCCGCCTCTGGATTGGCTCGCCTATTCTGCCGGTCCGATTTCCGCCCCTGCCGCTGAGCGATCAAGGAGATGGCGATGGCCTTCGATGCCCGCTGGAAGATTCGCACGTTGTGGATGCTGGTGCTCACGCTGATCGTCAGCCCCGGACCAATGGTCGCTCAGGATGCGCCGGCACAGAAGGAACCCGCCGTCACAAAGACGGAGCAGGAGCAGTACTTTGAACTGATGCAGGTCTTCGTCGATACCTTCGAGCAGGTCGAACGTAACTACGTGAAGAATGTGGACCGGCGGCGGCTCATGGAGGCGGCTGTGCGCGGCATGCTGGAGGAACTGGATCCGTACTCCAGTTACATCTCGCCGGAGGAGCTGCAGCGGTTCAATCAGAGCGTCCGGCAGGAATTCGGCGGCATCGGCATTCAGGTCGATAAGGACGCGCGCACGGGCCGCATCCTGGTGATCTCTCCGCTGCCGGACACGCCGGCTTACAAGGCGGGCGTTCGCGCCGGAGACATCATCACCGAGGTGCAGGGGGAAGACACCGAGAACATGCCGATCTCGCGCGCGGTGGAACTTATGAAAGGTCCGCCCGGCGATGAGGTGAAAATCAAGGTCGTGCATGCCGGATCCAGTGCCGAGGAAGAGTTCAAGATGCAGCGGGCCATCATCAAGGTGAAGTCCGTACTCGGCGACCGATACAACAAGGATGGCCAGTGGGACTTCATGCTCGATCCCGAAAACGGCATCGCCTGTGTCCGGTTGACGCAGTTCGGCGAACACAGCGCTGAAGAACTGGGCTCGGCGGTCAAGTCGCTGCAGGAAGCCGGCATGAAAGGTCTGATCCTCGACCTGCGGTTCAATCCCGGCGGTCTGCTCGATCAGGCCATTCAGATCTCCGACCTGTTCATCGAATCGGGAACCATCGTCAGCACCGAAGGCAAGAACACCCGCAAGCGCACCTGGTCGGCCACAAAGCCGGGCACTCTGGCTGGCGTGCCGATGGCGATCCTTGTGAACCGCTTCAGCGCTTCGGCCAGCGAAATTGTCAGCGCCTGCCTGCAGGATCATCAGCGGGCGAAGATCATCGGCGAGCGGACGTTCGGCAAAGGCAGCGTGCAGAACGTCATCGACCTCGAAGGAGGCAGCTCAGCTCTGAAGCTCACCACGGCCGGTTACATGCGGCCGAGCGGCAAGAACATTCACCGCTTCGAAGACTCGAAGCCGACCGACGAATGGGGCGTCAAACCGGATGACGGCTTCGAGATCATGATGAGCCGCGAAGAGATGGAGCAATATTCCCGCTACCGCCGCGAACGCGACATCCTGCGGACCGAAGGCCCGCCCGCCACTGAATTCCAGGACAAGCAGCGCGAGAAGGCTCTGGAATACCTGCGTTCCGCCATCAAAGGCGAAGCCGCGAAACCTGCGGCCTGAGTTCCGGTTTCTCAGCCGCAGATGCGCGTGGATCAACGCAGATATTCAGGACTGATGCTTCGGAAAGTCCGTCTGGCATCTCGTGTTTCCTGATCTGCGTTCGTCCGCGCGCATCTGCGGTCGATTTCTCATCAACCGGCAGCGGTTCTCACCACGCGTTTGACCTCCACGCGCGGCGCTCTGAAGTTCAGCAGCTGACAGAGCGGTCGGCCGGTGGCTTTGAGGGTGTTCAGACACTGTGCCAGGTGGATGTCATCCAGTGCCTTCACGGCTTTCAGTTCGAGGATGTTCTCTACGACAATCAGATTCGCGATGAACTCGCCGACGATCACGCCGTCGTAGATCACATGAACTGGCTGCTGCCGCCGCACGGCCAGTCCCGCCTTCCGCAGTTCATGAGCCAGCGCGTTCTCGTAGACTTTCTCCAGAAACCCTGGCTCGAACGAATTCGGCACTTTGAACGCACAACCGATGATCGTTTCCGTCAGCGGGTTGAGATGCTCAAGAACCAGCGTTCTTCTTGTTGACTGACCGCAGATGGACGCGGCCGATTCCACCAGTCCCCGCACTCCTGGACGGTGATGGCTGCTCAGGTTATCCATCACCACGATGTCGCCCCGGCGCTGCGTCGGTAACAGATACTGTTTGATCTATGCGAGAAACATCTCACCATTCATCGGACCATTGACGATCATCGGCGCCGTTATCCCCGTCCTCCTTGAACTCAGCCATTGACCCGCACTCTCGAAGATCCCGACGCGACGTGAAGACCTGCTTGTATTCTTCGCGCGGCTCGCAGTGAGATGTTCGTGACCTCTGATGCCTTCGTTTGACCCGCAGCCGAAGGCGCAGGCGTCGAATGGCCATCCCGATCCCCGAAACACCTGCGCCTTTGGCTGCGGGTTAAACGATCAAAGGCCTCATTCATGGCCGCGTGAAGAATAATCGGCTCCAGCATTGGCTACGAAGAATGTGTCGAGCAGGTATATGTCTGCTGGTCCTCAAGATGGCAGGCAAAAGGGTGTTGATGCTGTGATCCGTATGAGATTCCGATTTGAAGATGCAGGCGGGAAGGTGGCTGAGTAAGTTGCGGCAGGTCTGGCGGATGTTTCCGGGGAGTGGCGGACATGCATCATCGGTTTTCTCGACGGACGTTTCTGCGCGGGGCGGGGGTTTCCATGGCTCTGCCGTGGATGGAATCGCTCACGGTGTGGGGCGATGAGGCCGGGGCTGCGAAGCCGGGGAGCGAAGCGCCGGTGCGGCTGGCGGTGCTGTTCTCCGGGAACGGATTTCACAGCAAAGAGTGGTGGGCGCGGGGCGAGGGGCTGAACATGGAGCTGGGCCGGGTGCTCGCTCCGCTGACCGACTTCCGGGAGAAGTTGCTGGTCATTCGCGGGTTGTTCAACGAGGAAGCGCTCAAGGGCAACATCCACAGTTCGCAGACGGGCAATCTACTGTCGGGCGCGCCGCTGGCTTCCGGGGGTGAGATCCGGTCCGGCACCAGCATCGACCAGCTCATCGCGCAGCGGTACGGATCATCGACGAAAGTGCCGAGTCTCGTGCTGGGCTGCGAAAAGTCGAATCCGTCGGTCCACAAGAACTATTCGATGCTCTACAGCTCGCACATTTCGTGGAGCTCCCCGACGACGCCCACGCCGCTGGAACTGTATCCGTCGCTGGCCTTCGACCGGCTGTTCAAGGACGAAGTGCAGCGCGGCGATCGCAGCGTGCTGGACGCGGTGCTCAGCGATGCGAAAGGGTTGCGGCGTTCGATCAGCGCCAGCGATCAACGCAAGCTGGATGAGTACCTCGATTCCGTCCGCGAGATCGAACAGCGGATCGAGCAGGCTGGAAAGCGCGGAGAACTGCAGGGCTGGCGGCCGACACTCGACAAGCCCGACATGCCGCGTCCGAAGGACGGCATTCCGCAGGACATCGCCGAGCACATGCGATTGATGTGTGACATTCTGGTGCTGGGATTCCAGACGGACACGACCCGCGTCTGCACGCTGAAGCTCAACAACGATCACTCATCGCTGCGGTTCCCGCATCTCAACGTCGATTACATGATCCACCACCTGCTGTCGCATTCGGATACCGAGGACTGGCTCAAGGTCAATCAGTTCTTCCTGGAACAACTCGCGTACATCGCGCGGAAGCTGGATGCGATTCAGGAAGGCGAGCGGACCGCGCTGGATAACTCGATGCTGCTGTACTGCTCCAGCATGCTGACCGGCAACCACGATGCGACCAACCTGCCGGTCGTGCTGATGGGCGGCGCGGGCGGAAAGCTCAAGGGCGGCCGCGTGCTGGATTATCTGCAGAAGCCGAACCGGAAGATGTGCAGCCTGTATCTGTCGATGCTGGACAAGGTCGGCATTCATCTGCCGCAGTTCGGTGACTCCCGCGAGCGACTGGCTGAGGTGTGACCGCGGGGCGATGGCGCTCCGGTTGTGGTTCGAGGCTGTCCTTCAGAATACGGATCCATTCGATGATATCGCTTCGCATGGCGGTTGCTTTCGTTCTGGCGTTCTGGCTGGCATCGTTCGCGATGGGTGCGGAGAAGCCGAACGTCATCGTCATCATCGCGGATGACCTCGGCTGGGGTGATGTTTCCTGCAACGGGACATCGGATGTACCGACACCCAATATCGACCGGCTGGCGGCGGAGGGATTGCGGTTCACGAGCGGGTATTGTTCGGCTTCGACCTGCACTCCGACCCGGTTCTCGCTGCTGACGGGAACGTATGCGTTTCGAGTCAAAGGGACGGGCATCGCCGCTCCGAACGCGCCGGCCATCATTCAGCCGGGGACAGAAACGATCGCCAGCATCCTGCGGCGAGCGGGTTATGCGACCGCCGTGATCGGCAAGTGGCATCTGGGACTGGGGCGCGAGCAGCCGGACTGGAACGGTGAGCTGAAGCCCGGTCCGCTGGAGATCGGCTTCGATCACTGCCTGCTGCTGCCGACGACCAACGACCGCGTGCCGCAGGTTTACGTTGAGGATCATCGCGTGAGGAATCTCGATCCGGCCGATCCACTGTGGGTCGGAAACGAGAAGCCGTCGCCCGATCATCCGACCGGCCTCACGCATCGCGACACACTGAAGATGGACTGGAACATCGGTCACAACGGAACCATTCACAACGGTATCAGTCGAATCGGCTTTTACACCGGCGGCATGAAGGCGCGTTTCCGGGATGAAGACCTTGCCGACGAATGGGTCCGCGCGTCGAATCGCTGGATGGAATCGCAGCGCGACCAGCCGTTCTTCCTCTACTTCGCCGCGCACGACATTCACGTGCCGCGCATGCCGCACGAACGCTTTCAAGGGAAGACCAGGCAGGGTTTGCGCGGCGATGCCATTCTGGAATTCGACTGGTGTGTCGGTGAGCTGATGAAGACTCTGGACCGGCTGGATCTCGCGAGGAACACGCTGGTCGTGCTGTGTTCGGACAACGGGCCGGTGCTGGATGACGGCTACAAAGACGGCGCGGTGGAGAAGCTGGGCACACACAAGCCGGCCGGACCGTTCCGCGGCGGCAAGTACAGCGTCTATGAAGGCGGCACGCGGACACCGTTCATCACGCGCTGGCCGGGTCACATCAAACCTGGAGTTTCCGATGAGATCGTCTGCACGATCGACCTGCCGGCGAGCGTCGCGGCGTTGACCGGACAGACGCTGGCGAAGGAGTCCTGCCTCGACAGTTTCAATGTGCTCGGCGCGCTGCTGGGAGAACCGGAAGCGAAAGGCCGCGACCATCTGCTGCAGCAGGACAACGGCGGCAACAAGCTCGGCCTGCGCGTCGGTTCGTGGAAGCTCGTCCGAGAACGGACTGGCAACGCGAACGCGAAGAAGGCGAAGAACACACCCGCTGTCGTCGAACACCTCTTCGATCTGTCGTCCGATCCCGGTGAACAGACCAGTCTGGCCGTCCGGCATCCGGAAGAGCTGCAGCGTCTGCGGGCACGTCTGGATCAGATCATCGCCAGCGACCGGACTCGTCCGGCGCAAGGCGATTGATGCCGAAGCGGAGAATGCTGGAGGGTTCCTGCTGACCTCTTCCCGGACGCGAAACGGCGGCGCTGCGTACAATGCCGGACGTCCCGTCATCACAATGGCAGAGTCTGATTTTCAGGTCTGCGTTGTTCTTCAGGAGATGCCCCTGCCATGCGAAGGATGCTGCTTCAATCTCGCGGATGGTTCATGACGCTGGCCGGTTGCGGCGCGCTGTTGATGCTGCTTGTTCCGGCTCGCGTTGAGGCGCAGGAAAATCCGTTGCGGGAATCGCAGCGGACGGCACTGGCGGATGTGGCAGCGCGATCGGAAGAACTCAAGGCGGTCAACAAAGCGCTGTGGGAGTTCGCCGAGCCGGGACTGGAGGAGAAGCAGTCGGCGGCACTGCTCGTCGCGAAGCTCAAGGCCGGCGGGTTTACTGTGAAGGAAGGCGTTTCCGGAATGCCGACCGCGTTTGTCGCGAGTTACGGAAGCGGTTCGCCGGTGATTGGGATTCTCGCGGAATACGACGCGCTGCCCGGCCTGTCGCAGAAAGCGGATCCCGAACGGTCTCCCGTGCAGGAAGGTGCGGCCGGTCACGGCTGCGGGCATTGCGGCCTGGGAACCGGAGCGCTCGGCGCGGCGCTGGCTCTCAAGACCGCGATGGAGAAGCACGGGATGAAGGGAACCATCCGACTGTATGGAACTCCGGCAGAAGAAACGCTGATCGGCAAAGTCTACATGCTGCTGGATGGACAGTTTTCGGATCTCGATGTGTGCCTGCACTGGCATCCGGGATCGAAAACGGATGTGTGGGCCGGCAGTTCCAAAGCGGCGGTGTCCGTGAAGTTCACGTTCTCTGGAGTGTCCGCGCACGCAGCCGGTAATCCGGAAAAGGGACGCAGCGGGCTGGATGCGGTTGAGCTGATGAATGTCGGTGTGAACTTCATGCGCGAGCACGTCAAGGAGGACGTCCGGCTGCATTACGTCATCACCGATGGCGGCGGTGCTCCGAATGTTGTGCCGCCGAAGGCAACCGTCTGGTACTACGTCCGGGCGGATCAGCATCAGGACGTGGAAGAGGCGTTTCACTGGGTCACCGACATCGCGAAGGGCGCGGCTCTGATGACCCGCACGAAGATGGAGATGCAGATCGACACGGACTGCCACGAACTGATCACGAACATGCCTCTGGCGGAGATGCTGCGGAAGAACCTGGAGCGGGTGGAGCGGCCGGTCTTCACGGAAGCCGAACAGGCTTTTGCGCGGCGGATTCAGCAGCCGCTGGTGGATCAGTTCGGCACGACGTTCAAGCTGGCCATTGACGATCAGATTCAGCCGCTGACGGAATCGCTCAAACCCAGCAAAGGTTCGACGGACGTGGGCGACATCAGCTGGCACGTGCCGACCGGCGGAATCCGCACGACGTGCTTTGCGGCCGAATCACCGGGGCACAGCTGGCAGAACGTGGCCTGCATCGGTTCGACGATGGGTGAGAAGGGGACGCTGCATGCCGCGCGGGTGCTTGCGGTCAGCGCGCTGGACCTGCTGGAGACTCCGGAACTGGTGGCTGCCGCGAAAGCGGACTTCAAAGCCCGGATGAAGGATCGACGCTATACCACTCTGATCCCTCCCGGACAGAAAGCACCCGTCCGGATTCGCTGAGAGCATCACACCAACGGGGAACATCAGATGAGCGTACTGGATCGGTTTCGTCTGGATGGCAAGCGGCTTTTCATCACCGGCGGCAGTCGCGGGCTGGGACGGGAGATGGCTCTGGGTATTGCGAGTGCCGGGGCGGATGTGATTCTGGTCGGGCGCGATCAGGACAGTCTGGAACAGACTGCGCAGTTGATCCGGGCGTTGAACCAGAAGGCGGACATCATTCAGGCAGATGTCAGTGTGCCATCGGAATGCGAACGAGCCTGTCAGCAGGCGCTGGATGCATACGGCCCGATCGACATTCTGATCAACAATGTCGGCGGCCGGCGGGTCAACATCCCGACCGAGGACATGCCGCTGGAAACCTGGCAGACCATCATGGATCTCAATCTGACCAGCACGTTTCTCTGCACGAAGCTGATCGGTGGAGCGATGGTGCGGCGCGGGCAGGGCGGGCGGGTGATCAATGTTGCGTCGATCTCCGGGATGGTCGCCAATCGCGGCATCGCGGGACGCAGTTACGAGACTTCAAAGGCGGCCGTCATCCAGTTCACGCGCGCGACGGCCGTGGACTGGGCGCCGCACCGCATCACCGTCAACGCGATCTGTCCCGGCGGTTTCATGACCGAACCGAACGTGAAGTGGGCGCGGGAGAATCCGGACGTGATCGGTTCGTTCAAGTCGCAGATTCCGATGAGCGACTTCGGTCAGCCGGAAGATCTTGGTCCGCTGGCGGTGTATCTGGCCAGCGACGCGGCCCGCTATGTCACCGGCGCGTCGCTGGTGATCGACGGTGGTTACACGCTGTGGTAAACGCGGTGTTGCGCAGAATATCCTGAGCGTCGGGGTAACGACGGAGAACTTCAAATGGACGTTCAATCGGCCCCGCAGCTCTGTCAGAAGAAGTGTGTGCCCTGCGAGGGCGGTGTCCCGAAGTTTTCGCATGAGGACGCATTGCGGCAACTGGAGCAGCTTCCGGGCTGGGAACTGACCCGCGATGGTCAGCGCATCCGGCGTTCGTGGACCTTCCGGAATTTCATGAGCGCGATCCGGTTCTTTGAGCAGGTGGCGGCTCTGGCTGAGGCGGAAGGCCATCATCCGGACCTGCATCTGGAGCGATACCGGCACGTCACGGTCGAATGGTGGACTCACGCGATCGACGGTCTTTCGGAGAATGATTTCATCGGGGCCGCGAAGGTCGATCAGTTGCCGAAAGAACTGGCCGCACCACGCACGTGATGCGGATTGTTCCGGGATGTCAGCTCACTGCGCGAAGTTCCGAATGGCATTTCTGACAGTGAGCCTTTCCGGAAACGGCCGGCAAATGCCTGCTGATCTGCTGCCCGGCCGCCGCATCCGGCTCTGCGAACTATTCTTCGTGTGGCTCGCAGTGAGATGTTCGTGACCTCTGATGCCTTCGTTTGACCCGCAGCCGAAGGCGCAGGCGTTCTCGGAGTTTGATAGCCATTCAACGCCTGCGCCTTCAGCTGCGGGTCAAACAATCGAAAGTCTCATTCCTGACTGCGTGAGGAATATGTTCATGGCGGATCGAAGTCTTCAGACGAGGGCCTCCACATGACGGGCCGGTTGCACTGCACTCCTGGAACGCTGCACGAACACGCGGGCGAAACCGCGTTTGTTCCGATCGTTCGCGCGGGGACTCCCCTGATTGATGTGACTCAGTTGATGGCTGGCGAAGAAAGCCGGCAGGTGCTGGTTCAGAATGCGGACGGCGGATTGCTGGGAGTTGTGACCGCCGAAGATATTCAGAACGCGATCCGCGATCATGAAGGACACGGCAGCGGCTGGCATCACCGTTGTGTGGAATCGCTGCTACATCTGACTCTGGTGGAGACCGCGCCCGGATCGCGTGAGGCTCGCAATCCGGCTTCGAATCCGGCCTGCGTCAGCGTGCGCGACGGCGTTGATCTGGTGGCTCTGCTGACGGAAGAAGATGTTCTGCTGAGCTGGGCGCGGCTGAGTCCCGCGCTGCAGCGGACTTCGCTCGATCCCCTGACGCAGCTTCCGAACCGCGCGTGGTTTGAACGGCGGTTTCAGGAGGAATGGCAGCGGGCTTCGCGGCAGGGCACGAGCCTGGGGCTGCTGATCATCGACGTCGATCACTTCAAACAGATCAACGACCAGTTCGGACATCCGCGCGGCGATCTGGTGCTGGCTTCGGTCGCGGCCTGCTGTCAGCGTCAGCTCCGTTCGTACGATGTCATCGCCCGCTATGCCGGGGATGAGTTCATCGCGCTGGCCAGCGGCTGCAGCGTGCGAGACATCGAACTGCCGATCCGGAGGCTGCATCAGGCGACTCGCGAACTCGCGCTGGAGTTTTCCGGACAGACCATACCGGTCACGCTGTCGATCGGAGCCGCCGTGATCGCGGATGCCAGCGGACCACTCAGCGCCCAGAACCTGATCGAAGCCGCCGATCAAAGTCTGTACTTCGCCAAGCGACAGGGACGCGATCGCGTCTTTCGCACTGAACTACTCCCCGACGGATCCATTCGCGCGCCAAAGCGGGTGGATGTGGAACCGGTCGGACTGGCGGCGGAGCAGATCGCGGACGTCTGATCTTTCAGCGACCTTCCGGATGCGCTTTCAGAAACGCGGCGACCATCTCGCGACGGATCCGCTGCGTGACATCCGGACTCAGCAGGTTCATGTGATCGCGACCGGGAATCATTTCGATGACCGCGTCGGTGCCCAGCCTGGCCTGTGATTCCTTCAGCAACTGCGTCGCCCCCTCCAGATAGAACGTGTCCTGATCGCCCATCAGCACGTGCAACCGGCCTTTGAGCTTCGGGTCGAGCGTCGTGCGGTGCTGCTCCAGAATCAGGCGGATGTCGTACTTCTCCCAGGTCTTCGCGACGGCGGTGTCCACAGCGCCGGTTTTCCGGTCATAGACCAGCTTCGGTTTGCCGTCGGTTCCGCGCGGACTGAAGACGGCTTCAAAGCTGTGAAGCTGACCGCCGGGGCCGAGGACGTGTTCCATGTCCGAAAAGCCGCGATACCACAACCGGACTCGACCGGCGACACGGGCCAGCGGGCGATCCTTTCCATCGGCGTCAACGAACATGTTCTCGCCCGGCTGATAGAGATTGATCCGCTGAAAGTCCCGGAAGTCGACCGGATCGGGCGCGGTGCTCCAGGTACCGCCGAAGTGATCGGGATAAGCAACCTGCACCCACAGGCTGCTCCAGCCTCCGGAAGAATGTCCGGTGAGAAACCGGGCGGTCGGAGCGGCGATGGTTCGAAACTGCCGGTCCAGTTCCGGAATGAATTCTTCAACGAGACAGCGTCCGCGCGGGCCGTTGTTTTCGGAATCGGCGAAGACGTGATGGCCCAGCGGGCAGCTCGGATCGAGCGTCACGCGGATGAACTCCACTCCGCCTTCGTTCTGTTCGTTGACCGGCTGTTCGCGGATGCCATCGAAGTGATCGCCCCCGAATCCCGGAATCTGAAACTGAACCGGATACCGCCGCTGCGGCTGAGCTTCGTAACTGGCCGGCAGCAGGACTGCGGCGTTCTGATGGACTTCGCGCCCGTAAAACGCGCTGAGCAGTTCGGACTTGACGCTCAGCAGCTTCGTCCATTTCGTTTCCTGAAACTTCCGTTCGGGAACCAGTCGGTCGATGAAGTGCGGCGTCTGGTCTCCGGTTTGAACGATCGAAGTCGGCCGGCTGAAGGCGTTGCCAGGCCCGGTTCCAATCTCACGTTCCCAGGGGTTGAGCCGCAGGACCGCCTGTGCCCGATAACCGGCCAGATCCATCTGCTCCAGAGGAACGGGATAAGCCAGCATGGAAGCGGCATCTTCGGTGCTGGCGAATGTCAGCGGCGTGTCCGACTTCCAGTTCTCAACATCGCGCGCCACGAACAGTTCCGGGTTGAACCAGTTCGGTCCCAGTCGAGGTTCCGGCAGTCGCTGACCGAAGAACAGGAAGACCCGCCCTGTGAACGGCTTCTCGGAAGCCGTCCGGCTGAACTGCACGGAGAACTTCCAGCGATCGGCCGCCTGCAGGGTTTCCGTATCGGTCACTCCGGCCGCGAAGAGCACCAGCAGAGTCAGCAGACCACGAAGAGCCGTTGGCATGAATCGCTCCTGGAGACGGAATAGAGACTGAAACCAACCGCGATGTCATACGAATCGCAGAAGACATACCGTGCGCGGGCACCAGCGAGACATTTCAGACAAGCACGCGGCGCCAGCAAGTGTGTTCAAAACACCGGACGCACTCGCTGGCGTTTCGAGCTTGTCAACGTCTCATTCATGACCACGAAAAGACAACTGCGCGGGACCAGCCTGGTTCTCAGTCGCGGAGCGACTGAGCTACGTAGTCGTCTCGCTCCGAGTCTGTGAAAGAATCACGGTAGGGTGTGACCAGCAGGCAGGAAAACGCAGCGGTGTGCCGGCGCAGAGAAGATCTCGACCGGTTCAAACACTTACGAACCACAATAT
>Ga0172376_10004371_pt1 | contig 16180 bp, 10 predicted proteins | sample Lak35m_FD_121114 | JGI IMG/M metagenome (GOLD analysis project Ga0172376, IMG submission 121114) | Freshwater microbial communities from Kabuno Bay, South-Kivu, Congo - kab_092012_35m | ecosystem: Environmental > Aquatic > Freshwater > Lake | place: Democratic Republic of the Congo: South-Kivu... | reverse complement strand
TGCCGAAGTAAGAAACTTCCAAGCAACAATCAATTATAATCCCACCGTTGCCGAGCCATTGGTTGGTGCGGGTGATATCATTGTTGGAAACATGACATCCAATTGGACCATCAATAGCGCACAAATTGTCAAGCCGGGAGAGTTGTTGGTTCGCATGAGCGGTCCGACACAACTTTCAGGAACAGGATCATTGTTCAAATTCAAGATGAAAGGATATTTGGACACGAACAAGAATACACCTCTTGGTTCGAATCTTACAATCCTCAATGACAATGGAGATCGCGACCTTGTGAAGTATGGATATACTCGCATTGAAAAGCTGCCCGGAAAAATCGCACTCGTATTCGATTGTGCCGGTAATATTCGCGGTGTACGTTTTGCAACTGGTCAATATGCGCTGAAAGGCGCATTCCCGAATCCATCCCAAGGAAAGGTAACCATTCCTTTCAGCACTGGTTTGGATGGGCATGCAAAGATTGGCATTTACAATTCGCTCGGACATTGTGTTGCCGTTCTTTTGAACGAAAACATCAAGGCCGGAGAATATGCAATCGATGTTGATTTATCTGCACTGAACATTGCTTCAGGTGCATATATCCTTCGTTTGGAAACGGCAAAATTCATTCAAACAGAACAATTCATGCTGTCTGAATAAACCATTTCCGCATCTTTTTACAGAAATCCCCTGCTGACATACTATCAGCAGGGGATTTTTTGTTGTCAAATACCGATATTTGTAAACGTTTTCACTGAAAACCAAAACCTCATTCTCCGATTATTGTTTCACCATACGGTTGTAGATATCATGGCATTCGATCTTGAGATGATTCGGAAAGTGTATTCAGCACTTCCGGGTAAAGTTCAGCAGGCAAGAACACTTCTTGGCAGACCCTTGACACTTGCCGAGAAAATTTTGTATGCGCATATGAATGAAATGCCCGCTTCACCACATAAGCGCGGTGCATCATATGTTGATTTCAATCCTGATCGTGTTGCCATGCAGGATGCTACGGCACAAATGGCATTGCTTCAATTCATGAGTGCAGGTATTCCAAAAGTTGCCGTGCCATCAACTGTGCATTGCGATCATTTGATTCGAGCTGAACACGGTGCTGATAATGATCTGAAACAATCATTGATTGAGAATGATGAAGTATTCGCCTTCTTGGGATCGGTCTCTCAAAAATATGGAATCGGTTTTTGGAAACCCGGCGCAGGCATCATTCATCAAGTAGTATTGGAAAATTATGCATTCCCCGGCGGCATGATGATCGGAACGGATTCACATACTCCTAATGCCGGCGGACTCGGCATGATTGCAATCGGTGTAGGTGGCGCAGATGCAGTGGATGTCATGGCTGGTATGCCTTGGGAATTACAAATGCCAAAACTCATTGGCGTGAAATTAACAGGTAAGATGAGTGGATGGACATCAGCAAAAGATGTAATCTTGAAGCTGGCCGGAATCCTCACCGTAAAAGGTGGAACAGGAGCAATTGTAGAATATTTCGGTGATGGATGTGCATCATTCAGCGGAACAGGAAAAGGCACCATTTGCAATATGGGTGCAGAAATCGGTGCCACCACTTCAATCTTTCCATGTGATGAGTCCATGATGCGTTATCTACGTTCAACCGACCGTTCAGACATAGCGGACATGGCATCAGGAGTGATGGAGCACTTGCGTGCAGATGATGAAGTGATTGTGAATCCTGAAGCATATTATGATCAAGTGATACACATTGATTTGGATGCGCTTGAACCGCATGTGAATGGTCCATTCACACCGGATCGTGCAATGCCGATCAGTGAATTCACCAAAGCCGTTAAAGAAAATAATTGGCCGGCAGAATTGCGTGTTGCTCTCATTGGATCATGCACGAATTCAAGTTATGAAGATATGAGTCGTGTTGCTGAGATTTCTTCTTATGCAGCATCGCAAGGACTCAAAACAAAAAGTGAATTCACAATCACCCCCGGTTCTGAACAAGTTCGTGCAACGATCGAACGTGATGGTTTATTGACAGCCATGGAATCAGTGGGTGGAAAAGTACTCGCCAATGCATGTGGACCATGTATTGGACAATGGAAAAGGCATGATGTAAACAAAGGTGATAAGAATTCCATCATCACATCATTCAACAGAAATTTCACTGCAAGAAATGATGGCAACCCTGATACGCATGCATTCGTTGCCTCACCTGAAACCGTCATTGGATTTGCATTGACCGGTGACTTAACCGTTGACTTTACAAAAGAACCAGTCAATGGCATCATGCTCAATCCTCCAAGAGGAAAAGAATTACCTGATGGCGGATTCGTTCCAGATGAACACGGATTTGTATCACCTGCACAAGACGGTAGCTCCGTCAATGTGGTGATTGCATCCGATTCTCAACGCTTGCAAGCATTGTCTCCATTCAATGCCCCAATACCCGAAGAATATCACAATATGCCTTTGCTGATCAAAGTGAAAGGTAAATGCACCACTGATCATATCAGCATGGCGGGTCCATGGTTGCGTTTCAGAGGACATCTGGACAATATCTCCAATAATATGTTGATCGGTGCAATCAATTATGTGAATGACAAAGCAAACACGATAAAGAATATGTTCACCGGTGAATATGATGAAGTTCCAAAAGTTGCACGTGATTATAAATCTCGTGGTGCTTATTGGGTTGTTGTTGGTGAAGAAAATTATGGTGAAGGATCATCGCGTGAGCATGCCGCAATGGAGCCACGTTTCCTCGGTGGTAAGATCATTCTTGTGAAATCATTTGCCCGCATTCACGAAACAAATTTGAAAAAGCAAGGAATGCTTCCGCTCACTTTCAACAATGCCGCTGATTATGAATTGTTCAAGGAAGGCGATGTTATGTCAATCGACATTACAAAGCTATCACCGGGAGCAAATCTCGAAATGACAATATCTCATGCCGATGGCAGTAGTGATGTAATCACCGTTAAGCATACAATGAATGATCAACAAATCGGTTGGTTCAAAGCAGGAAGCGCATTGAATTTGATAGCAGGGAAAGCCGCTGTTTAATCAGCGGCTTTTCTATTTGCATACATATGCAATACCATCATTGCCAATGAGAGCATTGAAGCCAATGATGCCAGAAATGAGTAGAGTTTATGTAGGGAGTTGAATTGTTCCAATGCGATCAGTCCTGATGATAAAGGATGATCAAATGAGCCAATTGCTTTTGTAAGTGAAAACATCGTGTATTGTATCACGACTCCATAGAGAAGATAAATCAGAATAATCACGCCGAATACGAATACCATAGATCTACGTATTTGGCCGCTGGACCATCTTCGCAGAAGATATAGCCCACCCGCCATGATCATAAGACCAATCCCCTGCAGTATCACCATCCTTATCAAAATCGACTGATTGGCCATTCCGGCCAAATCTTTTGTTGGTAATACCTTGAAAAGGGTTGGAGCAACACCGAATCCAAACATGGTCAATGAACCACAAAAGATGACAATTCCACAATAGAACAAAGCAGAAGGTAGAATGAATCTTGTTTCGGGATGTCTAAAAAAAGATTGAATGACTTCTTTATATGATTGCATTTTCATGTCAACAATTTACCCATTTTTGCATTGGAAATTCACATGAGGGATCATCAATGAAGGTAATTGTAATACTGCTTTTTGTAGGTTTCGTTTCAATAATGAAGGCACAAGAAAAACCCACATTGATATATGTGATGGACCCATTATGCGGCTGGTGCTATGGATTTTCTCCGGTGATGCAAAGAGTGTATGACACCTATAAAGAACAAGCACATTTCGAAGTTGTCACTGGTGGCATGGTCACAGGCAATGAGATCGGACCCATAGGCGCCATTGCCCCATTCCTGAAAAAGGCAACCGCTCAAGTGACACAACATACCGGTGCAGAATTCAGCCCTAAGTTCATAGATACAATTCTCACCGAAGGAACCCAAATTCTCACTTCAGAAGAACCCTCCATCGCAGTGCAAATCTGTAAATCAAATAAACCTGACAGTCTCTTTGCATTTCTGACCGCACTTCACAAAGAAATCTATATCCATGGACTAAAAACGGCAAATATTAGTGATTATAGCCGTCTTTTTCGCGAAATGGGTTTTGACGAGTCAAAATTTATGAATGATTTTAAAAATAAAAAGTATAGAGATATGGCTCATCGGGATTTCAAAAAGGCAGAGTCCCTTGGAGTGGAATCTTATCCTGCCCTACTAATGCGATCAAAACAGGGAATAAAGGTCATTGCAAGGGGCTATGTGCACTGGAATCAGCTATATTTTCAGTTGCAGCAAGAATTTCCACAATAAGATCCAATACTCTCCGTCACCACCCATCCTTCTCGGTAAATTGCTGCCCGAAGACTTAAAAACAAGTTCTGAAGCCACAACGAGAACATCAAAATAAACTTAACAAGAGTTCTTAAATTTATTTTTCACTGTTTTTGCAAAAACTAAAGTTTTTCAAAAACTTTTTTGTTGTTTGAGCAAAATACAGTAAGTTGCCTTTTGTAATGGCATGATGTTACAGTTCTGAAGGCTGTGTTTTGTAGAATTGACAGAGTTGGGTCTCTTTAGAGATCTCTTTAATCAGGGCACCGGCAGTCTTATTGAAATGGAAAATGTTCGATAAACCCATGAACATGGTGTTATCAACCCTTGCCTCTTTTTTCAAAGTCATCAAAGGAAATATTTATGACTGATCATGTACAGAATGGATTATGTGGAAAATCCGAAATGGGAATTGAGTTTGCTCAGTTTCTCCACACTGTTTCTTCCATGAAGGAACCAAATATTCAGCTTATTTGCGATCGTTTGGAGCATGAGATACGAACTCATGACCCGGAACGGCGATTGCGTTGTGCGGAGCTTCTTTCATCTGAAGCATCGCATTGCATTCCAGCGCAAGTTCGAGATTGGGCGATGCATGAATTGCTGTTTACAGCCGCATTTTGTTCCGATTTCAGGGTAATGGATATATTGCTTGGAGTCGGTATTGACATCAATGCATATGATATAAGAACCAATCTCACCACATTGGCTCTTGCATCGGTTGATGAAGATGAAGAGTTCATCAAGTATTTGCTTAAACAGGGTGCTGATCCATTCATCCGATTGAATGGAAAGGATGCAGTGTTGGAAACATATATGCATTCTGGCAAAACATCCACAATACAGCTCATGCTCGAGCATTGTCCTAATATATGTTCACGTTTATTGGAACAACCCGAGATATTTGATTCCTGCATTTTGGTGGGGAAACCGGAAAATATCTCCGTGCTATTAGAGCAATTCCAAATGCAAGGGATTGAAGTATCGCTGAATCCGGATATACTACTTGGTCTAGCTTATGAAGAAGATGCAGAGAATCTGCGAAAGTTGATCGACATTGGATTCACCTTTAATGTCTTCGATGACAGTACGATCAAAGCATGTTTCTATGCCATCAAAGCCGGAAACAAGGAGATTGTAGAACTATTCCTTGAACAAGGTATGATTACCTCCTCAGACTATAAAGGAAATCAACCTATTCACTATGCGATAAAGTATGATCGATTGGATATCGTGAAAATGTTGTTCAGATATGGTGTGCAAATCAATGCATTCAATGCAGAGCAGGAACATCCATTGATCTTGGCTGCACAAACAGGAAATCATGAATTATTCGGATTCATCATGGACATGGAACCACGACTGGATACCGTGGATCTTGATGAATTGCTTGTGGAAATGAATATGAAGATGAAAATCTATCATCCCGAATTGATTGACATGCGTGATGCATTGACTGATCCACCAATTGCTCAAAAAGGTAGTGATGAAAAGCATGTTTGTTGCATCTCAAGTTTGATTGAAGGTAAATCAAATGAAGAATGCATCGCATTAATCAAAGAATCACTCAGTAAGGAATATGTTCCAAATCAACTGATTGCCAAGATCATCTCCGAAAGATCCATCGACATCAATCAATTGATTGACAATAAAGAGTCTTTACTTCACTTTGCCGCAAAGCACAATTTGCCATATGCAATTAAACTATTATTAACTCTTGGTGCCGATATCAATATCAAATGTACTTGCCATGGAAGAACGCCTCTATTGACGGCCATCGAACATCGCAATAAAGAAGCTTGCTTGATCTTGATTGAATCGGGTGCTGATTGTGAAATGGCAGATGATTTGGCATTCACACCTGTGATGGAAGCTGTGCATGTATTCGGTCCTGATCACAGAGTAGTCATCGCCTTGCTAAGAACAGGTGCACATGATCACGGATTGATTTTTATTAGCGACAATTAATTTCTTATGCACGCCGGGTTCATTGAATTTGGGGGAACCCGGTGATGCATGTATTACATAAATAGGGAACACAATGAAAGATAAACGCATAAAACCATTGGCGATCGATACAAAATATTTAACCGAGCATATCCAATTTCTGAAGGAAATAGAGAGTAAGTCTGAAGAAGAAACATTTGCTCTACTCATGAAAGAAGTCAAGAAAATGTATCCGGACACTTCTTTTTTAGAAGAACTGCTTGAACGAATTGATGTCAATACCATCATCCAAAAACAGGATGAAGAAGGAAATACAATCTTACACAACATAGCATGGCATGATCATGATCGTGTATTGATGCTTACAAGACTGTTTGTAGCTATTATGATCTTGCATAAAGAGAATAGATTCCTGGATATAGTCAACAATGATGGAATGACGGCTTTGGATATTGCTCTTGAACAAGAATCCAGTGAAATCGCAATGAAGCTCATCCTTATGGAGACAGATATAATGAAAGGGCGAACTCCTCCATTGATATCGGCTCTTAAAAGTGATTTACCTGACATTGCTCGATTATTGATTGAACATGGATGTGATGTACATGCTTGTGAAAAGAATTTCAAATCGACCTCGCTCATGTGGGCAATCGACAAAAAGTTGACCGATATCGCACTTATACTCATACAAAAGGGCGTATCTGTTCATGAGCGGAATCATAATGGAGAAACACCATTGACTTTGGCATGCAAAAACAATATGTCCAAAGTGGTGCAAGCATTGATTAAGGCCGGAGCAAATCCCGAGCATCACAATAAAGCCGGCTGGTTGCCTTTTCAATTGTGCACGAAGTATATGGAAAAAAGAAACCCTGAACTCTTGAGTAGAAAAATCGAAATCAAAAGAGCATTCGAAGAGAGTCTGGGCACAATTTCAAAAGAATTGGAGTCTGTATGGAACGATATTTTGAAGAAGAATTGACGAATCACTATACTTCGCTCTCACCAAAGCAGAAGGAAAGTCAAGTATTACTTGAATGCGTAAGACCCAAACCACGAATGGAAGTTTTGGCATTATATCTCAGTTTGGGAATGAATACCCAGTTTGAGACAAAGACGAACATGAATCTCTTGCATATTCTTGCTTCAAAGAAGTGTCCGGACATTTTACAAATGTTGATCGAACATGGGGCAAATGTCAATGGAAAAAACAATAATGATGAGATTCCTCTTCACATCGCCTCTTCCTCGGGCGATGTGAAGTCGATGATTGTGCTGATCAATGCCGGAAGCAATATTCATGCGATTGATGATCAAGGCAGAACACCATTGATAAGAGCAGGTCATTCATCACATGCCATTGAAGCCTGTAAAACCCTATTGGATAATAAGGCAGACATACGGATAACCGGTTTGGAACATGGACGCTTACTTGGTCATTCCATCATCATCAAAGAAGATCCACGATTGATCAATGATGCATCCATGCAAATGGGAATATTCTCATTCCCCGATGCAGAAGGAGCATATCCAATTCACTTGACTATTCTTTTGGGGAATATCAAATGCGTAAAAGCATTTATAAAACATGGACATGACATCCATCTGCCAAATGATAGAACGGGAGATACTCCCATGCATTATGCAGTGCGCTGTGGAAAGTCCGAGATACTACACTTTCTCTATGAACATGGCGCATCGGAAGATATTCCGAATCATGAAAATGAAACAGCTCGTGAATTAGCAGAAAGAATGCAATGGCCAAAAGTTATTGAAGCTTTGGAAAGTGCGAGAGAAGAAGCAGAAATCAGAAAAGTACAATCATCAACACAACAGGATACTACCATGAATACTCCCGAAGAATCAGGAAAGCGCATACGCAAAAGCAAAAAGAAGAATGCAGAGCAAACCGAGCAATTCAAAGAGCAAATGCAAGACATAGTCATCTTTAATCAGGTGCTGTCGATGTTGCAAAGCGATAAAGCCAAGATGTCTTCCATGCGCACACAATTACGTCAATTGCATGATTATAATATGTCCGGTGAAAACAAACAGACTTTGATGCACCTTGCTGCCATTCATGGTTGCCCCGACCTCATCAAATATTTGTTGGGCAAACATGCAAATCCAAAACTCAAGGATGCACAACAGCGTACTCCTCTCATGCTTGCAATTCTTTCCGGCAATGAGCAATCAGTGAAATTACTCATGAAATGTTATTATGATGTGCATGAAACAGATGCTATGAATAATTCCCTTTTCGTTTTGGCATATTGGATGGAGATGTACGAATTGGCCATGCAATTCATAGATGAAGGTGCCGATGATAGAGGTCTGTTAAAAGGATATACTCCAAATCAGAAGAAGAAAATGAAGAATGGTTAAATAGTTATTTATCATTTTCGAATTCATTTACAATTCTTCATGTGGATTTTTACGTCTTTCCCACCCCCGTCTTCGGCGACCCCTCACCGAGGGGAATTTCACCTGATGTTTCATTCCCCTCGTGTCAGAGGGGTGGTCGTTTCTCGACTGCGCTCGAAAACCATGACGGGGTGAGTTCTTCGGCACCGCTTGGTGAACAATCAACATACAACTCCTCCGGGTTTGAAGATATGTATATTTCACACTGTCCTTCTGGACGGCAAGTAGTTTAAAAAAAAGGGTAAACATCCATGTGGAAGTTTACCCTTTTTCATCTTTCCGCGATTTATGAAGCTTTGAGATGCGGGAATGTTTTCCTTGTTTCGGAAGAAGCAAGATCCCATGCTGTTTCACCGGTCATAGTATACATATCTTTATCCGCTCCATGTTTTAGAAGCAGTCGAATGGAAGCTGCATCATCTCTGAAAGCCGCCCAATGGAGTGGACTTATATTATCATCACTGAGGATATTCGGATCGATTCCATTTGTGAGCATGACCTTTAATGCATCATGACTTTGACCTTCGATTGCAATATGAAGTGAAGACCATGCATTCGATTCGATGTCCTTTATATATGGATCGCCGCCGAATTCAAGAATTTTGGTGACAATGTTCGGATTGTCTGCAAATGATGCAAACATCAAAATGGTTTTTGTTGAGTCTCCCTGATCATTAATGTCAAAACCTTGATTCATGAAATAGTCAAGGAATTTCATGTCATCCACCATGCCGCAATAGTGCAAGGCCTTCAAACCGGATTCATTTAGGGTGTGAAGGTCGCCCCCGCATTCACGGAGAGTATTGATGATCTTCAGTTTTCTTTGTCGGACAGCATGATGATAGAGAGTTTCTCCATCAGCGGTCTTTGTGTTTAAATCAGCTTGTGCAGATGCAAAAGCTCGAATCATAGGAACCGTAAGCTCATCATCCATGCACATATTGGCCATTATAGTTGTGGATTCGGACCTCGAATAGAGACCTGAACGAATGATGGAAGGAAAAGATATTGACATATGCTCAACCCTAAAGTGGTGGTTAAATACGAAAAAGGAACAATACTTGGCGATTATTGGCCAAAAGCATCATAACCACCTACTATGACGATGAAAAAAGGTGATTATTGTAGGAATATATAAGTTTTGGAAATTTCATAATAATAATATAAATCTGAAAAAAGTTTGGCGGAAAGACGAATTTGCTTGACTTGTATTGTAATAAAGCGTATATTTGTGCCGTAAGTTTGACATTTAGATCGTTTCCTGAAGAAAAAGAGAGAAACTTTCTTAATCAAAAAAGAAAAATAAAGCTTGCATATTATATTTTTCTTTTTTAACTTACCAAATATTGATGTTGATCGTGCAGGATACTTTCAAAATCATTGACTGAAAATGGCCTTTAAATCAGGGTTTTCTAAGATTGGAGGCTGTGTTTTGTAAACAGGCGGATCCGTGGGGTTTTTTCACGGGGCGTTGGTGAAAAAAGGAAATAAATCATTTTTTTTAATATTATAGGAAAACATTATGCAAAAAAACCCAGAAGGAAAACACATTGTCTCGCCAAGCGATTTGGCGAATCATCATGCCTGCCAACATGTAACCAGGCTGGAATTGGAAAGATTGGATGGAAGAATTCAGAGTCCACCAGATTACAAAGATGAATTTCTTGAAATGCTTCAAGAAAGAGGAAGGAATTTCGAAAGAGAGATACTTGAACAATACATTGCTGACGGTTTATCAGTCTGTGTTGTGGGTAATTATGCTATTGCAGGAGTACAACAGGTTGATTCAATCGAGGAGGCATTACAATCTAACCCTGACATCATATATCAGGCGAGACTTGAAAAGGAAAGCAGTAATAATCCAGATATTATGTATAGGGGAACAGCCGATTTCTTGAAGAAGATTGGTGAAAACCAATATGAGGTCATTGATACAAAACTTTCTTCGGAAACCAAAGTTGGAGCTGTTCTGCAAGTGACATTGTATTCTGATATGTTGGCAACTTATACAGGGCATAATCCGGAGCAATTACACATTCAAAAACCCGGACAGGAATTGGATAGTTATAGACTCGATAGAAATGAAGCATATTATCTGAACATCTTGGATGATATTGAACAGACAATTGAAGACTATCAAACAGCAGCTTCACACGCTACGGGAAATTCAGCAATTTATACTGAAGTACCAGATCCGGTGGATCATTGCCACTTGTGTAAATATCGAATGAGATGTGATACAGAAAGAAAACAAGCAAAGCATCTTTCTTTGATTGCCGGAATGACAAAAAATTATAGAGAAAGGTTTAGATCAATGAATGCATCTGACATGGATGCCATTGTACAGCTCCCTGATGATTTTACACCTGCAGAACCTACAAGCGAGCACATCATCAAAGGATATAGAACATTGGTGAAGCAAGCAAAACTTCAAAGGGAAACGGAAGAAAATGAAGTTGCTTCCAATCCGGATATTGCTATGGAATATCTTCCTATAGAGGAGTTAAAAGGGTTACATGCACTTCCAGAACCTCATGACAAAGACATATATCTGGATTTTGAGTTTGATGACTATGCTGGAGAAGACGGACTAACCTATCTGACAGGTTGGGCAGATAAACATAAAAACTACACTGCTCACTGGGCTGTGAATTCAACACAAGAAGAAATGGCCTTCAATTCTCTTGTAAAAATGTTGATTTCCATCACTGAATGGGATCATACACAAACATATTTTACTATACCTACTCTTGATGATCAAGAAAAAACCACCGCATATTACATTGAGTGTCCTATCACATACAAAGGACCTCATGTGTATTGCTATACATATGCTGAAAAAACACGGTTGAAAAAACTTGCAGAAAAATATGGTCATGTTGAATTTGTAGACTTTCTCATTGAAGCAAAAGTACTTGTTGACTTGCACGCACTACTGAAAGAAACCGCATTGCTTGGTTTATCTGGCTATGGCCTTAAAGAAGTAGAGCGTTTTATGAAGAACGTGGTTGGTTTTAATAGAATACTTGATCTTCCAACTGCACGATTTCATAGGAATTCCCTTGAATTGTATCTGGACAGGGGACATACAGATATTGAGTCATTGCAAAGAGATGGTAAAGATGGTCAACCTGAAAAAAGTAAGGACATAGTTGAAACATACAATATGGATGATTGCTTGTCACTCATAAGTCTTCACGACATTCTTGAAGAGGCCTTTCAGGCGAGAAAAGATGAGTACTCGCTGTCAAGACCAAATTGGACGATTCAAATAAAGAATGAAAACTATGAGAATCCAAATCAAACTCCTGAAATGAAGCAATTGCTGAGAGACTATGATGAACTTATTGCAAAGTATACCGATAGCCTAACTGAAAATGGGATGAGCGAAGAAACTAAGAATATTAGAAAACTCATCATCAGTTGTTTGCAGTTTTTTAATAATGAATCTAAAGCTGAAAATCAGGAATATTTCCAATTGAGTATCACTGACCCTGTAGACTTATTGGATAAATCAAATATACTAGTATCCCCTATTTCAGTAAACGTTGCTCATGATAATTCAAATGTAAAAATCATATTTCCAAATCAAGAATGTGACTTTGCAGGCGAGAATTTCTATGCAAAGACAAAAGGTCAGAACGTATACGGAAAGTTAACTGAGATTAATCATATTACAGATGCAGGTAGCGGTAGATTAGTTTTAGAAGCTACATTCACACTTGCAAAACAAGAAATGTATAATGTCTTTGTGAATGATGATGTTCCACAGGTATTTATTGAGAGAGGTGTGAAAATAGACAAAAAGAATAAGCTGGAGTCATTAAGAGATATTTTTGATGAATTCGCTCATCTAAATATAGACAATGTACAGACAAGTCCACAGTTTCATTATATCGATCAGTTACTGTTCAAGGTTGAATCATTGCTATCACAAGAGTATGAAAGTCAAAGAACACAAATTAATCCAGCGACTTCATCTGATAAACTTATTCTTAAAGCAAAGCATCTGGAATCATCCATTATCGCCGTTCAAGGTCCCGGTGGAACTGGTAAATCATATTGTATTAAAAAACTTGTTGTTGATTTGATTAAAAATAACCCTGAGGTTAAAATAGCTATTACGGCAAATAACCATACGATATTGAGACAGATTGGGAATTCAATATATAATGAACTCATAGAACAAAACGTAGGTGGAAAGATCTTTCAAAAACTTACTGAGGGAAGAAAGGAGTTACTTTTACAACAGCTAGCAAGTGGTCAACATGTAGAGTATGAAAAAAATACGAACTTTAAAGGAACTGCCGATAATCTGAGCGAAGTAACCATAGGGACTACTTTCTTCATTTCAGATAAGTTAAAAAGATCATGGTTCGATTATTTGATTATTGAAGAAGCAGGTCAGGTGACTCTTGTTGACACTTTATTGGTATCTGCTTCAGTTAAGAAACAAGCACCCGGCCATTTTGGAGGAATCATACTTGTTGGAGATCATAAACAATTATTGACACCCATCAAAAGTACCAAACATGAAGGAGCCGAGATAAGTGGATTGGAGTACTTCGTTGACTCAGACATTGTATCGGATGAAAAAGGTGTATTTATTGAGCAAACGCGCAGAATGCATCCAACTATATGTGAATTTGATTCAAAGATGTTCTATGAGTCTAAATTGACAGCAATAGACGCAATGTCACAAAGAAAGATTACATCTTCACATTCCGATGCCGTGTTCATAGATGAACAACTGATACATTATCCGGTACAACATACCGGCTGCTCAACAAAATCAGAACAAGAAGTTGATGAAATTGAGAAGATACTGTTGGAATTGTTTGATCCAAACAAAAAATATATGTATGAACATGAAAATGGAAGTAAGCAATTGGAAATGTCTGATATTATTATCATTGCTCCATTCAATGATCAGAAAGATCTGATCAAAGAACGATTACTTAAAATGGAAGAAGATAAGATGTCTGGAAAACTTCATGATGGTGAACCAATTGCTGATCTATTGAAGTCATTACCAAATGATATAAAAAGTAATACTGAAGCCATTGAAAAGAAAAGAAAGGAAATCACTAAACAAGCTGATAAGATATCAAGCTTAAAACAGCAAAAGGCAATTAATGATAATATTAACAAGCTTAATGAAATGGAGGCAGAATTGAGTCACATGGCAAAATCATTGAGCAAAGATCAAGAGCTTTATGCTGACTTGAACGAAGGCCATAAGCAATATATGTTTTCAAGAATTGTACCTGGTTCCGTTGACAAGTATCAAGGTGCTGAAAATGCAATTTGTATTTATTCTACTGCATGTTCTGATTTGGAATCAAGTCCTCGTGGTCCAGAATTTATATTCTCAAGAAATCGTTTTAATGTTGCTGTAGGAAGAAGTAAGGCAATGTTCATAATGGTTGGCAGTGAAAAACTACTAAAGCCACGTTGCAAACGCCCAGAGCATATTCAACTTGCCAATCCATTTTGTCATTTTGGAAGAATAGCAATAAGAAAAAATATTTCTTAAAGGAAAAAATGTAATGTACGCAAACTCACATGAACTCTTTGAGGCAAAAGAGAGAATATTCGGACCGGAGAATTATTCCGACAATGCAATTCGCATGCATAGAGCAATCTCTTGGCTCTTTGCATGCGAAGAGCAAGCGAATGATGATCTGGCATTTCTTTCTGCATGGATTGGATTTAATTCATGCTATTCGGTTCCGCCTAAAACTCCGGGTGAAACAGAATATGGACGCATGTGGGATTTCATGAATGAATTGCTCAGTCAGGATCGTGATCACTTGGTTTCATCATATGTATTTGATGAACAGGTGGGATTGATAGATTCTCTCATGGCAAATCAATATCTCTTTAGACATTTCTGGATATCAATTCATAGTCAGGAAGAAGGATGGGAGATTGAATATGCTGACAATAATACCCGCATGCTGATAGACCGAGATACCACAAATACCCTGAATCACTGCAGTAATATTTTGCAAAGAGTTTATGTATTACGCAATCAGGTTATTCATGGCGCCGCTACCTATGAAAGCAGCATGAATAGAGATCAAATGCATGTTTGTACATTGTTCATGCGTGGTTTTTTGCTGAGAATCATCAATGTGATGATCGCAAAACCTCACCATGATTGGGGACAAATAAATTATCCGCCATTACCTGAATTATGAACTCTTTAAAAAACTTCGGCATACCTTGAGGGGTGGTCGTTTCTCGACTGCGCTCGAAAACCATGCCGGTGTGAGCTCTTCTTCATTCCCTTCAGATGAGAAACATCTACTTCTCATCCCCACACCAGCTCCGGTCTGAATTCAAAATGCATAGTATCGAAATGATACCATTTTCCTCCCCAGATAAACCCATGTTTTTCGAAGATGTCCACTATGCCTTGTGGGATTGCATTGCGATAAGTAAGGACTTTGTTTTCATCGGTGCAATCGCATACCCATTGCCAATAGTGTGAATGCTTGGTATTGATGTCCATCGTTATGCCGAAACTATGGAAGCTAAGTCGCTTCGTCCCGGCAATATTCCGCCAATTGAATGTCCCGCCGATATTCGACACGTATTTTTTCCAATCCGGATGCTCATCTAAATCCTTTGAAATTTCCATCACGCGTTTGTGAATGTCATTCACGGTGGAAATACGTATCATTTGTCTGGCAGTTTTCGGACACCATACAATCGTCGTCAAATTCTTTGCAACTTCATTCTTCGTTTTTCCATAGATCGCCTTGAATAATCCTTCATGTCTGATCCTACCCGGATCAAAATAGCGCTCAATCGGTGCCGACAATAAACCACGTTGATATTTATAAGCAAACATGTCCTGTATATCTGGATTATCTAATAACTCTTGCGGTCCTTTCTTCTTACCATCATCATACTGAAATGACTCGCCATTCTTGCAATACACTCTATTATTCTCATACTTCACAATTTGCGGATAGTATTTCATGAGTATTCGCACGGGATCAGGAGTCTGCGCGTGAAGAGAAATGCAAAGGAAAATGAATAATATGAGTGCTTTCATTGATATTGATTGTATGTGAATATGATTAATACACTTTTTCAAAGATAAACATTCTGTTTTTTTCCATACACCAAGCGGTGCCGAAGAGGCTCACCCCGTCACGCTTCGCGTGCCACCCCTCTGACACGAGGGGAATGAAACATCGGGTGAAATTCCCCTCGGTGAGGGGTCGCCGAAGGCGGGGGTGGGAAAGACGTAAAAATCCACATGAAGAATTGTAAATGAATTCGAAAATGAAAAAGAGTCCCACCCCGCCCTTCGGGCACCCCTCGCCGAGGGGAATAAGACTCAAGTAAAATCGAGCGGTTCCGAAGAGACTCACCCCGCCCTTCGGGCACCCCTCGCCGAGGGGAATAAGACTCAAGTAAAATCGAGCGGTTCCGAAGAG
>Ga0172376_10004369_pt1 | contig 16185 bp, 11 predicted proteins | sample Lak35m_FD_121114 | JGI IMG/M metagenome (GOLD analysis project Ga0172376, IMG submission 121114) | Freshwater microbial communities from Kabuno Bay, South-Kivu, Congo - kab_092012_35m | ecosystem: Environmental > Aquatic > Freshwater > Lake | place: Democratic Republic of the Congo: South-Kivu... | reverse complement strand
GGGCTCCGTGGTGCGGTCGAGCGCGCCGCTCCAGCCGGCCCACACGGCGCCGCGCGTGCCGGTGACCTTCACGGTCTGGTGATGCTCGAACGCCGCGAGCGTCTGCGAGACGACGGCGTAGGCGCCGTCGGGCCAGCGGACCATCGCGCTGAAGTTATCGAAGAGCTCCGGGCGGGCCGGATCGCGCGAGTTGGCAGAGGCGACGAGCTCGACCGGGTCGCCGGCGTCGGCGAGGTACCACCGGGCCAGATCGAAGAAATGGATCGGCTCCTCGAGCACCCAGCTGCCGACGCGCTCGGGGTCGTATCGCCAGCCCGACGCGCCCAGCCGGTAGGGCTTGCGGGAGAGCTCCACGAGCACGTACTGCGGTCGGCCGATCGTGCCCGCCTCGATGATCCGGCGGATCTCGCCCCATTGGCTCGAGAGTCGCAGCTCGTGCCCCACCGCGAGACGGTCGCCGTGCCGCGCCGCCGCCGCCGCGATCGCCCGGCAGTCGTCCAGCGTCGTCGCCATCGGCTTCTCCAGGAGCACGAAGCGTCCGGCGGCCAGCGCGTCCTCGGCCAGCGTGCGATGGGTGTGGCTCGGCGTGACGATGTCGACGATCTCGCAGTCGGTTTCCGCGATCATCGCGCGGGCGTCGGCGAAGATGCGCGCCTGCGGATGGGCGAGCGCCGCCTCGGCCCGCGTCCGCTCCGTGGGGGCCGCGACGGCGACGAGCGCGGCGCCGGGGGTCCCGGCGATCGACGAGGCGTGGAATCGGCCCCACGCGCCGAAGCCGGCGAGGGCGAAGCGAACGGGTGCGGTCATGGCGGCATGTGGAGCGGGGCGGTGGGGTCAGGTGCGCGGTGCGGTCGTGAGGGGCGTGACGGGATCGGCGACACGGCGGTGCTGCACCTCGTTGAGCCGGCAGGTGGGCAGCCGCGGCAGCACGTGCCGCGCGAACAGGTCGCATTCGTCGAGGTGGGGATAGCCGCTGAGGATGAACGCGCGAATGCCCATGTCCATGTAGCGATGGAGCTTCGCGAGCACCTGCTCGGGGTCGCCCACGATCGCGCTGCCGCAGCCGCTGCGGGCGAGGCCCACGCCGCTCCAGAGGTGCGGCTCGAGCCAGAGGTCGCCGGAGGCCGCCCGGAGCGCGTCCTGCCGCAGCACGCCGGCGCTTGCCGCGTCGAGCGACCTCCGCTTGATCTCCTCCCCCCTGTCGCGGTCGAGCCGCGAGATGAGCCGGTCGGCAGCCGCGCGGGCCTCGCGCTCCGTCTCGCGCACGATGACGTGCGCACGGAAGCCGAAGTCGATCGTGCGACCGTGGGCGGCGGCCCGTGCCGCCATGCCGCGCATGGTCTCCGCGATGCGGTCCTCGGTCTCCGGCCACATGAGGAAGACGTCGCAGTGTCTCGCGCAGAGATCCTGTGCGGCCGGCGAGATGCCGCCGAAGTAGAGCAGCGGGCCGCCATGCTGCTGGTAGGACCTGGCCGGCTCCGTGCTCGGGAGCACGAAGCGATAGAACTCCCCCTCCCACGCGAAGGGCCCGTCGGTCGTCCAGAGGCCCTGGAGAATGCGGATGATTTCGCTGGAGCGGGCGTAGCGGATCTCGTTCGACTCCCTCGCGCCGGGCAGATCCGACGAGATGATGTTGATGCACAGACGGCCCTCGAGGGCATGGTCCACCGTCGCGATCGCGCGGGCGAGCATCGGCGGCCACACCTCGCCCATCCGCAGGGCGACGAGCAGGTTGATCTGCCCGGTCTGCGGTCCGACGAGCGCCGCGAACGCCAGCGCGTCCTGCCCCGGAATCCATCCCGACGGGAGCAGGATGTTCTGGTAGCCGAGCGTGTCGGCCCTGCGGACGATCGCACCACAGTGGGCGTAGCTCGACCGGAGTCGGCCGTCGGGCACCCCGAGATACTCGTAGTCGTCCCCGCAGAGTGCGGCGAACCACGCGACCTCGCAGGCCCGGTGCGGCGTGCGGATCGGGATCACGCCCATCGCCGACCTCCTCCCGCGGCGGTCATGGTCCCGTCGCGCCCGACGTCGGTCGCCGCGGGCGCGACGCCCAGGCCGTCGCGAGATGCAGGGCGGCGGCGACCTGGCCGTCGAAGACCTCGGTCGCGAGCGGGTCGAGCACGATCGCACCCGAGGGATCGAACGCGGCCGGGGGCAGGTAGAGGAACTGCGGCACGATCACGCACCGATGATCCACCATGAGCGCGGTGGCGAGCGGGAGCGGGGCGAGGAACGACCGGTCCCCGCCGGCGTTGGCGACGAAGGTCACGACCTTGTCCTTCCAGGCCGCATTGGTCAGCTCCACGAAGTTCTTCGCGGCGGCGTTGGGCTGGTAGTTGTAGACCGGGAAGCAGACGGCGATGAGGTCGGCCGCCTCGACCCGCTTCGTCATGGCGATCACGCGCTCGTCGGCATAGCAGGTGGCGCCATCGCAGGCGGGGAGCGGCTCGGTGGCGAGGTCCACGAGATCGACCGTCGCGCCATCGGCGGTGAGCCGGTCGGCGAGGAACCGCGCGGCGGTCGTGGTCTTGTTGCCCGGCCGGAGGGCGGTGGAGACGACAAGCGCGCGGGGGGAAGGAGTCGGCATGGTGGCGTGTCGGGGCTGGAAGGTCGCGGCCGGCGGCATGGCTTCGACGCTGCCGCAGGCGGCACGATACTCTACGGCACCGCCCTCGACGACCCGCGCGCCGGGTGGCGCGTGCCGCGTCGGCCGCGGCCTCCGCAACGCGCGCTGGAGCCCGCCCCATGACCACGGCCCCGAGCGACCTGCCCCCGCCCCTCCTCGTCGATCGGATCGTCGGCTTCGTGGGCACCGGGATCATGGGAGCGAGCATGGCGGGGCACCTGCTCGATGCCGGCTGCGTCCTCCACGTGCACAACCGGACGCGGTCGAAGGCCGAGGGACTCGTCGCGCGCGGGGCCACCTGGCACGACACTCCCGAGGGCGTCGCCGCCTCGAGCGACGTCGTGATCACGATGCTCGGCTATCCCGTCGATGTCGAGCGGGTGTATCTCGGCGGTGAAGGTGGAGATGGAATCGTGGCGGCGTCTCGCCCGGGGGCGCTCCTCATCGACATGACCACGTCGAGTCCCGCGCTCGCCGCGCGGATCGCGTCGGCCGCCGCGGCGGGAGGCCGGACGGCGCTCGACGCGCCCGTGTCGGGCGGCGACGTCGGCGCCCGCAACGCGACGCTCGTCGTCATGTGCGGCGGTGACGAGGCCGGCTTCACGCGCGCGGTGCCCTTGCTGCGCCGTCTCGGCCGCTCCGTCACGCGGCTCGGTCCAGCCGGCGCGGGGCAGCGGTGCAAGCTCGCCAACCAGGTGGCCGTGGCGGTGGGCATGGTCGCGTGGTGCGAGGCGCTCTCGCACGCGCGGGCGGGCGGACTCGACCCGGCTGCGGTGCAGCAGGTGATCGCGGGGGGCGCGGCCGGCAGCTGGGCCCTGACCACCCTCGCGCCACGGGCGCTCGCGGGGGACTTCGCTCCGGGGTTCCTCGTCAAGCACCTCGTGAAGGACATCGCGATCGCGCTCGAGACCGCGCGGGAGACGGGGATCGACCTGCCGGGGCTCGAGACGGCGGCACGGCTCTACGAGGCGGTCGTGACGCGGGGGTGGCAGGACGAGGGCACGCAGGCGCTCGCCCGGCTGTATCCCGGCTGGTAATCTCTCGGTCGTGCGATCGCGCGCGACGGCGACGCGTGCGCGGCAGGTCCTGTGCACTGTCTTTCGACCGGGGAGGTCTCACCATGCGATTCGAAGTGTCTGTCAGCCTGCACCGTGGCGGCGGAGTCGGCACGGCATGTGCCTTCGTGATCCTGCAGGTGCTCGCGGGCCTCGGCCTCGAGGGCCGCGTGCGCGCGGAAGCGCCCCCCGCCGAGAACACGCTCACCGCCGCCGAGCGACAGGCTGGCTGGCGGCTCCTCTTCGACGGTGCATCGACCAAGGGCTGGCGGAACTTCCGCGGCGACTCGATCCGTCCGGCGTGGAAGGTGGTCGACGGAGCGCTCGTGCTCTCCGGCCGAGGCGGTGGCGACATCGTCACGGAGGACGAGTTCGAGTGGTTCGAGCTGTCGATCGACTACCGGATCGCGCCCGGCGGCAACAGCGGGATCATGTTCCGCGTGACGGAGGACGCGCCGGCGCCGTGGCACTCCGGACCGGAGGTGCAGGTGCTCGACAACGTCGCAGGCAAGGATCCGCAGCGGGCCGGCTGGCTCTACGGGCTGTATCCACCGCGCAATCAGCCGATGACCAACACGCCCACCGACGCCACCCGTCCGGCCGGAGAATGGAACACCATCTCGCTCCGCGTCGCCCCCGAGCAGGGTGAGATCGCGGTCAACGGCATCCGCTACACGACGTTCAAGATCGGCGGCGACGACTGGAACGCCAAGGTGGCCGCGAGCAAGTTCGCGGCCTTCCCCCAGTTCGGCAAGGCGAGCCGCGGCCGGATCTGTCTGCAGGATCATGGCGACGAGGTGGCCTACCGCAACATCCGCATCCGCGAGCTGCGGCCCGATGCGCCGCCCCCCGATCCCGTCGATGGCACGCTCGCGGTGGGATTCGAGCCGGCGTTCCCCGGCATCGCGTGGGCCGGCTACGAGCCGGTGGACGACAAGGGCCGGCCCGCCACGTTCCGGCCGGTGGTGGTCACGCACGCGGGGGACGGATCGAAGCGGATCTTCGTCGTCGAGCAGCAGGGCGTGATCCACATGCTCGATCCCGCAGCGGACGGCGGCCGTCCGGCGGCCAGCCGGATCTTCGCCGACCTCCGCGACCGCGTGGTCTACTCCGACAAGCAAAACGAGGAGGGCCTGCTCGGCCTCGCGTTCCATCCGCGGTTCGCGGAGAACGGCGAGTGCTTCGTGTACTACACGTCGAAGCGCCACGATCCGAGCACGTCGGTCGTGGCCCGTTTGAAGGCGACCGCGGATCGCAGCCGCATCGATCCGGCGGGCGTGGATCAGGCTGAGGAACTGCTCGTCCTGCCGCAGCCCTTCTGGAATCACAACGGAGGCACGGTCGTCTTCGGGCCCGACGGCATGCTGTACGTCGCGCTGGGGGACGGGGGCGCCGGCAACGACCCCTACGGACACGGCCAGAACCTCGGCACGCTCTTCGGGTCCATCCTGCGCATCGACGTCGATCGCCGCGACGACGGCCTCGGCTACGCGATCCCGAAGGACAATCCCTTCGTGTCCACGCCCGGCGCGCGGGGCGAGATCTGGGCGTACGGCCTCCGCAACCCGTGGCGCATGGCGTTCGACCGTGCGACGGGCCTGCTGTGGGCGGCCGACGTGGGCCAGGGCATGTACGAGGAGATCGACATCATCGTGAAGGGGGGCAACTACGGCTGGAACCTCCGCGAGGGACGGCACGCGTTCGGCCAGCGCGGGGTCGGCGCGAGGCCCGATCTCATCGATCCGATCTTCGAGTACGACCATGCGGTCGGGGCGTCGATCACCGGCGGCCTGGTCTACCGTGGTCGACGGGTGCCCGCGCTCGCCGGACGCTACCTCTACGCCGACTACGTCTCCGGCAAGCTCTTCGCGCTCGCGTTCGATCCCGCGAGCGGCGAGGTGACGGGAAACCACGCGATCCCGGGCCAGAAGATGCCGGTGCTCTCCTGGGGTGATGACGAGGAGGGCGAGGCCTACTTCATGATCGTGTCGTCCGACGGACAGGGAATCTTCCGCCTCGTGCCGGGGCACGAGTGACGAACCCGACGGGGCGCCCGCCGTGGATACCGGGGGAAGGCACACCATGGTCGCACGCATCCTCGCCGTCGCGTGCCTCGTCGCGTCGCTCAGGGGATCGGCGGCCGCCTCCGGTCCGTTCGGAGCCGAGGGCCTGTCGGCGTGGCGCACGCCGGGCGGACAGCCCGTCGCTGGGGGCTGGGAGGTCGTGGACGGCGTGTGGCATCTCACGCCCGATCCGCCGGCGCAGGAAGGCCGGCGGAGGATGAACCACACGATCGTCACGGCCGACGAGTTCGGCGACTTCAGCCTCGACTTCGAGTGGCGGATCGCGAAGGGGGGCAACGGGGGGATCAAGTATCGCGTGCGGTCGTACGGGCCCCGCTGGCTCGGATGCGAGTATCAGATCTTCGACGATCCCGGGGCGCCGCGCCCGCCACCCCCGCGGCAGTCGGCGGCGGCACTGTACGGGCTCTTCGCGCCCCCCGCGGACAAGCCGCTGCGTCCGGCCCCCGAGTGGAATGCCGGGCGGATCGTCGTCGACGGCGCGCGGATCGAGCACTGGCTCAACGGCCGACTGGTGGTTGCGGCGACGGTCGGCGATTCGGACTGGGATCAGCGGGTCGTCGACAGCAAGTTCGACGAGTTCGCAGGCTTCGGCCGGAATCGTCGCGGCCGGCTCATCCTCACCGACCATGGGGCCGAGACGTGGCTGCGCGGGGTCGTCTTCGCAGCGCTCGACACATCGACGGAGCAACCGTGATGACCGACGTTCTCTCGCGGCGTGCGTGGCTGGCCGGGTCGACGACGTGGCTCGCCGGGACCGCGGCCGCGCCCGCCATCGAGCCGATCGCGCGGGCGGGGAGGCCGCGGCTGCGGATCGCGCTGGCGGCATACGGGTTTCGGCAGTTCTTCCGCTGGAGCCGTGGCACGCCGCAACGGCCCGCCGACGAGGCGCGGGCCCTGACGATCGACTCGTTCATCGACCTCGCCGCCGACCTCGGGTGCGACGGCGCGGAACTCACGAGCTACTACTTCGATCCGGCGGCGACCGAGGCGGACCTCCTGCAAACGCGGCGGCACGCGTTTCTGCGCGGGATCGAGATCAGCGGCAGCGCGGTGGGCAACAATTTCGTCCGGCCGCGCGGCCCCGATCTCGATGCGGAGATCGCCGACGTGAAGGCCTGGATCGACCAGGCGGCGCTCCTCGGTGCGCCGCACGTGCGCGTGTTCGCCGGCCCGCTGGCGGCAGGGATGTCCCCGGAGGACGCGCGGACCACCTGCATCGCGGCGCTCGAGGAGTGCTGCGCCCATGCCGCGACGCGCGGCGTGATGCTCGGGCTCGAGAACCACGGCGGCATCGTGGCCTCGGCGGACGACCTGCTCGCGATCGTCCGGGCGGTGAGGAGCCCATGGCTCGGGGTGAATCTCGACACGGGCAACTTCCATTCGCCCGATCCGTACGCCGACCTCGCGCGGTGCGTTCCCTATGCCGTCAACGTCCAATACAAGGTCGAGCTCCAGCGCGAGCCGAAGGGGCCGAAGGAACCGGCCGACGCCGCGCGGGTGGTCGCGCTCCTGCGGGACGGCGGCTACCAGGGGTTCGTGGCCCTCGAGTACGAGGCGGGCGAGAACCCGTACGACGCGGTCCCGCGGCATCTCGACGCGCTGCGTCGGGCCCTGGCGTGAGGCGATCGCCGGTCGGCGGTTGTCCAATCTGCGGGGGTGCGGGAGTGTGATCGCGACGGTGGGCACGCACCCCTGACGCGGCTCGCGGCATGGCTGAACACGGTCCGGACCCCGACGCGGGCGACGCAACGGCCGCGGACGGTCCGCGCGGGGCGCGGTCGGCCGCAGACGGCGACCGCGACGACCACGAGACGTTCGTGCGGCTGCTCCTCGAGCACGAGCCGCGCGTGCGGGGGTTCATCCGCGGCCTCGTGCCGACGTGGCACGACGTCGACGAGGTGGTGCAGCAGGCGAGTCTCGTGGCCTGGCGCAAGTTCAACGAGTTCGATCGCGGCACGAACTTCGGTTCGTGGCTCATGGTGATCGCCCGTTTCGAGGCGCTCAAGCACCGCCGTCGCGTCGCGCGGGGGCCGCGCTGCCTCTCGGCGGAGGTGTGGGAGATCCTCACGGCCGAGGCCGATCCCGCAGCCCATGCCGCCGAGGCGGTCGAGCGGAGGCGCGCGGCGCTCGAGGCGTGCCTGGACCTGCTCGGTGACGAACGGCGGCGGGCCGTCCTCGAGGCACACGCGCCGGGCGTGCGGATGAACGAACTGGCCCGTCGGCTCGGCCGCGGGGAGCAGGCCTTTTACAAGTCGATCCAGCGGCTGCGCGCCGCGCTGGTCGACTGCATGCGACGGCGGTTGCATGCGGAGGGGGCGGCATGACGCACGACGACCTGCATCGTCACGCGGAGGATGACGGACGCCGCGCGGATCACGATGCCGATTTAGGGAACGCCGCGTTGCACGACCTCCTCTCGGCCTGGATCGATGGCCGTCTCGACGAGGCCGGCGTGGCGAGGCTGGATGAGCTCCTCAGAGCGTCGCCGGCGGCACGGGACACGTTTCGGGAGTGGGTCGGTCTCGACACGCTGCTGGCGACGATGGCCGAGCAGGCGCCGTCGGTCGGGGATGACGCCGGCGCGTGGCGCGGGAACCCGAACGCGGACACGCCTCCCCGCCGGTCCGCGGTGTCGCCGGGGAGGGAGCCGCGAGGGAGGTGGCGTGCGACCGCCGGCTGGGCGGCGGCCGTGGCGCTGATCGGGGTCGTGGGCGCGGTGTGGCTCCGCCGGCCGATCGACCCGCGGCCGATCAACCCACGGCCGATCAACCCACGGCCGATCGACCTACTGCCGATCAACCCACGGCCGATCAACGCGGCCGTGACCGGCGGGTGTGCCGCCGTGGGACAATCGATCGATGCCGTCGTCGAGGGCTCTTCGATCGACGGCGCGGCGGTGCGGCCGGGCACGTCGCTCGGGCCCGGACCGATCCGCGTGACGCGGGGCCTGATCCAGCTCGAGTTCTTCAGCGGCGCGATGCTCTGGGTGGAGGGGCCGGCCGACCTCGAGATCATCTCGGCGTGGGAAGCCCGCCTGCGCGCAGGCCGCACCCGCGCCCAGGTGCCACCGCCGGCACGCGGGTTCGTCCTGCACGCCCCCGGTGCGAGGCTCGAGGATCTGGGCACGTCGTTCGCGCTCAACGTGGAGGCCGACGGCACCGCAGCCGTTCATGTGTTCGATGGCGAAGTGGCGGTGCAGCCGCATGCGGGCGATGACACGACGCTCGCCGCAGGCGGTGGCATCGTACTCGATCGCGCCGGGCACGCGCGTGATGAAGGCCGGCCTCGCGACACCGGCCGGCCTCACGACGAGGATCAGTCCGCGGGTGGAAGCGGCACGACCGCGTTCCTGGCGCTCGACGACATGGCTGCCGCGGCCGAGGATCGCCTGCGGGAACGGCGGGCGGCGTGGTCACGGTGGTCCGAGACGGCGCGGGACGATCCCAGGCTCGTCGCCTTCTACCGGTTCGACGCGCCCGACGCACCGGAGCGTGGCGGTCGCGTCCGGAACGTGGCCGACCCTCCCGGGGGCGAACGCGACGGGGCGGCGGTCGGCGTGACGTGGACCGGCGGGCGCTGGCCAGGGACCGGCGCGGTGGCCTTTCGCCGGGCCGGCGGTCGCGTCCGGGTGGCGATCGACGGCGTGTACGAAGCCGTGTCGCTGGCGTGCTGGGCGCGGGTGGATGCCGTCGATCGCGAATACAACTCGCTCTTCCTCACGGACGGCTACGACCCCGGCGAGCCGCACTGGCAGATTTTCTCCGACGGCAGTCTCATGTTCTCGATCGCCTATCCACCGCCGGGCGGGGCGACGGGGCGATTCAACCAGACGTATTTTTCGCGCCCCGTCTTCACCGTCGATACGCTCGGCGAGTGGCACCACGTCGCCGTGACCTACGACGGTGCCACCGGCGAGGTGGTGCAGTATTTCGACGGCGAGGTGGTGGGCCGGGAGGTGTCGCGATTGCACGCGGCGGGAAGGCCGATCCGAATCGGCCCAGCCGAGATCGGCAACTGGGGGCTGCCGACGCCGGGGCACCGGCATCCCCTTCGCAGCCTCAACGGCGCGATCGACGAGTTCGTGATCCATGCGGCGGTGCTTGCGACCGACGAGGTGCGGGCGATGGCCGAAATGGGTAGGTTCGAGTGACGAGGAGGTGAGGCGATGAAGCGACGCGACCGCGCACTCGTCGCGCTGTGCCTGGCCGCGGCCGTCGGCATGCCGTCACACCGCGCGGCGGCAGGCGAGTCGGCCACCGGCCCGAACGCCGCCGCGGACCACGAGGCGCTCTTCGTGCGGCGGATCGCGCCGCTCCTCGCGGCGAAGTGCGCGGCCTGCCATGGGCCCGACGCCACCGTGGCCGAGGGTGGTCTGTCACTCGCGAGCCGTGCGGCGGCCCTGCGCGGCGGTGCGAGCGGCGCCCCCGCGATCGTGCCGGGGGAGGCGGCCGCGAGTCCGCTGCTGCGCGCCGTGCGGCGGCATGACGCGACGGTCTCGGCGATGCCTCCCAAGGAGGCGGAGCGGCTCTCGGACGACGAGATCGGCTGGCTCGATGCGTGGATCGCCGCGGGCGCCGCGTGGCCGGATGCCGCCCGCGTCGCGGTGATCCGGGCCGCGCACGAGGCCGACTGGACGGCCGAGGATGGCGTCAAGGTCGCCACGTCCGGCGGCCTCTCCCCCGACTGGGACGAGCGTCGTTACGCGCCCGAGGCGCTGTGGGCCTATCGACCGGTGGTGAAGCCGCCGGTGCCGCCCGCCCCTCCGGGCATGCACGCCATCGACCGACTGCTCGCGTCGCGGAGGCCCGCGGGGCTTGCCGTCGCGCCGCCAGCCGACCGGCGGTCGCTCCTGCGGCGCGCGTCCTTCGACCTCACGGGCCTGCCGCCCGCGCCGGCGGACATCGCGGACTTTCTCGGCGACCCGCGCGACGATGCCTCCGCGTTCGCCGACGTCGTCGAGCGACTCCTGGCGAGCCCGCATCATGGGGAGCGGATGGCGAGGCACTGGCTCGACGTCTCCCGCTACGCCGACTCCAGCGGCTTCGCCAACGACTATGAGCGGGGCAACGCGTGGCGCTACCGCGACTGGGTCGTGCGCGCCTTCAACGACGACATGCCCTACGACCGCTTCGTGCGGGATCAGATCGCGGGGGACGAGATCGACCCGGGCGATCCCGACAGGGTGGTCGCGACGGGCTTCCTGCGGATGGGGCCGTGGGAACTCACCGGCATGGAGGTGGAGCGGGTCGCGCGGCAACGCTTTCTCGACGACGTCGTCAATGCCGTCGGCGAAACGTTTCTCGCCCACTCCCTCCAGTGCGCGCGCTGCCACGACCACAAGTTCGATCCCGTCCCCACGCGGGACTACTACCGGGTGCAGGCGGTCTTCGCGACGACGCAGCTCGCCGAACGGTCCGCGGCGTTCCTGCCGACGGAGAACACGGCGGGCTTCACGGAACGCACCTACCTGGAGCAGGCCCGGGCGGAGCACGTCGCCACGCTCGCACGGCTCGACGCGGTGCTGCTCGACAATGCCGCGAGGTGGTTCGCCGAGGAGGGCCGTGACCCGGCGACCTGGAATGCCGCGGTGGCGGAGGCCCGCCGGCAGGAGGCCGCTCGCGGTCCCGACGCCGTCCGCAGGCGACCGTATTCCGACGTGTTCGCGGGCACCCGCCGTCTGCTCCTCGATCGGGGCGTCCCGGAGCGGGAGTTCCCCCCGAAGCTCGTCGGCTTCACGCCCGAGCAGTTCGGGCTCGAACGGGTCGCGCGCAAGGGCCTCGAGCGGCTCGCGTTCGAGTTCGACCGCTACGAGCCCTTCGCCCTGTCCGTCTACGCGGGGCGCACCCGCACCTACAAGACGGTCTTCACCCCGCTGCGCGTGCCCGAGGATCGGCTGACGACGGGCGACCTCGAGGCCACGGCGATCCTCGTCGGAGGCGACCCGTTCACCGCGGGTGAACCGGTCACGCCCGGGGTGCTCAGCGTGCTCGGGACCATCCAGTCGACGCCGATCCCCGACGCGATCGAGGGACGCCGGCGCGCCTTCGCCGAGTGGGTGGCCAGCGCGGACAATCCGCTCACCACGCGCGCCATCGTGAACCGCGTCTGGATGTGGCACTTCGGTGAGCCGCTGGCGGGCAACCCCAACAACTTCGGCGGCACCGGCAAGCGGCCGACGCACCCGGAGCTCCTCGACTGGCTGGCGGCCACGTTCGTGGAGCAGGGCTGGTCGTTCAAGGCGTTGCACCGGACCATCATGTCGACCGAGGCCTACCGCCGCAGTGCCACGCATCCCGACCCGGGTCGCGTGCGCGAGCTCGATCCGCTCGGTGCGAGCGACGCCGTGTTTCGGCCGCGACGGCTCGGCGCCGAGGAGATCCGCGACGCGATGCTCGCGGCGACCGGCGAGCTCAATCCGGCGGTGGGCGGCATCCCCAACCGGCCCGAGATGCACGTCGAGGCGGCGCTCCAGCCGCGCCAGGTGATGGGCACGTTCGCGTCCGCCTGGGTGCCCAACCCGCGGCCGGAGCAGCGGCACCGCCGATCGCTCTACGCGCTCGTGCTGCGCGGCCTCGGCGATCCGACGATGGAGACGTTCAATGCGCCCGCCCCCGATTTTTCGTGCGAGCGGCGCGAGGCGACGACGGTCACGCCACAGGTGTTCGCGCTCTTCAACGGACGCGCCACCCATGCCCGGGCGCTGGCGCTTGCGGCCCGCGCACTGCGCGAGGCGGCCGGGGACGAGGGGGCGATCCAGCGGTGCTTCCTGCTCGCGCTCGGCCGTGACGCGACGCCAGCGGAGGTCGCGGCGTGCCTCGCGCACTGGCGGGCGATGACGGTCGTGCAGTCGCGGGGCGTGCCGCCGCGGGCCACGCCGCCGCGCGACGTGCTCCGGGAGGCGGTGGAGGAGAACACGGGGGAGACGTTTTCCTTCCGGGAAACGCTCCACGCGCACGCCGACTTCGTCCCCGACCTCGAGCCCGCCGACTGTGACCCCCGCACCCGGGGTCTGGCCGACGTCTGCCTCGTGCTCTTCAACACCAGCGAGTTCACGCATGTCGACTGAGTCCGGTACCGACCGCCGCGGGCCCGCGCCGGACGAGGTGGGCCGCGGCGCCGTCTTGCGGCGCAACGCCGTCTCGCGGCGCAACGCCGTCTCGCGGCGCAACGCCGTCTCGCGGCGCGGCGCCGTCTACGGCCTGGGCGCGTCGCTCGGCAGTCTGGCCTTCACGTCGCTGCTCGCGGCCGAGCAGGAGCGGGCGCGGCCGCTCGAGCCGAAGCCGGGGCATGTGCCCGCTGCGAAGGCCAGGAGCGTGATCTTCCTGATGATGGAGGGGGGGCCGTCGCACGTCGACACCTTCGACCCCAAGCCGGCCCTCGATCGGCTGCACCTCCGCGAGTTCGTGCGCGAGGACCGGAAGAAATCGGCGATGGAAAGCGGCAAGCGGTACTACGTCCGCAGCCCGTTTCGCTTCATCAGGGCGGGCCGGAGCGGGGCCGACATGGCGGAGAACTGGTCGCACCTCGCGACGGTGGCCGACGAACTCTGCTTCTATCGCGGCTGCACCGTGGACAGCGTGAACCATCCCACGGCCCTGTATCAGATGAACTGCGGCAACCGCTTCGGTGGCGATCCTGCGGTCGGCGCGTGGGTGACCTACGGGCTCGGGTCGGAGAACGAGGATCTGCCCGGATTCGTCGTGCTGCCGGAGGTGAGCTATCCCCAGGGGGGCACGGCGAACTGGAGCAACGGCTACCTGCCGGCGCACTATCAGGGCACGCCGCTGCGGCCCAGGGGATCGCCGATCCTCGACCTCGCTCCGCCACCGGGCGTGACCCCCGAGCAGCAGCGGAAAAACCTCGACCTGCTCGCGCGACTCGACTCGGCCCATGCCGCGGCCCGTCCCGGACACGACGCGCTCGCCGCGCGCATGACCGCCTACGAGCTCGCATTCCGCATGCAGGTGCAGGTGCCGACCGTGCTCGACCTCTCGCGCGAGGACGCCGCGACCTGCGCGCTCTACGGCGTGGGGGACCCGGTCACGGACGCCTTCGGCCGCAAGTGCCTGCTGGCCCGCCGGCTCGTGGAGCAGGGAGTGCGCTTCGTGCAGCTCTACAACGGCTCGTGGGACAGCCACGACTCGATCGAGCGGGCACATGGCCGGCTCGTGCGCGCCGTGGACCGGCCGATCGCGGCCCTCATCGCCGATCTCAAGCGGCGCGGGCTGCTCGACTCGACGCTCGTCGTCTGGTGCGGTGAATTCGGCCGCACGCCGGACAACGGCGTCCGGCAGGGCACCGCCTACGGCCGCGACCACAATCCCGACGCGATGACGATCTGGCTGGCCGGCGGAGGCTGCAATGCCGGCCACACGATCGGAGCGACCGACGAGCTCGGCGGCCGGGCCGTCGAGTGCGTCCACCACGTCCGTGATTTTCACGTGACGCTGCTGCGGTTCCTCGGGCTCGACGACGCCCGACTGACCTACTACCACGCGGGCCGGTTCAAGCAGTTGAGCCAGTTTGGCGGGGCGGTGATTCCGGGGCTCATCGGCTGAGTCGCGCGGGGGCGGTGACGGCAGGCGGTCGGCGCCGCGCGATATGCTTCGCGGGACAGCCGGCGCCCCATGCGCCCGCTTCCCCCGAGGTCACGACACGCCATGCGCACCCGAGCCCCGTTTCCCGTCGCCTGCCATCGATCCCGCGCGAGGCTCGTGGCGGCGTGCGTCCTGCCGATCCTCGCGGTGGCCGGTGGGGCCGTCGCCCGTGCGGAGCCGACGCGCGTGCGGCTGTGGCCCGATGGGGCGCCGGGGGCCCGGGGCGACGCCGAGACCGACCAGCCGTTCGTGGACATCTCCCGCGCCGACCCGGCGACCGCGAACGGCGCGGCGTTCGTCATCTGTCCGGGCGGCGGGTACGGCGGTCTCGCCTCGGATCACGAGGGGCGGCAGATCGCGAAGTGGTGCAACGGCGTCGGTGCCACGGCGCTCGTGCTCCACTACCGTCTCGGCAGCAAGGGGTACCACTACCCGACCCAGCTGCTCGACGTGCAACGGGCGGTGCGGTTCGTGCGGGCGAACGCCAGGCGGCTGGGGGTCGACCCGTCCCGGATCGGCATCATCGGCTTCTCGGCGGGCGGCCACCTCGCGTCGATGGCCGCGACGCTCTTCGACGAGCGGCCGGCCGGCGGCACGGATGATGCAATCGACCGTGAGAGCGCGCGGCCCGACGTTGCCGTGCTCGCCTATCCCGTCATCTCACTCGGGGAGATGCATGCGCATCGAGGCTCCCGGAAAAATCTCCTCGGGCCGGCCGACACCGATGAGCTCGCGGCGACGCTGAGCACCGAGCGGCGGGTGACGGCGGCGACGCCCCAGACCTTCCTGTTCCAGACCGACGAGGATGCCGGGGTGCCGGCGGAAAACGCGGTGGCCTTCTACCTCGCGTGCCGGCGGCAGGGAGTGCCGGCGGAGCTGCACAGCTACCGTCGCGGACCGCACGGCGTCGGGTTCGCGCTCGGCGACCACGTGCTCGGCGGCTGGAGCGACCTCCTGCGCGACTGGCTGCGGGACCGGGGGTTCTTTCGACCCGTCGCGCGCACGGCGGTGAAGGGCCGTGCCACCGTCGGCGGCGTGCCCGTGAGCTGGGGAATGGTGACGTTGCGGCCGGACGACCCGCTCGCGCCCGTGTCATCCGCTCGAATCCGCAACGGGGCCTTCTCGGTGGACGCCGCCGACGGTCCGGTGGTGGGACCCGTGACGATCTCCGTGTGCGCGAGCACGGCCGATGTGCCGGGCCTCGACACGGCGGACGGGACCTTCGTCGTGGAGGAGCAGTCGCCGGGCGCGGGGCCCTGGCGGCTCACGATCGCTCCCGACCAGGCCGAGCTGGACCTCGCCGCCACGCGGTGAGCCGGACCGCCCGGGCGGGATCGCCTCACCCGGTGGTCCCGACGGCACGTCGCGGTGGCGATGGTCGTGTCGCGTGAACTAGACTTCGCAGGGGGAAACGCCGCATCGACGATGCCCGCGCTCCGTCCTCGGTCCGCCGGGGAATCCTTCGGGGAGAGTCGTCATGAGACGCGACGGCGACAGGGGATTCACCCTCGTCGAACTGCTCGTCGTGATCGCGATCATCGCGGTGCTGATCGGCCTGCTGCTCCCGGCCGTGCAGGCGGCGCGGGAGTCGGCCCGCCGCAGCAGCTGCTCGAGCAACCTGCGGCAGCTCGGGCTCGGGGTGCACGCGCATCACTCGGCGAAAAACACGCTGCCGCTGAGCGTGTCGGCGTGGACCGAGGGATCGTCGACGCAGGTGCGGCACGGGCTCGGCTGGATCGGGCAGTCTTTGCCCTACCTCGAGCAGGCGGCCCTCTACGACGCCCTGACGACCAACCTCGACACGGCGTTCTTTTCCGGCG
>Ga0172376_10004368_pt1 | contig 16185 bp, 13 predicted proteins | sample Lak35m_FD_121114 | JGI IMG/M metagenome (GOLD analysis project Ga0172376, IMG submission 121114) | Freshwater microbial communities from Kabuno Bay, South-Kivu, Congo - kab_092012_35m | ecosystem: Environmental > Aquatic > Freshwater > Lake | place: Democratic Republic of the Congo: South-Kivu... | reverse complement strand
CAGATGAATCCGGGCTGTCCACCGATGGTCATCGTGCCCGCAGCCACCGTGTCGGTCGTGTCGCCGTCGAAGTTGCAGTCGTCGGTGCCACCCTCGGCGCCGTCGGAGCAACCAGCCGGCTGGGTCGAAACTCCCACGAGTCGTCGCGAGTCCTCGACTCGCGGAAAGGTGCCCGAACCGGAGTTGAGACCGAGGTAGTTGTAGACGTACCGAGTTCCCTCGAATCGAGCCGACGTCTCGTTGATGCTGCTGAACGACGGGCGCTTCAGCGATCCGTTGTCGGCGAACTTGCCGAACACCGCGCCGTTGCGCTTGTCGGTCTCCAACGCCCGGGCCTGGATCACCCAACGGCTGAAACCGTAGAAGCAGATCGCATCGGGCTTGTGGAGATCCGAGACTCCGCGACAGTCGTGTTCCTGGACGATCGGGAAGGTGAAGACCGTCGCGGGATCTCCGTCGGTGTCGTTCCCAGCCGAGTCGCAGTTCGTCAGGAACGTCGAATCCTGACCGTTGGCCGAGGACACTCCCCGAATCAGCGTGCGCGCCACGTCGTCGCCGGTACCGGATCCGGGCTGGATGCGGTAGGGCTGGATCGGAGTCACGTCGGAAGTGTTTCCGGTGACGTCTCCCCAGAACCGGTAGGTCGGATAACCCCGCTTGCGGTCGCCGACGTCGTTGAGGTCGCCATCGTTGTTGGCATCGAGACCGCCGTTGAGAACGCTGTTGTTACCCGTTCCCGCGTAGCACGTGTAGATCAGGTTGAGCTGGTCCTGGGTCAGGCCCGTCTGAGCGACTCCGTGCGTGTTGCCACTGAAGTACACCCAGTCGATCGCGTCGAGGGCGAAGGCCCAACCCTCCATACGGGCCGCTCGAGTTCCCGACTGCTTGGACGAGGAACGCGCGATTTCCATGCAGGCACTCGAAGCCGTTCCGCCCGGACCGTTGGTTCCGTTGTACCAGACACCGTTCTGGATCGCGTTCGCCGACACCGCATCGGCACCGTTTCCGGATCCGTTGGGGGGCACCACTCCGAGCCACCAGGTCTCGCCAGTGTCGTTGGTGTCGGTGTCGGCGTTGAGGTCCTCGGTCTTCGCGATACCGGCTTCCGCGGCGAGTCCACCGGTCACGGTGCCGTCGTTCACGTCACCATCGGAGTTCGAGTCACGCGATCCGTAGCCGCCGAACACGATGTTCACCTTGCAGTCGTTGTCGGCGGGAAGCACCACACCGCCCGGCCAGGCCCCGCGAGCATTGGCGAGCCACGCGCGAGTGGCCACCGTCGCTTCTCCCGCCTCGACGTTCGGATTCGCCGAGAGCAGCGGCGGAACGTTGACGGCCTTGTCCTTGTTGGGGTTGTAGCGGGCGTTGATGTTGTGCGCCGCCGACAGTGCCTCCATCACGAAATAGGTGGTGTCGGAACCAACGATTCCGAGGACGTCCTTCTGACTTCCGTCCGAACCGGCGTTCACCTGAGCCGGGAAGGCGAACAGGCTCACGACCGAAGCCACTCCGATGGCCGAACCGAGCAATTTCTTCATGATGTTCTCCTGTAGGAACGACGATGTCGACGAATTTCGACGCCTCATCTTCCGTGACTCGAATGAAGCGACCACCGACTCCGAATGACGTTCAGGTGAACGGAATCTGTTGATTCGGCGAAGACGAAACCGGCGAAAATCGCGCGGATTCAGAGCGCGGCCGGCGCCATGAGGGCGAGCGCGTTCCAGGCTCCGACCGCCGTCCAGGCGAAGACCGGGAAGAAGAGCATCCACGTCACCCAACGACCCAGCGAACGGGCGACGAAGGGTTGAAGAACCGCGGCGACGAGAGCCAGCACGAGCCAGGACACCAAGCGCCAACCCGAACCCGGTTGTCCCTCCAGTCCCAGTTCGTCACTCGACGTCACCCGATCGATCTCGGTGCCGATCACCGCAACCGTGTCGACGGCCTCGGCGCGAACCACCAAACGCTCGTTGTCGTTCGCCACGGTGATCAGAAGCAACATGTTGCCCTCGCCCACGAAGGCGGCGGCGTCGTCCGGAGGTCGCACCGTGGTGTCGACCACCCGATACCGGAACGGTCCGAGGCCGGTGGTGACCACCACCTCGTCACCCGCGTCGACATCGTCGAGTCGCGCGAACTCGGCGCCGAAGTTCTGGCTGCGACCGAGGATCGCCGATGTTCCGTACTGGCCGGGAAGCGACGAGCCGATCAGGTGACCGGCCGACTTCGCGAGTTGTTCGGCCGTCGAGCCCTCGGCCACCACCGCCCGCAGACCGACGGCAGGAATCTCCACGAGACCGATCGGCCGGCCCGGTTCGACCGGTTGGTTCACGGGGGCGACCCCGTTCAGGAGATCCGACGCGAGTCGTTCCTCGAGCATCGAGGACTCGCGTTCGTGGAGCAGTGGTGCGATCAGTCGACCGTGCAGCAGAGCACCCAGGAACACGAGAGCGAGCACTCCCGAGGCCCGACGCGCGATGGTCCATGCTCGACCCCGCACTCTGGGCGCCCGGGTGGGCTCCATCTCGTCGGCGACCGCGACATCGGGTTCGACGGAGATCTGCGCGGTCACGCCGTCACCGCCGGCCGGAGTGGGCGACGACGCAACGAACGCCATGGAGTGGTGGCGATCAGCACGGCCGCCGACAACCCACCGATGCCGAGCCACAACGCCGATAGGTCGGTGGGTGAGCCCATCGACGACGAGATTCGGGGGCCGGGCACCGTGACCGGAGGACGGGTGGTCGTCGTCGGAGCGATCGTCGTGGTCGTGGTGGTCGACGTCGTCGACGTGGTCGTGGTGGTGGTCGTCTCGACCACCGGGGGCGGAACGTACGACGACGATCGCGGTCGTGGTGCCGTCGTGGGTGGAGCAGTGGTCGTGGTGGTCGTGGTCGGAACACCGATCTGCGCGAGAACCGATGTCGCTTGATCGAGGAGCGGCTGCGTCAACGCCACGTAGCCGGAAGGAAGGACGGTCTGACCCTCGCCGAGGGCGTAGCCCAGAACCCGCTTCACGTCGTCCACCTTGCTCTGCGCTTCGAACGTCTTCGGAACCATGGCGTAGTCGACTTTCACCATCGGATACGCCGTCGGATCCTCCGGTGTCGGGTCGGCGACCAGCAAACCCTCGGGAGTCGCATCGGCATCGGCGATGCCGGCCATGATCGACTGCTCGGTCGGTCGAATCACCGAACCGTCGGGCTTCAGGAGCCCCGCCACCTGGAGTCCGAATCGACGGGCCGTGGGGAGATCCATGACTCCGATGAAGCCCGTGTTCGAGGTGGACTCCGCCGAGCTCCCGGTGGGCGACACCCCGTAGAACAAGCGCAGGGCGACGTTCTTCTGTCCCTGCCGAGGCAGATAGGCGGGGTCGGTGTCGACCAACTCGAAGATGTCGCGCGGGTACGAGTACCCCACGTACGACGGGTTCAGTCGCGCTCGCCAGGTGTCCTGGTCGGCGAGGAACTTCTGCGCCTCGGGATCGGCGGCGAACCACGACGTCAGGATCGTCGTCATCGCCGAGCGCTCGGCTCGCACCAGGACCCGGCTGATCCCGTTCGATGGGAACCGGATGGTCGGGTTGATGTTCAAGAGCTCGCGATCGCGCACGAAACTCTCCATCGACGAGTTGGTGATCAGGCGCGCCACCAACCTCGGCGACAGAACGAGATCGGTGACTCGATTGCCGGTGAAGGGGTCGGTCAGGTTGTAGGCGACCACCACCGCCGAGGCCGCGACCGGCACGTACGAGAACTCGCGATGTTCCGGGTGATGTGAGAGTTCGTCGGCCGTTGCGGGAAGAGCCGTGACACCCATGTCCACCAGGCCAGCCAAGAAGTTCTCGCGGCCGGTGGTGCTCGAGGTTTCCGTGTAGTCGAGCACCACGGAGTTCTCACCCTGGCAGATGCGCGCCGCCCAGGCGTAGAAGGGGCTCGCCGAGGTGGCCGAACCATCGACCCGGACATCGAAGTCGGTGATCGTCGGACAGTCGGACTGCGAGGGCGCGAAGGTGATCGGTATCACCACGTGGGCCGGCGGCAAGGTGCCCGGAGCCACCGCCTGCGCGTCGTTCTCGTAGACGAGGATCGAGCACGGATTCGTCGCCGAGCAGTCGAGCAAGGGCAGGTTGCTCGCTGGGCGCACCTCGAACTGGGCCGAGCCGGTTCCGTCGACAGCCGTGGAATCCAACAAACGGTTGCCGTTGGCCAGATCGGGGAACGGTTGCGCCGAGAAGCAGTGGTCGAGGGACGTGGGATTGGCGCGACACTGCAGGACGATCACGGTGTAGACGTTGGCCTGGGTCGTCGGGCGGAAACCGGCCCACGAGACCTGCACCACCTCGTTCGACAGATCGACTCCGGGTGACACCGTGGCCGTTCTTCCCCCCGTGCCGGTGGCGGTGGTCGCCGCGCGAGGTGCTGGCTCCGCGGCGGCGGCGTCGGGGCGACCTTGGGCGATCACGATCGTGGACACGAGAGCCAACGCCACGGCGAGGCGACGTCGCAACGAGCGTGCGGGTGGTGTTTCGGGGGTTCGGTGGTTCATGGCGATGGTCGAATCGGTGATGTCCGGTCGGAGCGAGAGTCGTGTTCCCGAGGTGCAGGTGGGGATCCGTCGGGAGGACGAAAGTGCCCTCTCGGCGGTCAAACTAAAACGCTTCGTCCAACGCCGAAATACCTGCGCGGTGGTTTGTCTCGGAATTCAGATTCCGTTCACTCCGAGGTCACCACCACGACACGGGGTCGTCCAAGGCTCTGTCCGTGACCGTGCAGTCGCCCGACACCGATACCGATCACGGTCCCTCGATCGACGAATCCCGCGTCGTCCCGGTGGTGCGACGCGACCGCACCGATCGCCTCTACCGAGGAACCGCGACGTCGTCGGGCGTCGTGGTGTTCGTGTTGATGGCCCTCATCGGCGGCTTCCTGCTCTACCGCGGAATCGACGCCCTGCGCATCTCGGGCTGGAGTTTCATCACCGAGAGTCAATGGGCACCCGACATGGGCGGGGCCTTCGGTATCGCCGCCGTGCTCCCCTACACCATCCAGATCGCCGTCGTGGCTCTGGTGCTGGCCGTGCCGGTCTCGGTCGCCACCGCGCTCTTCATCACCGAGTACGCACCGCGCCGCGTTCGCCGGTTCCTGACGGCCACCATCGACCTGCTCGCCGCGGTGCCCAGCCTCATCTACGGCCTGTGGGGACTCTTCTACCTGCAGCCTCGGCTCATCACGCTCTCCAAGTGGCTCGCCGACAATCTCGGTTTCATTCCGTTCTTCGACGTCAACGACCAATTCGGCACCTCTCTCGGAGTGTTCCCGTCATCGACGTTCGTGGCGGGTGTGATCGTGTCGCTGATGGTGATTCCGATCTGCACCTCGGTCATGCGCGAGGTCTTCTCGCAGGCGCCGCCCGGCGAACGCGAGGGAGCCATGGCGCTCGGTGGCACGCGATGGGGCGTGGTGCGCGACGTGGTTCTGCCGTTCGGTCGTGGCGGAATCATCGGCGGTTCGATGCTCGGGCTCGGACGGGCCCTCGGCGAGACGATCGCCGTCACGCTGATCATCTCGCCGAGCTTCGACACCAAGTGGTCGATCGTCGAGCAAGGTTCGAACAGCATCGCGGCACTGATCGCTCTCAAGTTCTCCGAATCCACCGAGACCGGAATCAGCGCGCTGATGGCGGCCGGCCTCGCCTTGTTCGTGATCACCCTCATCGTGAACTCGCTGGCATCCAGTGTCGTGAGTCGCTCCAGATCCGGTTCGGCAACGGAGATCTGACGTGTTCCGATCCCGCAAATCCGCCCTCGTCGACATCGAAGGGACCGCCGAAACCGACGGGACCGTCACCGCCCCCTTGGTCGACGATTCCCCCATCAAGATCAAGACGATCGAAGCCGTCGACGTGATGTTGTTGATCGGCTCGGCGGTGAGTGCGCTGGCCGCCGCCAACCTGCTCTACGAGACCCTGCTTCCGTTGTCGGGGGCCCTCGGCCTCATCGTCGTGTGGTACGTCCTCTTCCTCATCGTTTCCTGGACCGGTGTCCGGCGCATCCACGGGACGGTGCGGGCCAAGGATCATCTGGTGCGCGTGCTCGTGTGGACCGGAGCCTCGCTGGCGATCGTCCCACTCGTGTTGATCGTGGTGTACGTGGTCGGCAAGGGGTACCGCGCCCTGCGGCCGCAGTTCTTCGTCGAGGACCAACGATTCGTCGGAGCGCTGAGCGAGGCCACCGAGGGCGGTGGAGCGCACGCCATCATCGGCACCCTGCAACAGGTCGGACTCGCGACTCTCATCGCCGTGCCCTTGGGCATCACCACCGCCATCTACCTCAACGAGGTCAAGGGTCGACTCTCGAAGCCGTTGCGAACGGTGGTCGATGCGATGAGCGCCGTGCCGTCGATCGTCGCCGGCCTGTTCATCTACGCCGCGTGGATCCTGGCTCTCGGTAATCAGCAGACGGGTCTGGCGGGTTCGCTCGCATTGGCGGTGCTCTTCCTGCCCACCGTCACTCGAACGGCCGAGGTCGTCCTGCGGTTGGTGCCCGGGGGACTTCGCGAGGCCTCGCTGGCTCTGGGCGGAACCGAATGGCGAACCACCAGTCGGGTGGTTCTTCCGACGTCGAAGTCGGGTTTGGTCACCGCGGTGATCCTCGGCGTCGCCCGAGTGATCGGCGAGACCGCGCCATTGATCCTGACCGTCGGTGGAGCCTTCGTCATGAACTGGAATCCGCTGGAGGGCAAACAGGATTCGCTGCCCTACTTCGTGTTCCGACTCATTCGGTTCCCGCAGGAGGCCCAGATCGCCCGCGCCTGGACCGGCGCCCTGGTCCTCATGATCCTCGTGCTCGTCCTGTTCGTCGTGGCCCGCGCCATCGGCGGCCGGGGCCCCGACCACATCGGTCGCTTCAAGCGCTATCGCCTCAAGAGAAAGGGTCTGGCATGACCTTCACCGACAGCACCACCACGTCGACGGCGGTTCCCGTCGCTGCTCGCACGGAGAGCCCCTCGACCGTCGGAGCCGCCGGTCTCACCGCCCGCAACGTCGCGTGCTGGTTCGGCAGCAAGAAGGTGCTCGAGGGAGTCACCCTCGACATGGCCCCCGGTCAGGTCACGGCCCTCATCGGACCGTCGGGTTGCGGCAAGAGCACGTTCCTGCGAACCCTCAACCGCATGCACGAACTCGTGCCCGGGGCGACTCTCGGTGGCGAGATCCTCATCGACGGCATCGACATCTATCGCGGGGCCATCCCGGTGACCGACGTGCGACGCCGCATCGGAATGGTGTTCCAGAAGCCCAACCCCTTCCCGGCCATGACCGTGGCCGAGAACGTGGTGAGCGGTCTGAAGTTGTCGGGCATGAAGGCCTCGCGTTCGGAACGTGACGCCATCATCGAGTCGTGTCTGCAGAAAGCCGGACTCTGGAACGAGGTCAAGAATCGGCTCGGTGATCCCGGACGCGCTCTCTCGGGTGGTCAGCAGCAACGACTCTGCATCGCGCGATCACTGGCGGTGAATCCGCAGGTGCTCCTGATGGACGAACCCTGCTCGGCTCTCGACCCCACCTCCACTCGACGCATCGAACAGACCATCGCCGAGATCTCGTCGTCGGTCACCGTCGTGATCGTCACCCACAACATGCAGCAGGCCCAGCGCGTCTCGGATCGTTGCGCCTTCTTCCTGGCCGCGGAGAACGAGCCGGGTCGCATCATCGAGGAAGGTCCCACCAAGGAGATCTTCCTGAATCCGCGCGATCAGCGCACCAACGACTACGTGAACGGACGCTTCGGATGAGACTCACGAGAAAGATCGCACTGCTGACGATGGTCGCCCTCGTGGGCGGCTTCGTCGGACTGATGGGTGCCTCCCCCGTTCGGGCGGCCGACCCGGTGGACGGGGCTGGTTCCACCTGGAGCCAGATCGCCGTCGATCAGTGGCGAGCCGACGTGGCCCGCCAGGGACTCGTCGTCAACTACCAAGGCGTCGGTTCCACCGCCGGCCGAGTCGCCTACTACCAGGGTCAGGTCGACTTCGCGGTGAGCGAGATCCCGTTCCAGTCGGCGACCTACGACCGCCAGGGAAATCTCCTGGCGGACGAGACGCAGTTGGCTGCGTCGCGACCCTACGCCTATCTGCCCATCGTGGCCGGTGGTACCGCGTTCATGTACAACCTGAAGGCCAACGGTCAGCGCATCACCGACCTGCAGTTGTCGCCGGCAACGGTGGCCAAGATCTTCACCGGTCAGATCACGATGTGGAACGACCCGACGATCGCGGCCGACAATCCGCAACGGGTGTTGCCAGCCACCCGAATCAAGCCGGTGATCCGCTCGGACGGTTCGGGCACCACCGCTCAGTTCACCGCGTACATGGTGGCCGAGACGCCGTCCGACTGGGCGGTGCTGTGCCAACGCGCCAACCTCGGGTCCTCCTGTCCGGTCACATCGCTCTATCCCGACTTCCCCGACTCGGGTTTCGCGGCCCAGCAGTTCTCCGACGGAGTCGCCAACTTCGTGGCCGCTCAGTACAACGACGGTGCCATCACCTACGTCGAGTATGGATACGCCAAGGAACGTGGCTTCCCGGTGGCGTCGTTGAAGAACGCGTCGGGTGCCTTCGTGCAACCGACGGCCGTCAACGTCTCGGTCGCCCTGCAGGGCGCGTCCATCAACTCGGATGGAACTCAGGTTCTCGGCGGCGTCTACCGCAACTCCGACGCCCGCGCGTATCCGATGTCGAGCTACTCGTACATGATCGTGCCCACCAGCGAGGTGAGCCCCTTCAACGCAGGCAAGGGAGCGAGCCTGTCGGAGTACATCTTCTACTTCCTGTGCGCCGGTCAACAGAAGGCCGAACAGCTCGGCTACGCACCGTTGCCCAAGAACCTGGTCCAGTTCGGCTTCGACGCCGTGGCGCGCATTCCCGGTGCGCTGGCGGCTCCGGCGATCGACTCGTGCGCCAACCCGACCATCACCGGTGGCTTCCTGGTGTCCCGAGCGGCCCCCGCCACCACCGCGGCTCCGGCCGCCGGTGGCACGACCAGCGGGTCGGGCGGAACGACCAGCGGCGCAACCGGTGGCACGACCAGCGGGTCGGGCGGTGCCGTGCCGGGCGGGCCCACGACCACGCTCGCCGCGGGTGTCACCGCGGGTGGCGACACCGACGTGACCACCGATTCCGAGCAACCGGCCGAAGGGTCGGGAACGGTGACCGAGGCCGCACCCGTCGACGCGGTGCCGGCGACCCTTCCCACTCCCGGAGTCGCCTTCGCGACCAGTGTGACGATCGAAACCGAGGGTGTCGACACGTCACCATTCGTGTACGCACTCATCGTCCTCCTGGTGCTCGCACTGGCCCTCGCGCCGGCCATCGTCTCGACCCGCGGCAACACGAATGGCGGCAACCCCGACGGTGCCGTCACCGCGCAGGACGCCGGATCGATCGCCGATGTCACAACGTGAGTTCGTTCGATCGAACCCGACCCACCGACGAGCCCACCAGCCGAGTTAGGTTGACCTGAACATGCGACGCAACTTCGCGACTCTTCTCCTCCTCGTGGTGTTGCCCGTCTCGGTGGTGTCCGGATGCGGCGGAAACGACGACCCATCCGACACCACGGTCTCCGTCGGCACACCCGAACCCCCGTTGCCGGCCGACATCAACGCGATCCCGTACACCGTCGGATCGGTGGGGGCCCTCGGCAACGTCCAGGTGCGGATCACGATTCCCGAGGAACCTCCCGCCGTGCCCGACGGAGTCTGGCTGCTGAACGTGGAGGTCACCAGCGGTGCGCTGGAGCCGATCCAGCTCGATCCGTCGATGTTCCGCGTCTACACGGTCGACGGTCGTTCGTATCTTCCGGAAGCGATCGGGGACATCCCGCAGTTCGGAACGGTGGGTCTCGAGTCGGGCGAGGTCCATCGAGGACTCTTCGCCGCGACCATCACCAGCGGATCCGAACCGGCGTTGTTTCTCGTGAATCCGACCGGTCTCGGTGAACGATTCCTGGCCGGCGCCTTCGCCGTCGACCCCGAATTCGTACCGGTCAGTCCCGAGGACTGACCGAACCCGCTCGTCGGATCGATCGCGTCAGGGCAACTGGCCGACGATCTCGTTGGGTCCGAGCGATTCCCAGCCCGAATCGCGTCGCACCAACGCACTCGACGAGGGCAGGAACACGAGGGGCACATTGGCCAGTTTCCGGGTGCGTGCGTGACGCTCGGGTGTCTCGGACTCGCTGCGGGTCACCACGGCCATTCCCTTCACGAGTCCGAGACCGAGCGCCAACGCGCCTCCCCGCGGATCGATCATCGGATCGCACAAGGCCGAAGCCGGTGCACCGACACCGACCACCACGCCGCCGCTCGCCAACACGTCGTGCAGTGCCGTCCAGACCGGGGTGTCCTTCACGACGCTCCGGAGGTGGATGGGGTTGTCGCCCACCAACCACACCGCTCGCGCCGATCGCACCACGTCACCGGCCGACTCGTCCATGGCTTCCGGTCGACTCATCACCATCAACGCGTCGACGTCGACCTCCAGACGCTCGGCCCACGACATCGCCGCACTGATCAACACCTCGGGCCGCTCGAAGGCATCGGCCGTCGGCAACACGACCACACGTTCGGCACCCACCTCGCCGAGGAGTCGACGATCGAGGTCGTCGTGGAGTTCGAACGCTCCTCCACCCTGCAGGACGATGATTCCGGGCACGCGCCGAGCGTAGGTCAAGCCGGGTCGACGAGAAAGGTCTCCTCGAGTCGCGTCCAGATCGATCGCTCGACCCCTAACGTCTCGCAGTACTCGCGTATCGATCCGTGATCGCTTCGAAGATCGTCGAGCAAGCCACGGATCGCGGCCGGATGGGCGGCGAAGAAGACCGGTGGAACCTTCGCGAATTGCTCGGCGTACTCCGGGGCGCGCTCGACGACCCATGCACGCATCCGCTCGGACGCTTCGGCGCTGAGGGCGTAATCGGCCTCGATCACCGAATCGGGAACCCCGAGACCGGCCAACAGCAGTGCGGCGACGATTCCCGTGCGATCCTTGCCGGCCGCGCAGTGGAACACGATCGAACCCGCGCCGTGTTCACCGATGAGTTCGATGGCCCGACCCACGCGACGTCCACCGTCACGCAGCATGACGTGGTACTTGGTGAGAAGGAACTCGGCTTCGTCGCGAAGCATCGCTCCGGCCTCCTCCGGATCCCAGGTGGTGTCGATCACCGGCAGGTGATGAAGGTCGACCTCGTGACGATCCACCGGGAACGTTCCCCGTTCGGCCCGCTCGTCGTGGGATCGAAGATCGATCACGGTTCGCACCCCGAGTCGACCGACGACCTCCAGATCCGCATCGGTGAGCCGCTGCAAACCGTCGGCGCGGAACACCCGCCGCCACTCGGTCACGCGGCCCGACTCCGTCGGGTAGCCGCCCAGATCGCGGAAGTTGTGCACCGCCTCCATGACGACGAGTCGATTCGGATGGTTCACGGCGTCCACGAGCACCGTCGAACCGTAGCGACGTCCGGAGAACGACCCGTGTGGACTGGGTTACCGGACGGTAACTAGGGTCGGAACGGCGCACATCACGTCGAGCATCGGAAGGGTCGGTCATGGGCATCAACAAGGTCGGAGTCGTCGGGTCGGGAATCATGGGTTCGGGTCTGGCCGAGGTCGTAGCCAAGGCCGGCCTCGAGGTGATCGTTCGTAGTCGACAGCAGTCGAGCGCCGACGCGATGGTGGCCGCGGTCGCCAAGGGTCTGGCCAAGCAGGTCGAGAAGGGTCGTCTCTCCGAGGACGACTCGAAGGCCGTTCTCGGTCGCATCACCGCGGTCAGCGACCTGTCGGCCCTGGCCGATTGCGATCTCGTCATCGAGAGCGTGGTGGAGGATCTCGACACCAAGAAGACGCTCGTCGCCGAACTCGACCGGGTCGTGAAGCCGAGCGCGATCATCGCCACCAACACCTCCACTCTCCCGGTCGTCGAGTTGGCCATGAGCACCGCGCGCCCCGATCAGGTGTGCGGCATCCACTTCTTCAATCCGGCCACGGCCATGCCGCTCGTGGAGATCGTCCGGCCGCTCACCGCCAGCGACGCCACCATCGACGCGGCCACCGCATTCGCCGAGACCTGCGGAAAGCAGCCGGTGCAGGTGAAGGATCGCGCCGGCTTCATCGTGAACGCCTTGCTCTTCCCCTACCTCAACAACGCCGTGCGCATGCTCGAGCAGGGCACCGCGTCGATGCCCGACATCGATGCCGCCATGAAGGGCGGCTGCAACTTCCCGATGGGTCCGTTCGCGCTACTCGACCTGGTCGGGCTCGACACGTCGCTGGCGATCCTCGACGCGCTCTACGCCGAGTTCCGCGATCCCAACTACGCCGCGATGCCCACGCTCCGCCGAATGGTGGCGGCCGGTCAGCTGGGACGCAAGACGAAGTCCGGCTTCTACGCTTACTGACGTGGACGCGGCCGGATTCCTGCCGCGAGCAACCAGCGACGCGAATCTCGAACCCTTCCTTCGCTCGCAACCTTCGGTGCCCGTGTCCCACTGGGATTTCGCCAGCCTCGAGCTTCCCGACGAGAACCAAGTGCCGGTGGGAGCCGACCTGCGCGTCGACACCCTTCTCGATGCCTACGTGCACGGCTGGTTCCCCATGCCGGTGGGACGGGGAAAGATCGGATGGTTCAGCCCCGACCCGCGTGGCATCATGCCGCTCGCGGACGTCCACGTGTCGCGATCGCTGCGCAAGTCGTGTCGAACCTTCGACGTGACGGTGGATCGCGATTTCGAGGCCACCATGCGAGGCTGCGCCGACCCTCGTCGCGACCACGGCTGGATCGACGATTCGGTGATCGCCGCCTACTCGCGACTGCACGAACTCGGTTGGGCCCACAGCGTGGAGATACGGATCGACGATCGATTGGTGGGAGGCCTGTACGGGGTTCGCATCGGATCGTTCTTCGCCGGCGAGAGCATGTTCCATCGAGTCACCGACGCGTCGAAGGCCGCCGTGGTGGCCACCGCCGCGATTCTGCGCGCGGTGGATGGTCGACTGTTCGACGTCCAGTGGACGACTCCCCATCTCGTGTCGCTCGGAGCCGTCGACGTGCCCCGCGCGGACTACCTGCGAACCCTCGCCGAGGCGTGGAAAACCCCCACCTCCCGACAGACTGATCGCCATGGCTGAGGCTCGTCGCGACGAACCCTGGATGATGCGCACGTACTCGGGTCACTCGACGGCCCGAGCCTCGAACGAGCTCTACCGCACCAACCTCGCCAAGGGTCAGACCGGGCTCTCCATCGCTTTCGACCTGCCCACCCAGACCGGCTACGACCCCGACTCCCCGATGGCGGCCGGCGAGGTCGGCAAGGTCGGGGTTCCGGTGTCGCACCTCGGTCACATGAGCACCCTGCTCGACGGAATCCCGCCCGGGCAGATGAACACGTCGATGACCATCAACGCCACGGCGGCGTGGTTGCTGGCGCTGTACGTGGCCAACGCCGAGGATCAAGGCGTGCCGCGCGCGGCACTGCGCGGAACCACTCAGAACGACATCGTGAAGGAGTACCTGTCGCGCGGCACGTACATCTTCCCGCCCGGCTCCTCGCGACGCCTGATCGTCGACATGGTGGCGTGGTGCGCCGACAACGCACCCAAGTGGAACCCGATGAACGTGTGCTCGTACCACCTGCAGGAGGCCGGCGCGACCCCGGTACAGGAGATCGCCTATTCACTCGCCACCGCCGTGGGAGTTCTGGACGCGCTGCGCGACTCGGGCCAGGTGCCGCCCGACCGTTTCGCCCAGGTGTTCGGATCGATCTCGTTCTTCGTGAACGCCGGAATCAGGTTCGTCGAGGAGGTGTGCAAGATGCGGGCCTTCGTCGAACTGTGGGACCGCATCGGTCTCGAGCGTTACGGCGTCACCGACGACAAGGCGCGCCGCTTCCGTTACGGCGTGCAGGTGAACTCGCTCGGCCTCACCGAGGCCCAACCCGAGAACAACGTGCAGCGCATCGTTCTCGAGATGCTCGCCGTCTCGCTGTCGAAGAAGGCGCGCGCCCGTTCGATCCAGTTGCCGGCCTGGAACGAGGCTCTCGGTCTGCCGACGCCGTGGGACCAGCAATGGAGCCTGCGCATGCAGCAGGTGCTCGCTTTCGAGTCCGACCTGCTCGAGCACGGCGACATCTTCGACGGCTCGAAGGTGATCGACGCCAAGACCGCCGAGATCCGCGATGCCGCGTGGGCCGAGTTCGAGGAGGTGCTCGCCCTCGGCGGAGCCTTCGAGGCCGTCGATCAATTGAAGGGTCGTCTGGTGCGATCGATGGCCGAGCGCACGCGCCGCATCGAGAGCGGGGAACAGACGGTCGTCGGCGTGAACGCCTACCGCGAGACCGAGATCTCGCCGCTGTCGGGTGACGGACGCATCGTGAAGGTCGATCCGGCGGTCGAGGCCGAAACCATCGCCGACGTCGTCGCCTGGCGCGCCAACCGCGATGCGGACGCGGTGCGGAACGCGATTCACGAATTGCGGCGCGCCGCGGAATCGGGCGACAACATCATGGAACCTTCGATCGCGCTGGCCAAGGCCGGCGGCACCACCGGCGAATGGGCCGGGGTGTTGCGCGAGGTGTTCGGTGAGTACCGGGCGCCGACCGGCGTGGCCGCCGCGGTGGGCAAGCGACCCGGCGAACTGGCGGCGGTCGCCGAATTCGTGCGCACGATTCCCGGTGGTCCTCCCAAGGTGCTGGTGGCCAAGCCCGGACTCGACGGGCACTCCAACGGTGCCGAGCAGATCGCCGTCGCGGCCCGCGATTCGGGCATGGAGGTCATCTACTCGGGTATCCGCCTCACGCCCGAACAGATCGCGGCCAGTGCCCGTGACGAGGACCCCGACGTGATCGGTCTGTCGATCCTGTCGGGATCGCATCTCTCGCTCGTCCCGGCCGTGCTCGACAACCTGCGTCGCGAGGGGGTTTCCTCTCCCGTCGTGGTGGGTGGCATCATCCCCGAGGAGGACCGTCCGGTGCTGATGGCGGCGGGTGTCGCCGCCGTCTACACACCCAAGGACTTCGAACTGGGCCGCATCATGCGCGACATCGCCGAGATCGCCGCCGCCGGACGACGCGCCTGAGTCAGGCCGCGCGCTCGGATTCGACCCAGCGCTCGAGCGCCGGACCACTCTCGAAACTGGTGATCAGGGCGTAGCGCGCGCGAGGCGCCGGATGCACGACCACGTGCCACAGACGTTGGGTGTCGACGACGAACCGCGCTCCCTTCGACAGCGGAACGCGCCGTTCGGTGGAGGGATCGGGCAGGCCATCGGGGCCGTTGTCCATCAGCAACATGTAGCTGTCGGGACTGTCGGTGAGTTCGACCCACGTGCGCACCACCCAACCCTCGTTCTCGGGATTGAACCGGTTGTTGTCGTCGCGATGAATCGACCGGATGGCGGTGTCGCGGTCCTGCGGCTCGAGTTTGATGATGCGCACCCGACCGAAGTTGGCGCCCACCGCGTCGACGTACTTCTTCAGCGTCGGCGCCTTGTCGGAGTTCGAGGTCCAGATCGCGTCCTTGTCGGTCTTACCCTTGTCCCAGAAACCGCGACAGTCGAGTTGACCGTCGGCCGAGGCGAGCGGAGCGAAGTTGGTGTCGCCGCCGCTCTTCCAGTCCATGTACTCGAGCGACTCCCATTCGTGGGTCGGCACCTCGACCGGCATCGGCGTCAACATCACGAATCCGGTCTCGCGAAGGGCTTCCATGCGCGGATGCGGAGTGTCGAGGGGAATCTTCACCGACCAGTGCTCGAGCGTGGGCCAGAACTTGGGTGACGATTCGGCGACCGACATGGGCGCAGTCTACGAATCAGCCGGCCGTGATGCCGGTCGTGGTGCCGGTCGTCGTGCCGGTCGTGGTGCCGGTGGTGGTGCCGGTCGCACCCGATGACGTCAGGGAGCGGGGACCGTGGTCGTGGTGGACGGTGGTGCCGTCGGCATCGGTGGTGTTCCGCCCGGCGGGATCTGGATGCGCTGTCCGGCCTGGATCGCATCGGGATCGGCGATGGCGTTGAACGAGATGATCTCGTCCATCGTCACTCCGAACGCCTCGGCGATACCGAACAGGGTGTCCCCCTGCTGGATCGTGTAGAACTCGGCCTCTTGGCCCACCGTGGTGGTCGTCTG
>Ga0172376_10004365_pt1 | contig 16191 bp, 11 predicted proteins | sample Lak35m_FD_121114 | JGI IMG/M metagenome (GOLD analysis project Ga0172376, IMG submission 121114) | Freshwater microbial communities from Kabuno Bay, South-Kivu, Congo - kab_092012_35m | ecosystem: Environmental > Aquatic > Freshwater > Lake | place: Democratic Republic of the Congo: South-Kivu... | reverse complement strand
TGATTTCGTGGACTGACGCGGGCCTGTATTGCCAGGCGGGCGGATTCCACATCGATCCGCATCGTCCGGTCGCGCGCGCCGTGATCACGCACGCGCACAGCGATCACGCGCGCCGCGGGTGTCAAGAATATATCACATCCGCGTCGGGACTCGACCTGGTCAAGATCCGCCTGGGGCGCTCGATCCGGGCAAGAGGCGAGGATTTCGGACGGACCTTCCGGCTCGGCGAGGTCACCGTGAGTTTTCATCCGGCCGGACATATTCTCGGATCCGCCCAGGTCCGGGTGCGGCACCACGACGAAATCTGGGTTGCAACCGGTGACTACAAACGCGGCCCGGATCCGAGCTGCGAGCCTTTTGAAACCGTGAAGTGCGACACGCTCGTCACGGAAGCCACGTTCGGCACGCCGAAGTATATCTGGCCCGAAAATGCCGATCCGGGAAGCGAGATTCTTGCATGGTGGGAAGAGAATGCCCGGAGCGGGCACAACTCCCTCATTCATTGCTACTCGCTCGGGAAGACCCAACGCATCCTGGCCCTCCTCGGACTCCACGCGAAGCGCCCGATCCTGCTTCACTCGACAATGCTTGAATTGACCGCCTGCTACGTGCGTCAGGGGATCCGGCTTGCACCGCACGCTCCCTTACCGGACTTGGCCAATGCTCCCACTCTGTTCGGAAATCCCCAGCTCCGCGGAGAGTTGATTCTGGCGCCGCCCTCCTGGCTTCGGGACAAGCCCGAGCTGCTCCAGCAGCTGGGCAGCGTTCGAAAGGCTTTTGCATCGGGCTGGGTGATCGACGGGCCCCGGCACGGCGGAGGGGAACATGGATTTTTGATATCAGATCACGCCGATTGGAACGAGCTCAACCGCACGATCGAGGAAGCCGGAGCCACGCGTGTTTTTGTGCAGCACCGCTCCACGGGCGCTCTGGTCCGCCACCTCCGCGGCAAGGGAATCGAGGCTCATGCAGTCGAGTCACTTGAGCCCGAAGCCTACAGTCGCCTGCCCGAACGTAATCTCAGCCTTTTCGGGGGATTTTGATATGAGTGCGCCCGGGAAGATCATCCGACTCTCGGTCCGTGATTTCGCTCTACCCGTGCCCCGCACAGGCAGCATTGATGCGTATTCGGGCCTTGCCGGCCAGCAGGAACTCGGAATCGAGATCCATCAGGAGGTTCAGCGGGAGCGCGCGCGCGAACTGGGAGCGCTCTATGAGGCCGAGCGCGCGATTTCCGGCGTGGTGCACTCCGGCAAATGGGCGCTCGACATCGGCGGACGGATCGATGGAGTCATCCGGGGCGAGCCCCCGACTCTGGAAGAGATCAAGTCCACTCCGGATATCAAAGAGCTCAAGAAGCGTCTCAATCCGACCCACCCGTATGTCCTGCAGCTCCGCACCTACGGCTACCTCCACCTCCGGGAAACGGGAACAACCCCGGCACTCCGGCTTCTGCTCGTTTCCTCGCGCACGCGGAAGACCGCTGAAATCGATATTACTTTGGATCCGCCGGATTATGAAAGCTGGCTTGAGGCCAGGACAGCCGAAATCATCGCCCTTGCCAAGGAGTCCGGCAGAACGCTCAAGCGCAGGCGCGCTGACGCAAAGAAAATTCAATTCCCGTTCGGGAAACCCCGCGCGGGCCAGCTCGAACTGATCGGAGCCATCGAGGAAGGGTTTGCGCAGGAAAAGCGACTTGCATTGCAGGCTCCGACCGGACTTGGAAAAACCCTGGGTGTGCTTTATCCCTCCCTCAAGGACGCCCTCTCCCGCGGGCAGCGAACAATATATATTACACCCAAGAACAGTCAGCATGCGCTGGCGGAAGAGGCGGCAAGCCTTCTTGGAAAGTCCGCGCCCGGCTTGCGCACCCTGCAGATGAGCGCCAAATCCCGAATCTGCATGAAAGAGGAGCCCGTCTGCAGCCCGGCGCTTTGCGAGTACGCGCGCGATCACCACACCAAGGTCGAAGCGGCGGGGGTACTTGCGGGACTGGCGAAAAAAAAGCGGCTCGGTTTTTCCGAATTTCGTAAGATGGCGCGCGAACACGAGGTCTGTCCTTACGAGCTTCAGACCGAGGCAGCCGCCTCCTGTGACTTGATCATTGCGGATTACCATTACTTTTTGGCCGGAAAAAATCCGTTAACGCATCCGGAAGGTGCCCATGTCCATGGCCTGGAAGGGAATCCTTCCCTCGTGATCGATGAAGCGCACAACCTGCCGGGGCGGGCCATGGAAGCACTCTCAAGCACCCTTTCCACCGCGGAGCTGCAACGTCTGATTCAAAGCTGCGAGGAGCTGCCCGATCCGACGGCCGGTGATCTGCGCGAGCTTCTGGAGGAGTGCCTCGAACTGCTGGCGTCCATTGCAAACGGCTCAAGCGGCGCTCCGAAACGCATCGAACTTGATCCCGCGCCGTTTCTGGACATCGACGAGCGATTTCGCGGGCTCCTCAGCTCCTACTTGCAGGACGATCCTGATATCAAAAAGCGGGATCCGGTGCTGAAAAGCACATTTCTCTGGGGTGATTTCACCGAAGCACTTGAGGCGCTCGCCGGTGCCGGCCCGGAGGGACCCTACTTCGCACTTCTCGAGCCGACTTCGTTCCAAGGGGTGACCCTCAAGGTCGTCTGCAGTGATGCATCCCAGCTGCTTTCAGGTCTCTACGGGGATTTCGAGCGAGTGGTCGCGTTTTCGGCGACACTCAAACCGTTTCACTATTTCCGAGCGCTGTCGGGTCTTGCGCCCGATGCCCTGGTGGAGCGTGAGTTTCAGTCACCTTTTCCGCGTGGAAACCGCAAGATCCTCATCATCCCCCAGATATCAACCCGCTACAACCAGCGCGCCCGGAACCTGGCCAAGATCGCGGAAGTCGTCCGCAGGGTGAGTCAGCTCAAAGCCGGCCATTACATGGTCTTCTTTCCGAGCTTTGACTTTCTGGATCGGTTTGCCCGCGAATTCACCCCTCCCGAGGGCTTCGAGGTGCTCCGCCAATCCCGGGGCATGACCCGGGATCAGACGGAATCCCTTCTCGAAGCCTTGTTCAATGATCCGGCACCCAGGATCGTGCTTGCCGTGCAGGGCGGGGTTTTTTCAGAAGGGGTGGATTATCCAGGGGACTCCTTGATCGGAGCCTTCATCGTGGGGCCTTCGCTTCCGCAGTTCGGAATCGAGCAGGAAGAGAAGAAAAGATTTTACGAGAGACGTTACTCCGAAGGGGAAGCTTTTGCCTACATCTACCCGGCCATGGCCAAGAGTATCCAAGCCGCCGGCCGCGTGATCCGCACGGAGTCCGATCGCGGCGTGATCGTCCTGATGGACGATCGGTTCACGGATGAAAAATTTTCCCACTCCATGCCCGAAGACTGGTTTGATGAATCGGCAAGGGAACTCGTCTCGGGCTCGATTCTGAAGGATGTATCCGCATTCTGGGATTCCCCTTGAAGTTGCCCGGAAGCCCCGGCCCCCTTATTCTATATCAAAGGACCTCTGAAGCATGAACGCACTGATGAATCTGATCGCAAAGCTCGTACTCAGGCGCCCGGGTACCGTCAGTATCGCAGGCACGCTGCTGGCCGCGGTGGGGTCCTATTACTCGGCCCTGCTCTACATGAATCTGCGTCCGGACATGGAGGAACTGCTCCCCACCACGGCCCGCAGCGTGGTGGACCTTCAATCCGTGACCCAGCGGCTGAACTCGATCGAGACGCTGGTTGTGCTGACATTTTCCAAGGACAAACAGGCGAGCAAGCGCTTTGTCACCGATCTGGCTCAAAAGCTCGATACCGTACCCAAGGACCTCATCTCGGCGGTCGAGTATCGGATCGACCGGGAGATCGCTTTTTTCAAGGATCGGCGCGCCCTTTTCATCGAGCTCAAGGACCTCGAGAACATTCGAAACTTCATCCGGGACCGCATTCAGTACGAAAAACAGCTCTACAATCCGTTGAACATTTTCAGCGCAAGTGATCTGCCCGAGCCCAAGCTGGATTTCGACACCGTGATCCGGAAGTACGCCAAGCGCTCGTCCGGGTTCGACCATTTTCCGGACGGGTTCTATGCCACCGAGGACGAAGCCGTCCGGGCGATCACGCTCTACATGCCGGGCCGCTCCTCGGATATCATCCGGGCCCGCAACATGAAGGCTGCCATCGAGGCCAACGTCAAACTGCTCGATCCAAAGAGCTATGCTCCCGATCTCGAAGTCAAATACACAGGCAACATCCAGAATCTGATCGAGGAAAGCGACGCCCTTCTCGAGGACCTCGAGCTCTCGACCATCATCGTGATCCTGCTCACGACCATCGCAATGCTTGTGTTTTACCGCTCGATCCGGGCGACTTTCGCACTCATCATCAGTCTCTTCTGCGGTACGTTCTGGACCTTCGGCGCATCTTATTTCCTGGTTGGCCACCTCAATGCCAATTCCGCCTTCATGGCGAGCATCGTCATCGGAAACGGGATCAACTATGGCATCATCATGCTTGCGCGCTATCTGGAAGAGCGGCGCTTGGGCAAGAACAACATGCACGCCGCCTGGATCGCGCTCCGCAAGACTGCGGGCCCCACACTGGCTGCGTCGTTTGCCGCGGGTCTCGCCTACGGATCGCTGATCCTGACCGACTTCCGAGGCTTCAAGCAGTTCGGAGTGATCGGACTGGTGGGCATGACGCTCTGCTGGATCAGCGCCTTTGTCCTGCTGCCCGCCTACCTGACCCTGCTCGACCGGATCAAGTCACTGGCCCCACGCTCCACCACCCCACCCAAGTCCTACTTTGCGGAGGGCGTGGCCCGACTCGTGGCCCGCTTTCCGGGGACTCTTTTTCTTGCATCGAGTGTTGCCGTGGTCCTCTCGGTTTTTGCAATATCGGGATACAGCAATAATATCATCGAAATGGATATGACCAAGCTCCGGGACAAGCGCTGCCTCGAGCAGGGATCGGGGGCAATCTACCACTACATCCACGATATTTTCAGACGCTACTTATCTCCGGTGGTCGTTCTGCCTCGAGATCGGGAGAATGCCCGCAAGATCACGACCAACCTCAAGGAAATGGTCAAAAAACAGGGCGACTCCGCCATGATCGAGAGCATTCAGACTCTCGATGACTTCATTCCCAAGGATCAGGCCGCCAAGGTCGCAGTACTCCGGGAGATCGAAAAACTCCTGCCACCGCGGATTCTTTCGCGACTCGGACCCAAAGACCAAGTCCTTGCACGCGAGCTGCTGAGTCCGAAATCCTTCGATACCTTCACCGAGAGAGATCTATCGCCGATGATCCTTTCGAAGTTCACGGAGAAAACCGGCCAAATCGGCAACCTCGTCCTGATCAACAACAAGGAGGGTCGCGCGGCCGATAAGGCCGACGAGCTCATGCAATATGTGGCCGAGATCCGTGCCACGGCGGACGCCGTCGAGCCCGGCGCTCCGGTTGCCGGCGTGCTTCCCATCACCGCGGACATGGTCACCGCCATCGTCAAGGACGGTCCCAAGGCCACGATGCTCGCCTTTGGAGCGGTCATCCTGCTCGTGACTCTGCTATTTAGAAACCTCAGGACCGTCCTGCTTTGCCTGTTTGCTCTTTGCATCGGCAATCTTTGGCTCGCAGGGCTGATTTTTCACTATGATATCAAGATCAACTTCCTCAATTTCATCGCGCTTCCGATCACTTTCGGCATCGGGGTGGACTACGGAGTCAACGTGTTCCAACGCTACCGCGCAGAAGGCCCCGGAAGCATTGTGAGCGTCGTCCGCAACACGGGCGGGGCGGTCGCCCTGGCAAGCCTCACCACGATCATCGGCTACGGCTCATTGCTCATTGCCGGTAATCAGGCCTTTGTGAGTTTCGGACTGCTCGCGGTTCTCGGGGAGATCACCTGCGTGATCGCCGCAGTCGTGACCCTCCCCGCATTTCTCAAGTGGATCGATTCATGGAGAAACCGCGGAAAGTCCGCGAACGCGTAATCCCGCCTTGGTGTACATCGAGTCCATCACATCCAGCGTGCGGATCGCTTCTTCCGCGGAGCTGGGAGATCCGCTCCTTGCGCCCCGGAGCAGACCCAAGAAGCAGTCGAGTTGATGAGCATAAGATGAAGGAGCTTTTGCCACTTTCTCACTTCTCGACTTGCCCGTGACAAGAGAGCGAACGTTGATCGTGTGGAAGAGGTGAGGCGCGAAAGGATTCAAGGACTTCAACACGCCCTTGTCTCCGGTCACTTCGATCTTCATGCGGATGTTCCAAGGCATCTCGATGAGAGAGCAGGCTACCTGAACATCGACCCCCGAAGCGGTTTTCATTGTGGAGTCGATGCGCCCGTCGACTTCCGGTGCCGTCAGGCGAGCACTGGACTTCTGCACTTCGAGCTCCTCTCCAAGTACATATCGGATGAGCTGCACCGAGTAGCAGCCCAAATCCATGTTGGCGCCACCTGCGAGCTCATATTTGAAGCGGATGTTGTTTTTGAACGGGAGAAGCGAGCAGAAATCGACTCGAACCTTGCGCACCTTGCCGATCTCGTCCGAATGAACGATATCGCGCAAACGTGCATAGAGTGGGTGATGGGTCGAGTGGAGCGCTTCCATCAGGATTTTTCCGGTCTTCTTGGAGACTTCGAACATCCTGCGCGCCTCCTCCCCATTGGAAGCCATGGGCTTCTCGCAAAGAACGTGCTTGCCGGCCTCCATGGCCCGGATGGACCATTCGGCATGAAGGTTATTGGGGAGCGCGACATAAATCACATCGATCTCGGGATCGGCGAGCAAGGCCTCATACGTGCCGAATGAGCGCGGAATGCCGTTCTTGCTCGCATATCTGCCTGCGCGGGAGGCATCCCGACTTGCTACCGCCACCACCTTGCAATCCTGACGGGAATGCGCTGGATCGATCAAGGCGTAGCGGGCGACGCTTGCGGTGCCAAGAATGCCGATGCGGATCACGTTTTTCTCCGAGCTCATCTTGTTCTTCTCCTTTGTTTCAATTCTGCGTGATTTCCAGGGCGATTCGAGGTGCCACCCGAAGCGCCTGCGCCATGATGGTGAGCGAAGGGTTGACGGCGCCGCTGGTAGGCAAGAAAGATGAATCTACAACCCAAAGATTCTTGATATCGTGCGAACGGCAATTGGAATCGAGCACCGACTTCCGAGGATCCAAGCCCATTCCAAGCGTTCCGCAGACGTGTCCGCCAGCGTGTTGGGGCATTGGGATCCGCTTGCTCAGGACGACCGAGAATCCGGATGCGCGCAAGAGTCGTTTCGCGCGTTTGACGAGCTCTCCATGGGCGCGTTCGTTGTTGTGACGGTAGGCGAGTTCAATCATCCCGTCTTTCCCGATCAAAACCCGGTTTTCCGGATCCGGCAGATCCTCGGACAAGCAGGTCACTTGGATCGAATGCTCAGTGATATATTTACCAAGAGGTCCCAGACCCTGATGCTCGAGAGGGAAAGCGCCCAAAAACTGAATCATGCCCATCGGGTGAGGGAATTGCTGATCACCGAGATAAAAGTCGGTGAGCGCTATGGCCTTCTGGAATCGCGTCGTATTCCGGCGGAATGGATGAATCGCAACTACACCCGAGTGATTGTGGAACATCAGGTTTCTGCCGACCATGCCGGATGAGTTTCCAAGGCCTTGTGGATGTCCGGGGGCGGAGGACCTGAGGAGAAGCGCAGCCGAGGCCACCGCTCCGGCGGAGAGCACGAATCCACGCGCAAATACCTTTTTTTTCACACCGTCATGATCGACTTCAATGTGGTCGATGCGCTCCGGATTCCCATCCGAGACACCGAGTTTTTCGACTCGGGCACGAGTCCAAATTTCCACACGCCCGTCCTTGAGGGCCGGTCTGACACCAACGGTATCAGCATCACTCTTTGCCAACACCTGACAGGGATAGCCGTCGCAAGTGCTGCAAAACACGCAAGCACCCCCCTGTCTTTTGAGGTCGATCCCCAGGGGAACCACGCCGGGCCTGACACCGGCCTTTTTCAAGCGGCCGGCCAAATCACTCATGTAATCATCGAACGGGATGGGTCCGAACGGAAGGGGCGCGGAACGCGGCGGGTGATTGGGATCAAGCTCGGGATCCCCATGCACACGGTATAGGTCTTCGGCTTTCTGGTACCAGGGCTCAAGCTCCGTGTATGGGAAAGGCCAGGCAGGTGATATGTCACCACCGGGCAAGGCCGTGCTTTCAAAATCCTTCTCCCGGAATCGGAGAAGCGCCGACCCGTAGAGCTTGGTCTTGCCGCCGACAAAGTGATATTCATATGGACGGATCGATCTGCCAGTTAGCGCATCCCGCCAGATATCAGGAGTCCGATAGCGCTCGTCGCGAAAAACGGCTCGAGCGCTCCAATTTTGCGGCTCTTGGGGGAGAAATCCGCCCCTCTCGAGAATGAGCACGCGCAGGCCGGTACCCGAAAGCGCCCGGGCAAGCGTCCCGCCTCCGGCTCCCGACCCGATGATGATGAGGTCCCACTGCATTTGAACGCCGCCCATGACCGTGTTCGTCCACCGCGGCAAGCCTCATTGTCAAGAAATGGCGAGATAGCTGGACTTTTGCCGAGCAGCCTGAACAGCGGCATCGAGCTCGAGGATCATCGCGGCACTCCAAGTAAAGGGCACTTCCGCACGGCACAGGATGCGCCATACGGGTTTGAGTCCTTCCGGGGAGAAATCCCGTTCATCCTCGTGTTGCGCCTCATACACCTCGAAAACACCGCCCCACTTGGAGACCAGGCTGAGAGTCCGATCCAGCACGAGCTCTCCTCCCTCGAGGTTTCCCAAAGCAACCTCGGCACGACCGGCAATTGCGGTCAGCCAGAGCCAAAACAACTCATCATGGTAATCCGCAATGCCACCCACGCGCGTCGTCCAGCTTTTGATTCCGGCATGATAAGACGGCCACGTGGCCCGACCGGGGAGCGGCATCCATAGCGGAGTCCGTTTCATCTGCTCAAGAATGGCCTCCCCCTCGGAACGCGAAACGAGGCCGTAAGTGATGGCGAGCAAGTTGGCATCGGCGACAAAGCGCGAATCGGACTCAAAATTACGAATCCTCCTTGAGGAGGAGTCCCAGAAAAAGCTCCGGTAGCTCTTGAGCGCCGTCTCACTCCGCGCTTCAAGGAAGCCCGCCTCGGGCTTGCCAAGAGCTCGGCCCAGGCGCGCAAGCTCACGCATGGCAATCACGAACCAAGTGTTCACGAAACTGACCCGCCCGGTCCGTCCGACACTGTCTTTCCAGTCTGCAAAAGGCGGCTGTTTACCGATCAATCCATCGACCCCATGATTCTGCTCCAGAAAGGCCATGGCTTTCTTGGCGGGCTCCCACCATCTCTCCGCGGCTTCCCGATCTCCGGTCATTTCAAAGTAATGGGCGGCCGCCCAGACGACGAGTGCATTGCCATCCACCGATATCACTCCGTGCTCGCTCAGATAAGAGGGCTCGAGGGGGCCTTCGAACCGGGGTGATACGCCCACCAGATTCACGAAGAAGCGCGCTTTGAATCGCAGCTTGCTGCTGTCCACGATGCGCGGAATCAAGCCGTCCGGACGCTGCATGAGGAAGATCATGTCGATGGTGTCGCGCACGGTCCGATTCAAACCTGCCGCAAGTGCGCCCGGCACGGACATGCAAAAATCCCGGATCCAGAGGACGCGATAATGAAGCGCGCCAGTCAGCAGGAGGTCATAGTCGCGACCCCCGTGGGCCACCCGCTCGACGTTTTTCTGCAAGCCCTGTCGGCAGATCTCCAGGCCTTGATTCTGAACCTGCTTTTGAAACTCCATGCTCGATTGGAATTTGATCACGACCCCGTCTCCTTGAGGTCGCCGATCCGACGCCCCGATTCATATCTTAACTCGATTCGGGGGGTTCGCCTCGTGTGTCCTGATCGACACCACCAGCCCCCGTTGTTGGCGGGCCCGCGGCCGGCCGGACGCCAAGGGCTTTGCAATTTCCTCTCCTTTCGTGGGAAAACAAGAACTCACATGATGGGCCAAAACCATGAATGAATTGATCTCCCAACTGAGCCAGCTCAACTCCCTTGAAGATTTGCTCTTTCAGCTGTCGTCGCTTCCGGCCTGGCAGATCGGTCTGATTGCCAGCTACCTGCTGCTTCAAGGCGTCGTGATCACGATTTTCCCGGAAGAAATCATCACCGTGACGCTCGGGATTCTCTGGTCGCAGGACAAGATATCATTTCTTCACGCACTGCTCGCGATCCAAGCGGGCCTTTTGCCGGCCAATGCCCTGTTCGTGACTTTTGGTTCTCGATTCGGCTTCCCGCTCATTCGCCGCAGGCCGCTTGTCTGGGTGATTGACGAGGATGACGTCCGTTGGTCGCTCGAAGCCATCAGGACAAACGCCTCCAAAGTCATCTTTGCCACCCGGTTCATCCCCATGATCCGTGCACCCTTGTACTTTGCAACGGGCATGTCGAAGATCGGAATTCTCAGGTTCATGCGTGTCGACTACCTGGCGTCACTCATCCAACTTCCCGCATTGCTGCTCATGGGGCGCTGGATCGGAAAAAATGCCGAGTCCCTGATCGGTGCATATCAAAAAGTGGGGATTCTTTTCGCGGCGCTCATCCTTTGGACGATCGGCTACGGGGTCGTTCGAAAAATGCGAAAAGGAAAAGGACTTCAGAGCTGAGCGGGGACGGGACGCGGTCCGAATATCGCCGTCCCGATGCGAACCTCGGTCGATCCCTCGGCGATGGCGATATCATAATCCGACGACATCCCCATCGAGAGGCGGCAGCGCGGTGGAAGCCCCGGAGTGTTGCTCGCAAGATCACGAAGGCGCTTGAAGGCCATCCGAGCGGACTCCTCACCAGGAGCGGGGATGCACATGAGACCCGAAAGCTCCAACGACTCACGGTGATCGTTGACCTCACGGATCAGATCCGGAAGTAGAGCGGGTGCAATTCCGGACTTGGATTCCTCTCCCGAGAGGTTGACTTCGATGAGGGCCGGGAGTCGCCCCGAACGCCCGGACTCCTTCCACCTTTTGGCAAGCTGGCGGACGATTCCCGGCGAATCGATTGTCTGGACACAGTCGACCCATTGAACGAGCTGCTTGACCTTGTTGCTCTGGAGGTGGCCGATGAGGTGCCATCGAATTTCCGTCAGGCCCCGCTCTTTGGCTCCCGCGGCCTTGGAGACGAGTTCCTGCACGTAGTTTTCACCGAAGTCCCGCTGTCCGAGACGATATAGGCTTTCAATATCTTCGAGCGAATGCTTCTTGCTCACCGCGATGAGCCGGACGGAGCCTGACTCGCGATTGTGAAGTTTCTCCGCTCCGCGAATCTGCTCGCAGGCATCCTTCCAGCGCTGACCAAGATTCTCCGACACCGTATCCTCCGGTCAAAAGCGGGCGGCGATTCCGAAGTGCCCCTCGAGATCAGCAAGCACCTGCGAGAGGGGCAGGCCGACCACGTTGGTATAGCTTCCCGAAATTTTCTCAATGAAGCTCATGCCGATTCCTTGCGCGGCGTAGGCCCCTGCTTTGTCCATGGGCTCTCCGGTTCGAACATAACTTTCGATCATCGCACGATCGATCGACCGAAGGGTGACCTGGCTCTTCACCACGCGAACAATCTTCCTGTCACGCTCGGAGGTGAAGCCGAAGCCGGAAAGGCAGTAGCCCGTGAAAACGGTATGGGTGCGTCCAGCGAGCGATGACAGCATCCGGACCGCATCGGCATGGTCATCCGGTTTGCCAAGAATGGTGGCGCTGCGAGGGGCCACGACGATCGTGTCGGCTGATATCACCACGCCTGATGGAAAATCCTTTTCAACCTGCTTGACGACCGAGTCGGCCTTGAGCCGCGCAAGGCGCTTGACCAGCTCCTGTGGCTTCTCGCCTCGGAGCACTTTCTCATCGACATCCGGGCTCCGGGTCACCACCGGCAGGTTGGCCTGCCTGAGAAGCTCGACACGCCTCGGAGAGGAGGAAGCCAAGATGATGAAGGGTACAAAAGGTTCGGAATGGCTGGAGGACTTTTTGTTTTTTTGCATGGTCGTGAAGGCTCTTCTCAGAAATAGAACTGGGTTGCAAGGAACCGGAACTGCTCCCGGAACTCACGATAGCTTTCACTCAAGCTGAAGAAGATCATGGCCTCGGTCCGGACGCCGGCCTCGCAGACGTAGAAGAAGCTTGCGCCCCCCTGAAATACGCTTGAGAGGCCGATGCCCGCGCCTGCCGAACTGCTTTTGACCTTGTAGTTCTCGACCGAATAGACCTTGGACATGTGGCGCAGGATTTTGGACTTATCGATGCTGCCGAAGTGATCGACCGCCGAAATCCCTACTGTTTGTCCATCAAAGCCGATTTCAAGCTCCACGAGGCTCCGACCGTCGAGAACGAAGTCCTCGGTCCTCGGGACCGCCGCCTTTTCCTGCTTGCCGACAGCATCCACCGGAGCATCAAAGATCGCATTCATCAGAATTTCGTCCACCGCATTGGCGATCGACGAAGCCATCCGATTGTTGAAGCCCGCAGCAACGACGTATCCCCGAACCGCTTCGACGGCCTCGATCTTCTGAATCGAGCGCGCCAACCTGACAGTTTGCACTTGCGCCTGCGGACCGAGCAATCCCTTGAGACCGAAGGCGCGCTCCTGGAGGGACGCTGATATTAGCCTACCATATCGTTTTCCGGCAGCCTGCGGATCCTTGTAGTTTCTGAGGATGAACGCCCCCATCAAGGGGCTTTCAGCTAGCCAAGGAGTCTCCTCGAAGTCCTCGTCCGAGATGAAATGAAAACTGTTGCCATTCACCAGATCGGAGAAGAGTCCCACTGTGGACTGAAGCGCTTGTTCAAGAGCGGAGAGCACCTCTTGGGAGGCGAGATCAATGAAAAGCACGGGCCCCTCCTGAGCGGCGAGAGGTGCCACCGCCTCCTCCAGCGTGGCAACACGCCTTAAGGACAAGCCCGCCACTGAAGCAACCTCGGCCGCAAATGCAAAATCGTCCTGCTTCTGTGAGTAAAGCACCAGCGAACGGCTCAAGATTCGCTCCCCCCGTGAATTACTTCAGGCACGCCGATCATCAACGCGCCAGGAAGCCGAGATACTCTTCTGGAATATCATCAAAAACAGCCTTACCCGGGCACTTGGAACATTGCAGTTCCGGAATCTGGAGCTGGGCCGCCTTGAGGGCGTCACAAGCGAAGAGACCCACGAGCTCGCTTTTGCACTGCTGACAGGCAAATGGGACAAATATGGATTCGACGGCTCCGCCGGCCGTGAAGTTGGAGATCAGATTGATTTGCTCGACGATCGCCGTCGAGCACTCGGCGAAGACCACCTTGACGCCTCTGCCGACCACTCCTTGAAAAAACTTGATCCAGGCCTTCACGCCCACGGAGTTGATTCGGGGAACCTCCTTGGTGATGACCCGGAGCTCTGCCGGGATCTGGCCCACGAGTTCGTCAAAATTCACACTTTCCTCGATCGGTCCGCTGATTCGAATCGTCAATTTGTTGCCATTGAGTTCGCGGGTGACATTGACCATGACTGTTCTCCTGAAAAGACAACGCTGATGTTACTAACTGCCTGGAAATTCAAAAGGTACCCCATAACCCAGATTCACGCTGCAGGAATCTTTTGCCGGGTCAGATGATATAAATCATCCGACCCTCTCAATCCCGCAACGAGGGAGATTGATTTCATATCAAATTTAGAGAACATGAAATAATGGAGCAACAGCAATTTAAAGTTCGACTCTCCGTCGGAACAAAACTGCTACTCGGCGTCGTCACACTGCTCGCAGTAGCCGTTGCCTCCCTCAACATTTCAAGCGTGTTGCTCCTCGAGGACGACAAACGCGCGTACACGCTTCAATCCCAATCCACCGAATCAGTATTGGTCGGCCGGGAGCTCGAACACCTCATTCAGGCTTCGCTCGATACCGCCCGATCGCTCCTCGGACAGGCCGACGCCAAGAAGCCGGTTACGACCGCCGCACTTGAAGCCTTTCTTGAAAATCAGAAGTCCGTCGGAGCGGCGACGCTCCTCCTGCTGCCCAAGGACGGAACCGTTCCGACCAAGGAGTCAAGTTCCATCATCGTCTCCCAAAGCACTCCCTCACGGATCGGGCTGAAACCGGATGAGCTCGAGGTCCCCGAATCGCTTCAGGCGTCCTTTTTCAAGACACTTGCAACAGGCGGGCTTGCCATCGCCAACGGGACCCGAGTCGGCGGCACCCCGCTGCTCGCTCTTGCTTTCGCCGACATCAGTCAGTCCATCAATCCGGATGCCACTCCCGCGATCATCGCCTGGATCCCGCTCGACAAGATTGGAAAAGATATCGCTGCCTCCCGCATCAGCGCGCTCTCCCGCGACGGCCTCGTGCTGTTCGATACGGAAACGCCATTCATCTACGGCCACGAAAACCTGGTGGACGACCCGCTGTTCGAGAAGGCGGCGGCCAGCGCCACCCTGAGTGGTGCCGCGGAATTCAGTCTCGAGTCCGGGGAGCGTTTCCTCGGAAGCTACTTCAAACCTGGCTTCGGAATCACCGTGCTCGCACGCACGCCTTGGAAGATCGCCATGGCTGCGACGTATGCGGTCAGGGAAAAATTCATTCTGATCGGCGCCATGGCCATCGGAGGAGCAATCCTTTTTGCGCTGCTCTTTGCAAAATCCATATCATCCCCGATTCAAAGCCTCTATGAAGCGACCCGCGAAGTGGCTTCGGGTAATTTCAACCTCAGGCTCAGCTCTTCTTCGAGCGACGAGATCGGCGCGTTGACCGGCTCCTTTGAAGTGATGTCGCGCAAGATCGTCGAGCTGATCGAGGAGCGAATGAAACAGGTGCAGCTCGAGAACGAGCTGGCGATCACTTCGACCCTACAGAAGAACCTCTTTCCCCCGACGAGCATGACGATTGGCCCGGTTCGCGTCGAAAGCTTCTACAAGGCTGCCGCACAGTGCGGCGGAGACTGGTGGGGCTACTTCACCTCGGGGGGGCGGCTCTGTGTGATGATCGCGGATGCCACCGGCCACGGCCTTCCGAGCGCGCTGATCACCGCCGCCGCGCGAAGCTGTTTCTCGGTGATGTACAAGCTCGCGCAGGAGGATCCGGAATTCTCGTTTTCTCCGGCGGCGATGCTCGAATACGCGAATCGAGTGATCAACGAGGCCGCTCACGGGAACATCATGATGACGTTCTTCGTGGCGACGATCGATCTGCAGGCGGGCGAGATGGTGTACTCGAGCGCGGGCCACAATCCTCCCTGGCTGTTCCAGAGGAACGGTGGATCCTTCAAGTTGAAGAGTCTGGTCGCGAAGGGGCAGCGTCTGGGTGAAGCGATGGATTTTCGGGATTTCGAGGAAGTGAAGGTTCCGATCAACCCCGGGGACATCCTGTTCACCTACACCGACGGTTTGCTCGAGGGGAAGAATCCCGGGGGCGAACAGTACGGAAAGAAGCGCTCACGGAAGATGATCGAGTCGACCTTGTCCCAGGGGCCGCGTGAAGTGGTGGATCAGCTGATCGCCGATTTCATGCAGCACAACGGAGACAAGATGCTCGACGATGACGTGACGCTTGCCGTGGTGCAGTTCAACGCCACCGGGCAGCCGATTCCCGATGTTCCGATGACCAGCTTTGGAGTGCAGGGAGTGGATTCTTCGCCGGCGTTCGGGGGGGCTCACGCATGACGGAACTTTCGGGCATCATCCCCGCGGCGCCGCTCGAGGCGGGAGTAACGGTGGTTCCGCCACCGTTTTCGGGGAATTCGAAGCGGAAAGGGCGTGGTTTCGGGCTGCACCTTCCCGGCTCGAGATTCACGGTCACTGAGGTGCTGGCGATCCTTCTGGCGTTGCTGATGACCGGAGGCTCGCTGGCCGTATTCTTCAGTGGCGTCACGCTTTGGCGGCTTGTGCTTGGCGTGGAGGAGGGCGGAACCGGAGAAGTGGTCGGCCGGTTGGAGCGCGACAAGGGCAAAGTGAGGCGCCAGCGGGTTCGATCCACCGAATTTCTTCCTCTGGAGGCGAACTCGGAGCTTTTCAGCAACGACTTCATCGTCACCGGCAGTGACAGCTCAGCGACCATCACCTTGAATGACGGCGGGGTGATCGAACTGGGTGCCAGTACCCTGGTCCGCCTCACCTTCGATTCGTCGCTCTCGCTCGGCGGTGTCGTCCGAGGCACCCGAATCGAGCTCGTCGAGGGCGAGGTT
>Ga0172376_10004364_pt1 | contig 16191 bp, 10 predicted proteins | sample Lak35m_FD_121114 | JGI IMG/M metagenome (GOLD analysis project Ga0172376, IMG submission 121114) | Freshwater microbial communities from Kabuno Bay, South-Kivu, Congo - kab_092012_35m | ecosystem: Environmental > Aquatic > Freshwater > Lake | place: Democratic Republic of the Congo: South-Kivu... | reverse complement strand
GGCGAGGTGAGCGAACACTCCCGGAAGAGTGAGTGGGCATGGTGGCCGGACACTCTGTGATTCGCTGCCGGGATTATCCCGGCTTTCACTCAAACCCTTGCGCGGGCATCCCCGACACTTCGCTGACGATCTCCAACGAGTGGCTGCGCGACGTGACAGAAACGAGCCTCACCATGAGGAACTCGGCGACGAAGGGCGTTTGATCGCCCGCGCCGCATCTCGCAGTCGCTCAAGCACAGGCTGGTCGCTCGCAGCACAGCGGACGAACTGCTCGAAATCCGCCATCGCTTCCTCAGCACGATCAAGCAACAGCAATATCAGACCGCGACGGCCATAAGCCAATGCATCCTCGGGATGGCGAGTCAGTTGCCGTCGGCACTCTTGCAACGTCTCGCGCGGTTGATGCCGAGCCTGATCGGCCAAGAAACGAATCGTCTCGGTCGCCGCCATTTCTGGATCGAGTTCGAAGGCGCGGCGATAGTCGCTCAACGCATCCGGGTCGCCTTGATGATGCCGCGCATTGCCTCGCAACAGATGCCCCAGCACGCAACGAGGTGCAAATGTCAAAACGTACTCGGCATCTTGACGACCGGCTTCCAACTGTCGTAACGCCAACAACGCGATGGCACGGTTGCAGCGCGCCGCGATCGAGTTGGGACGCTGGCTTAAGACGACATCGAGGTCTGCTTGGGCACCGTCGAAGTCTCGTTGTTGGAGCCTTAACGCGGCACGGTTATTCAACGTCGCCACGTCTTGCGGCGCAAGCCTCAACGCGGCATCGCAGTCATCTAACGCCGCCACAAGATCGCCTTTCTGAGCACGCGCTGCGGCCCGATTGGTTAAAGCCGTCACATACCCAGGCTGGAGTTGCAGAGCCTCGCTGAAGTCATTGATCGCAGCATCAAGAAAACCAGCCGCGAGCTGGACGGCACCGCGGCAATGCCAAGCCGTCGCACGCTCGGGGTGCGCAGCCAGCACGTGATTGAGATCGTCCAGTGCACCGCTGAAGTCACGCAACTGCATCCGTGTCAGCCCACGATTTTGATACGCGTCGACGGACAGCGGCTCAGAACACAGGGCCGCATCAAACTCGACCAACGCGGCCGACCACTGCCCCGCTCGATAGAGTCGCAGTCCGTCTGCTAAATGCCGATCGCCACCAGTCGCCATGGGTAAGGCATCTCTTTCTGAACCGTAGATACGTTCTCAAACCAGAATATGACCACACATCGACGCCGAAGTGATCGCTGACAGACCGACCGCTTCGGCAAAACTGATGACGAGCCATGCATTTGCTGGCAATTCCCAAACCGGGATCGCACTCAGAAAAAACTCACTCTCGACTGGAAACTTGAGAGCAAGTTGTTCGTCGTTCAATACGAGCGAGAACACCGTGCCTCTACCCGATTCGCCGCGCGAGCGCCAGCAACTGGTTCAAAACGTTCTGTAAGCTGAATCCAAAACCCTCACGAATTTCGGAGTCAAGCCCGACCACGATGTCGTCACCATCGCCGCCCGACAGAGTGTTGGAATTGCCGCCGTTACCTTTTACGACGTCATTCCCTGCTTCACCCAGCACCAGATCATTTCCTGCGCCGCCATAGAGTGAATCGTCACCAGCACCACCGAGCAGCGCATCACTGCCGGCTCGACCAACGAGAACATCGTTGCCGTCACCGCCGATCAACCGCCCTCCGTGCTGTGCTGAGATCAATTGATCGTCCCCCGCGCCACCAGCCAGCGTGACTTTGCCGGAGTAGCCCGATGCGTCGAGCAAATTGTCATTGTCATCACCCAGGAGCTCAGCTTGCTCAATGCCGAACAAGAGATCGGTTCCGAGGCCACTCATTGCACCATCAATCAACGTGACCGAGTCGGGCACGATTTCAAACAGCGTGTCCAATGCGCCGGAACCGCCATTGATCCGATCGTCATCATCGCCACCGCTCACGGTGTCGTCACCGGCCTGTCCATTGACGATATCATGGCCCAGACCACCTGAGACTACGTCGTTACCCGCTTCTCCCATCAGGGTGTCGTCGCCCGCATTGCCTTGAATAACGTCGTTACCGCCTCGGCCGTAAATCAAATCCTGGCCATCTTCACCAAAGAGTCGATCGAAGAAGCCCGTGCCGATCACCGTGTCATCGCCATCACCCGCCATGATGCTGACCGGGCCAGAGAATGCACTGGCATCAAAGCGTTCGTGGGACGAGTTACCTTGCAATACAGCCGCTTCGAGGCCAACCAATCGGTCATCGCCTAACCCCGTCAGCGTGCTGTTGGTCAGTACGACAGAGCTGGCATCGATGCCGTGGGGAATGTGCTCATCCAGGATGTCACCACTGCTACCACCACCATCGATCAAGTCTCGATCAAGACCGCCGGATAAGGTGTCGTTGCCCGCTTGTCCGCGTAGCACGTCATTGCCATCCGCCCCCGACAATTCATCTGCAGCGCCGCCGCCGACAAGCGTGTCGTCATCGGCTTGGCCATGGAGCAGATCTCGCCCCGCGTGTCCGATCAGCAAATCGTTGCCAGAACCACCATCAAAGTGGAATGGCTGAAGCTGCGCTCGCGCATGAGCACTCGCTCGCACGATGTCGTCGCCACCATCAGCGTCGATGTAAAGCTCTGCAAACTCGACATTGACGATCGTCGTGATGTCGTGGCTCTCCACTCGAAACTGCGTATCTTCCAGATCGGCCGACATCTCCGTAACGATGGCCACATCGTCATCACTCGTGAGATAGAAGTTGACTTCGTCGGGAATCGATTCGCTGGCGTCAAACGTCTGTACGTTAAAGATCTGCAACTCCATCGCAGACTCGTCATCGAAGAAGTCACTGAAGTAGACCACTTCGACTTGCCCACGCTGCACGAAAAACTGATCGAAGATCAATTCATCGCCATCGAAGTCATCCAGGAGCAGCGTGTTATGACCTGCCCCACCATCAAAGTAGAGATGCGGTAGGAAATCAGAAGGATCAATGACACGAACACTGTCGTCCTGGTCAGAACCAATCATCGCAATGTCGTCGGTTAAACCGGTCACAAACGAGAACAGTGGTTCGGACTCTGGACCAAGTTGCTCGTCGAAGATCTCAACAAGCCCCGTCTGCTCATCAATCGCCCGCGCGGTCACGACATATTGTCCGCCGGTGTCTGGCAGATTGAAAACCGGTCGCGGTGTCAGCACCACGAAAGCTTGTTCTTGAAATTCCAGACCATCAAACACATCAACTCGGAAGAACTCGACAGGATGAACGGCGCTGAAGTCGCCGAACAAATCATCGGCGATCACCGCGCCTAACTCGCCGAACTCATCATGGAAGTCTCCCCCGATCAACAGCTCCGTACCGTCGGAATCCAATGACACCGAGCCCAACACTTCGAGACGGTCCAAGAACAGCGGCGGCGGCTCATCTTCTGGACCAGCACTCGACAGCGTGACTCCATCGATGTTGTCTTCAATGTCGATCACCAAATAGGTGCTTTGGAACTCACTCTCACTGGGAATCGAGACGCCATCAAAGACGACATCTTCAAGCACCGTGAGCGTGAGGAGCGGCGATTCGAGTTCCAGCATTGGTAGCAAACTGACTGGCGCGAAATAGCCAGGATCGATCGCGCCACCCGCCCCCACTGCAATCGAACGGACAGAACCAGTGCCACCGATAGCTCCATTTTCCACCACAGTCACCGACACATTGGGAAATGAACCATGAACTTCAACCAGTCCATCTCGTACCAGGAAGCCTGCTTGGAATGGCGCATCTTCCAGGAGTTCCAACACACCACCACCCAACATTTGCAAATGCCCATCCTGAGTACTGCCATCCGCAGACGTGCTGACGAGCGGCGTGACGATGGCTAGAACCACTTCACCAACCAACGTGGGCCGTTCAGTCTCGCCTTCGGGCAGCGGGACTCCATCAGCCTCTGAGAGGATCTCGAACAGCGCACCAGTGGCGCCCAGCCGGACACTTCCATCCCCTTCAATCACCGACAGGCCATCGACTAACACGTGCGGCTGCCCCCCTTCCAAGGCCAACTCCGCACCGGCCGCGATGGTGATCTCTGCACCATAAAGTCGCAGGTTGTCGGTCACGGTGAGCGCAGCACGCTCTCCAATCTGCACGTCACCACGAACGATGTTGATCTGGTCTAACGTCGCAGTCGTGTCGGCCTCCATGACCAACTGGCCGTTCGACAAAATCTCAATTGAACTACTCGTTCCAAACTGATTGCTCTGAGCCAGTTCAAGTCGCCCGTCGGCGATCCGCACCGGTCCCGACAAGGCGTTGCCAGAATCGGAATCCAACACCACGGTACCGCCTTCAATCAGCAGCGGAGTGAAGGAAATCGAACTGCCTCCCAACTCCAGAGTGCCCTCGCCCGTCTTCCGAAAGACTTCCGTCGAATCAGCATCGTGACCTTTGATCTGGCCACTAATGAGCAACGTGGCCTCGGCGTCGATCGCAAACTCGGTGTCGTGACCACTGACGTAATTGAGTTGCGAATCAATCCTGGAGGGACTCTCAGCCGGGTGGACCGAGACACGGCTTCCCAAACTACTCCCAGAGAAAAACGCACCTTCGGGCAGTTCGTGCAAAAACCGTCCGCCAGTCATCTCCAAAGAACCCAGCGAGACGCCTCCTGAGCCCACCATATAAAAGAGGCCATCAGGCTCAATGGACCAGTCCTGCTGAGCGCCAAAGGCAACGCCCGCTAATTCTCCTTCAACCAGGACCGCCGCCGATTCAACGTCGCCGAGGCCGTCGCCAATCACCAAGTCACCAGGAATAAGCTCAACCCGGTCGCCAACCGGATTCGCCTCGCCATCCAAATCGCTAATCAGCAGCGTGCCCTCGTTAACGCGAGTCGTTCCGCGATATGTATTTGGCTCGAAGCCCGTCAGCCGCAGGATTCCGGGCCCCTCTTTTTCGAGACCTCCGACTCCCGACACAGGAGCGGCAATCGTGAGTAGCGACGTCGGATTCACGACAGACAACGACAGTTGATCCGCAAGGCTGATGCCAGCCGGTGCCGCCAGAATGACATGTGACTCATCGCCATAATCCGCGAGCGAGATGCGAGCACTAGGCACAACGGACTCGCCCAGGCTCTCGATGGGCTGCGACGACTCAGGAGTCATGGTGGTGATGGCATTGAGCAGCTCCTGCTCACCCTGCAAACCGAGACGTAATTCCGCCGCCGGTGCAATCGCGATGGGGCCCGTTCCAAGTGCTTCGACATCTTCGATCAGCACTGCACCTTCCAGGATTTGCGTACCACCGGCATAGCCCTGCGCCTGGGTTAACCGCAGGTCGCCAGATCCTCGCTTCACCAGCGAATTGCGTGGCATGATCAAGGAGCCGGTCAGAGAAAGCTCACTGTCCTCTGCCACGTCAACCGTTAACCGACTCGCTGTCAGCGCGGTGATCGAGCCGAAAATTGCGGCGCTCCCTTGTGCCGTGAGGGTTGTCAATCGCCCGATGGAAAGACTCTTTTGAGCCGACAGTTGTACGCCGTCCTCCACAGCCAAACGCGCATTCCGAAACAGAGTGATCTGGCTGGGATCCGCATGTGGACCGAGCGACTCGGAATGCCCCAATTGCAATGAACTGGTCACCTCGACATCGCCTGTGAACCCCAACTGAGCAGCTGGAATCCAGAGATCCCCCGTGACCGTCAGCTTGCCATCGCCGAGCAACGAACCACCGACGGTCATGGTTCCAGAACCTCCAAGACTGCCAGCAGTGTTGATCGTGATGTCACCTTCAAACGTGCCGCCAATTAGCCTCGGCGAGGCATTCTCAGTGCCATACAGCTCGAAGTCTTTGGTCGCGGGGACAGTTTCGAAAGAGTCGACCGTCACACGCGAGTTCCCAAACAATCGCACCAACGTGTCTTCAGACTCTGCGCCTAAACCGCCCTCGAAGAAGAACGATAAACTCGAGTCATGCACTTCGATGATGTCGAAGTCGTTCTGGATCGGCAGAAAATCGCCGCCGCCGGAGAACATCAACCGCGTGGTGGTCGTCGGATCAAACGCATTGATGGCGCCTCCAACGAGCACAACATGATGCTCGGCGACACCGAGTCGGAAATCTCCTGCAGCCACACCGATGTTGCCGCTGACGCTCAAGCTCAGTCCGCGTTCTTCGACAGTCCCGACAGTCGCTCCCGCAGGACCATAATCGCCAACTTGAATGCCCTCGCCATCCGTGTTGAATGGCAAATCGAGACCCTCGGCAACCGAAATGCTGGTCTGGGAACTCTCAGTGGTTGGCGGCAGCAAGTTGTCGTAGCCATCACCGCTCAGGCTGCCGACGACAAACAGCGTTGTGATGGGATTCACAAAGTCGATGTCACAGTGGCTCGATATCGTTTTGGTAAGGATACTACTGGGGCCGAATTCCGAATCCGGATGTGCATTGTTGGGAAAGTAAAGCTCGATGTTGTCTTCACTGGGCGACGGAGCACCACCGATCCAGTTGCCCGCATCACTCCACAAGAATGTGCCGGTCGCATTGGTCCAAACATGCGCCGCCAACACGACGCGAGATTCAAGCCCCTCGACCGCCTGCCAATTGGATCGAAGTTTCCGTCGGGGCTTGGAACCGCAAACTGCGACCAATCTCGTAAGTCCGCGAAGCCATTCCGTTCGCAACCGCTTCATGACGCCACACATCCTTGTACTTTGAGTTCCACACATGCGCCGTAACCAGCGTGATCGACACGCGAGCGGCTGTGATGAAATGCGTGGAGCACGTTTTCAACGTGCTCGTTTCCTTTGAAAATTGACACGTTCAAAACGTGCCCCACGAAAAGACCGCGGCCTCACATTCAGGAGGCCATCGCTGTTATCAGAACTGGCCTTATCGAGTCTACGGTGACTCCCGCACTCACTGGGAAGATGGGATTTGTAAAGCCCCCAAGCGCTGCGAGGGTCGAGACGTCGCTCTCGAGTAGGCGACCCGCGTGATTGGTCACAACACGTTCCGGTTAGGCAAACCTTGAGGGCGCTTCATATTTCGAGTGTTAAGAATGGTCCCCGGCATTGCTGCGGCCTGAAATGCTTGTGCCTCGCAGACCGATTCTCACGGTCAACCTTGTTGTGACGATTTTGATTCCAGGTATTAGCTGCGATCGGCGAATTCTCCGCTGAGGCGCTATTTTCCCTGAAGTCTACGTTCGACACCCCTGCGACGCTCCATGGAGTGGATGACCACGCAAGCCCAAGGAATGGCTCTTATGAAACGATCTTGGTTTGTCAGTTCTTTCGTACTGGGTTGCGCCGCGCAACTGGCCACGGCACAAGAGTTACCGACTCCTCAACCACTCTTCGCAGAACCAGAAGGACCAGCTCTCGCTCAGCAAGTTCCGCAAGCCCAGGACTTTCTGGAACGCATGGCCCGACTCGAAGCGCGACTCGCTGACGTGGAAGCCAAGAACCGAGAGTTACTCGGGGAGCCAGACCCCAACGATGAAAACGCGGGCATCTATCAAGTCAGCCTTTCGAACCGCATGTATCTCGGCAACTTGTTCATGGGCCACGACCCTGAAATTGGCATCATCCGCGAACAAACGGCATCTGGAGCAGCTGAGATCGCTGCAGCCGAAAGCGCCAGTAAGAAGCCAGAAGCCCCTAAGAAAAAGAGCTGGTACGACAAGCTCAGCATTCGTGGCTATGCCCAAGTTCGTCTCAACGAGGAAGTGCGGCGCGAAGATGGGTCTGCACCGCTGCAGTACGTGGGCGATAGGTCAGTTGCTGACAATCAATCGTTTCTATTGCGCCGCGCCCGGGTGATCATCTCCGGCGACGTGCATGAGCGAGTCTATGTCTACCTGCAACCCGATTTTGCCTCGACGCCCGATGGCAGTACGGGGTCGAACCACTTTGCTCAGGTTCGTGACTTCTACGCTGATTTTTATTTCGATGATCTCAAGGAATATCGTGTCCGAGTCGGTCAGTCGAAAGTGCCTTACGGTTGGGAAAACCTGCAATCCAGTTCGAACCGCTTACCGTTAGATCGCGGCGATGCCCTCAATAGTTCGGTACAAAACGAGCGTGATCTGGGCGTCTTCTTTTACTACACGCCAACCTGGGCGCAAGATCTCTTCAAAGAGGTCCTCGAAAGTGGGCTCAAGGGTTCTGGCAACTACGGCTTATTCGCATTCGGTGCACATAACGGTCAAGGCGGTTCATTTGCCGAGGCCAACGACGACATGCACCTCGTGACCCGCTTGGCAGTGCCCTACAAGTTCTGCAACGGGCAGATCATGGAACTCGGCGTGGGTGCGTATCAGGGCGAATACGTTGTCGGTACGTCATCAATTCGCCGTCTTGGTGGCGGCACAGTGGCCGCCCCCGCAACGTCACCAGATGGCTTCAACGATGAGCGCGTGTTCGGCACCTTTGTGTGGTACCCGCAGCCGCTTGGGTTCCAAACAGAATGGACTGTCGGTCGTGGTCCAGGGTTGAACGCCGCTCAAGACCGCATTGAAGAACGTCACCTCTACGGTGGTTACGCGATGGTCAACTACAAGCTCGATGACTGGTACGGCACCTGGTTTCCATTCGCACGCTGGTCGTACTTCCAAGGCGGCTACAAGAGCCAACGTAACGCTCCGACGGTCGACATCGACGAATGGGAGTTCGGAGCCGAGTGGCAGATCAGCCCAGCTGCCGAGCTGACTCTGTCCTATCTCATCACCGACCGCACCAACACAACCGCCACCACCACAGCCGGAGTCGTGCCCTATCAACAGTACGAGGGCAACGTGATTCGGCTGCAGTTCCAGTTCAACTACTGATCGAGCAGCGCGATGAAACGGTCGAGCAGCGATTATCTCTAAACGACACAAGGTACGAAGGGGGTCTGCACCAGCCGCAGAATCCTCTTCGTACCTTGTATCGTTTGAGCACAGCCACTCAACGGAAACGCTATTCGTGCATCGTTTCCGGCTTTGGTTCTGGCAACCAGAACGAGGCGATGAAGCCGACGAGATAGACCGCGAAGCCGACACCGGCAGCGGTGTAAGCGAGCTTTGTCGGAGCAGTGGCCAGATCGGTGGTTGTGGCCAACGTGGCCGTCACCCAAGCGAAGGACGTCCCGATCAAACGGCCGCCAATGTTGGCCGCGAAACTCTCTCCAGTACCTCGCAAGTGCAGCGGGTAAACGCCTGGGAGATAATTTCCCCAGAAGCTGAACTGCGCGACCGTTAAGAAGCCCGCTAAGAACAAACCCGCATAAGTCAAGTTCATGCTCGTCGTCGCGCAGTAAGCGAAAATGATCGGCATGAGAATGATGCCCGGGATTTGGAATAGCCTCAGCAACTTGCGACGACTGACGACGACCACCGCCAGTGCTGCCAATGCGAAGCGTCCAAACAGCCCGCCGACTTCTTGAATCTTCGTGACCGTCGACGCCTTCTCTTGCGTGACTCGTCCACGCACGGGGCCTTCGATCTTGCCTTTCACTGCACCGATCAGCTTCTTCTTCTCGTCATCCGATTTGCCTTCGAGTGACTTCTTAAAGTCGGGCGATTCGAGCGCAGCCTTCACTTTGTCCGCGACCTTGGGATCTTCCACGGCAACCTTCACCGCGTCCTTGACTTCCGGCAGGCCGGGGATGATCTGTTGAATGTGCTGAATCGCGCCAAAGGCACCACCGAAGCTGCAAGCAAACATGATTGTCGTGACGATCGTCGTGCGACGCAGTTCCGGCGAAAACAGTTGCGCGATGCTAGCTCGTTTGAGCGTTCCCGACGCTTTCTTCTGAGCCCAAACCGGAGACTCAGGTAAAAATGGTCGAATCAAGATCAAGGGGATCGCGGGGATCAGTCCCGACATCAACGTATAGCGCCAAGCAGCGTGCGCGTTCTCTTCGAGAATCACGCCACCAAGCAGCGGACGAATGGCCGGCAGTTTATCGCCATAGGCCAGCGCGAGACCATTCGCGACGGCGACCAACAAGCCACCGACGGACGAGAACGCTTGCGTGTAACCAAGCACCTTCTCGCGTTGATGCGGATCAGCGAACAGTTCGGCCAGCCAAGCGACCGCTGCGACGAACTCAACGCAGACACCAACGAGGACCAAGCAACGGCACGTTAGCAGCATCCAAATGTTGGTCGAAAAGCCAGCGGCAAAAGCAGAGAACGCATAGATCAAGATCGACCAAGTGAGAACGCGGCGACGCCCCAAGCGGTCGGTCATGTACCCACCCAACAGTCCGAATACTCCACCGGCAAAGGCCGGAATATAAAAAAGTCGTCCGACCCACATCTGAAACTCCGGTGAGCCGGGCGCCGTTCCAACCAACTCTTGCAACGCCGGTCGCACGATCAGCGGAAGCATCAGCAGCTCGTAAATATCGAACGCAAAGCCAATCGACGCGATCGCGCAGATCAGCCACGCAACACGATCAAGTTGACGCGGAGCAGGCGCGTTAACCGGGGATGGTTCAGTCATGGCGGGAGATCCTGAGGAGGGAAAGGTGAAGGGATTGAAGGCCGTCCGTGATCGTTGATCAGTGAACCAGAAATGCACGTCAAATGACCGATGGCTACGGACCTCTGACGAATAACCACGAGCTACTGTCTAACCTGCAAAATGCACTCGACTTCAACGCTGATGTTGCTCGGTAGCGAGCCCATGCCGACGGCACTGCGAGCTCCACGTCCCAGGTCTCCAAAGACTTCAACCATCAGGTCGCTAAAGCCATTCATGACCTTCGGATGGTTCTGAAAATCTGAGACCGCGTTGACCATACCCAGCACTTTGATGACGCGCACGACACGGTCGAGTGTTCCATATTCGCGTTTCAGCGTCGCCAGGATCGCCAGGCCTACTTGCCGCGCTGCGAGGTAGCCGTCTTCTTCTGAGACTTCTGCTCCAACCTTGCCAGTGCACAGCGTCTTATCAGCCTTAAGAGGACCGTGGCCCGAGACATACGCGAACTCGCCCACCTGCACGACGGGCGTATAATTCCCACCCGGCTTGGGAGCGGGGGGCAATTGCAATCCATGGGCTGCCAGGTAGGCATCCAGTCGAGCATCGGCACTCATGGGGCGAATCCTTGGGGAGTGAGTTGGTGTCTTGTCTATTCGAAGCCTCGCAGACGCTCTCCAGTCCGTAAGGCGGGCAGGAGAATAGTTAGCGACCAAGTAGCTCGCGAGGCTCTCATGGGAGCCTCATCGCGACGTGCGCGGCTCCTTGCATTGCTGCATAGGCACTTCCATCATCTCGCACCTTATCGCAGTCATAGAACTGTCATCGTTCATTCTATTCAAGGAGTCATCTGATGTTGCGTCGCTGGATGTGCTGGTCGTTGTGCTGGGGACTGACGAGTGTGACCGTGATCGCTCAACCGACGATCGCTCAGGACAAAAAGGCTGGCAACTGGGCGGCACTCACCGAGAAGGACGCGGGAGAGGATTTCTCGCTGCAAGGCGAATACTCAGGCGACCTCAGCGGCGATGGCGATGTGAAGAAACTCGGACTGCAAGTCATTGCCTTAGGCAACGGTAAGTTCGCGGCCGTGGCTTATCCGGGCGGACTTCCTGGCGATGGTTGGAACCGTAAGGACAAGTTTCAGGGCGAAGGCCAAGCCGACAGCGGCACGTTGAAATTCTCGAATCCCGAGCACGGTTCGGTCGAGATCAAGGGTGGCAAAGCGGCGGTCTTCAATAAAGACAAACAAGCGATCGGCACGCTGGCGAAGGTTCTTCGTAAAAGCCCGACACTCGGCCAGAAGGCTCCCGAAGGCGCGGTCGTGTTGTTCGACGGCAAAGACGTCTCGCATTGGCAAGGCGGCAAAGTCACTGACGACGGCCTGCTGATGGAAGGCACGTCATCGACCGACAAGTTCGGCAGCTTCAAGCTGCACCTCGAGTTCATGCTGTCGTTCATGCCCAACGCGCGCGGGCAAGGTCGAGCCAACAGCGGTTGCTATATGCAAGGCCGCTACGAGACACAGATCCTCGACTCGTTCGGGCTCGAAGGAAAGAACAACGAACTGGGCGGCGTGTATTCAATCAAGGATCCCGACTTGAACATGGCGTTCCCACCGTTGTCGTGGCAGACCTATGACGTCGACTTCACAGCCGCGACCTTTGACGCCGCCGGCAAGAAGACGGCTAATGGTCGCATGACCGTGCTCCTGAATGGTGTGAAGGTGCAAGACAATATCGAACTGACACACGCCACGACTGCGTCGCCGCTGAAAGAAGGCCCGGAGCCAGGGCCAATCTCTCTGCAGAATCACGGCAACCCCATTCGCTTTCGCAACATTTGGGTCGTCCCGAAGAAGTAGTTCCCGCTGTCGGCGAGTTTGCTCATGGCATCACCACGGAGACACTTCGCCGATACTTGTGACTAGACCATCCAGGAGACGCTCACGTTGAATCAAATTCACTCGCGCGGTTGGCGGTTAAGGCAACTTGGACTCGCCACTCTGCTGTTAAGCCAGATCCTGGCCTCAGCAAGCCAGTCAGTGGCAGACGAAGAACCTCGGGGAGAACTGGCAAAAAAACTCACGGGCATCAAGTTCGAGCGGTATGCGTCAGCCCCTGGTTACTCCGAAGGACCGACTTGGCGCAACGGCGAAGTGTTCTTTTGCAGTGGTGCATTGTTGCGCGTGGACGCGCAGCGGAAAGTGTCGAAGTTCTTGGAGATCAATCCCGCCGGCACGGTGCTCAAAGCTGACGGGCACATGCTGATTGTCGATAACAAGCACAAGGCGGTGCTCGACCTCTCGCCCGCTCCAGAGAACAAGATCCGCGTCGTCGCAGAATCGGTCAGCGGTCTCCCGCTGCGAGGCCTTAACGATCTCACGCTCGACGCGCGGGGCAATGTGTATTGGTCCGATCCCGAAGGCTCGTCGCTCTCAAAACCCGTCGGCGATATCTATCGCTTGCGGACTGATGGGCAAGTCGAACGCATTGGCAGCGGACTGGCATTTCCCAATGGGCTCGATGTCGATCCCGCCAACAAATTCCTCTACGTCGTCGAGTCGCAGTCCCAAAAGATCCTGCGCTATCCACTGCCGAGTGATAATGACGTGCTCGGCAAGCCCCATGTGTTTTATGACCTCGGAGGTTCTGGCGGTGATGGCTGCGCGTTCGACGCAGCGGGCAACTTGTGGGTCACCGACTTTCATCGGCCCGAGACCGGCAAAGGCCGCATCACCGTCTTGAGTCCCGACGCCAAAGTGTTGGCGTACTTGCCGCTACCGAGCAAAGTCGTGAGCAACATCGCGTTCGGCGGCAAGGCACACGACGAAATCTTCTGCACAACTGGCGATCCTCCGGGTGTCTTTCATGCAAAGGTTGGAGTGGTTGGGTTCAAAGGTCATCCCGGCAAGGCACTACCGATCGTGAAAGTGCTTGAGGTCGCCGTGCTGCCCCCAAACACGGAGACGGTTCCGTGAGTCACTCAGCATTCCTGGGATTGCTCGATTCCCAGGGCGTGCCTTTGCGCCGAGTGATGTGGAAAGATGCCTGATTGCCTCCAGCGCGATACGGTCTTTCGTGACAAATCAGCAGAACCCATCCCGCGAACGTTCGGGTCTCGATGATGAGGTTTGCGTCACAGGGATAAGCATCCAATAATCTCGTCTTCTATGATCTGCCATCGGGTTTGCGTAGCCTTGGTGTCAGGTCATGTTGTGAAGCATGTGTTGGTCAGCAAGTCAGCCAAACCGATCAGGTCTGGCTTGCGAGGTCAGTCGGACAACCTTTGGTGACCATCGGCCCGGGCTCGGGCGCAATTAAGGCTGCAAGTTCATGGCAGACACCTCGAAGAAGACCGCCGGTGATATGGGCGAAACGCAGGTGCCCAAAAAAACCAATCCCGGAGCGTCTGCGCCCCAGGCCGCGAACTCATCCAAGGAAGAGGGCAAGTCAGGCGAAAGCAAGCCGGCGGAAAAGAAGAAGGAAGTGCAACTAGGCGACTTCAAGCTCATGAAGAAGCTCGGCCAAGGCGGTATGGGCGAAGTTTTCCTCGCCAATCAAGTCAGCCTTGATCGCAACGTCGCACTCAAGATTCTCTCTAAGGAGATGGCGAAGAAGCCTGGTTTCGTCGAACGCTTCGTGCGAGAAGCCCGCGCGATGGCCAAGATCGACCACCCCAATGCAGTGAAGGTTTACGCGGCAGACACAGACAAGGGCTACAACTACGTTGCGATCGAGTTCATCGATGGTCAGAGCATGCAGGACTGGATGGACGACAAGGGGAAGTTAGAAGTCGGCGACGCGGTGCATGTCATCATGTGCTGCGCCGATGCGCTCGCCCACGCTCATGAACTCAACATCGTTCATCGCGACATTAAGCCCGATAACATCTTGGTGACCAAGAAAGGGGCGGTGAAAGTCGCAGACTTTGGCTTGGCCAAAGCTCTTGACGACGAAGACATGTCGATGACGCAAAGCGGCACGGGGCTAGGGACGCCGCTTTATATGCCGCCCGAACAAGCACGTGACGCCAAGAATGTCGACCTGCGCACCGACATCTATGCGCTGGGAGTGACGTTCTATTATTTCCTCTCTGGCAAGCTGCCGTTTGAGGGGGAGACCGTCATCAAGCTCATCATGTCTAAGGAAAAAGGCCAGTACCCATCCGTTCGAAAACACAACCCTGCAGTTCCCGAAAAGCTTGAGCTGATCGTCGATAAGATGATCCAGAAGGACAAGAACCATCGCTATGCCAACTGCGCTGACTTGATGGCAGACCTTGATAAGCTGGGACTCGAAAGCCCGACATTAACCTTCTGCGAGGGTGACGGCGGCGTGCGAGCAGCCCGTGGTCGCCAACGCACTATCGCAGGTGGCTCCACGAGTGCATCTGGGCCAAGCATGCCGCAGTTCCGCAGTTCTGCGGAGGACGCGGCCGCGACTCAAGTGAAAGCCTCAGCTCTGGACTCGAGCGTTTGGTATGTTCGCTACACCAATGCCAAAGGTGAGACCACAGTCAAAGAAATGTCTACTCGACAAGTGCAGCAGGGCATCATGTCGGAAGTCTTTGACGTGAAGGCCCAAGCCCAGAAGAAAGATGCTGGCGGCGGTTTTCTGCCGCTCGCTGCGTACTCAGAATTCCAACCGCTTATGAAGAAGCGTTTGGTCAAGACACAGGACGAAGTTCGCAAAGAGTCGCTCAAAGATCAGTTCGCCAAAATCGACAAGGAAGAACGCAGCCGGAAACGCTGGCATCGAGTCAAGCTGTGGTTCGAAAACCTCGTGGGTGGAGTGGGCTTAATCGTCTACTTGGGGCTGATCCTGATTGCGGTGGTCGCTGCCATTTACGGAATTAAAGAGTTTCTCTATCCGTGGATCTCGACCTACTTGAATGGATCAGCGCGGTAGCGCAGGGCATATCCAAAGCCTCGGGAGCCGCATGATGGAAACGCATGAAACTGTCGGTCGACCGATGGAAATCCTGCTCGTCGAGGACAGTTTGGTGGCAGCCAAACTGACGATGGGAGCCCTGCGTAATGGAAATGTGCAGCATCGCATGACATGGCTGACAGACGGCCAAGAAGCACTCGATTTCCTCCATCGACGAGGTCTGTATTCACGTGTCCCGCAACCCGATTTGATTCTGCTGGACCTCGGCCTTCCCACGCGCGATGGACGCGAAGTGCTGAGTGAAATCAAAGCAGATCAGACGCTCCGTAAGATTCCAGTCGTCGTGCTCACGGCGTCAATGTCTGAAGAAGATCATGCCGTCAGCGAGAGATTGAATGTCGAAGGCTATCTGACAAAACCAGTCGACCTGCCACGCTTCATCGCTCTGGTCCAAAAACTGCGTGAATACTGGCATGCGGGCGTGATATTACCTCAATGACTGCGAGAGATGAGCGGTCCCGAACGCTGCAAGAGTTTCTCTGCGAGCGAACTAGCGGGCTCGTTCCCATCTACGGTGATCGCGACGCACTCTTCCAGATTGCGAAACCAAGTGCCTTGGCGCTTGGCGAATTGGCGCGTTCGAACTTTGATCAGTTCCTTCGCGGCATCGAGATCCGTATCTGACAATTCTGCCGACGGATCGTTGTGCAATGCATCCATGAGTTCTTTATAGCCCAGTCCTTGCCGAGCAGTGTGGCTAATCGTTTGAGGCAAGCGGAGCAATGCTCGCACTTCGTCCAACAACCCCGTGACAAACATTCGATCCACACGGCTATC
>Ga0172376_10004361_pt1 | contig 16195 bp, 11 predicted proteins | sample Lak35m_FD_121114 | JGI IMG/M metagenome (GOLD analysis project Ga0172376, IMG submission 121114) | Freshwater microbial communities from Kabuno Bay, South-Kivu, Congo - kab_092012_35m | ecosystem: Environmental > Aquatic > Freshwater > Lake | place: Democratic Republic of the Congo: South-Kivu... | reverse complement strand
TCGATCTGGTCGTAGGCCTTGGCCTCGCCGCCGAACTTCGCCGACAGCACCGTCGTGATCGCCGCCGTCAGCGTCGTCTTGCCATGGTCCACGTGACCGATCGTCCCCACGTTCACATGCGGCTTGGTCCGCTCGAATTTGCCTTTGGCCATCTGTATCTCGCCTGGAAAAGAACGTCACCGGTGCATTGTTTAAGGTCTTCAGCCAGAGGCTCGTTCACCCGCCACCGGAAGCGGGCGGCCCTGACTCGAAGACCGATGTGAAACTTGATCGTGCTCGGCGTCTTACTTAGACCGCGCGGTGATGATCGCGTCGGCCACGTTCTTCGGGGCTTCCGAGTAATGCTTGAATTCCATCGTGTACGTTGCCCGCCCCTGCGACATCGAACGCAGCGTCGTCGAATACCCGAACATCTCCGACAGCGGAACCTCGGCCTTGATGACCTTGCCGCCGCCCGGCATATCTTCCATGCCCTGCACCATCCCGCGCCGCGAGGACAGGTCACCCATGACCGAGCCGGCGTAGTCCTCGGGCGTCTCGACCTCCACGGCCATCATCGGCTCCAGGATCACCGGGCTCGCCCGACGGCACGCTTCCTTGAAGCCGATGGAGGCCGCCATCGTGAAGGCGTTCTCGCTGGAGTCGACTTCGTGGTACGAGCCGAAGGTGAGCGTCACCTTGACGTCGACGACGGGGTAGCCAGCGAGCACGCCGTTAGGCAGTGTGTCCTCGACACCCTTCTGGACCGCGGGGATGAACTCGCGCGGCACCACGCCACCCTTGATGGCATCCACGAACTCGAAGCCCTTGCCCGGCTCCTGCGGCTCGACCGAGAAGACCACGTGACCATACTGGCCCTTTCCACCCGACTGCCGGACGAACTTGCCTTCGACGTCAGTCACAGGCTTGCGCACGGTCTCGCGGTAGGCCACCTGCGGCTTGCCGACATTGGCCTCGACGCCGAACTCACGCTTCATCCGGTCGACGATGATCTCCAGGTGCAGTTCACCCATACCCGAGATGATGGTCTGACCCGACTCTTCGTCGGTGCGCAAACGGAACGATGGGTCCTCGGCGGCGAGTCGGCCGAGCGCGATGCCCATCTTCTCCTGGTCTGCCTTGGTCTTCGGCTCGACCGCTTGGCTGATCACCGGCTCGGGGAAGATCATCTTTTCCAGCATGATGATCGAGTCGGGATCACACAACGTCTCACCTGTCGTGACATCCTTCAGACCGACACAGGCCGCGATGTCGCCCGCCAGGATCTCCTTGATCTCCTCGCGCTGGTTGGCGTGCATCTGCAGGATCCGCCCGATGCGCTCCTTCTTGCCGCGGATCGGGTTGTAGACCGAGTCGCCAGACTTCAAGACGCCGGAGTAGACCCGCACGAAGGTCAACTGCCCCACGTAGGGGTCGGTCATCAGCTTGAACGCCAGTGCCGAGAACTTCTCGCTGTCATCGGCGCGACGGGACGCGTCCTGCTCGTCATCGTCGGTGCCGGTGACCGGCGGGATGTCCACCGGCGACGGCAGGAACTCGATGACCGCGTCGAGCATGCGCTGCACGCCCTTGTTCTTGAAGGCCGTGCCGCACAACATCGGCTGGATCTCGGTAGCGATCGTTCGCGAGCGCAGGCCCTGCTTGATCTCTTCCTCGGACAGCTCACCAGTCTCGAGGTATTTGTTCATCAGGTCTTCGTTGGCCTCGGCCGCTGCCTCGATCATGTGCTCACGCCACTTCTGGCAGTCCGCCTCGAGGTGGCTGGGGATCGAGGCGTACTCGAACTTCATCCCCTGGGAAGCATCATCCCAGAGGATGGCCTTCATCTTGAAGAGATCGACGACGCCCTTGAAGTTCTCTTCGGCGCCGATGGGGACGACGATCGGGACGGGGTTCGCCTTCAGGCGCGTCTTCATCTGGTCATAGACCTTGAAGAAGTTCGCACCCGTACGGTCCATCTTGTTGACGAAGGCCAGACGCGGCACCTTGTACTTGTTGGCCTGACGCCAGACCGTCTCGGACTGCGGCTGAACGCCTCCCACCGCGCAGTACACCATGCAGGCACCATCGAGCACGCGCATGGAGCGCTCGACCTCGATCGTGAAGTCCACGTGCCCGGGTGTGTCGATGATGTTGAACCGGTGCTCGGGGAAGTTCATGTCCATGCCGCGCCAGAAGCAGGTGGTGGCAGCGGAGGTGATCGTGATGCCACGCTCCTGCTCCTGCGCCATCCAGTCCATGGTGGCCGCGCCGTCATGGACCTCACCGATCTTGTGGTTCACACCCGTGTAAAACAGGATGCGTTCGGTGGTGGTCGTCTTGCCTGCATCGATGTGCGCGGAAATGCCGATATTCCGGTAGCGCTCGATGGGGGTCTTGCGGGCCATGATCTATGCTCCAAGGGACGCGGCCGCCCGGCGGTGGACTGCACCGGCTCAGGCGGCCAGAAGGATCGGTGGATGGTGACGCGAGCGCAGGCTCAGAAGCGGAAATGCGAGAAGGCCTTGTTCGCTTCGGCCATGCGGTGCACTTCGTCGCGCTTCTTCATCGCGCCGCCACGCCCTTCGCAGGCCTCGAGCAGTTCGTTGGCCAGTCGGGCTGCCATGGACTTCTCGCCACGCTTGCGAGCAGATTCCTTGATCCAGCGCATCGCAAGCGCCTGTCGACGAATCGGCCGAACCTCGACTGGCACCTGATAGTTGGCCCCACCCACACGACGGGACTTGACCTCGACCATGGGCTTCACGTTGTTCAGCGCCGTCATGAAGATCTCCATCGGATCCTTGCCGGCCTTGCGCTCCACCTGGTCGAGCGCGCCGTAGATGATGCGCTCGGCCACGGCCTTCTTGCCGGACTCCATGACGACGTTCATGAACTTGGACAGGTCAACCGAACCAAACTTCGGATCGGGCAGGATCTCGCGCTTGGGAACTTCGCGACGACGTGGCATGAGTCTTCCTTCAATGCTTCAGCTTGCCGACCGCCAGTGACGACGGCCGGGGGGCGCCAACGCGGCGCCGCCACTTACTCGGCGACCCGGAGCTCGCCGAAACCAGGGCCGGCAGGACGCCGGCCACGAAATCAGGCCTGAATCAGGCCTTCTTGGGCCGCTTGGCGCCGTACTTCGACCGCGCCTGCTTGCGGTCCTTGACGCCCTGGAGGTCGAGCGAGCCGCGCACGATGTGGTAACGCACGCCCGGCAGATCCTTGACGCGTCCGCCGCGCACGAGCACCACGCTGTGCTCCTGCAGGTTGTGGCCTTCACCGCCGATGTAGGAGATGACCTCCTGCTGGTTGGTCAGGCGCACCTTGGCGACCTTGCGCAACGCGGAGTTGGGCTTCTTGGGCGTGGTCGTGTAGACGCGGGTACAGACGCCCCGACGCTGCGGGTTGCCGTCGAGCGCCGGCGACTTCGACTTGGTGACTTCGGTCTCGCGCCCGAGGCGAACGAGTTGATTGATGGTGGGCATTGCTAGCCTTTTCCGTCTGGAATCCTGGGGCGCCCGGACCGCCTGCCGTCCCTGTCGACGGCAAGTTCCGGCACCACACCCGTACACGGCTGAAGTAGAGAAAAGTCGTCGGGAGACACCCCGATCAGGACACCCCGGACCGCGCATGCAGCCCTGCGGGCCCATGGGCCCACCCTCTACCGAAAAGCCGACGATTATATGCGTGGATCGATCGTGTGCGCGCAACTCCCGCGCCAGATGCAGAGCAACCGGCGCGGGGCGTGCTGTCAGCTCCCCGTCGCCATGGCCGCATCGACACCGGCCAACTGCGCCGCTGCCAACTCCTCGGCTTCCTGCAGCGCGATCGCGCGTCGCTCGCTCTCGTCCATGTCCTCCTTGGCCTTGCGCGCCACATGGAAGGCCATGCCGGTGCCCGCGGGGATGAGACGGCCGACGATCACGTTTTCCTTCAGTCCACGCAGCTCGTCGCGCTTGCCCATGATCGCGGCCTCGGTGAGGACGCGGGTGGTCTCCTGGAACGACGCAGCGCTGATGAAGGAGTCGGTCGACAGGCTCGCCTTGGTGATGCCCAGCAGCACGTCCGCGTGCGTGGCGGGGATCTTGTCAGCGGCGCGGAGCCGGTCGTTGGTCTCGAGGAGCTCGCTGCGCTCGATCTGCTCGCCCGCGATGTAGCTGCTGTCGCCAGGGGCGACGATCTGCACGCGGCGCAGCATCTGACGGACGATGACCTCGATGTGCTTGTCGTTGATCTTCACGCCCTGCAGACGGTAGACGTCCTGCACCTCGTCGACGATGTAGCGCGCCAGCTCCTCGATGCCCAGCAGGCGCAGGATGTCCTGCGGATCGGCCGGGCCGTCGACGATGAGCTCGCCCTTGTTGACGACCTGGCCTTCGTGCACGAGGATGTTCTTCTCCTTGGGCACGAGTTCCTCGAACACCTTGCCATCCGGGTCGGTGATCTGCAGGCGCACCTTGCCCTTGGTCTCCTTGCCGAAGGAGATCGTGCCGGTGATCTCGGCCAGCGTGCCCTTGTCCTTCGGGCTGCGGGCTTCGAAGAGTTCGGCCACACGGGGCAGACCGCCCGTGATGTCGCGCGTCTTCTGGCCCTCGACCGGGATGCGGGCGAGCACTTCGCCAGGTGCAAGGTCCTGACCGTCGCGCACCTGGATCAGCGAGCCGATCGGGAAGCCGATGGTCACGGAGTGATCGGTGCCCGGGATCTTGACCTCCTGCGCCATGGCGTCGAGCAGCTTGACCTGCGGACGCACGACCTTGGTGGAGCCCCGGCGCTTCGGATCGATCACCACCAGCGTCGACAGACCCGTGACCTCGTCGACCTGCTTGGCCACGGTGACACCTTCCTCGACGTTCTCGAACTTCGCCCGACCGGCGAACTCGGTGATGATCGGGCGGGTCAGCGGGTCCCAGGTGGCCAGCACGGTGCCTGCCTTGATCTGCTGGTCAGCCTTCACGTTCAGCGTGGCGCCGTAGGGCACGCGGTGACGCTCGCGTTCACGGCCATGCGGGTCGAGGATGACGATCTCACCGGAGCGCGAGATCACGATGAGCTCGCCCTTGCCGTTGGTCACGTACCGCATCGTGGCATTGAAGCCGATGAAGCCGTCGCTCTTGGCATCGACGCTGGAAGCCACCGCCGCGCGCGAGGCCGCCCCCCCGATGTGGAAGGTGCGCATCGTGAGCTGCGTGCCCGGCTCGCCGATGGACTGGGCTGCGATCACGCCCACCGCCTCGCCGACGTTGACCAGCCCGCCGCGTCCGAGGTCGCGCCCGTAGCACTTCGCGCACAGCCCGTAACGCGTGTCGCAAGTCAGCGGCGTGCGGACCTTCACCTCGTCCACACCCGCCTGCTCGAGCAGGTCCAGCGTGTCCTCGTCGAGCATGCCACCGGCCGGCACGACGACTTCCTGCGTCTCGGGATGGATCACCTCGATGGCCGCGACGCGGCCCAGGATGCGGTCGCGCAGGCTCTCGATGACCTCTCCGCCCTCGACGAGCGCCCGCATCGGGATCCCGTCCTGGGTGCCGCAGTCGTCCTGGGTCACCACGAGATCCTGGGTCACGTCCACCAGACGACGGGTGAGGTAGCCCGAGTTCGCCGTCTTCAGCGCCGTGTCGGCCAGGCCCTTGCGTGCGCCGTGCGTGGAGATGAAGTACTGCAGGACGTTCAGCCCCTCGCGGAAGTTCGCCGTGATCGGCGTCTCGATGATCGAGCCGTCCGGCTTGGCCATCAGGCCGCGCATGCCGGCGAGCTGACGGATCTGCGCCGCCGAACCCCGTGCGCCGGAGTCCGCCATCATGTAGATGGAGTTGAAGGACTCCTGATCGACCGTGTTGCCGTGGCGGTCGACGACCTTCTCCACGCGCAGTTGCTCCATCATCCGCTTGCCGATGTCGTCACCGGCCTTGCCCCAGATGTCGACCACCTTGTTGTAGCGCTCGCCAGCGGTGACCAGGCCCGAGACGTACTGCTGCTCGATCTCCTTGACCTCCTTCTCGGCGCGCTCGATGACGTCCTGCTTTTCCTTGGGCACGAGCATGTCGTCGATCGCGATCGAGATGCCGGCACGCGTGGCCAGGCGGAAGCCCGACTGCAGCAACTTGTCGGCGAACACCACGGTGTCCTTCAGACCGCACTTGCGGAAGCTGGTGTTGATCAGGCGCGAGATCTCCTTCTTCTTCAGCGCCTTGTTCAGGTTGCTGAAGGGCAGGCCCTTGGGCAGGATCTCGGACAGCAGGGCCCGGCCGACGGTGGTCTCCACCAGGCTGGTGCGTGGGTCAAACCCGCTGCCGTCCTCCCGCCGGACGTACTCCGTCAAGCGCACGCTGATACGCGCCGTCAACTCGACCACGCCGTTATCCAGCGCGCGCAGTACCTCGCCGAGGTCCGAGAAGATCATGCCCTCGCCTCGCCCGTTGGTGCGCTCGCGCGTGGCGTAGTAAAGGCCCAGCACCACGTCCTGGCTGGGGACGATGGACGGCTCGCCGGAGGCCGGGAAGAGCACGTTGTTGGAGGCCAGCATCAGCGTGCGCGCCTCCATCTGCGCCTCGATGGACAGCGGCACGTGCACGGCCATCTGGTCGCCGTCGAAGTCGGCGTTGAAGGCCGAGCACACCAGCGGGTGCAGCTGGATGGCCTTGCCCTCGATCAGCACCGGCTCGAAGGCCTGGATGCCCAAGCGGTGCAGCGTCGGCGCGCGGTTCAGCAGCACCGGGTGCTCGCGGATGACCTCTTCGAGGATGTCCCACACGATGGGCGTGCCGGCCTCGACTTCCTTCTTGGCGGCCTTGATCGTGTTGGCGATGCCCATCGCCTCCAGCCGGCTGAAGATGAAGGGCTTGAACAGCTCCAGCGCCATCAGCTTGGGCAGGCCGCACTGGTGCAGCTTGAGCGTCGGGCCCACGGTGATGACCGAGCGGCCGGAGTAGTCGACGCGCTTGCCCAGCAGGTTCTGCCGGAAGCGGCCGCCCTTGCCCTTGATCATGTCGGCCAGCGACTTCAGCGCGCGCTTGTTCGCACCCGTCATCGCCTTGCCGCGGCGGCCGTTGTCCAGCAGCGAGTCCACCGCCTCCTGCAGCATGCGCTTCTCGTTGCGCACGATGATCTCGGGCGCCTTCAGCTCGAGCAGGCGCGCCAGCCGGTTGTTGCGGTTGATGACGCGGCGGTACAGGTCGTTCAGGTCGGACGTGGCAAAACGCCCGCCGTCCAGCGGCACCAGCGGACGCAGGTCCGGCGGCAGCACCGGCAGCACGTCCATCACCATCCACTGCGGCTTGATGCCCGACTTCTTGAAGGCCTCCAGCACCTTCAGGCGCTTGGCGTTCTTCTTGATCTTGAGCTCGGAGCCGGTCAGGTCGTTGCGGATCTTCTCGATCTCCGCATCGATGTCCATCTCCTCGAGGAGCTTCTTGACACCCTCGGCACCCATCAGGGCGGTGAACTCGTCGCCGTACTCGGTGACCTTGGCCTCGAACTCGTCCTCGGTCAGGATGGCGAACTTCTTCAGCGGCGTCATGCCCGGATCGACGACGACGTAGGCCTCGAAGTACAGCACGCGCTCGATGTCGCGCAGCGTCATGTCGAGCACCAGCCCCAGCCGCGACGGCAGGCTCTTGAGGAACCAGATGTGCGCGCAGGGTGCCGCCAGGTCGATGTGGCCCATGCGGTCACGCCGCACCTTGGTCTGGGTGACCTCGACGCCGCACTTCTCGCAGATCACGCCGCGGTGCTTCAGGCGCTTGTACTTGCCGCACAGGCACTCGTAGTCCTTGATCGGGCCGAAGATCTTGGCGCAGAACAGGCCGTCACGCTCGGGCTTGAACGTGCGGTAGTTGATGGTTTCGGGCTTCTTCACCTCGCCGAACGACCACGAGCGGATCTTCTCCGGGCTCGCGAGGCCGATCTTGATGGCATCGAAATGCTCATCGGGGGTGAACTGCTTGAAGAGGTCCAGCAAGCCTTTCATGCTTTCTCCTTGAATTCCTTGAGCGCGGGTGGAGCGACGTCACGGGCCTGGGGCCCGGTCAGTTCTTCTCCAGCTCGATGTCGATGCCGAGCGAGCGGATTTCCTTGACCAGCACATTGAAGGACTCCGGCATGCCGGCGTCGATCGCATGCTCGCCCTTGACGATGTTCTCGTAGACCTTGGTGCGGCCGTTGACGTCGTCGGACTTCACCGTCAGCATCTCCTGCAGCACGTAGCTGGCGCCGTAGGCCTCCAGCGCCCAGACCTCCATCTCGCCGAAGCGCTGGCCACCGAACTGCGCCTTGCCGCCCAGCGGCTGCTGGGTCACCAGGCTGTACGGGCCGGTGGAGCGGGCGTGCATCTTGTCGTCGACCAGATGGTGCAGTTTCAGCACGTGCATGTAGCCCACCGTGACAGGCCGCTCGAAAGCCTCACCGGTGCGGCCGTCGCGCAGCATCGCCTGGGTGCGCGTGGCCGTCAGCCCCTTGGCCTGCGCGATGTCCTCCGGGTAGGCCAGGTGCAGCATCGCGCGGATCTCCTCCTCGGAGGCGCCGTCGAACACCGGCGTGGCGAACGGCACGCCGAGCGCGAGGTTCTGAGCCATCTCGATGACCTGCGCGTCCTCCAGCGCGTCAAGGCGCTCGCTCTTGCCGCCGGAGCGGTTGTAGAGCTCGTCCAGGAAGGAACGGATCTGCTCCACGCGGGCCTGCTGCTGCAGCATCGACCCGATGCGCTGGCCGATGCCCTTGCCCGCCCAGCCGAGGTGGACCTCGAGCACCTGGCCGACGTTCATCCGCGACGGCACACCCAGCGGGTTGAGCACGATGTCCATCGGCGTGCCGTCGGCCATGTAGGGCATGTCCTCGACAGGGACGATCTTCGACACGACCCCCTTGTTGCCGTGACGGCCGGCCATCTTGTCGCCCGGTTGCAGCCGGCGCTTGACGGCCAGGTAGACCTTGACCATCTTCAGCACACCGGCGGGCAGCTCGTCACCCTGCGTGAGCTTCTTGCGCTTTTCCTCGAAGGCGAGATCGAAGCCGTGGCGGGTCTGCTCGAGCGAATTCTTGATGCTCTCGAGCTGGTTGGCCACGTCCTCGTCGGCGGCACGCACGTCGAACCAGTGGTAGCGGTCGACCGACGCCAGATAGGCCTTGTCGATGGTCGCCCCCCGGGCGAGCTTGTGCGGGCCGCCGTTGGCGACCTTGCCAACCAGCAGCTTCTCGATGCGGTCGAAGGCGTCGGCCTCGACGATGCGCAGCTGGTCGTTGAGGTCGAGACGGAAGCGCTTGAGCTCGTCGTCGATGATCTGCTGCGCGCGCTTGTCGCGGGTGATGCCTTCGCGGGTGAAGACCTGCACATCGATCACCGTGCCGCTGGTGCCCTGATCGACACGCAGCGACGTGTCCTTCACGTCGGAGGCCTTCTCGCCGAAGATCGCGCGCAGCAGTTTCTCCTCGGGCGTGAGCGTCGTCTCGCCCTTCGGGGTGACCTTGCCGACGAGCACGTCACCGGGGTTCACCTCGGCGCCGATGTAGACGATGCCCGACTCGTCGAGCCGCGCGAGCTGCTGCTCGGACAGGTTCGGGATGTCCCGCGTGATCTCCTCGGCACCGAGCTTGGTGTCGCGCGCCATCACGATCAACTCCTCGATATGGATCGAGGTGTAGCGATCGTCTCCGACCACGCGCTCGGAGATCAGGATCGAATCTTCGAAGTTGTAGCCGTTCCAGGGCATGAAGGCCACCAGCATGTTCTGGCCGAGCGCCAGCTCGCCGATGTCGGTGGAGGCGCCGTCGGCGACCACGTCGCCCGCCTCGACCCGGTCACCGCGATTGACGATGGGGCGCTGGTGGATGTTGGTGTTCTGGTTGCTGCGCTGGTACTTGATCAGGTTGTAGATGTCGACGCCGACTTCACCCGCGGCCGCCTCGCTGTCGTTGACGCGGATCACGATGCGGTTGGTGTCGACATAGTCCACCACACCGCCGCGGCGGGCGGTGACGACCGTGCCAGAGTCCACGGCTGCGACGCGTTCCACACCGGTGCCGACGAAGGCCTTCTCCGGACGCAGCGTGGGAACGGCCTGACGCTGCATGTTGGCGCCCATCAGCGCGCGGTTGGCGTCGTCGTGCTCGAGGAAGGGCACGAGCGAGGCCGCGACCGAGACGATCTGCGCCGGCGCCACGTCCATGTACTGCACCAGCTCGGGGGACAGGAGCACCGACTCGCCCTTCTCACGCGCACTGACGAGTTCGTCCACCAGGCGACCGGCCTCATCGAGCGAGGCATTGGCCTGCGCGATCACGTACTTGCCTTCCTCGATGGCAGACAGGTAGTCGATCTGGTCCGTCACGTGCCCGTCGGACACGCGGCGGTACGGGGTCTCGAGGAAACCGTACTCGTTGAGTTGCGCGTACAGCGCCAGCGAGTTGATCAGACCGATGTTCGGGCCTTCCGGCGTCTCGATCGGACAGACTCGGCCGTAGTGCGTCGGGTGCACGTCGCGCACCTCGAAGCCCGCGCGCTCGCGCGTCAGGCCGCCCGGACCGAGCGCGGAGACGCGACGCTTGTGCGTGATCTCCGACAGCGGGTTGGTCTGGTCCATGAACTGGCTGAGCTGGCTCGCCCCGAAGAACTCCTTCAGCGCCGCGGAGATCGGCTTGGAGTTGATCAGGTCGTGCGGCATCAGGGCCTCGGTCTCGGCCTGACCCAGCCGCTCCTTGACGGCCTTCTCGATCCGCGCGAGGCCTGAACGGTACTGGTTCTCGGCCAATTCGCCCACGCAGCGCACGCGTCGGTTGCCGAGGTGGTCGATGTCGTCGACGTCACCGTTGCCGTTGCGCAGGTCGACCAGGATCTTGACGACGTCCAGGATGTCTTCGTTGGACAGCGTCATCTCGCCTTCGGCGGCCTGGCGGCCGACACGGGCGTTGAACTTCATGCGACCCACACGGGACAGGTCGTAGGTGTCGGCGTTGTAGAACAGGCGGTTGAACAGCGCCTCGACCGCGTCCTCGGTCGGCGGCTCGCCAGGGCGCATCATGCGGTAGATCGCGACCCGGGCAGCGGTCTGGTCGGCGGTCTCGTCGATCGCCAGCGTCTGGCTGATGTAGGCCCCCTGGCTGAGCTCGTTCGTGAACAGGCAGGGCAGCTCCTGGATGCCGGCACCGCGGAGCTTCTTCAGCAGGGTCTCGGTGAGTTCGTCGTTGGCACGCGCCACGATCTCGCCGGAGTCCGGGTCGACCATGTCGCGAGCGACGATGCGCCCGATCAGCAGGTCCTCGGGAACCGACAGGTGGGTGGTGCCGGTCTGCTCGAGCTGCCGCAGATGCCGCGCGGTGATGCGCTTGTCCTTCTCGACGACGACCGCGCCGGTCTTGTCGGTGATGTCGAAGCGCGCCACTTCGCCACGCATGCGGTCGGGCACGAGCTCGAGCTGCGCGCCGGCCTCCATCAGCCGGAAGTTGTCGTTGACGAAGAAGTGCGCGAGGATGGCCTCGGGCTTCAGGCCGATGGCCTTCAGCAGGATGGTCACCGGCATCTTGCGCCGCCGGTCGACGCGGAAGTAGAGGATGTCCTTCGGATCGAACTCGAAGTCGAGCCAGGAGCCGCGGTAGGGGATGATGCGCGCCGAGAACAGCAGCTTGCCGGAGCTGTGGGTCTTGCCCTTGTCGTGCTCGAAGAACACGCCCGGGCTGCGGTGCAGCTGGCTCACGATCACGCGCTCGGTGCCGTTGATCACGAAGGAGCCGTAGTCGGTCATGAGCGGCACCTCGCCCATGTAGACCTCCTGCTCCTTGATCTCGCGCACCACCTTCTGGGGGTGGGACTCGCGGTCATAGATCGTCATCTGCAGGCGCGCACGCACGGCAGAGGCGAAGGTCAGGCCACGCTGCTGGCACTCCCGCACGTCGAAGGCCGGCTTGGCCATGTTGTACTCGACGAAGCGCATCTCGACAAAGCCGTTGTGCGAGACGATGGGGAATGCCGACAGGAACGCCGCCTGCAGGCCCTCGGGCTTGCGCTGCGCCGGGGGGACATCCTTCTGCAGGAAGGCCGTGTACGACTCCCGCTGCATCGTCAGCAGGTAGGGCACGTTCAGGACACTCGCGCGCTTGCCGAAGCTCTTGCGGATGCGCTTGCGCTCGGTGTAGTTGTAGGGGGAAGCCTGCGCCATGAAAATCTCCGTGTCGACCTCGCGCACCTGCGACAGGTGCACGAACAAGGCGACGACTGGCTGATCGGGCGGCCCGGCACGCCGCAGCAGGACGGCCCCCGGGTGCAGGCCTGTCCACCGCATGCGCGACGCTGGAGGCGTCACCCGAAAGCTTGGTGGCAGGCCACTACCTGCCGCTGGCGGACAACCCCGGCGTTGCACCGGAGTCCGACCAAACCTGTTCCCTGCAGTCGGATCAGAGAACACTGCAAAGCCGCGTGGGCTTTGCGCTGTTCTCGGCGGCATGCACGACCCGACCGGGCCGCGCATGCCGACCGGATCACTTCAGCTCGGCCTTCGCGCCAGCGTCGACCAGCTTCTTCATCGCGGCCTCGGCATCGGCCTTCGGGATGGCTTCCTTCACGGGCTTGGGCGCGCCATCGACCAGATCCTTGGCCTCCTTCAGGCCCAGGCCGGTGATCTCGCGCACAGCCTTGATGACCGACACCTTGTTGGCGCCGGCTTCCAGCAGCATCACGGTGAATTCGGTCTTTTCCTCGGCGGCCGGTGCAGCACCACCGCCCGCCCCGCCGGCGGCCGGCGCAGCCATCGCAGCCGCGGACACACCGAACTTCTCCTCGATCGCCTTGACCAGGTCATTCAGTTCCATGACGGACATGCTGTCCATGGCCGAAAGGAACGCGTCTTTGTCGAATGCCATTTTGAAATTCCAGTACAGATAGATTGATTCGTTTCAGGGAGCGCGGGTTCGTGACTCGGCTCAGGCCGCCACGGCTTCGCCGCCACCCTTCTTCTCGGCCACGGCAGCCAGCACGCCTGCCAGGCGCTGGATGGGGGACTTCAACAGCCCGGCCACCTGCGCGATCAGCACCTCGCGCGAAGGGATCGCGGCCAGGTGCTTGACGCCATCGACGTCCAGCGCGCGACCGGCGTAGACGCCGGCCTTGATGACCAGCTTGTCGTTGCCCTTGGCGAAATCCGCGAGCACCTTGGCCGCCGCCACGGCGTCCTCGGAGAAGCTGTAGATCAGCGGCCCGACCATGGCCTGCTGCCCGGCCTCGAACGGCGTGCCCGCCACGGCGCGACGGGCGAGCGTGTTCTTCAGCACGTGAAGATACACACCCTTGTCGCGCGCCTGGCGGCGCAAGGCGTCGAGGTGGGCCACGGTCATGCCACGGTACTCGGCCATCGCGAGCGTCTGCGATCGTGCGGCCTGCGCCGACACGTCCGAGACCACTGCGGCCTTCTCGTTGCGATTGAGACTCAAAGGTCCACTCCTTTCACATCGTGACGCGGACGACGACGCCCGTGCCACACCCTGAATCAGCGACCTTCTGTCCAGGAACGTATTCCCGACAGCGGGACCGCCATCTGCGCTGGCGTCGGCACAGGCCCTGGGCCTGCGCGTCGATTAAGGCTGCCTGCGCAGCCGCCAGCGGTCTTGGACGGCTCCCGGCACCCTTTCGGCGCACCGGAACACCCACCAAACCGAACCCGCGGTGCACACGCCCGCGGGCATCACGTCTCACTCAGGCCGCAGGAGCCGTCAGCGACCCGACGTCCACCCGAACGCCCACGCCCATCGTCGACGAGACCGCGAGCTTGCGCAGGTACACGCCCTTGCTGCTGGCCGGCTTGGCCTTGTTCAGCGCATCCAGCAGGGCGCGCAGGTTGCCGCTGAGCCGCTCGGACTCGAAGGAACGACGACCGATCGTGGCGTGGATGATGCCGGCCTTGTCGACGCGGAACTGGACCTGGCCGGCCTTGGCGTTGCGTACCGCAGTGGCCACGTCGGGCGTGACGGTGCCGACCTTCGGGTTGGGCATCAAACCGCGCGGGCCGAGGATCTGGCCCAGCGTGCCGACGACGCGCATCGTGTCGGGCGAAGCGATCACGACGTCGAAATTCATGTTGCCGGCCTTGATGTCGGCCGCCAGGTCGTCCATCCCCACGATGTCCGCGCCTGCAGCACGCGCCTCGTCGGCCTTCGCACCCTGGGCGAACACCGCCACGCGCTTGGTCTTGCCCGTGCCGTTGGGCATGACGACCGCACCGCGCACGACCTGGTCGGACTTGCGCGCATCGATACCGAGTTGCACCGCCACATCGATCGACTCGTCGAACTTCGCCGTCGCGCAGTCCTTGACGATGGTCAGTGCCGCGTCGATGGGGTACAGCTTGGTGCTGTCGACCTTGCCCTGCTGGGCCTTTGCCTTCTTGGTGAGCCGCGCCATGTCAGACACCCTCCACGATCAGGCCCATCGAGCGGGCCGAGCCGGCGATCGTCTTGACCGCCGCCGCCATGTCAGCCGCGGTCAGATCCTTCATCTTGACCTTGGCGATCTCCTCGAGCTGCTCACGCGTGACCTTGCCGACCTTCTCGATGTGCGGACGGCCGGAGCCGCTGTCGATCTTGGCCGCCTTCTTCAGCAGCACGGTCGCCGGGGGCGACTTCAGCACGAAGGTGAAGGACTTGTCGGCGTAGGCGGTGATCACCACCGGCAGCTTCAGCCCGGGTTCATAGCCCTGGGTCTGGGCATTGAACTCCTTGCAGAAGGCCATGGTGTTCAGGCCGCGCTGGCCGAGCGCCGGGCCGATGGGGGGTGACGGATTCGCCTTCCCCGCGGGTACTTGCAGCTTGATGAAGCCGACGATCTTCTTTGCCATGCAGGCACTCCTTCGAGTTCAAACGCCGGCCCGAAACCGGCTCCTCGTCATGCAGCCCTCGTGGAACACCGTGCGCCGGGGCTGCGGCAGCGCAAGGTGGAAACGGTCGGCGTCGGCACCCTGCCGACGCTCAAGGCCGGGCAGACGCCAAGGCCGTCAGATCTTCTCCACCTGCGAGAAATCCAGCTCGACCGGGGTGGCCCGGCCGAAGATGGTGACCGACACGCGGACTTTCGACTTCTCGTAATTGACTTCCTCGACGGCGCCGTTGAAATCGGTGAACGGGCCTTCCTTGACACGCACCGGCTCGCCAACGGTCCACTGCACCTTCGGACGCGGCTTCTCCACGCCCTCCTGCATCTGGTTGACGATCTTCATCACCTCGGCTTCCGAGATCGGCGCGGGACGGTTGCGCGCGCCTCCGACGAAGCCGGTGACCTTGTTGGTGTGCTTGACGAGGTGCCAGCTCTCGTCGTCCATCTGCATCTCGACGAGGACGTAGCCCGGGAAGAAGCGGCGCTCCGTGACCGCCTTCTTGCCGTTCTTCAACTCGACGACCTCCTCGGTCGGCACCAGGATGCGCCCGAACTTCGACTGCATCCCGGCGCGATCGATGCGCTCGCGCAGATTGCGCTCGACAGCCTTCTCCATGCCGGAGTAGGCATGGACGACATACCAGCGCATCGGGAGCTGTCCGGCTGCCGGGCCGGACGGAACATCAACCGGGGTGTCGCTCATCTGCAATATCTCCTCGATTCGGGCTCAGCCACGCCAGCCCAGGACCAGGTCGTAGAGCGCCCACTCGAGCGTCTTGTCGGTCAGCCAGAGGAACAGCGCCATCACGAACACGAAGGCGAACACGTAGCCCGTCATCTGCATCGCCTCGTTGCGCGTGGGCCAGACGACCTTCTTGACCTCCCGCACGGAATCCCGCCCGTAGGCGATCAACTGGCGACCAGGCTCGGAGACGAAGAAGATCGCGAGCGCCGCCACGAACAGGCCGAGCAGCGCTGCGAGCCGGATCCAGATGCCCTGGGGCGCGAGCAGGTAGAACGCCGCCACACCGCCCAGGACGAGCAGAGCGGCCGCCGACAACTTGGCTTTGTCGGCACCCGAGGTGACGGTTTCAGCTTGCGGTGGGTGAGTCATGGGTCAGGGGCGATGGGCTCGCGCGCCTTGGGCGCTGTGGATCCGCAGCCTGCGCGCCGGCCAGACCCGCCGAAGCGTCCGAGCCAGTCCTCGACAGTTCACGAAAAGACCAAAGCCGGCAACGCCGGCGATGGCAGGGGCAGAGGGGATCGAACCCCCGACCTTCGGTTTTGGAGACCGACGCTCTGCCAGTTGAGCTATGCCCCTGCGGAAAACCTGGACCGGATCCTCACTCGATGATCTTG
>Ga0172376_10004357_pt1 | contig 16203 bp, 17 predicted proteins | sample Lak35m_FD_121114 | JGI IMG/M metagenome (GOLD analysis project Ga0172376, IMG submission 121114) | Freshwater microbial communities from Kabuno Bay, South-Kivu, Congo - kab_092012_35m | ecosystem: Environmental > Aquatic > Freshwater > Lake | place: Democratic Republic of the Congo: South-Kivu... | reverse complement strand
AATTTCGGTCAGATTATCCATGGGTGCCTCCGGTTCGTAGTCGATTGTTTGTTGAAAAACAGTATCGTACGCGAACAGGACGGCCTCGCCAACTGCCGTTTCTTATCCCGAACTCACGTTAAAGCCGGAACCTTGCAGCAGCAGGTGTTCGACGAAATTGGGCAGGGTGAAGTCGATGAAGCTTTTGACCGTATCGGCCTTGCCGCCGGTGGGTTTGCTGGTTTCAGTGAGCTTATCGCCAATGTTGTCGATCACATACACATCATCGCCATCACCGCCGATCAGGGTGTCAGCCCCGGTGCCGCCGTCGAGGGTATCGGCTCCGGCCCCGCCGTCGAGCCGGTCGCTGTCAGTCCCACCGTCGAGATAATCATTGCCGGCACTGCCGAGTAGTGTGTCGTTGCCGGTATCGCCGAGCAAACGGTCGTTGCCGGTGCCGCCGTCGAGCAAATCATTGCCGCTGCCACCTTGCAGGGTGTCGTTACCGGCATCGCCTTGCAGGGTGTCGTTACCGGCCAGGCCATCGATGGAATCGGCCTGGGTGGTACCTTTTTTCTTGTCGTTACCGGAAGTGAGGGTGAGGGTAGCCATGAACAATTTCTCCGATCCGTGTTACAGGTAGCGTGGGACGGTCGCCGTAGCGGCTTCCGCAGGATTTGAAGGGCTGATTTTAGCAGACAGGAGGCCGAAGACAGAACGGACATTGCAGAGGCCCGAAATGCCGGTTCCGCGCTGCAATCACGGAATGGCCCTGAGTCTGACAGCCCACTCGTAGCCTCGATGCAGCGCAGCGAAATCGAGGCATTACGGTGAACTGCCGGCAAAAATCTTACATTTTCTTACAGGCACTTACATGCTCAAGCCGTTGAGAGTAGACTTGTGCCTGTGCCTGTGAGCAGATTGATAATTATTCATTTTCCATAGCGGGTTATTTGGCAGGGTATGCAGAGCGTATCCTTGACCCGAATGTAAGATGACGCATGAGGCCGAACCACTTGGCGTGAATACGCGGTGGTTTTAATGTCTCCAATCACCCTAACAGACCAAAACCTTGGAATAACAGAATGAACAATTACCACGAATACATCATAGTCGGTGCCGGCCCGGCGGGTTGCCAGATGGGCTACTTTATGGAGCAGGCAGGTCAGGATTATCTGATACTGGAGGCCAATGGATGTGCGGGGTCGTTCTTCCAGAAACTTCCCCGCTATGGCAACCTGATTTCCATCAATAAGCGCAATAACTGGTTTCCGGAACCGGATTTCAATCTGCGTCACGACTGGAATTCCCTGCTGACGCACGATTTTTCGCATCTGTTCACCACCTATTCAACCGAACTGTATCCCAAGACCAAAGACCTGGTTCGGTATGTCAATGATTTCGTGGAGAAATTTGGCATCCGGATTCAGTACGATACGGCCATCCGGTATATTTCCCGTGAAACGGAGGGAGATAAATTATTTGTCCTCAAGGATGCCCAGGGTAACGAATACCGCTGTAAAACCCTGCTGATGGCGACGGGGCCGGCCAAACCGAATATTCCACCAGACGTGGAGGGTATCGAACTGGCAGAAGGTTATGAAGTTCACGATATAGATCCCGTGCAGTATGTCAACAAGCGGGTCGTCATATTGGGGCGCGGCAATTCGGCCTTCGAGGTGGCCAACCACCTGGCTGAACATGCGGCAGTCATCTTCATCATGATCGGCAACCGCATGCTCAGACAGGCCTGGAATAGTCATTTCGTCGGCGACCTGCGTGCTGTCAATGACACCATACTGGACATGTTCCAGCTCAAGTCCATGCACAATGTCACCGGGTCGTCGCTCACCAAACTCGAGAAAACCGAGAATGGAACCTTCAAGGTTCACTATGAGGAAGACCTGCCGCACTGGCATACCCCGGGTACGGCCCATGGCTGGTTTGAAGTCGATCACGTCATCCGCGCAACCGGATTCAAATACATCAAGCCGGAGATGTTTGACGCAGCCATTCAACCTGAAATGGACATGCGGGATAAATATCCTGTAATGAATGAAAAGTGGGAATCCAATGTACCTGGCATGTATTATATCGGCACGCTAATGGCATCGCGTGACAAGAAAGCGGCTTCCGGCTTTATTCACGGTTTTCGTTACGGCATACGCACCCTCTTCAATATCCTCATGCAGCAGGACAAGGGCGTGGCTTATCCCTCCAGCAAGTTCCCGCTGCAGAACCGGGATGACCTGCTAAAACTGGGTGAACATCTGGTAGAGCGTTTCAGTACTACCTCAGCCTTGTACCAGATGTTTGGTGTGTTGTGCGATGTAGTGGTGCTGGGCGATGGCGAAGTCGAGTACCTGCAGGAATTACCTGTGGAATTCGTGCTGAACGCGCCTGAATTCAAGGGCAAGAAATATATCCTTTATACGCTGGAGTTGGGATTCAGCAATTTCACCAATTCCATGGATGCACTGACCTTCATCCGGCGTAACGACCCTGAACGCCCGGGTTCGGCGGCCTTCGTTCATCCGGTATTTCGTTGTTATGATGAAGAAGGCAACTTTGTAACCGGTGGCAATACCCGAAGTTCGGTTGTAGTCAGATACGATCGGGCGGCTGACTTGTTCGATGGTGATTTGACCAATGAGAAACCCCGTAATGTCATTCTGAACTTCATCAATGGCATTGCCAAGATCACCGACGAAGTGTTCCCTGAAGATCATTTTTATGATGATGAATCCCGTGGTGGATTCACCGCCTGGGCTCCCAATGATCCGCGCACCCTGAATCATGGCTTGCCCGAATGTAATCTGGTGGTCGGTGGTCCTCAGGTCGTCGATGTGAAAAAGATGATGATGATGTCTGCCGGAAAAAAGGCCTGCTAAGGATACGGTTTACGCTGATTTACCCCCCCCTTGGGAGCTGAATATCCTATCCGCACTGCGGGCAGGGTGTTCACGCTCCCGATTTTTTGGTTCCGCTTACAAGGTATCCACCATGACCGACACCGATAAAACCCGGCATCTGATCTGGATAGACCTGGAAATGACGGGGCTTGACAGTGACAGGGACAGAATTCTTGAAATCGCTACCCTGATCACGGATAAAAATCTCAACCTGTTAGCAGAAGGGCCGGTGTTGGCGATACATCAGGACGATACTATTCTCTCGACCCTGGATGACTGGAATCGCAAGCATCACGGTGAATCCGGCTTGCTGGAAAGGGTTCGATCCAGCCGGGTTTGTGAATCAGAGGCAGAACAGTCGACCCTGGCCTTTCTCAAAGCCTGGATACCGGCTGGCCTGTCGCCCATGTGTGGCAACAGCGTGTGTCAGGACAGGCGATTCCTCGCCCGTTACATGCCGCGTCTCGAAGCCTATTTCCATTACCGTAATCTCGATGTATCCACCCTCAAGGAGCTGGCGGCCCGCTGGGCTCCAGAGGTAAAAGAATCATTCAAAAAGAAAAACACCCACCGGGCACTGGATGACATTCTTGAATCCATTGCGGAGTTACGACACTACCGTTCACACTGGTTTCGATTTTGACGGCAACCCGCCGGCGTGCAGAACACGGGCGGTCTGTCCGGCAATTTCCCGCTCTTCATCGGTGGGCACGATCAGTATGGCTTTGTCGCTTTGAGTCATTTCCAGCCGACACACACCCGCTTCCGGGCGTTGGTTACGCTCGAAATCCAGCCGTAAACCGTGCGGCTCCAGATCGGTGCAGATGCGTTCCCGCACCAGGGCAGCGTGTTCACCGATGCCACCGGTAAACACCAGGGCATCGAGTCGTCCGACCAGCAGCAGATAAGCTCCCAGATAAAAACGGATACGGTATACATAGATATCCAGGGCCAGGTTGGCCGCCGCATCGCCAGCAGCGGCCAGGTTCAGTACATCCCGCATGTCGTTACTCCCGGTCAAGCCCTTGAAGCCGCTCTCCCGGTTGAGCAGATGGTCGATTTCATCGACCGTCTTACCCTGATTCAGCAGATACAACACCACGCCAGGATCCAGATCACCGCAGCGGGTTCCCATCATCAGACCGGCGGTTGGGGTCATTCCCATGGTGGTGTCGATACTCCGCCCCTGGCGAATGGCCGCCATGCTGGCTCCGTTACCGAGATGCAAAATAATGGCGTTCAGGTTGCATTGGGGAATACTGAGTGCCGCCGCTGCCTCGCGGGTCACGTAGGCAAAGGACGTACCGTGAAAGCCGTACCGGCGGATGCCCCGTTCCGAATAGCACCACGTCGGCAAACCGTAGCGATAAGCGGCCACGGGCAAGGTGTGGTGAAATGCGGTATCGAAAACGGCTACCTGCTGAACCTCCGGCCACAACTCACGGCAGAGTTCGATGCCTAGCAGGTTGGGTGGATTGTGCAGGGGAGCCAGCGGAATGGCCGCCCGTATGGCAGCGATGACGGCTTCATCCACCCGGACGGCGGCTTGAAACGCTTCCCCGCCGTGTACTACCCGATGACCGATGCCGGTCAACTGCCGCGCAGAAGACAGGTGACCGGCCTGGTAGAGATGAGCCACCAGCGTTTCGAGGGCGGCCCGGTGATCCGGCGGGGCGACTCCATCGCCCCCGGGTTCTCCAATCCGTTCGATCAGCCCACCCGCCAGCACTTGCCAGGTGGCTGGATCGAACAACCGGTATTTGATAGAGGAACTGCCGGCATTCAGCACCAGAATCATGTCGGCCACTTCCAGTTCGCATATTCCGGCAGGTCCACACCGTGTTCATAAGCGTAGTTGCTGCACTCGATCTGCATGTCCCTGAGCTTTTCCTTGACATGTGCGCCCGATACCAACAACCCCGGTACCCGGTCGATTACGTCGATGGCCAGGCTGAAGCGGTCGATTTCGTTCTGTATGGCCAGTTCCAGCGGGGTGTTGATGTTGCCTTGCTCCTTGTAGCCCCGAACGTGCAGGTTGGCGTGGTTGGCCCGCCGGTAGGCCAGCCGGTGTATCAGCCACGGATAGCCGTGGAAGTTGAAGATGATGGGTTTGTCGAGGGTGAACAGGCTGTCGAAATCCCGATCCGACAGGCCGTGCGGGTGTTCGCTGTCGGGTTGCAGACTGAACAGATCGATCACGTTGATGAAGCGGATTTTGAGATTGGGGAAGTTGTCGCGCAACAGGCAGGTAGCGGCGAGGGCTTCCTGGGTGGGGATGTCACCACAACCGACCATCACCACGTCCGGTTCCACGCCCTGGTCGTTGCTGGCCCAGTTCCAGATGCCGATACCCTTGGTGCAATGCTTGATGGCGGCATCCATGTCGAGAAATTGCAGGTGCTGCTGCTTGTCGGCCACGATCACGTTGACGTAATTGGTGCTGTTGAGGCAGTGGTTGGCCACCGACAGCAGGGTATTGGCATCGGGCGGCAGGTAGATGCGCACCACCTCGGCATTTTTATTGACGACGAGATCAATGAAGCCCGGATCCTGATGGGTAAAGCCGTTGTGATCCTGCCGCCACACGGTCGAGGTGATCAGCAGATTGAGCGAGGAAACCGGTGAACGCCAGGGAATGCGGTTGGCGATGTCCAGCCACTTGGCGTGCTGGTTGAACATGGAGTCGATGACATGGACGAAGGCTTCGTAGGTGGAGAAAAAGCCATGCCGTCCGGTCAGCAGATAGCCTTCCAGCCAGCCTTCCAGGGTGTGTTCCGACAGCATCTCCATCACCCGGCCATCCACTGCCAGTTCGCCGCCGTCGGCATCTTCCGGCAGATAATCGGCGAGCCAGGTTTTCTTGCTGACCTGATAGATGTCGTCCAGTTTGTTGGAGGTATTTTCATCCGGCCCGAACACCCGGAAGTTGTTGCCGTTGAGGGCCATGATGTCACGCAGAAACCGACCGAGCGGGCGGGTGTTTTCGGCTTCGGTACCGCCGGGTTGGGCGACCGGTACGGCAAAACTGCGGAAATCCGGCATCCGCAAGGCTTTGCGAAGCAATCCGCCGTTGGCATGTGGATTGGCACTCATGCGTCGCTGGCCTTTGGGTGCCAGGGCTGCCAGTTCCGGTTTCAGGGTGCCGTTGGCATCGAACAGTTCGTCGGGGCGATAGCTCCTGAGCCAGGTTTCCAGTTGTTTCAGGTGTTCGGGGTGTTCCTTGAGACCCGACAAAGGCACCTGATGCGATCGCCAGTAGCCTTCGACCTTGTGGCCATTGACCTCGGCCGGGCCGGTCCAGCCTTTGGGGCTGCGCAATACGATCATCGGCCAGCGCGGACGCACCGCCTGACCGCTGCGGCGGGCTTCCTGCTGAAGGTGGCGAATGGCAGTGACGCATTGTTCCAGCACGCTTGCCATGCGCTGATGCATGGCTTCCGGTTCCGTGCCTTCCACAAAGTAAGGTGTCCATCCGTAGCCTGAAAACAGGTTTTCCAGTTCCTCGTGTGAAATGCGAGAGAGCAGGGTAGGGTTGTTGATTTTGTAGCCATTCAGGTTGAGAATGGGCAACACGGCCCCGTCGCGAATGGGGTTCAAAAACTTGTTGGAATGCCAGGAGGTGGCGAGGGCAGCGGTTTCGGCTTCCCCGTCACCGACCACGACCGTGACCAGCAGATCGGGGTTATCGAAGGCCGCACCAAAAGCGTGAGAAATGCTGTAACCCAGTTCGCCGCCTTCATGAATGGAGCCGGGCAGTTCCGGGGTACAATGGCTGCCGACCCCGCCGGGGAAGGAAAACTCCTTGAAGAACTGACGCAGGCCGTCTTCATCCTGGCCCTTGTTGGGATAGGTTTCGGAGTAGGTGCCTTCCAGATAGACCGGGGCGATGACACCCGGTGCGCCGTGTCCGGGTCCGGCCAGAAAAATGGCATCGAGGTCGTATTTGACGACCAGGCGATTGAGGTGGACATAGACGAAGCTCAGGCCCGGGCTGCTGCCCCAGTGGCCCAGCAGGCGGTTCTTTACATGATCCAGCCTGAGGGGCTCCTTCAACAGCGGGTTGTCGCGGAGATAAATCATGCCGGCCGCCAGATAATTGCAGGCTCGCCAGTAGGCATCCAGTTTTTGCAATTCGTCAGGCTGAAGTTGAAAGCCTTCGATCGGGGTTGTGGTCATGGCAGGGTCTCCGGAGGTCAAGAGGAAAATGGAAGTTCGGGATTCTAACAAAAGGGCAGCGTTCGCAAATGACAGATAACCACAAAATGATGATCGCCATTCGAAATATACCTTTTCCCCCGTATGGGTTGTACGTCATCACCCGGGATTCACTCGATAGTGCCTCTGCCTGTCTGTCATCCGTAGCGGCGGCCCTTGAAGGCGGGGCGGCTGTCGTACAGTATCGGGCCAAATCAGCACCCGACCGGGTACTGGCAACCGAACTGCTGGCCCTCTGCCATCAGTATCGGGTTCCCCTCATTATCAATGATGATGTGGAACTGGCCGGGCATATTGGCGCGGACGGGGTGCATCTGGGACAGAATGATCTTTCCATCACCGGGGCGATCGATCGGCTCGGTTGCGGCGTGATCGTGGGGGTATCCTGCTACGATTCCCTGGAGCGTGCCGAAACGGCTCAGGCAGCCGGGGCCGATTATGTGGCCTTTGGACGTTTCTTCGCCTCGGCCAGCAAACCGCACGCACCGCTTGCCCATCTTGATACCCTGTCAAAGGCCCGGGAGCGACTTCATCTGCCAATCGTGGCCATAGGTGGCATTGATGCGTCGAATGGAGCCCGGCTCCTGCAAGCCGGAGCCATGCTGCTGGCGGTCATTGAAGGTGTTTTGGGTCAATCCGATCCCTTGCAGGCAGCCCGTATTTTGTCCGGTCTGGTAAAGAGCCATTACCCATGCCCAGACTGACTACCCACGAGCATGACCGGGACAGTGCCGGCCTGACCTACGTTTATCCTGTCCTGTCGCGACGGGCCGGGGGGCTTTCGATCGGTATCAATCTCAACACCAACAAGGCCTGTAACTGGCGCTGTATCTATTGTCAGGTTCCCGGGTTGGTGCGGGGCAAGCCGGAACGGATTGATCTGGTTTTGCTCCGGGACGAACTGACCCGCCTGCTCGAGGACAGTTTACACGGACAATTTTTTGAGCATTATGGAATAGAGCCTTCCCGAAGCGTGATACGCGACATTGCCTTGTCCGGCAATGGCGAACCGACCTTGTCGCCTGATTTTGCCGCCGCAGTGAATATCATCGGTGAGGTAACCCGGGCACTGGGCTTGCCTGCTTCGGTGAAACGGGTGCTGATTACCAACGGGAGCGGGGTGGGCCGGATTGCGGTTCAGCACGGATTGCGTGAACTGGCCCGACAGGGAGGGGAGGTCTGGTTCAAGCTCGACGATGTCACCCCGGAAGGTATACGTCAGATCAATCAGGTTCATTTGAGCCGCGACACGTTGTTGCGCCGCCTGGCCCTGGTTACCGGCCTGTGTGATACGCAACTGCAAACCTGCCTGTTTGGCCGGACGGATGACTCCAGTGGCCTGCTGAACCGCCAGGCTTACCTGGCGTTTCTGCTCGAACTGCAAAAGCGAAATATTCCGCTGAAGGGCATTCTGCTGTACGGTTTGGCCAGAGCATCGCACCAGCCCGAAGCCCCGACACTGATCCGTTTGCCCCGTGAGGAAATTGAATCCTTTGCAGTTTCGGTCAGGGCTCTGGGCTATACCGTGCAGGCAGAGGGGTAGTCTGAGGCGGAATCGGTCGTTATTCAAATCCTTTTCAGCAATTCAGCTTTTTTCTGGCTGAACTCTTCCTGGGTGATCAATCCTTTTTGCAACAATTCGCCCAGTTTTTCGATAAAGGCCAAAGGGGCTTGATCAGTATCCGGGGCGGCAAAGGACTCGGTCGGGCCAGAATAGACTGGAGAAAGCGGCTGTTCCGGTGGTGCTGGTACGGGACTGATGATGGGCAGACTGGTGAGCCTGACGTTACCGTATTGACTGTTGAATATCCACGATTCCAGTCCTCCTCCCTGTTGCTGGGATATGCCGCTAATCTGGTGATCGAGTGTGTCATATACGGTCATCTGTCCTCCCTGTTCCAGAGCCAGTCTGTGGCTTGCCGGAAAAATGGCATAACGGGTGTCATTCTGACTGCCCGTTGCACTGGGCTGACCCCACTCCAGCGGCCACCCGGCAGGGCTGAACCCCGGAATCACCGGAGCAACCGGAGCCACGAACAAGGGGGTTCCCCCCATGATGGCACGTGAAAACTCCTGGCAAACACCGTCTACACAGGCTTTAAGGTTGTTGTTGAACATGTCGCCCAGCATGATCATGCCACCCTGCATCCACTGGCCGTTGCCTCCGAGTTCGGGGTGGTAAAACTGGGCCATGGTGCCATTTCCCGAGATCACGGCTTGCAGCAGGGTGGTAATGGCATCAACGCTCAGGCCATATCGCTGCGCTGTATTTTGTACCAGTTGTTGACCATAAGGTGTCAGGCTTTGCATGATTGTCCTCGGTAATTGATGTAAGTGTTACGGGTTTCTGATGCGACCGGGTGGTCTGCTGACCGATTTGTGGTAGAGTTTTTCCCTCCAAACAATGGTCACGGAGAATTACACTATGCGAATTGCAAACCGCTTTATGCCATCCTTCCTCAGGATGACACTGACCGTCTTCGGCCTTTATGCCGTTCCGGTCTGGTCACATGTGATCACGGAAGAAGATCATCATGCCTTTGAACACAAGTACGTCGAAATGTGTGTTGCCCGGGAAAAAGCCAATCCGGCTCGGGTGATTACCTCTGACGACAAACCGTTGATCGACCTGTGTGAGTGCATCGCCCGGGAAGAGTCGAAACGTCTTACTTTTGAAGAAGTCAGGAAGTTTCTCAGGGAAAACAAATACCCGGTCTCGTTGATGATCAAGGCGGGTCAGGCGGAGAGTATCTGTGGCGCACGATTGGCGCAATAGGTAAATTCAGCGAGTGAAAAAAAAACCGTTGATCCGCGAAGACGGATCGACGGTTTTTTTGATGCTTCCAGATCCCTGGTATTCAGAGGGTGGTCTGATTACTCCAGGTTGGCGTGCCGATGCCTCATTTCTTCTTCCGGAATTCCCTTTTCGTGAATGATGTGGGCCACGGTTGCCTCGAGGAAGAACAGCGTAGACAACTCGAAGGTAGTCCCCATGGGCATGGCCACGACCTTGCTGTACTGCTCGGGACTTCCGATGCGGAATACCTTGTCTGACAGATCACCAATCGTCGAACTGTCCTTGGTGGTCAGCAACGCAATTTCCGCACCCTGCTCTTTGGCACGCTTGGTAAATGCAATCATGGTTTCCGTTTCGCCCGAACCGGAAATCACGATGAACAGATCTCCCTTGCGGATGCTCGGGGTGACGATCTCCCCTACGACATAGGCATCATAGCCACCGTGCATGAGCCGCATGGCGAAGAACCTCGCCACGAGACCCGAACGACCGGCTCCGGTAATGAAAACCCGGGATGCCTTGTCCAGCATGGCAGTTAGTTGTTCATCATAGCCGGAATCCGTCGCTTCGAGGACGCTGGAAATCTTGTCTATGATAACTTTCTGGTGCATGGTAACGCCCTGATCAGGCGGCCGCAGCCAGTTCGAAGATTTCCTTGGCGGCATCGGCAGGCGAGGCCGCGCCGTAAATGGCCGCACCGACTACGACGATGCTGGCACCCGCTCTGGCAACCTGTTGTACGGTCGCTTGCTTGATACCACCGGCCACTGAAATGCGTACCGGCAGACCCAGCTTGGAAACGGCACTCAGATCAGCAAACGGCGTTTGACCAGCGGCCTGGGCATCCAGACCGGTGTGTACACCGATGATTTGAGCACCCAGCTTGGCTGATTCACGGGCGCAGGATACCTTGTCCGGTACGTTGATCAGGTCAACCTGAACTTCTGCGTTATGGGCATTGGCGGCCTTGATGACACCGGCGATGGTGGGCAGGCCTGAAACGCCCAGCACGGTGCAGATGTCTGCGCCGGCGGCATAGAATGGTGTGGCTTCGTATTCACCGGCATCCATGGTCTTGAGGTCGACGAGGATCAACTTGCTGGGGAATCTTCTCTTGAGCTCACGAACGAGTGATACGCCGTTGTGCTTGATGCAGGGCGTGCCAATTTCAAAGATATCGACATAATTCGCTGCAAGGCTGGCCAGTCTCAGGGTCTGGTTGACATCCAGTGAATCGAGGGCCAATTGGATCAAAGGTCTTGCCATGGTTGCAATCTCCAGTTGTTATAGTTGAGAGGAATGGGTTGGATGATCCGACCGCCGTGGTTTGGCGGTCACCTATTTGGAAATATTTTTCAGGTAGCGTGCTACACCGGTTTCTGCGGTAGCGGCCTTGACAGCGGCTGCAGGCAGACTCTTGATGTATTTCGCCACGCCGGTTTCAACCACTGCAGCACCCACGCTGGCAGCAGAAGCACCAATGCTCTTCAGATAGCGGGCCACGCCGGTTTCACCGCTTGCACCCGCTACGGGAGCGACGGTCGCAACCTGGGCAGAGGCTGCCGGTACTGCTTTGGCAGCAGAACGCTTGCTGATCCAGAAAGCAAAACCGATCAAACCCAGCACAGCCAGCAGGATCGGCGCGTTGGATGAAAAACCTTCATCCTTCACGACTGTTCCGGGTACATCGGAAAGGGATGTTTTTTCGTCGCTGGCGTTGCCGCTGGTTGACGCTTTGGGTGGAGGCACGATCTGAGCCGGTCTGGCCGCATGTTTTGAAATCAGATCATGATCCTGATAGACCACACCCGGCTTGAAATCAGCCGCCGGGTACTTGGATTCCGCACCCGCCAAGGGGCTGGCGAGCAGAATCGCTACGCACAAACCTTTTGTTAAAGTACTTTTTTTCACGTAGTTCCCCTGTAAGTCGAACGGTACAGATAAGAAGTTTAATTGAAACCCGATGAGGGCAAGGGCTGTATCCAGCCGCTCGGCGTAGTATAAGGGGGCATGTTCACAAATGGAATAGAGAGTTTCTTCCATCCTGCGATTCCGCCCCTGATCGGCGGATGGGCCTCACCCGGCGTTCATTCAGGACTACATCCGGGATTAGACCGGAGCCTCATCGGTAACCGCTCCCTGCGATGCAGAGGAAACCAGCCGGGCATATTTGGCCAACACGCCCCGGGTATAGCGCGGAGCCGGTTGTTGCCAGGTGGCAAGGCGCTCGTCGATTTCAGTTTGATCCAGATGCAGGGTCAGCCGGTGTTGTTCTGCGTCGATGGTGAGGGTATCCCCTTCATGCACGATGGCCAGTGGTCCGCCACAGTAGGCCTCCGGTGTGATGTGTCCGACCACGAACCCGTGGGTCCCCCCCGAGAATCGTCCATCCGTGATCAGAGCCACTTCCTTGCCCAGTCCCCTGCCCATGACCGCCGAGGTGGGCGAAAGCATTTCCCGCATACCCGGCCCGCCCCGGGGTCCTTCATAACGAATCACGATGACATCACCCGCCACGATATTGCCGTCCAGAATGGCCTGTAAAGCCAATTCCTCGCTGTCATACACCCGGGCCCTGCCGGTAAAGCACAAACCTTCCTTGCCTGTGATCTTGGCGACAGCCCCTTCAGGGGCCAGATTACCGCGCAGTATGACCAGGTGGCTGTCTTTCTTGACCGGGTTGGACAGGGGCCGAATCATGTCCTGCCCGTCCGGATAGGGTTTTACCCCGGCCAGATTTTCAGCCAGTGTATGACCCGTGACGGTCAGGCAATCGCCATGCAGCAAGCCGGCCTCCAGAAGCATCTTCATCAGGGGCAGGATGCCTCCGATTTCAACCAGTTCTGCCATGGCATAGCGTCCGCTGGGCTTGAGGTCGGCCAGCATCGGCACCCGCTGACCAATACGGGTGAAATCATCCAGTTCCAGTTCCACACCGGTTGCACGCGCCATGGCCAGTAGATGCAACACGGCATTGGTAGAGCCTCCCAGCGCAATAACGACGGTAATGGCATTCTCGAAGGCTTTGCGGGTCATGATGTCACGGGGACGAATACCCTGTTCGAGCAAGCGGAGAACCTGGGCTCCGGCCTGCTCGCAGTCGATCTGCTTGTCCCGGGAGATGGCTACCTGGGCAGAACTTCCCGGCAGACTCATGCCCAGTGCCTCGATGGCGGAAGCCATGGTGTTGGCCGTATACATCCCCCCGCAGGAACCCGGTCCCGGTATGGACTTCGATTCGATTTCCTTGAGTTCGGCATCGTCGATACGGTGATTGGCCCGGGCTCCCACGGCTTCGAATACCGACACGATATCGAGTTTTCGGTCTCCGGAACAACCCGGCAGAATCGTTCCGCCGTACACAAAAATGGCAGGACGATTGAGCCGTGCCAAAGCGATCAGGCAACCCGGCATGTTCTTGTCGCAGCCGCCGATGGCCACCACGCCGTCATATCCCTGGCAGGCCACGACGGTTTCTATGGAATCGGCAATCACTTCCCGGGATACCAGCGAGTACTTCATGCCCTCGGTGCCCATGGATATGCCATCGGATATGGTGATGGTGTTGAAAATGACCGCCTTGCCGCCACTGGCATCGACACCGCGAGCCGCATCATTGGCCAGTTTGTCGATGTGCATGTTGCACGGTGTCACCATGGCCCAGGTAGAGGCAATGCCAACCTGGGGCTTTAGGAAATCCGCATCGGTAAATCCCACCGCGTGCAGCATGGCCCGACTGGGGGCGCGTTCCATGCCGTCGACGACCCGGGCAGAAAAGGTGCGGCCTGTGTTGTTTTTGTCATTCATAAATAAAATTGACCCGAATGTGTGTCTCAAGTGTGTCGTTTTGCAGTGATGCCCTGTTTCAGCGATTGAAACGCTTCCGTGGTAAAGCCATCAGAAAGACCCCCAGGGGTTTTTTCTGCGCCAACCCAGTCGCGGGAGCAGCCAGCCCAGCAGCATTCCCCCGCCCAGCACACCGGCCCCGATCAAAAACCAGTCCTGCCGGTAGTCATCATCCAGAACCTGCTTTTCCCGGCTCAGGGTGTCGAATTCACGTTCGAGTTCGGCTACACGGGCTTGCAGCCGGTCGCGCTCCGATTGTATTTGCAGGGCATTGCTGGAGGCATGCCTGACGGCTACCAGTTCCGAATTCAACCGGTCATTGTCGGAATGGAGCTGCGTAACCGTCTTGTCACTGCCATCCTTGCCCGACCTCAGTTGATTTACTTCTTCCTTGATCCGCCGGTTTTCTTCCAGGGCATGTTCAAGCTTGCGGGAGGCCTCTTCATAAAGTACCTGGGCCGGGCTGTCAGTCGAAAAATAGCGACCCGGTATCCAGCCTTCCTCACCATTTTCCAGCCTGACCAGGGTATAGCCATTGTCGGTATTCTGGAACAGAACCGATACCGGTGTACCGGCAATGAGGTTTTTGGCCACTTTATGGTGGTTGCCGGGGCCTGACCTCATCTGAACGTCCAGTTTGTCCGTGACATAACCTTTCTGCAGGGCGGCCTGTGTCAGGCCGGGTAAACAAAAGAGTATCAGACCGAAAATCAGATTTTTCACGATGCGTTGTCTTTATGAAACAGGAAGGAGGGCTGCCATTTTACCAGACATCAAGGCAGAGTGGCTTTACGTCGGTGTATCGGGACAGTCGAACCCGGGGTGAGCGGGGTAGCCATTCGTATTGCCGGAAACCCAGCGATGATGTCCGCCCGTCAGGGTCTCACGCTTCCAGAAAGGAGCCCGGGCTTTCAGTGCTTCCATCATGTAACGACAGGCATCGAAAGCATCACCCCGGTGAGACGACCAGACGGCAACCAGTACGATGGCTTCATCGCGTCCGATGCGTCCAACCCGGTGTATTACGAGGGCATCTACCAGTGCCCAGCGATGCCGGGCTTCGGCTTCGATACGGGCCAAAAACTTTTCGGTCATGCCCGGGTAGTGTTCGAGGAACATATCGACTACGCTTTCACCCTCGCTGAAATCCCTGAGGGTGCCCACGAAGGAGCAAGTCGCGCCGAAGCGCAGACCTGACTGATGGAGACCCTCCTGGCAAGCCAATAGTGTTTGATAGGGATCGAACGGAGATGATTTTAATTCGATCATGCTTCACCCGCCCGTCACGGGTGGAAAAAAGGCCAGTTCATCACCCGCGCAAAGGGTGGCATCCGCTTTGACATATTCCTGGTTGATGGCGCACAGGGTATTTTCCGGCAACGATTTTTCGGGATTGAACCAGTGCCAGGCATCAATGACCCGAATGCCTTCCGGCAGGGTGCCGACATCACCGGCCCGGCCCAGCGTTTCACGCAGACTGCCAAAGTAAAGAACACGGATAAACATGAGCTAGTACGGTTATAACCATTGAGAGCATGGGCTTTTAATAAAAAAGCCCACCTTCGCAAGAAGCGAAGATGGGCGATCAGCGGACTTGCCTGTAAGCCCGGCACTGGAGTGATCCTGAGGTTTACAGCCTGACAGAGCCATCTCCAGCCAAAAGTTCACTCAACTTATTTGAGGCTGGCCTGAACTTTCTGTTCACGTGATACCACATCGCCCAGTTTGGTAGCGGCATCGGCAGTATTGCCGCTTTCGCAATCCGCCTGTGCATCTTTCATGATCTTGATGGCATCCTGCATGGGCTTGCCGGCAGGTTCACCAGTCAATTCCTTGTAGTGCTGTTTGGCCTGCTTGATGGTGCTGAGGCAGGCATCCTTGTCACCGGCGGCTGCCGAAGTCTGGGCAGCCCGGGTGGTGTCGATGAGCATGTTGAGGTGCTCTGCAACACCGGCAGCGGATTCCGCAGCGAAAGCACTGTAGCCAGTGCCAGCCAGCAGGGTAACAGCCAGGAATCTGGAAATTTTACTGATGATCATGGTTTTGTGTTCTCCATTGGGTTGCCTGTGTGACAACCTGAGTTTGTTGCTATGGTTTGTTTGCCCGCTCATTGACCAGGGAAGTCAAAGTGCAAGCGGCCCAATAGTAAATAAATTGAACGATAAAGTCATTTTTTTATAGCCGATTCTGGCCTCGATCATCGGACAACCCACTCGTAGCCTCGATTTAGCGAAGCGCAATCGAGGAATTACGGTGGGGGGAGCCAGACTGGCCATTAACCAGCGCGTGTTTTTGGGCTGAGGGATGACCAAGGCCGCGATTTTTCACAGACCATGGCCTTGATGCAGCAAGACGAAATCAGGAAAAACCGGGATGATGCGATATGATTAACCCCTTCCTGAAACGATCTGCCGGAGACAAACATGCTGGAAACTTTTGCCTATGCGGCCCGTT